>FWWL01000535.1_pt1 | contig 103941 bp, 91 predicted proteins | sample 2228331 | NCBI WGS metagenome assembly FWWL01 (sample SAMEA103939775, study PRJEB20133) | metagenome | reverse complement strand
CGAGCGCCATAGTTAACTGTTTCTCATCGCAGTTTATAGAGGATATTATAGCATTTTCAGATCATTTGAGAGGGCGAGCGCTTTTTTCGGAATTATTCAGGTTAGCGCGGCAAATTTGATGTTGAATTACCCGCACCCAAGCCCAACCGAAAAAACTGCCAATAAAATAATAAGGAAAATCTGACCATTGGAATGTATTGCCCAAAACCAAACGCCCGATTAAAGTGGCACGAATTGCTTGTAAAAAAGACGGCTGCCACAATTGGAGAAATTCTAACAAACAGGTAGCGATACAGACTCCAACCGATGCCTTTGTTGGGGAAATTTGCGGCGAAATAAATACGAAGAGCAAAATCCAAAAAATCTCATAAGGCACTCCGCCAAAACTATTATTTAACCAGGCTTGCCCCGGCCCGCGATAGAATTTTACCATTAAGCCCAGGGGAACGAGCACCACAATACTAATCAGCAGTGCTAGACGATAACTAAAAAACCGATGTTGGGGAGAAAATGGGGCGGTCATAAGGTTTATTTCGAGCGAATTTATTTGTTGGGTATATTAGGTAGAAAATCATACCATTTGCCCAAAAAATATGCAATAATAAATATTTGTAAATATATTTGTAGTATTTGTAAGTGGTATTATATTTTCACAAGAAAAAACAATCGGGGGTAACACGGCACCCCCGATTGGTTAATTATTGTTAATAATTATAGAATCACACCACACTCCCCTGGTGAGCGATTCGCCTTAGAAACTAAAGCCAGCACCGGCTTGAACCGAGAAGGCTAGTTCGTCATTTCTGGTATTTTCATAAGCATTAATCCCCATTTTGCCATTACCAAAGATGACCACGTTGTTCCGCAACTGCATTTCGCCTCCGAGGGTGACGACTGGAGCATTACGGTTTCCCAGGGCGGTTAATTCATTTTCTTTGGTGATGAAAGAGTAGCCTCCACCGATGTAGATATTGGCGTTGTCAGTCACGGCTAAATCGTAGGTGATTTCCGGGACGAGGGCGGCGGCTTTATCGTTAAACAAAGCGGCACCGCGTAAAGATATCGGGGCATTCGGAGTGGTGATTCGACCTTGCAGACCGCCGGCGAAGACACTTTGATCGCTGTTGTCTATGGTGCTAAAGCTGCCACCGGCTGTAGCGCCAATATAATTGGTGGTGACACCAAGTTTGCCGGTGACTGGATCCATTGCATTGGCGGCACCACTGGCGACGATAGTGGAACCCATAACGACGATTGATAAAGCAGAGAGGGTGGCGGATTTAATTAAGCTTTTCATGGTGTTTGTTCCTTTTGAGTTGTATCTGAACTTTTGATATCTCAACTCTAGGTGACTGGTTTGAGTTCAAGTGATGAGTTTGTGCAGGTTTGTGGGCTGACCACTTTTTTGTGGCAGACTGGTTAGCGCGATCGCCCCTTTGTCATCAAGTAAAAGTCTTGTGGTGATTGGTTTTTGTCCCTGCCAGGGATGCGCGATCGCCCTTGGGTATTCCGTAGAATATGGGACAGTTTTTTGACTGGCAATAAAATGGCAGCGGATATGGCAGCGGATAGATTCAGAGAAGTTTATCAACCAAGAGCGATCGCGGCGATCCCAATCCAAGTTACGATGGTGGTTAAGTTGGATTTACGTTTATCAGGTTTATGAAACAAATATTTTCTAAGCTTCTAGCCTTGGTCTTGGTTATGGCGATTGGTTTGATGGGTTGTTCCGGGGGTACGGGAATTCTCACGGGGAACTACACTCAAGACACCCTCAATTTGGTGAACAGCTTAAGAACCGCCCTTGAGTTGCCAGAAGGTTCTGAGGAAAAAATCGCCGCTCAAGCACAAGCACGTCAAGTCATCAATGAATATGCCTCTCGCTATGTCCGCGATCCGAATATCGCCAAACTGCCATCTTTCACCACTATGCGTACCGCTTTAAATGGTTTGGCTGGTCATTATAATTACTATCCTAACCGTCCAGTGCCAGAGAAATTAAAGAATCGCTTAGAGCAAGAGTTTAAGCAGGTAGAAGCGTCTTTGAGACAAGGGGCTTAATCTGCCTTCCCCAGAGCAGTAGGTGGCAATTCATTATCTGCGATCGGTAGACACTAATTAAAACCTGCTGTCTCTGCTATATGGTTATACATTCGATTATTTTTAATAATGAAAATATTCTGTAATTCAGATAATCTTGCTATTATATAATAATTTTGAGATTATTTTGAGATTATTTTGAGATTATTTTGAGATTATTTTGAGATAATCTTGATATGATTTTGTCGCTTATTTATCTTCTGTCGTCACATTTAAAGTGGAATTAATAAATGTTAGATTGTGCTAAAATTTGATATTATATTATGGTGATTAAACTATGATGAATCATCCATCCCTAGAAAAGTTACTGCAAGACTTAAAAAATCCCGATGAACAAGTTAGAGTTAATGCCACCAATCAATTGTGGCATATTTGGTTTCACCAAAAAGGCGCCTATGGCTTAGAATTTCTGCAACGAGCGCAAGCTTTATTAGAGTTGGGCAAAATACAAGAAGCCGAAACGATTCTGAATGAATTGATTAAAGACCAACCGGATTTTGCGGAAGCCTGGAATCGACGAGCGGTGCTGTATTACAGTGTGGGCAAATATCAGAAAGCCATCAAAGACTGCGAAATGGTTTTACAACTAAATCCGGTTCATTTTGGGGCGCTGCATGGGCTGGGATTGTCTTATGCAGCGGTGGGAGACTATCGAGCCGCGAGCGCAGCTTTTCGTCAAGCTTTAGAGGTTCAGCCTTATTCACTAATCAATCAAAAACTGCTCCTAGAATGCACCGCTCGTCTAAGTTAGTTTTGAATTAAAAGCTTTAGTTATTTTCCATAAAATATCCGTTAAATCTTATGGTAATAATTTACCAAAACTTAGGGTTTAACATGAGCAATTTCCAGTCAGCAAGTCAGGAAAATTGCTCCCTATTTTTTGCTATATTTTCTGGCTCAATGAATTCCGAGAACTTGAGTCCGAGAACTTGAGATTAATCGATGATTTGCAACCAGCCGCGCCGTACCGCATAAAGAATGCGATCGATGGTAGACAGTTCTTCTTCGCACAGGGAGGTTTTCAGGAGGGCAAACATCAGTCCTTGGCGATCGCTCGCAGTCAAACCGCCTTGACTCCAGATTTTGCCAAATAGCTTACTCACCTGAGAATAGATGAAATAACTTTGATCTGGCATCATGATCGTGACTTCAACTGATTACTCACTATATATTCTCTATATTTTATAATACTTTTTTAATAATTCTGGTGATTTTAAGCAGCTACCTTGGTGATTTTACGCAGTAACTTTTGTGACATAAATCCAAGGTTTATGTGATGGGGATCATTAGTTTAACTGATTTTTATCACCATCAAACCAAGACAGAATCAAAGCCAAGGGAATTATAAATAAAATATAGACAAATAAAAAACTGAAACAAAATAAAATAAAGAGGACAAAATGACGAAAAAAGCCACAAAAACCACGCGCCGGTCTTTTTTGACCCTAGGTATGATGGCTGCGGGAGGGGCGATCGCTTGTTCTGCCTGGAGTCAGCCGGAACAATCCGCGAATATCCCCCCCAGCAGCAACTTACCTTTAACTCTGCCGGTAACTCTGCCGGTCAACCCAACCATGCCAGAACGATTATTAGGTAATACGGGGCAGTCCCTGCCGATTTTTGGCCTTGGGGGTGCTTCTCGACAAACCCCTTTGTCTAAATTGAATCAAGAATCAGCCGCCATCAAAATCATTGAACAAGCTTTAGAATTAGGCATTCGCTATTTTGATACGGCACCAAGTTATGGGCCGAGTGAAGATTATTTAGGAAAAGTATTGCCACCGTATCGATCGCAGATATTCCTCGCCTCAAAAACTTCTGCCCGAGATCGTGATGGGGCTTGGCGCGAATTAGAGAAATCGCTGCAACGCTTAAACTCGGATTATCTCGACCTGTGGCAACTGCACCATGTATCCTTTGACTCGGAATTAGAGCAAATTTTTCATTCTAACGGGGCAATCAAAGCGATCGAAGAAGCCAAAGCCCAAAAAATTATCCGGTTTAGCGGCATCACCGGACACCACGAACCGGATATTATTGTCAAAGGATTAGAGCGGTATCCCTTTGACACCACATTAATTCCCGTGAATGCCGCCGAACGCCATCATCCCCGTTCCTTTATTTCCCAAGTCTTACCCGTTGCCCAACGGAAAAATATTGGCGTCATTGCCATGAAAGTCCCCGCTTACGGCAAACTTTTGACCTCTGGGGTTCTTGATGGCATGGCGCAAGCAATGGGCTATAGCCTCTCTCAGCCCGGAGTGCATTGTTGTATCGTCGCCGCAGATAGTGTGGAACAGTTGGCGGCGAATGTGGCGGTTGCCCAAGGGTTTCAACCCCTGAGTCAGACCGCGATCGCCCAAATAGAACAACGCACCGCCGCCCAATGGGAAGACAACACCTTTTTCCGGGCTTGGACTTAAAACAATCTAAAGGGAATTTAAAGGGGATTTAAAGGGGAGGCATCGGTATAACTGGCATTCGACGGAGCACACCGAGTCCTAAGTCTTTTTCCGAGAGCGATCGCACCTCAAACAGGCCCATCATATCTTTCAGTTGGGGATTGCCTCGGGAAGCCCCGGTTAAACCCATCGCAATCAATAACCCACAATAGCCCTTAGTTTTTTGGCAGCGATCGTCCCACTTTTTGCGAGCGCCCTGATGAACCGGGTCATCCCGTAAAAATTCCCCAAACAAATGCAAATCACCATTCTTGCTCTGTAAAATACCCAGGTCATAACGCTGATCTGTAGTCGGTTCCTCTCCCTGATTAAAACCAATTCCTTGAGGAACTACCCGATTCAAATCAGAAATGAGTTTTTTCGCCTTCGGTCGAGTGGTTTGAATTAAAATCACCGGCAACCCATCCCCACCTTCAGTCATTTCCGCGCGTTGATAACAACTTAACCTTTGCCGCAGCAAATCTACCGTTTCCCAAGGAATCATCCCTAAACCCAAAAAAGAATTTTCCGGTATCAGGTCATCTTGTAACCGAGGCGGCGCCTCCGCTTCTTCCCGTTGACGTTGAGCAATCAGACTCATTTGATAGAGTTCTGCCGACACCTCTGGCAGGGTAGTCACTTGCACCGATATGTCCTTTTTGCCCAACTCTGCTTCTGGGGGCACCGGAATTCTATAGCGACTACTTAAGGTCGGGAACTCATCACCGGTCAACTTGCGGCGATGGGATTTAATAAAGCGATGCAAAGCTTCCAGGGAAACTATGGTAATCAGGGCTTCATCATCATAGAGAATAGACCGCAGTCCTTCCAGGGGATGCAAATTGCCAAAAGACGGCTCAATATCTTCTATATCTGCATCCGCTAAATCGATCTCATCATCCTCGTCATCTAATTCTTCAGCGCTTTCAAAGATGACAAATAAACAATCTTGGGAGAGAAAAGCTTCTTCGGTATCTTCTCCAGGGTCGCGTTCGATCACCCGTTGGCGAAACTGCTTCAGGGAATCCAAAGACCGATATAACAAAACGCCGTAGTCCAGTCCCAGCATCCCCATCACGCAAATATAAACATTCTCCACATCCCACTGATTGAGTTCCACTGCCAAAATTTGGTGATCTCCGAGGAATTCCCAGGGGGCATCTTGCCAAATTTGGTAACTTTTCTCTAGCAATAAGTTGGCATACTTGCGGGGTAAGGCTTCCGGTCGATTATCCATCGCCTCGGCAAAACCGCGAAAGATTTCATCAATTAAAGGTAAGTCCCGGACATATTCAATATCAATGTCCAGTTCTTGCAGCACTCCCCGCAAAAAAAACTGAATTTCCCGGTCTTTGACCACAATTTTTTGCGGACGGGCGGGGTTTCCGGGACTGTGAGGGTGTTCCATCGCTCGCAACAAGGTGCGGACTACCGCAGCGGGGCCGGTTTGCGGGGCCACCACATCCATTGCTCTGACAATTCCTTGGGATCCATCAACCCACAAAATACAATCGCCGCCATCGTCTGGATCTCGCGGGTCATCTACATAGCCCATTGGTAACGGTTGAGCTAACCGACGGCGATCGCCCTCCCACACGCTGTTGGGAATTTGTGGCAGTTTTTTTAAGCGACGACGAGTGGAGCGATTCAGTGCAGCCATAAATTTATCAATAAATTAACGAATTATGGAACCAGTTAGGGAATAAATCCGGGAGTTTGTAGAGGACAACAATAGACCTAGTGAGGATCTTTTTCCGCAGCCATTATCGCGCTCGAAAAATATGGAGTCACATTCCTTACCTAGCATCTGAACCTAGCATCTAATCAAGTGGTTCAAAATTACAATGAGTATTGTTGACGACTTCTGACGTTTTGCCTAGTCCAATGACTTGGCAAACAGCCATGACGAAAGCGCCCAGCAGAGGATTTGACCCCATTCACCCATTCTGCTTTCACCCGGTTCACCCGGTTCACCCGGTTCACCCGGTTCACCCGGTTCACCATTTTATCGGCTTAAGGAACTGCTTTCATTTTGACATATCGAGTCCAGTGGCACAAAGCAGCAATGGCGCTAAAATAAAAATAACTCATTATCCTATATTCAAGAAGGAGTCTTAGAACCTGATGGCAACAGCAACTCAGTCGCCCCAAAAAGGCATCCAAATGACCGAAAGCGCTCTCCAGCAGATTCTGTTACTGCGTAAGCAACAAGAAAAAGACCTCTGCTTGCGTGTGGGAGTCCGTCAAGGGGGTTGCTCTGGTATGTCCTACACAATGGACTTTGAAGACCCCAGTCAAATCACCGAAAAAGATGAAGTTTACGATTATGATGGCTTTAAGGTGGTTTGCGACCCTAAAAGTTTACTTTATCTCTATGGTCTTGTCCTGGATTATAAAAATGCCATGATTGGCGGTGGTTTCCAGTTTATCAATCCCAACGCCACCCAAACTTGTGGCTGTGGTAACTCCTTTTCGGCTTAAATCTGGTATCTTGACTGTTGGTTGCTGACCGCGAGCGCGGTTATCGTTATTGGTTAGTTATTGGTTAGTTGTTGGTTTTAGTTGTTGGTTGTTGTTGGTTGTTTGCGATTGGATTTTCAAAAAGAACAGCAAATAACCAATAACTAACAGCCAACCACAATCAACCAATAACCAGACAAAAAATAACCAGACAAAAAAATTAGCCACGCATCGAGTTGTCTAATTAAATTATCTAATTTATTTGAATTATCTAATTTCTAACTTCTAATTAAGGATATGACTCAGATTGACGAACTTTTTAATCAGGGACTACAACGTTATCAAGCAGGAGAAGACCCAGCTACTCTGATTCCTATATTTAAAGACCTGTGCGCTCGCGCTCGTAGAAATAGCAATGTTTGGACTTGTTTGGCTTGGCTATATTTATTAGTTGACAAACCCAAAGAAGCTTATAAAGCCGCTCAAAAAGCAGTCAAACTCAATCCTCAAGACCCTCAAGCTCGGGTAAACCTAGCGGTAGCCATGCTCGACAGTGGCGAAAAAGGGGTTCGTCCGCATATTGAATTAGCCCAACAATTAATCATCGCTTCCTCAGAATTGCGCGATGAAGTGAAACAAAATATCGCCGATGGCTTGACCAGAAAACCGGAATGGAAAAGCTTACTTCAAGTGCAAAAATGGCTATTTTAGCGAGAGCAAAAAAATGCCGATAGGCCAATTTACCATTGATGATCTGCTCTGATTTTTTTGATTTTTGTAGACAAAAATCATCTGTCTAGCAGATTAGCTCAAGGGATTCAAGATTCGCAAAAACATAAGTTAAACATAGAGCAAACACAAATCAAATATTATGTAGGCATGTATGCGAATCTTGAAGGCTACTGACTATTTACTTGCTAGTTAACCTTTAATCATCCATTTGCCAAGGTTCCGTCACGGCATTCTCATCAAAAATCTTTTTTGGTCGTAATACCACGATAACTTGTCCGAGAATGGAAGTTTCTGGGGCAGAATCAAACCAGTTAATTTCCAATTTGTCCCCATTAGCAACTAAGAAATAACTCTGACTATTCCATTCCCGTAAAGTGCGATCGACGACCACCAAAACCTCTTCCGGTTTTCCAGGCAGTGGTTGCGGTAACTGTTCGCTGGGGCATAAGATCCCTACAGGTTCCCGGGTATTCAAAATCACCTGCCATCCTGGTAAGGAAACCAAGGCACAAGACCCGGAAAAATTCACCACCATAAAGTCGCCAGTTTTCTCTAAAATTGGCATAGCGGCAAATTCTTCGGCAGAGGCATCCAGCGATCGCAACACGGGAATAATCTGAGATAAATCATCGTCAGACTCTAAGCGATAAACCGGCAACAAGGGGGCTTTCCGGGTGGGGACTACGGTGAAATCTAACAGCAATTTCTCAATTTCTTGTCGGGCAGTTTGAGAATAGGCAAACTTTAAACCTTTGGCAATTAAAACCGATCGCTGTTGCAGATCCTTTTTTTCTCGCGCAAACTTCCAATACTGGTAAGCCATTGCATCCCCAGGATGGGCGGAAAATCCCGCTGGTTTCTTCGCTAAAGCCGCATATTCTTTCATGGCTTTAACCATCTCATGGGCTCCATCTACATCGAGATTTTTTTCCATCGCAAATTCTGCCGCCACCACGCGCTCGCCCTGGTTCAAAACTCGCAACTCGTGCAAAACATCACTGCGTGGCCCTAAGAAATACTCCGCCACCGCTTCAGACACTTGCCCTCTAATTAAACTATCATAGACTTGGGAGGCAACGATAATTAAATTTTGCTGCTGCGGTTGAAATCCCGTTTCTTCAAAAATCTTTTGTGGCGTATAGCCCGCTTTCTTTAGCTGTTGACAAGCATTTCCCCAATCTACCCAAGTTCCTTGTTTATAAATCAGGAGTTGTAATAACTCAGCGATCGTTTCTGCCGAGGGTTGAGAATTTGCCGAAGTGTCGTGAGGCATTTGAGTCATAAAACGAAGAGAAAAACAATACCTCTTTCAGTTTCTCACAGCCAGTCCTCATTAGCAGAGAAAAATTAAATCATCGGCAGCGTCTTGTGCAAAGGAGCGTCTTGTGCAGAGGAGCAGGGGAAAACAATTGATAATTGACAATTATTTTGACAGTTATCAATTATTAGTTATTGATTATTAATTATCAAATATCATTTATCGATTATCAATTACACCCCAACCAGAAAATTAATTCAAATTTGACCAGTCTAAGATATTTTTGTAAGTAAGGTAATACGTCAATGTCTATGAAAGTACAAAGGAAACTCCCAAGTAATTCCCGGCGAATCAGACAAATCGAAAATATTCGCGAAAGTGCTTTAGGTTTAGTCTCAACCAGGAGTTTCCCGGCAATTATTGGCACAGCGGATATGATGCTCAAGTCCGCTGGTGTAATCCTTGTGGGCTATGAGAAAATTGGCAGCGGTTATTGTACGGCAATTATCCGAGGCAAAGTCGCCGACGTGCGGTTGGCGGTGGAAGAAGGCGCCAGGGTTGCCGAACAGTTTGGCCAATTTGTCTCCAAGTCCGTGATTCCTAGACCAACACCCAATATGGAAGTGGTGTTTCCTCTGGGAAGTCGGTTGGCAGAGTTGGCTTTTGAACAGCAAGGGTCATCCCGCTTAAGTAATCAGGCGATCGGGCTGTTGGAAACTCGCGGATTTCCGGCAATGGTCGGCGCTGCTGATGCCATGCTGAAAGCTGCCAACGTGCAAATGGCTGCTTATGAAACCATTGGGGATGGTTTATGTACGGCAATTATTCGGGGTTCCGTGGCTGATGTGGCAGTCGCGGTGGAAGCGGGAATGTATGAAGCGGAGAGGATTGGCGAATTGAATGCGGTGATGGTGATTCCTCGTCCCTTGGAAGACCTAGAACATACTTTGCCCATAGCAAGCTGCTGGCTGGAAAAACCGGAACCGTTGCCCGTGTTAAAGTCGAAGGCGCTTCAGCAAGAAGTGGAAAAACAACCGTTAAAACTTCCCGAAATCGAAAAAGTTCCCTTGGCGATCGAGGAGTCAAAACCTGTTATGGAAAAGAAAAAACAGTATTTAGATCGCTCAGAATTACTTTAAGGAACAAGAAACCCCAGGGACAAGAAAGCCCAGGGACAAGAAACCGGGTTTCTTTAAACAACCTTTGCCTCCCCACCAGCCCCTACATAAAAACCCGATTTCTGGGGCGTAGGTGTTGGGGTGCTTCGACTGAAGCGGTTAGAAACCGGGTTTCTATGATGTTGGTTGGTGGGTGGCAAGGGTTGAGGCAAGAAAGCGGGTTTCTGGGCCGGTTTCTAGCCTCTAGCTGCCGAGTTCTTGGGATCTTTGGGCGGCTTTGCGGACGGCTTCAATTAAGGCGGAACGAAATCCGGCGCTTTCTAGTTGGGCAATTCCGGCAATGGTGGTTCCCCCTGGACTGGTGACTCGATCTTTGAGTTCTGCTGGGTGCATTTCCGTTTCTTTGAGTAGTTGCGCGGTGCCCAAGACGGTGTTTAGGGCTAGTTTGGCGGCGATCGCCCGTGGTAAACCAGCCGCAACACCACCGTCAGTTAAGGCTTCAATGGCGATCGCGACATAACCAGGACCAGAACCGGAAAGCCCCGTGACGGCATCCATCATGGATTCGGGGACTTCCACCACATCCCCCACCGCTTGCAAAATCTGCTGACCTTGTTGCAAGTGTGACGGTGTAACCAGTTTCCCAGGGGCGATCGCGGTAATACCTGCCCCCACCGTTGCCGGAGTATTGGGCATTGCCCGAATTACAGGTTGTTGGGGAAATGCCGCCTCTAATTTCCGCAGAGGCACCCCCGCAAGAATAGACAACACCAACTGGTCTTTAGCATCACCGGCAGATAATTGGGCCACCACTGCATCAAATACTTGGGGCTTAATTGCCAATAAGAGCACCTGATTTGCCAAGGCGACAGCCTGATTATCAGATGTCACCTGAACCTGATACTTTTCACTTAAATATTCTCTGCGCTGAGGTAAGGGATCGCTGACGATCACCTCTTGAGGCGCATAGACGCTTTGGGCGATTAACCGGGATAAAAGCGCCTCTCCCATTACCCCACCGCCAATCATGCCTAGTTTTATGGACAATTTTCTGTAATCCTTTCTGCTAATTATGGATAATTTTAAAGCAGTAGGGTGGGCAAAATCTTGCCCACCTTACGAATAGATTTACTAGCAGAAAGCGAGAAACTTACTGAGAAGCCATCCGCTGGTCATCATTCCAGTTTCCGGTCGGCGCTATTGGCTGACGCGAAGAGCGGATATGATGTTGCAGCACATCATGAACAACACCAGACTGAGTGCTGACTTGAACACAACTCGGTGTAAACAAAAAGATGCTTTCACCAATTCTTTCCTGGTGACCATCCAGGGCATAAGTGCCACCGGCAATAAAATCGACGGCTCTTTGGGCTTGGTCGGGATCCATCATGGTCAGGTTCAAAACCACAGATTTGCGTTCCCGCAAACCTTGGATGGCTTGAGGCATCTCTTCAAACGAGCGCGGTTCCATCACCACAACTTCGCTGATCCCATTAGCGGCACCGGGCATTCCAATCACATTATTCATCCCCTTTAGATTTGTATTCATTCCTGTATCTGCTCCACCCATACCCATATTTGAAGAACTCATGCCAACAGCACTAACTGTTCTATCTCGAAGTCTACTACGGGTTTGACTATTATCGGCAGGGGCGGCTGGGGCCGGAGGTTGTTCTGGGTACAAATTTTGATAACCTTGTCCCTCCGTATCTTCATCGTAGTATTCATCATATTCGTCCCGTGGAGTGCCGGTGACGAAATCTCGTAATTTAGAAAAAAGGTTGTTCACGGTTCACGCTCCCTCGTTACATAATGATTCACTCAAGACTAGAGCTTTTCTGATTAAAACGCCGATTTGATCTTGCAAGTCGATGACTTACTCGTAACTCTGTCCTCTGTTCTTTGCTTGCTTGCGCTGGCGGTGTGGCAACTCTTTCCATCCTAACTGGTGGTTAATTGCACCTTTTTATCTGTTTTAATCACTTGCCCGTAAAGGCTGCCAAAGCTTCCGGGATTTCACTACTGTCTTGAGATTAACAGTATATTTATTATGCCTAAATCACCAGCAAGCACCCGTTTTTTGAGTATTGGCAAAGCCCTAGGCTGTAAAAATAGGGTACAACGGATGCTTTTAATATAGTATAAGTGTCTCGGCGGTTTTGACATTTCTAGCTCAATTATCTTAAGTTTTTTATCTTTTTGCTACGGGTTGGCAGTCAGCGATCAGGTTGGTTGGTGGTTGGTGTTTGGTGGTTGGTGGTTGGTGGTTGGTGGTTGTTAGTTATTTGTTATTCGCAATAATTCCCCACCTAATAACTAATAAATAATAACTAATAACTGATAAATAATAATTAATAACAATCTACCTAAATAAAATTTGTCCCAAGCGAACGATAGTGGCACCTGCTTGCACCGCTAAGGGGTAGTCCCCAGACATTCCCATTGATAAATCTGCCATAGAAATATGCGACCAATTTTGTTGCGCGATCGCTTCACTTAACTGACGGGCTTGGTGAAAAAAATCTAGGGTTTCGCTTTCATTTAAACCCAAAGGGGCAATGACCATTAAACCTCTAATATTTAAATTTGTGCAATCATTTAAAGCAGGTAAGTCTGGCATGAGTTGCGGAATTTCCCAGCCAAATTTATGCGGATCGGGTAATATTTTTACCTGTAAAAGTATTTGCGGCTGCCTAGATAATTCCCCCGCTAGTCGGTTTAATTTTTGGGCTAAAGCTAAACTGTCAACGGAGTGAATCCAGTCAAAAAGTTCTAAAGCTTTTTTGGCTTTATTGGTTTGTAGATGACCGATTAAATGCCAGGTAATGTCCGATAAATCTGATAGTTGCGCTTTTTTTACCTCCATGTCTTGAACTTTATTTTCCCCAAAATCTCTAATTCCAGCATCATAAGCCGCTCTGATTTCTTCAGCGGTGACATATTTGCTGACCGCCACCAGACGCACGTTTGCCGGTAGTTTTTGGCGAATCTGGGTAATTTTTTCTCTGATGGTTTGATTCATTATTGTCAATAATTAGCTGAAATTTAATTGAAAGAATTTAAAATAGCGCCAATAGAGTAAAATGTAGGTGATTATTTATTGAATCGTGAAACCAATGAACTTATTAAGTAGTTATCTCAGCATATTACAGGTAAAATCGCTCATTAATAGACCGATAATTAATAGAGATAGTGGCTCGACACAATTTTTACATAGATGTGAGAGAATATGAGATTTATGAGCAGGAGGAAAAGGCGATCGCGCTTAAATCGAGCTTAAAATATCAATTAGCGAAAATAGCGAAAATACTGAAGGTGGCATGAACTTTTAATTAAAAGTTCTAATTAAAAGTTAGATTAAAAGTTACTCTGATGAACTTTCATTAGCTCTTGATATTCACTCATTTGCCCATTTCGCCGCAACATTCGCAATCGATTTTCTACATTAATTCGTGCCTCATTCCGGGTAATGGGTTGAAATTGCAAACCATCGGGGTGGCTAGAGACTAAAAAATAGAGACGTTGGGCATAGAGAGTTGTGAATAATTCCTGATTATCTGCAATCAGGCAAATTCGATAAAGCAGGCCAAAGTTAGGATGATTGATATAAGTTTCTGTGCTCATTCAAGGTTTGATCCAGCAATTGGTCTAAGTTTTACAGAACTTACGCAAAAAGTCTCTAATTGGGGCAACCACCGCCACGGGAGAGTACCTACCAATTGTTCTTGCGGATATATCCGCGCTGCGTAAGTCCTATTTTAAGTGAAATGACAAAGAAATCTTATCAGGTATTTGGATCGCTAATTCTCGCAATTTGTAAAGCGGCTAATTGAGCTTGGGCTTTATGCAGGGACTCGTACCACTCTTTTTCTGGATCGCTGTCGGCGACAATTCCCGCACCCACTTGCCCAAATATGCGGGAGGATGCGGAGGCTGAGGCTGTGGTAGAGGTGGCGAGAGGGCTGTTGGCATCAGGAGCGGTTTCCCCGTGAGTACATAGTAGTGTTCTAATTAAGATGTTGAGGTCGAGATTTCCTCGCCAATCGAGATAGCCACAAGATCCATAGAATAAACTGCGCCGTACAGGTTCAAGTTCTTCGATAATTTCCATGCAACGAACTTTAGGACAGCCGGTGATGGTGCCCCCAGGAAACATGGCGCGGATCAGGTCGATGCCATTGCAGTCGGGACGCAAGGTGCCGATCGCATTACTGACTAAGTGCATTACATGAGAATATCGCTCGATGGTCAAGAGTTCATCCACTTGCACGGAACCCCATTGGCAAACTCGCCCCAGGTCGTTCCGTTCCAGATCCACCAGCATGATATGTTCAGCCCGTTCTTTGGTGTTGGTCAAGAGTTCTTGGGCAAGTTGGCGATCCTTTTCTGGGGTGACTCCGCGGGATCGCGTCCCGGCAATGGGTCGAGTTTCCGCTTGCTTATCGTGCAGTTTAACCAAGCGTTCGGGAGAACAACTGATCATTTCGCCCCAGGGGGTTTGCCAGTAACTCGCAAAGGGGGAAGGATTAATATTTTGTAAGGCTTGATAAATCTGCCAACTGTTGCGGCTAATTTCCGCTTCAAAGCGTAAGGACAAATTTGCCTGAAAAATATCTCCCGCTTGGATATATTTTTTTGCTTGACACACCATCTGTTCATATTCCCCTTGGTTTACCTGAAAATGGGGAGAAACGACCGGTGGAGGGGGTAAATTGGGTTCTATCTTTTCTGCCTGATTAGCCTTAATAGTTTCTAATCGCTGCTCCATTATATCCAGATTCTTGGGTTGACTAGCAGCTAACCAAAGGATTTGATCCAGGTGGTCTAAGATGGCAAATTCGGCGGGTTCATACCAGTAAGCCACCGGAAAAGGTAAGGGATCTGAGTTAATTTGGGGCAGTTTTTCCACTTCCCAAGCGAGGTCATATCCTAGCCAACCTAACCAACCGCCGGTAAAAGGTAAGGAAGGGTCTGGTAATAATCCGGGCAACACCGCAGACTTGTGCAAAAATTTGCCTTGTTTGCGGGCTTCAATTTGCTGCCAAAGTTGCTGCAAAAAGGGAAATATTTCTCCTAGTGGTGGTGTCCAAAGTTGTGGCTGATTGTTAATTATCCGAGGGTTTCCAGCACAGATGGAATATCGGGCTAATGCCTGACTTTCCAATGGTTTAGTTGCCGGACTTTCTAATAAGGTGGCGATGTTGCCGTTGGTGCGAAATAAGGCCGCAAAAACTTGGGAGCCGGTGCGCTTTTGCAAAGGGAGCGATCGCCAGTACCACGGCTGTATTTCCTGGAAAAGTTGGTTTTTTTGCTGGAAAAGTTGATTCATGCTTGCCATCCCCAGATTAATCCTAGTCCCCACAATATAAACAAACCGGCGATCGCTAACCAATCGGCTTTTTTCAGGCGTAATTGGTGCCACTGCACTCGATGCTCATTGGGACTGGTAAAGCCGCGTACTTGCATACTATTAGCAATTTGCTCGGCTCGCAAAAGCAGGTTTTGTAATAACCGTTCCACCACCGTTAACCAAACTTTCACGGAACGACGCCAACCCAGTTTTTTCCAGTTAATTGCCCTGGTGCTAACGGCTCTAACTAAGTTTTGCACTTCTTCCAAGACTAAGGGAATAAATCGCAAAGATAAAGTTAAGGTAAGGGTGATTTCTGTGACTGGCAAATTGAAGCGTTGTAAAGGACTCATTAAATCTTCCAGTCCGGCGGTGATTTCCTCTGGGGCGGTGGTGAGTAAATAAAGATTGGTGCTGTAAATTAGGGTAAATAATAATGTGCTAACTCGAATGCCTAAGTCCAAGGAACGGCGAGTAATTTTCAGTGGGCCTTGCTCAAACAGAACGTAACGATAATCCGTTGGTTGGGGTAAGTCAATGTCCGATGATAGTTCCTGCTGGTTTGCGGGGTCTTTGGTGGCGTTTGTGCCATCTTTTGGCTGTTGGGCTTCAGAATTGGTTAACCAACCCAAGGGATCGTACCACGGTTGACGGGTGGCAGTGGTTGGCTGGGTTGGGGCTGTGGTGACGAAGGTAATTTCCGAGGCAGGAAGACGCCTTTGGTGTTCAATGGCTAATCCATCTGGGGCGATCGCGGTGACGCACAGTACCATAACACTAAAGATTAATAACCAGCCCATTTGTTTTCGCCAAACCCGCATGGGAATCATGGCGGTAAAGGTGAAAATAATTAGTAAACCAACTAAGGCAATTCGCCAAGGAATATTTCCTAACAACGGGGCTAAAAGAAAACTCAGCAACCAGATTAATTTTACCCGTGCATCTAAGGAATGTAGCCAGGTAATTGGTTGTTCTAAATAAAGTCCCAGAGGCAGCGAGCGCAGCAAATCCATTTTCTAAATGTTATTAGGTTATTAGTTATTGGGTAGGGATTCTTGGCTTGGTTGTTGTTGGTTATTGGTTGGTGGTTGGTGGTTATTGGGTAGGGATTCTTTGGTTAGTGGTTGGTTGTTCATCAACCAACTTGCAGACCTTGCAGGTTTTGCCAACTTTCCAACCAATAACTTCCAACCAATAACTACCAACTATCAATATTACACTCGCACTGCCCGATTTGCTCCAGACTGTTTTCCATCACTAGCTTTTTTGCCCCGCCAAACAAACCGAATCGGTGTCCCTTCAAAGCCTAACTGCTCGCGAAATTGTCGTTCTAAATAACTGCGATAGTTATCTTTAAACCGTTTTGGATCGTTGACAAATAGGGCGATCGTGGGTGGTTGACTTTTGATTTGAGTTCCATAGTAAATCTTTCCTTGACGCCCTTGCCGCGAGGTCGGTGGACTATGCCAACGCACCGATTCTTCAAGCACCTCATTAATCACCGAAGTAGAGACGCGACGCCGATGTTGATTGACTACTCGATCTACTAAATCTAGAATATTCGGCACTCGCTTGCCGGTCAAGGCACTGGTAAAAATCGTCGGTGCCCAACTGACAAAGTAGAGACGATCTTTAATTTCCCGTTCGTATTCATAAATGGTGAAAGAGTCTTTTTCAATTAAATCCCATTTGTTCACCACGATCACACAAGCGCGGCCTTCATCAGAAATCCGTCCAGCAAGTTTTTGGTCTTGTTCCGTGACTCCATCCACCGCATCAATCACCAGCAATACCACATCAGACCGGCGAATGGCTTTAAATGCCCGATTAATACTAAAAAATTCCACTCCGTAGTCGATACTTTTCTTTTTACGAATTCCCGCTGTATCAATCAGGCGGTAAGTCTGATCTCCCCGTTGCACCATCATGTCAATAGTATCCCGAGTGGTGCCAGCAATTGGGCTAACAATTGCCCGTTGTTGACCGACTAAGCTATTTAATAAACTGGATTTACCGACATTCGGACGCCCCACAATGGCAATTTTAATTTCTGCGATTTCGGGAATTGCATCGACCGGGGGAAAATAGGTAATCAATTTGTCCAAAAGTTCACCAGTTCCATTGCCGTGAATACTGGAAATAGGAAAGGGTTCGCCCAGTCCTAAATTCCAAAATTCGGCGGCTTGAGTCAGACCCATTGTTTCTGATTCACATTTATTCACTGCCAACAATATGGGCACTTTTTGTTGTCGTAACCATCGGGCAATTTCTTCATCCCCAGGGGTTAAACCCGCTTGACCATCGACCACGAAAATGGCGGCAACTGATTCCGTGAGGGCAGTCAAGACTTGTTCTCTAATTAACGGCAAGAATTCTGTGTCGTCGGCAAAGACTAAACCCCCGGTATCGACGACTTGAAAATCCCGATCGCCCCAAAAGGCTTGTTTGTAGGTGCGATCGCGGGTGACTCCCGGTTCATCATGGACGATCGCATCTCGCGTACTCGCCAAACGATTCACCAGGGTGGACTTACCGACATTCGGTCGGCCAATAATAGCTACTATAGGCAGAGGCATTCTTTAATAGTTCCTGCTAAACGAATAAAAAATAGCAATTATATGATTATACTATTTTTTATCACAATTTTGCCAAATTATCAGGTTTATTTAATCTTTTTTGATTGATTGGTTCAGCGAGTGACCATTGAGGGTGCGGTTTTACCCTGACCCCCTGCTCCTCTTGCTGCAAAATTGCGCGATTCCCGCCTATTGACAAGTTAAAAACTGATTCACGGCAGCAAATCCTTTGGGTTTTTCCTCCCCTACTAGCTGGTTAAAATATGGCTTATTTTGCAGCAAAATCACCCTGGCTGTATCTAACTGGGTATTCTTAAAAACTAATTCCCGTTTCGCATTCAGAGTAATATTTTCCGCCACCGGAACCGAGGGTAAAGACTGGTAAGTAAAAATTGTATCGCCCCCTTGTTCTTGGACGATCAATGTTGCATTTTGCCCCAGGCTTTTTTCCGGGTCTTTTGTGGCATCATAAGTGCAAATTCGCCCGAGGTTACTTGTTGGGGCGCTGGTACATCCCGCTAAGGCAGCTAAGAGAGAGGCGCTCGCGAAATTTAGACTTAGTTTTAGACTCGGTTTAAGTTTAATCATTTTTGTCTGATTTGTCTGATAAATTGCCTTGAAGAAAGAAACCGGGTTGGTTCTATAAATATTGGTTTGAACCGCTCTGTCGCCGAAACCCGGTTTCTGAATTAGCGGAGATGATTTAACTTTTGTAACTTTGGCTGGCTGACTTTTGCTGGGCGATTTGGGCTTTGGCTTTGGCCCAAAGTTGCTCTAATTCTTCTAAAGAATAATCCGATAGGTGGCGCTCGCTAAATGCCTCCACTTTCGCCAACCGCTGAATAAACTTTTCATTGGTAATTTGTAAAGCTTCTTCGGGTTCCAAATCATACCAACGTGCTAAATTAATCAACACAAAAAGAATATCTCCCAGTTCAGCTTTTTGCTCCTCTTTGGTTTCATGTTCTACGGCGTGTTTAAACTCATTTAACTCCTCATGTAATTTCGCCCAAACTCCTGCGGCATTATCCCATTCAAAGCCTGCCGCCGCCGCTTTTTTAGAAATTTTCATTCCCGCCAATAATGGGGGAAATGTTCGGGCATAACGGCTGAGCTTCTCACTGAGTAATTGGCTTTCTGAGTTGGTTTCGCCCTTTTCTGAAGCCTTAATCTGTTCCCAATTTTGGTGAACTTCTTCGATACTGTTCACTGTCAAATCCCCAAATACATGAGGATGGCGGCGAATTAATTTTTCACTGACTCCTTGGGCGATTTCGGCCATTGTAAATTGACCAGATTCTTGGGCAATTTGCGCTTGTAAGACCACTTGCAACAGCAGGTCTCCTAATTCTTCCGCGATCGCCTTTGGATCGCCCTGCCGAATGGCATCAACTACCTCATAAGCTTCTTCGATGATATAGGGAATCAGGCTTTCTGGGGTCTGTGCCAAGTCCCAGGGGCAACCGCCATCAGGCGAGCGCAATTTAGCCACCACGGAAATCAATTTTTCCATAGCCGCAAGTTCAGGAGTCAGATTAGCTGGAGATGTTTCGGAGGTGGACATAGTATAAGTGATGTGAGTGCAAAATATAAGTGCAAAATATAAGTGCAGATTAGCCCGGACTTTCTTTCTATCTGAGAATTTTTATTTCGGTTTTACTTGCCCTTTATTTGCGTTTCGGTGTGGGGGCTTTTCTGCCATTGCTGCCGCGACCCTGGGACTGACCCTTCGGTTGGCTGGATTTGCTAGACGAACGCGGGGGTTTTCTGGACTTGCGGGACTGCCGTTTGGCCAGTTGGGTGGTGATAGACTTGGGCAATACCGCTATCCAACCGCGAGATTTTACTTGTTTATAAGTAGAACCCCCCCAGTCACTTAAGGAGTGACTCATTGCCCCCAACTCCAAACCAATCAAGAGAGCAATTAAGTCTGGGTAATACATGAGAAGCGATCGCGCCCCCCATTGAATCATCATCTCCACAGTCCAGGGCAGATCCCAGACCAGATAGATCACCGGCAAAAAGGCGATCGCCACCATGCCGCTCCAAGTCATCAGATAAACAACTCGTAACACCGTGCCAATCACCGGACCGTGAGACAGAAACGAGCGATGGTGCAAACTCTTTTGGTAGGGCAACCAAATCCAACGCAACCACCCCCAACGGAGAAACTGCTGGGAATAGATATCCAGATCCGGGCCAAACATCAGCCCACTGAATAAAAAACCTCCCGAAACAAATAAAGTTAAATGGCTGCTACGGGTGAAAACCCAGGTGATACCTGCCACCCAGGGCAAGCTCCATAAAGTAATTTCGTCATGGGTGCGACCAGATGGCATAAATTGAAAAAAGTGTGCTATAGTAGATAAAGTGTGCTATAATAGATTCGGTGACAAAAACCGGGCGGTTAGCTCAGTGGTAGAGCGCCTGCCTTACAAGCAGGATGACACTGGTTCGAGTCCAGTATCGCCCATATCCGGAAAGCTTATCATAGCAAGATTTTTACCCCTGTCACCAATTTAGTGACATTTAGTGACATGGGTTTTTGATGATGAGGTGGCGGTGCAAGTAGAGATGTATGTGGCAACGTAGGTGGAGGATATGGTTAACCGTTGCGATCGCCACACAACCTAGATCCTGATTTTAGTGGCAACTGATGCGAAAATTAATCAGATCACGCCAAAAATAAAAGTGCTTCTCACACCAAACCAGTGCATTCAATCCTAGAACAAAAATATCGACGGATTAGGAAAGAACTGACTACCAGTGTCAGTTTACTTGGGGGTGTTTTTTTACTAGGCACCTTGGGATACTGGTCAATGGAAGGATGGTCTTTATCCGAAGCTGCCTATATGACTGCAATTACCCTCTCAACCGTAGGATTTACTGAGGTGCGACCTCTCGACCCTACGGGGCGATTGTTCACGATGGGTTTAATTGCTTTGGGTTTAATTACCATCGGCTACATTGTGAATCGGTTTACAGAAGCGATTATTGCAGGGTATTTTCAAGACGTTATTCGATTAAGGCAACAGAAACGATTGATAGATACATTATCAGAACACTATATCCTCTGTGGATTTGGTCGCACCGGACGACAAGTTGCTTTGGAATTCAAAGCAGAAGGCATTCCTTTCTTAGTCTTAGAAAACGACCCAGAAGAGGTGCAGGCAGCGGAACAACTTGATTGTATTGCGGTTCTCGCTGATGCGACTTTGGATTCGACCTTAATCCAGGTAGGGATTGAACGGGCAGTTTGCTTAATTACCGTCCTCCCTTCTGATGCGGAAAATCTTTATACTTTGATTTCCGCCAAAACCCTCAATCCCAAATTGCGAGTGATTGCCCGAGCAAACACCGAGGATGCGGTGAAAAAGTTGCAACGGGCAGGCGCCGATACGGTGATTTCACCTTATATTACGGGAGGACGACGCATGGCAGCGGCGGCATTACGACCAGAAGTGATGGATTTTGTCGATGGGATTATTACTGGAGCCGATCGCACCTTATACCTGGAAGAGTATAAAGTTAACCCAGAGACTTGTCCCTTTGTTGGTCATACGATCAAAGATGCGGATCTGCGGGGCAAGACCGGCGCTTTAATTCTGGCAATTCGCCGTCAGGATGGGACCCTGATCGGTGGTCCCACTGCGGATACACAATTACTGGCCAATGATGTCTTGATTTGTATGGGCACCCCCGAACAGCTACGCCGGATGAATCAAATTCTTGGTCCCCTGCGTTCTCAGGGACAGTTTCGCCGACCTAAGCAATTGCCCCCAAACCGATAAATCATGTTTTTTTACAGGCAAGATGCGGTTTGTCAGGCCGGAAGAAAAGACAGGTATTTTCACAAAAACCTGTCTTTTTTCTGTGCTTTTTTGATTATTTGAAGATGATTTGAAGGTGAGAAGGTTAATTTAATTTTAAGGCACTGACTGGCACTTCATCCCATGAAGTAACCGTTCGCTTCCTAATTAACCAACCTTGCATTCTTTGCGATTCACTTAAATTTTCTTCAAAAGATTCATAACATTCTTGGGCTTGAGTTTCATCGCAGCAGGCAATACAGGCATACAGGATTCCGCTGGGATCGAGTTGTTCATTCACCCAAATTTTCATATTTGATATTCCTCCAATGTTTCGACAAGATTTATTTCCACTGCTTTGAGAGATTCTGACAATTTATCTTCTATAAGCGGTCACTTTTTGCCGCCAAGTAACTATGGCTAACTATGGCAACGACCCTAATGCGATCACCTAATGCGATCACCTAATGCGATCGCTTTTTTTAGGGTTTGGCCTATCATAACATATTTTAATTAACTTTTGTTAAGCAAGGTTCACCTAGCCCTAGATTTTCAGGGCAGAGTCCCCTGTTTGTAGGGGAAATTTAACCAAATATGTTAAGATATTATGACTTTTTGAGCCATGGATTTGAGCCATGTATTTATATATGCTGATGTAGCGATTAAGCAAGCAACTAACAACAAAATCATGCAACAAAATCAGGCCTAAAACATGCCTAAATGATTACGGTTGGCATATGGGAAACTAATCAGTTAAACTATAGCTAATAGGACTCAAATAATAGCCCCTAAAATATGTTTGAAAATTTACTCATTTCCCAAACTGATGTCCCATCACCGCTGAACCAAAAAGATGGCACCAAGGCTGCAATTATTGGCGCTGGTCAAGTGGGCATGGCTTGTGCCTATTCCATGCTGATTCAAAATACCTTGGATGTGATTACGTTAATAGACATTAATCAGCGAAAACTAGAAGGGGAGGTGATGGACTTACAACATGGCTTGCCTTTTGTGGAACCGACGTTAGTTTATGCCGGAAAAACCTTAGCAGATGCAGCGGGTGCCGATATTGTGATTATTACCGCTGGGGCAAAACAGCAACCGGGAGAAAGTCGCCTGGATCTGGTGCAACGCAATGTGGAAATCTTTAAGAAATTAATTCCCGAATTAGTTCAATATTGCCCTGATGCAATTTTCTTAATTGTCAGTAATCCGGTGGATATTATGACTTATGTCACTGGGAAACTGTCTGGACTTCCCAGTTACCAGGTAATCGGTAGTGGCACTATATTAGATACAGCCCGGTTTCGTTATTTGTTAGCCGAACGATTAAATTTAGATCCCCGGAGTGTTCATGGATTAATTATTGGCGAACATGGAGATAGTGAAGTGCCGGTTTGGACTCAAGTGAATATTGCCGGAACTAAATTATGTAATGTATGTGATGAATTACGTGATGGCAATTGGTCGGGAAGTCCTAGTGGTGATGAGCCATTTTTGCAGGAAATTTTTACTCAGGTGAAAAATGCGGCTTATGATATTATCCAACGCAAAGGGGCAACCAGTTATGCGATCGGTTTGGGTGTGACCCAAATTGTCCAGGCAATTTTAAGAAATCAAAATCGGGTGATGACGGTGAGTAGTTTGATTAAAGATTTCCACGGCATTCAAGATGTTTGCTTAAGTTTACCAATGGTGGTAAATCGTCAAGGAGCGACTAAGATGGTAAGTATAAATTTAAGCGACACTGAATTGTCTCAGTTGCAGCATTCGGCCAATGTTTTAAAAGGAGTTATTGCCCAGTTAAACCTGTAGAATTTGTGCAGAGTTTTCTGGGCAGGTGCGGCCAGTTTCCCTGGAAAAAATCGCCCCACGAATTTTAACTAGCTGCTAATTAGCTTTGACGAGTAAGGCTACGGCATAAGCAGAAATACCTTCTTCCCGCCCTTCGGGGCCAAGTTTTTCGTTGGTGGTGGCTTTGACTCCTACTTGGTCAGGGGCGATCCCTAAAACTTTTGAGAGGCGATCGCGCATTGTACTAATATGCGGTTTTAATTTAGGCCGTTCTGCCACCACCACCGAGTCAATATTGCTGACTTGCCACCCTTTGTCTTTGATTAACTGGTTAACTTGGGCTAATAGTACCAAACTATCGGCACCTTTCCAGCGCTCGTCCGTGGGCGGAAAGTAGTGACCAATGTCTCCTAAACTGAGAGCACCCAGCATTGCGTCCATGATCGCATGAGTGAGCACATCTGCATCACTATGACCCACTAATCCCAAGGAATGCTCAATTTTGACTCCTCCTAGAATCAATGGGCGATCGCTGCCTAAGCGGTGGATATCATAACCATTGCCAATTCTGATTTGAACCGTCATCACCAAAAATCCTCAAAAAATCCTCAGAAAGTTTTAACCTTATTTTAAGTGAATAGTGAATATTGAATATTGAATATTGAATATTGAATAGTGATGAATAGTGATGAATAGTGATGAATAGTGATATTTATTTTGTACGAGCGAATGCGCTCGTCGCCCCTACCACTTTTAGCTTTTAACTTTTAACTTTTTAATTTCTCGGTTAGTCTCGATATTCGTAAGGGTTTTGTTGACAAATAGGGCAGAGGTATGTGAGTGGTCGTGTTTCGTGTCATTATAGATCAATGGAAGAATTCACCTTCCTTAGCGGGAAAGAAAAGCTCAATATCGCCTTATGACTCTATCTCTTTACAATACTCTGACTCGTCGCCAAGAACCTTTTGAACCTTTGGAACCGCCAAAGGTGCGGATGTATTGCTGTGGTGTCACCGTTTACGACTATTGCCACCTCGGCCATGCGCGATCGTACATTGCTTGGGATACGGTTCGCCGCTATCTGATTTGGCGCGGTTATGAGGTGCGATATGTGCAAAATTTTACCGATATTGACGATAAAATTCTGAATCGGGCTAGACAAGAGGGTTGCACAATGGAGGAAGTGGCCGAGCGCTACATTCAAGCCTATTTTGAAGATATGGCCCGGTTGAATGTCCTCGAAGCGGACGAATATCCCCGCGCTACTCATACTTTGGATGGGATTAAGCGCTTGATTCACGAGTTAGAACATCGCGGCTATGCTTATGCTGCCGGGGGCGATGTCTATTATAAAGTGCGGAAGTTTCAGGACTATGGTCAGTTGTCGGGTCGCAAGTTAGAAGAGATGAAGGCAGGGGCAAGCGGTCGGGTGGAGGATGACCCGGAGGCCCAAAAGAAAGAAGATCCGTTTGATTTTGCGTTGTGGAAAGAGGCAAAACCGGGCGAACCTGCGTGGGAGTCGCCGTGGGGTTCCGGTCGTCCCGGTTGGCATATTGAGTGTTCGGCAATGGTGCGCGATCGCCTAGGGGAAACTATTGATATTCATGCGGGTGGGGCGGATTTGGTATTTCCCCACCATGAAAATGAGATCGCCCAATCCCAAGCGGTGACGGGTAAGCCTTTGGCGAAATACTGGATGCACAATGGGTTTGTGACAGTAAACGGGGAAAAAATGTCCAAGTCTTTGGGCAATTTTACCACGATTCGTCAGTTATTAGATGAGGGAAATGTGCCGCCGATGGTGGTGCGATTGTTTGTCCTCCAAGCCCAGTATCGCAAGCCGATTGATTTTACCGATGAGGCGATCGCTTCTGCTACCCAAGGATGGAATACCCTGAAAGAAGCCTTATTATTTGCTAATCAATATGGGGAAAAATTAGGCTGGAATAAAATAGAAGTCTCTGCCGAACCTTTAGCGGAATTTGTGGAACGCTTCCAAGCGGCAATGGATGATGATTTTAATACTTCCAGTGCCTTAGCAGTATTATTTGAAATTGCCAAAGAAATTCGGCGCGAGCGCAACCTTTTAATCCATGAAGGTAAAACCGAAACTGCCCCAGAATTGCTCAAACAACGGTGGCAAACCTTAGTCACTTTAGCCAATGTTCTCGGACTAGAAGCGGATGCGGATGCGGCAACCACCGAAGCACAATCTCATGGTCTAAGTGATGCCGAAATTGAAGCTTTAATCGAACAGCGAAAAGCCGCCCGAAGAGCGAAAAACTTTGCGGAAGGCGATCGGATTCGTGACGAATTGCAAGCCCAAGGAATTACCCTAATTGATAAACCCGGTGGCGTCACTCAATGGCATCGTAATTAACAACAAACAACCAACAACAGAAATATATGTCCACCCAACGTATTACCATTTCCGCTAGTAACTTAATCCTGGTACTAGCCACGGGATTTCTATTAGTTTTACTCTGGCAACTGCGGAGTTTACTAATTACTGTAATGATTTCTGTCGTCCTTGCCGCATCAATTTCTCCGGCGATTGAATGGGCAGAAAAACGGCGCATTCCTCGCTGGTTAGCGGCCATTTTCACCTACTTGCTTTTGATTGGCGGTTTCACGGGAGTGATATTATTAATCGGCCCAACAGTTTTTGACCAAATTGAATTGATTATTAGCCAGTTACCCCTTTATTTAGAAACCTTACAAGATATTGCCGAACAGTTAGTTAGCCGACTGAGTGATAATAGTTCCGAGTTGGTCAGTGAATATTTTAATACTCAAGCGATCACCGGCTGGGTATTTCGGTCTAGTCAACAGGTGATTATCCGTTCTTATAGTATTACACGAGGAATCATTGGGGCAATTTTTACTCTGGTTTTATGTTTGTTTATTTCCGGCTATATGTTAGCGGATAGTAAGACTTTAATTAAAAGTTTGGTGCAGTTATTTCCTGCCCCGTGGAACGCTCGCCTAGAAGCCCAAGTTGGTACGGTGGCTACTCGAATGGGGGGTTATATTCGGGGTCGTTTTTTGGTTTCCGCTATTTTAGGAATTGCCACTGCCGCCGGATTATCTTTTTTAGGATTAGCAGATTTTGCCCTAGGTTTAGGGGCGATCGCTGGGGTGACGAATTTAATCCCATTTATTGGCCCTATTCTGGGGGCTGTTCCGGCTTTAATTGTGGCGATCGTCAAAGGGGGTTGGGTATTTCTCTGGGTTTTAATCCTATTTGTGGTGATTCAAAATATTGAGACTTATGTGTTAGACCCATTATTAGTAGGTAGTTCCGTAGGCATCCATCCTTTATATCAGTTACTAGCGGTATTGGGAGGAGTTCAACTTTTGGGAATATTGGGGGCAATTTTGATTCCACCCTGGTTTGCGGGAACCGCTGCCTTAGTCGAAAATCTCTATCTCAAACCCAAGTTAGAAGCGGAGAAAACATTGGCCAAAGAATAGAATAGGCAAAAGGCAAAATGCCTTCTTTTGTAGCAATTATTTTTCAGCCATCTTATGACTGCTGATAGCTGAAGGATGAAGCCTGAATGCTTACAACAGGCGATATGCTATAATCAAAAGATAGCATAATTAATCACTAAACAGCATAAAAATATGACCACATTTAAACCTATTGCTCCTGCGGTAAAGATGCCTCCTTTAGAAAACGGCGATCGGCTGACTCGTTATGAATTTGAACGGCGTTATCACGCCATGCCCGATGGAAAAAAAGCTGAATTAATTGAAGGAATTGTATATATGGCATCTCCAGTAAGAGCAAAAAGTCACGGCCAACCACACGCTTATATCGTTGGCTGGTTAGGCAATTATGCAGCTATGACCCTAGGGGTAGAAGTCCTGGATAATGCTACGGTAATTTTTGATATGGATAATGAACCCCAACCAGACGCTTTATTAAGAAAAAAAGAAGGTGGTTCATCACGAATTACTGCCGATGATTATGTAGCCGGTGCGCCAGAATTAATCGTAGAAATTGCCGCGTCTACCGCATCTATTGACTGCCATAAAAAACTGCACGTTTATCGGCGTAATGGCGTGCAAGAATATATTATCTGGCGCGTTGATGATGGGGCGTTAGATTGGTTTTGTTTGAAAGATGGGGAGTATTTGCCACTTTCAGCCAACTCGTCAGGGGTAATTTGTTCTGAAGTTTTCCCGGGTTTATGGTTAGATACAGCTGCGTTATTATCCGGTGATATTGCCAAGGTTTTGGCGGTATTACAACAGGGTTTAGCCAGTGCAGTTTAGTGGTAGGGTGGACAAAATTTTGCCCACCCTACTACTAATACAATAGGTCAGCATTCAGCAGATTTTTAGGCAAAGGGATAAATGTTATGATAACTCTAACTAATTTAAAACAACTCTATGAAATCGATGATTCTCAATGGCTAGAGGAAACCGTTAAATTATTGAAAAATCAGCAATTCCAAGAAATAGACTGGGAAAATTTAATTGAGGAGTTGGAAGATTTGGGCAAAGAAAAGAAAAATGCTGTGGTCAGCCTTTTAGAACAAGTGATTCGTCATTTATTATTGTTGGAATACTGGCCGTCTGAACGAGAATATAATCAAGTACATTGGCAAGAAGAAATTTATAATTTTAGAATCCAGTTAAAACGCAGGTTGACGACTAATCTCCGCAATTATTTAGAGTCGGAACTCAATTCGATTTATCAAGATGCCCTGGGGTTTGTTCAGATTAAGACGCAAAAAACCGTAAAATTTCCCCCAGACTGCCCTTATTCTCTGGACCAATTACTTGATATCGATTGGTTGCCTAATTAACTGGAATTATTTTAATGATGTAAATATATTTCTTCTTAGGGTGGGCAAGATTTTGCTTCGTAGACTTCGTAGGGTGGGCAAGATTTTGCCCACCCTACAGTAGATAAGAGGGCGAAGCATGACCGCATCAGGTTTCTGCTTTTAAGCAATAAATTATCTGCGGTCATGCTTCGCCCCTACAGGTGTATTCCAGGTATATTCGGTGTATTTGTCGATATACAATTAGGCTTTTAAACTTTACCAAAGTTAGCGGGGTTTTGATCGCGCCGATCGCGAGTGGAAATGGGAAGACCCTGGCGATCGCCTGCCTTAGCTGCGGTCTTTTCTAAAGCTTCCCGGAGACGTTTTGCCGCATAAATAGACATATCCCGTGGGACACTAATGCGATCGCGCAAATAGCGCAAAGCCTCATCCGCACCTTGGGGGGGTTGGCAAACTTTTCCTGTCATCATCCAGGTCAGAGCACAACGCAAGGCTTCATCAAATATTTGCGGATCTGCCGGATTAACTTTAATCAAATTTTCCCGGTGTTTGATTACTCGTTGCAGAGCTTCTTGACGAGAATTTTCCGGTTCTGGATAAGTCACATCTGGCAACCCAAACCAAGGACCATGATCCACCCGCTGCTGGTTAATTAAAGTCTGCGGTTCGTTATTCTGCCAACATCCTCCCATTTGGGGCGGTAAATCATGGGCATGGGTGTGAAAATCGCTTTGAGTACCGCGATAAGTGGGGCGGGTTTCCATCGCGTCAAACCAAGCTGACAAACGTGGGTTTTCTTCTCGGAGCGAATAGCCTTTATAATAATAAAGACTGGCATTCATCCGCTCAACGTATGGGGTAAAAATTACGTCAACGGTACTAAATTCTTCCAAAAAATAAGGCCCCGGAGTGGCGGCTAAAGCTGCCTCAACCTTGGCCACTACTTCCATAAATTGACGCCGATGTCTTTGTTCTCGTTCAATGGGAATAGGGCGATAGCAAAGCCAGCTACACCAAGCCCGAAATAGCGTCCTTTCTAGTTGTCGCAACGGCAACACCCTGGGGTCTTGCATCCCGAAAACCAAAGGACCAAACGCCTTTTCTAAGGCAATTAAAATATCATCACTTTCGGTGATTAGACGCCCGTCAAGTTCCAAAGCGGGTAGCATTCCCGATGGCACTTTTTGTTTGTACCAACTCTCTTTTTCCCCATAACAAAACATCGTCACTTTTCTGACGCGGTAAGGAATTTGCTTTTCCTCTAACCACAACCAGACTTTCTGACAGTAAGGGCACCAAGCATGGTGATCGCGGTATAATGTCACCCGAACATCAGACTCAGTATGACCAAATAAGCGCAGTAGAGACTGAGAGTTAGTCGGTCCGTTGACCAGATCGATTTCAAAGTTGGTCAGGTTTTGCAGTTCCGCCCAGGTTAAAGGGGCGATCACGGTAGAAGTTGATGTCATTGCTCACCTAAAATTACCAGCAAATTACCAGCAGCTTGAGTGGATAAATTGGCCTCCACCCCAACTATAATCCAGGTATAATCCAGGTATAATCCAGGATTAATCCAAGACTATTATTAGGGCAAACACCTTTAATCACCTCTATACTAATTACTATACTACACTTTAGCGATTTTGACGAGCTTGGCTCTGATTGATAGAAATTTGCCATATGAATCTCCCCCAACCAATAGTAAAACCAATAGTAAAAAATCACCAATATACGGTGACAATTTAACTAGGTTTTACCGGCAATAAAATCACAAAAGAAATACCTCGGTCTGAGGATGAATCACAGAATAGTTTGCCCCCATGTTTTTCTACCACTATTTGATAGCTAATTGATAGCCCTAAGCCAGTGCCTTTGCCCACATCTTTGGTGGTGAAAAAAGGATCGAAAATGCGCGATCGCAGTTCTTCGGGAATGCCTATACCATTATCCGTAATTCTCACACTTACCCAATTTTCTGGCAACGATTCTGTAACAATTTTCAGCCACAGAGGATCCGCTTGATTTTCCGCCAAACTGCGTTCAGAACTTAATTTATCTAAAGCATCAATGCCATTGGTCAAAATATTCATAAATACTTGATTCAGTTCTCCTGCGTAGCATTCCACCAGGGGCAATTCACCATATTCTTTAGTAATAGCAATTTCTGGACGTTGAGAAGTTTCATGCAACCGGGATTGCAAAATCAGCAAGGTACTATCAATTCCCTCGTGGATATCCACCGCTTTTAACTCCGACTCATCTAGTCGGGAAAAATTCCGCAGGGACAGGACAATTGCCCGAATGCGATCGGTTCCCGCTTGCATAGATTGGAGGATTTTCGGCAAGTCTTCTTTTAAATAATCTAACTCTATTTCTGCGATTTCTTCTTGCATTTCGGTAGAAATATCAGGGCATTCCGCTTCATAGAGACTAATCACTTGCAGTAAATCATCGGTGTATTGCTTAACATAAGTAAGATTGCCATGAATAAAACTAACGGGGTTATTAATTTCATGGGCAATTCCGGCAATCATTTGTCCCAAACTGGACATTTTTTCACTTTGTACCAGATAAGCTTGGGTTTCTCGCAATTTTTTGAGAGTCTGATTCATTTCCTCTAATTGATTCTGAATTTGCCGCTCGCGCTGGGTCAGTTGTTCTGCCATTGCATTAAAACCTGCGGCTAAAATACCAATTTCATCCAGGCTATCAATGTTAATTTTAACGCTTAAATTACCAGCGGCAAATTGTTGCATCGCCTGAGTTAAGTTATGAATTCGCCGATTCAACCATTGAGAAAGATAAAAACAGACAAATATTGCCATAAATCCGCCGATTAAAGTAATAGTTTTTAACCAGTAAAGTAAGCTAATATTGGCTGTTTTTAAAGCAGAGGTTGGATTTAATATTAGCACTTTTATCTCTTCATTATTCTGGTCTAAATTAACCGTTTTGGCAATATATCCTTCACCGGCGATCTGAATGTAATGGGGCGGGGTATTGGCAGGGGGTGGCTGCCAACTGGCATCTAAAATTTCTAAGGTGGCTGCTTTAATTTGTAATCCTTGAAACACTAACAAATGTATGGGACTATCCCCCCGAATCTGATTGAGAATTTTGTCGGTCAAGGCTAAACCAATAATAATACTACCAACTATTTTTTGATTGTCTTTCAAAGAAATTGAACTAACCAAAACCACGGGAGCATTACCTGCGGTGGCAACCACGCCCGATATTTGTAACCCCGCTTTTGCTGCTTGAGTCACTTTTTGGTCTCGAAGTTGGGTACCGATCAGAATGGGGCGACGCAAATCTACCAACACTGAATCGTTGGCTATCACTTGAATTAAATCGAGTTCTAACCCTGTTTGTAGCGGCAACAATTCTCTAAGTAAAGTTGCTTGATTACGCGACTCGACGGCTGAGGCAAAATCGTTACCATCAGCCAGCCATTTGGCTTTAGATTCTAATAGGTTTTGTCTTTGCTCGATATTGCTGAGAAGCACTGAGGTAAATGCTTCGGTTTCCCGCTGCAAATTTTGCTCAAAGAACTTGCGGAAAAACAGATGGGTTCCGGTTGTCCATAGTCCTAGAAATATGATAAATAGGACAGATAAAGGGAGAAATAGTTTAACGGCAACCGGAACTTTCAGCAGACCTGGGATCAGTGGGCGTTGTTTCATGGTTTATGGGGTGACATTGACCGGAACATACCCAGTCTCGGTGAGTAGGGCGATCGCCTCTGGGCTGGAAAGAAAATCCAGAAAACCTTGTACCGGTGGGGCAGGAGGGTTTTTAAACACCAAAGTAACGGGGCGAACCATCAGATATTTGCCTGATTTAATATTATCCGGTGTGGGGGCTATGCCGTTTAAGTTTAAGCGATTCACCGGGACTTTTTCGTAGATTGAAGTCGCTAAAGAAAAAGCACCAATACTATAAGGAGTGCTTTGCAAAGCTGCCACCAGTTCATCTTGTTTGCGGAGAATCACCGCATCCGGTGAGGTGACTAAATCTTTGCCCAAATAATATTCTCTCAATAGCCGTTTTGCCGATTCATCTTCCGGGCGATCGAGGACGACAATGGGAGCATCAGGACCGCCAAATTCTTGCCAGTTTTTCGCTTGACCACTATAAATTGCTTTGAGATTATCTGTAGTTAAATTTGTCACCCCCTCAACGGTGGGATTAGTGGCAACTACTATACCGTCTTGGGCAATAACTCGTTGAGCCAAATCATCAGGAATTTCTGTGGGTTTGAGGGTTTTACTTAAACTACCAATATCCAGTAATCCTGCTTGAACTCCCGCCAGGGTACTTTCTGATTGACTTGCGGGCAGAAAATTGGCTTGGGTATTCGTTGCTTTTTTGGTATAAGCGTCCATTAAAAGCTGCAATACCTCAATGGTACTACTACCACCGCTGGCGCGAATTATTTGCTGCTGTTGCTCAGTTTCCGGGGTGGTAGATGGGGCTGTAGCTTCTGAATTAGGGCTGGGAGTACAACTGGTTAAAAGCAAGGAAATCATGCCGCTGACCAGGAAAAGTACGCTAGAGTATAGTAAACGCATAAAAATCCTTAGCTGACTAACTTTTTATTATACCTTATTTACGGCCAGATTACCTAGATATTGCCAAATTTGATTAAACTATGATATTTTGGAAATGTTGGTATTTTCTGGCTTGTTAGTGGATATTTTCATCAGAGATATGGCGCGGATTAATTTACTCGATACTCGGACTACGAATTTTGGGGAAATCGTTAGTAATGGCAAAATTTACCAAGTGCCACCTTTTCAGCGGGATTATTCTTGGACAGAGGAAAATTGGGAAGACCTCTGGCAAGATATTATGGCACTTTATACTAACCAGGGGTCTAGTCATTATATGGGAGCAATTGTGTTACAAAGCTCCCCGACTTCCGATCGAGAGTTTACGATTATTGATGGTCAACAAAGATTAGCTACTCTTAGTCTGATTGCCATTGCGGTAATTCGCAAAATTCAAGACCTAATCGATCGCGAACAAGACCCAGAAGCTAACCGCGATCGCCAAGAAATCCTCAAACGCACCTATCTGGGCGATCGCGACCCGCGTTCTCTCCGCTACTCCAGTAAATTGCGGTTAAATCAAAATAACAATGACTTCTATCAAAGTAACTTAATTAATCTCCGTAAACCTAAAAATATTCGCGCTTTGGCTAAATCTAATCAACTCATTTGGCAAGCCTTTGAATACTTTTCTCGGCAGCTAGATACGGTTGAAGAAGTGGTAAAAACCGGCGAAAAATTAGCCACTTTTCTGACCGACACCATCGCCCAACAACTGCTATTTATTCAAATTAACGTTGAAGATGAATTAAACGCTTATACAGTGTTTGAAACCTTAAATGCTAGAGGCATTGAACTCAGTTCAACGGATTTACTAAAAAATTACTTATTTTCTCTGTTCCAAGGACCAGATGACTTGGCAGAAGCCCAAAGACAATGGAGACGAATTGTCAATACAGTGCAGATGGAAAAATTTCCAGAGTTTCTGCGTTATTATCTGAGTTTAAAAGACACGAGGGTGAGACGGGAAAGGCTATTTAAACTCGTCCGGGCATCGGTGACAAATGCTCAACAAGCCTTTGATTTACTTGAGGAATTAGAAAATTATAGTAGTCTATTTATTGCCCTGGGAAATGCTAATGATGAATTCTGGCGAGACACCCCAGAAAATAAATATTATATTCGCGAATTAGCGTTATTTAAAGTCAAGCAAGCTTATCCAACTTTATTCGCGGCTTACTCTAAGTTTTCGCCGGATAACTTTACCCGACTGCTGAAACTTGTGGCGGTGCTTTCCTTTCGCTATACGGTGGTCAGTGGTCTGAATCCTAATGAATTAGAATCCTGTTACAACCAAGTGGCGATCGCTATTAACCAGGGTGAGATATCCACCCCGAAACAAGTCTTTGAACGGCTACGTCCGATTTATGTTTCTGATGAGAAGTTTAAACAAGATTTTGCTTTGCTGTCAATTTCGACCAAGGGACAAAAGAAAAAACTGGTGCGATATATTCTGGGGAAACTGGAGATGGATGCGGCAAACCGAACCGATATTAATGAAGATAGCTTTTCCATCGAGCATATTTTACCGGAATCACCCAACGATGCTTGGCGAAAACATTTCTCCGATAATCAGATAGAAGAGATAGAAGAGATGGTTTATCGCCTCGGTAATTTAACCCCATTGGAGCCAAATTTTAATCGGGAAATAGGCAACGAGGTTTATGAAGTTAAGCGGGAAAAATATGAAGAAAGTGTTTATGTTTTAACTAAGAATATTCTGGCAGAAACATGGACTATAGATACTATAGTTCGACGTCAAAATGATTTAGCAAAGCGTGCAGTGCATATTTGGCGCTCGGACTTTTAAGATATCATTATTGTATCACTCTTGATATGTAAAAAACCGATCGCCTCTGCTCCCGAAGAAAACAAAAGCGATCGCCTTTAAATTTTTTCCTAACAAATTTTTCCTAATTTTGTGGCACAAAAGTTACACAGAAAATCTCCCAACTAAGGAGCTAAACGCCACACTTTGATGGTGTCATCAAAACCACCGCTAATTATGGTTTTGCCATCGGCAGAAAAACTGATTTCTACGGAATCTGTATGACCTTTGAGAGTGCCTTTTTGACAACCACTGCGGGTACTCCACAGTTTAATAGTGCCATTTAAGTCCCCACTGGCTAAAGTGCGACCATCGGGACTAAAGGCAACGGAGTAAACTTGCTTGGAGTGACCGCTGAGAGTCCGCCGAAGGGCGCCGGTTTCCAAGTCCCAGAGTTTGACCGTGCGATCCCAGCTGCCACTAGCGAGGGTTTTGCCATCCGGGGCGATCGCAATTGACCAAACTGAATCCGTATGACCGGACAAAGTGCGAAAAGCCTTACCCGTGTTGACATTCCAGAGTTTCACCGTGCCATCGGTACTGCCACTGGCGAGGGTTTGACCATCGGGACTAAAGGCAACGGATTGCACTTCTTGGGTATGACCGACTAAAGTCTGCTGTAAGTATCCTTGGGAATATGACTGATAATTCCGGTGAGTATATCCTTTGGCATAATTGTGGCTATAACCCTTGAAATATTTGGGATATAGTTCAGACTTATTCTGATCGATATTCCACAGCTTAATTGTTTTATCAAAGCTGCCACTGGCGACTAAAGAGTTATCCGGGCTAAAAGCTACAGAAAACACTCCGGCATCATGGCCTTTGAGAGTTTTCAACAATTCCCCAGTCTGCAAATCCCAAATTTTTACGGTCTGATCGGCACTGCCACTGGCCAAAAATTTGCCATCTGAACTAATCGCCACTGACCAAACGGCACCCGTATGCCCTGCTAAGGTCTGGATGGGAATTCGGGCATTATCGATGCTGACGTGCCAGAGTTGAATGGTGCCGTCCCAACTGCCACTGGCGACGGTTTTGCCATCGGGACTCACCGCTACAGACCAGACCGGACCGGAGGTAGTGGCCAAAGTCCGCATCGGTGGCAGATTGTCAGCAGAGTAATCAGGCTTGACGCTGTGATATTTCGGCGGTTGATTTTGGTATTCCAGAACCGAGTATGGGACTGGTTCAGTGGTGATGGTGGTTCGTGGTACTGGTGAAGGTAAACGAGTTGTCACCAGGAGAGACAACAGGGCTACGGTTGCCCCACTGATCGCCGTGACTAAGCGAGTGTTTTGGGTGACGGGTAACGAGGGCAGGGAGACTTTTCTCAGGTCTTTGAGGATTGTCTCGGCCCGATTGTAGCGCAGCTTCCAATCCCGTTGAACCATTTTGTCCAGGATTTGCCCGAGTTGAAAACTGACGGGGGTTTTCAAATAATCCCGCCAAACCCAGGTTTCTGATTTGGGATCGAAGAGGTCAAAGGCTGAAAGTCCGGTGAGCAGATGCAAGCAAGTTAGCCCTAGGCTATAAAAGTCACTGGCAATCACCGCTTTGCCTTTGGTTTGTTCTGGGGCTGCATACTCGGCAGATCCGGAGACTGTTCCCGGTTGAATTTGGCGAAAACGGTTATAAGTTTCCGCGGTACCAAAATCAACTAAGACAAGTCGATTGGTTTGTTGGCTGCGGATGATATTTTCTGGTTTAATATCCCGGTGAATCAGATTGAAGCTATGGACAAAATCGATCGCTGGGAGCAAATCATAAAGTAGTTGGCGAATTTGGCTTTCGTTAAATGTGCCTGCTTCGGTTAATTCTTGCTCCAGATTTTGTCCTTCAATATATTCTTGGATGATGTATTGCTTGCCCTCTTGCTCAAATGAGGCAAGTAATGAGGGGATTTGCGGATGTTTGCCGATTTCTGCAAGCTGTTCGGCGTAGATTTGAAATGCCCCATTCTTGTTGGGTTTGGTATCAGAGTCAATGAATTGCTTGATGACGCAAGGGGGATGGGACGGTTGATCTTCGTCTACGGCTAGAAAGGTCTTGCCCAGTTTACCCTTCCCCAAAGGCGCGATCGCCCGGTAGCGGTTTTTTAACAGCAATTGCGCCCCGCAACTGTTGCATAACTCAGCGTGGTCAGAATTTGCAGGATTCTGGCAATCAGGATTAATACAGTATGTCATAATAACTTGTCCCTGCTTTAGATATTGTCTATGATAAGTCTTCTGGCCAAGAAGAACTACTGCCCGGTGGCCAAAGTCCACCTCACTGCATAACTTCACCGCAACGGATTCGTCCCCTTTGAGTATAGACCGTTGAGCCATTTCCCGGTGGTTTCGGAAAACCAGAGGGTTTTGGTAGTGGTTGATATTTTATTTTTGTCCTTAATCGGAAAAATCAGCGATCGCTCCTTCTAAATCAGCGACGTCGGAAGGTCGCAAAATACCCTGGCAATGGTTCCTTGGTTCCTTGGTTCCTTTGATTTTGACTGGCTGGTGGTCGATTTTGTTGACCCTGACACTCTTTAATCTTAGTGCTGAAGTCTTACTGCGGATCGGATTTTAGGCGATCGCACGGGAATATATCTTCCTGAAATCAGTTCAGTGGCTGTTATTCCTTAATTATCAACCCTAATTATCAACTACAGTCATTGTTCAAATGATTCATAATTTTTTACTTTTCTTAACAGTTCTTGAAACCTCTGGGATGTCGGGGGAAACTTACATCGCCGCAAGTCTGGGGCGAGCGAGTTAGATTAGCCGCAGCCAGAGACAAGAACCGAAAAATTCCCGATATCCGCGCTACCCAAGCTACCCAAGCTACCCAATAGCCGACCGAAATCCTCCCAAACATCGTTGATTAATTTCTTCTACCCACAAAAATTAGTTATTTGTTTCGTTTTATCTTCTTGCATTTTTGATAAAATCTGCTATTATTTTAATATAAATTATCACCATCCTAGGGATAAATTTAAATATTTCCTCCTAGTATTTCTTTAATTACCATCACTTATATTATGTTATTTTGCCTAAATTTATCAATGAATAGTGAATAGTTAAAAGTGAATATTTAAAAACAACCAACAACCAACAACAACCAACAACCAACCAACAACAAATAACAAATAACAAATAACAAATGCTAATATGCCGGAAAGAATCAGCCGATCTGGGAAAAGCTTTCGCAACCTTGCTAAAGTTAAATAAACGATCCAAACAAAACGATCCAAACAAAACGATCCAAACAAGGGGTAAACGATGGCACAAAAGTTATTGCTGGTGGATGATGAACCTGGTTTACGGGAAGCCGTACAAGCCTATTTGGAAGATAGTGGCTTTGAGGTGAGTGTGGCGCCGAATGCGAAGCAGGGCTGGGAATTGCTGCAAACTACCCTACCTGACTTGGTAATTACAGATATTATGATGCCCCAGGTGGATGGTTATCAGTTTTTGAAGCAGATGCGGGAGGATCCTCGGTTTAAGGCGTTGCCGGTGGTCTTTTTGACCGCTAGAGGGATGACGAGCGATCGCATCTTGGGGTATCAAGCGGGTTGTGATGTGTATATTTCCAAACCCTTTGACCCCGATGAGTTAGTAGCGATCGTGCAAAATTTGCTGCAACGTCGTGCAGCGCAAAATAGTGAAGAGGGCGATGAAACGGGAATGGCGGATTTAGCCCGTCAAATTGCGGAGATTAAAGCATTGCTCACGGGAACTACGGGAATTGTCCCGACTCCTCCACCGATTAAAGTCGATTTAACTCCCAGAGAACAAAGTGTTTTGGATTTAGTCGCCCAAGGGTTGATGAACAAAGAAATTGCTCGCCGCTTAGAAACCAGCGTGCGGAACGTAGAAAAGTATGTGAGTCGCTTGTTTAGTAAGACGGGCACCAACAGTCGAACTGAGTTGGTGCGGTATGCGTTGGAACACGGATTAACGAATTAGCACCTTGTTGAAGGTGGTCGGTTGACATGAACTGTCAACCGTGAAGAACATCAAAGCAAATGGACACGAACACTCAACCAGTGACCCCCTCTCTAGAGACGCAGAAGCAAGTTATTTCCATGAGTATCGGTGCCGCAGGTGGTCAATAAATGATATTCTGCGGCTAATTCTTTCACCTGTTGAGTTTGCGCGGGACTAGGTTGCCAAGGATCGGGATGGCCATAAGCATAATAAGCTTCAACCCCATCAATCCCCAGGTTCGCCGCTGCCCGAATTAGGTCAACGGGCGATCGCCGATACCGGAAGGGATGCGCTAATACTGCTAATCCTCCCGCTGCTTGAATAGCGGCAATTACCTGGGATGCTTGATAATCCCGACCTTTGGGGGCTTGTCGTTGCAGATAAGGCGACATACTCGGATGTCCAGGGTTAAAAGCGTAGCCGAGAATATGAACTTCAGTCCCCATCAGATCGGAATTAATTTCTACCCCAGTCCATAAATGGGGCTTTAGCCCAGGGTTTGCTTCACCCTGATCCCTCAAATAATTCTGACTTTGATTCTGGCAAAGCCAGCGATCGAGCCATTGCTGTGCCACTTGATAGCCACCAATGCTGTGGTGATCGGTGATTGCCAGTCCTTGCAGTCCAATGTTTACCGCTTGGATCATAATCTCTTCCGGTTTTAACTGACCATCGGAGAAAGTTGAGTGGAGATGGAAGTTGTAAGTTAGTGGGCAACTATTGCTGTGAATTGTTTGGAAAACTTTTTTGAGTGCCGACTTATTTTGTGCTGCACTTCGGGTCAAGGTTAACGGTTCCGCAAGATTCAGAGTCATAGATCCATTATGAATGGTTGATCTTTTTCTAGGATATCTAATCTGCATTTATTTAGGTTTATTATTTTTTTATTTTTCTATTAATTATTATTTATTGTTTGCTAATTATTATTTATCAGTTATTGTGGACAATTTATTAGTTTGTTATTTATTAGTTATCAGTTATTGGCCGATCTGTGTTTGTTGTTGGTAGTTATTGGATGTTTGTTGTTGGTGGGTAGGGATTCTTTAGTTGTTTATTGGCTGTAAATCATCAGCAAACAAACATCAGCAAACAACTTTCCAACTTTCCCACAATCTTGCCCTGAGTTTCGACCCTCCGACCTCGCTCAGGGCTCAACTACCGCACAGCCGAAGGGCAACTTTCCAACTTTCCAACTTTCCAACTTTCCAACTTTCCAACTTTCCAACAATATTTATTTAATTTTACTATGCGGTGATTAATTATTTTTTACTTGATTTTTTTATGGGCGAGAAAGTTATTGGTAAAAGGGCAAATCCGCCACATCAAGAATCACCAATAACTTGCTTGCCAAATTCGAGTAAAGAAGAGCGATCGCCTACCATGTCAAGTCCGATAAATCGGTGACAAAAATAATCCTTTCTCGTTAAGATGGATTCCCGCATACGCGGGAACGACAGCGCTTTGCAGATAATCAGAGGATATACGGACTTGATCTCACGGGGTTTCGGCAGGGGATTTGGGCGATCGCGTTCCCCGTAAAAATTGCGCACCATACTCACCGAACCCTAAGAATTATTTTGATTATTTTGGGCATTCCGTGTTTCCCATGCGATTTGTAAAATAGCAGACCAGCGTTTTTGTGCTTGTTTGACAGTACATTTAAGATTGGTAGCAATTTCTTGATCGCTGGCATGGTTGCGCTTGAGTTGCAACAATTGGCGTTGTTCCGGGGAAAGTCGCACCAGAAAAGTTTGCCACTGTTGTAAAGACATTCCCAAGTTTTGATCTAAATCTGCCCCTAACCATTGATGCACCAACTTCCATTGACTAGAAGACCGCGCGAATTTTTCCACATGGTACTTAAAGCGCTGTTGTAAGTAGTCCCGTTGGCGAGGAGTCAAACCGAGAATGCGATCGATATCTGGAGCGGACAAATCTTCTAATTTCAATAGCAGATAATTCACACAATCCGGTTGATCTTGGTCTTTCAAATATTGAATCAGTTCAGTCACCACGCGATCGCGCAAAACTGCATCCGCTGGATCGACCGTTTCCGAAATCATTTGCTCGCGCACTTGTTGAGCGGCATAAGAACGACTGTGTTTTTCGGCTTCTTCTCCCTTGGGAAATTCCACGGTTTGTTCAATGTCCATCGCCGTTTCCGGGGGCTGACCGTAGGCAAAGCCTTGAGCGCGTAAAATCACCAACTGTTGACTACAACAACCGGGTAGGTTAATCCGACGTTTAGCATATTGCTCGGTAAAAGCCATATACTCTGCCAGTTGCAATTGAGTCCGGGGGGTATAGTCTTCCGGGACATCATGTTCCCGACGGAAAGCCCGCAACACTTCGATATAAAAGTTTTGTAAAAAGTCTTCGATTAAATTATAACGAGCTTGAAAAGTCAGATATTGATTAGAGGAAATATGCCGATAGACCATCGAACTCAGTTGAGCGTGTAACTCCACTCGTCCTTGTCTCGAACCTAGGCGGAAATATTCCACACACTTTTGCAAGCGCTGACGGCCTAAGTTGATTTGCCAGTATTGCACCTTACCGGACTTGCGGATGCGATCGCTCTTGGTGCAGATCCGATTCACCTCTTCGGCAATCCGTCTCGCCACTTCGAAAGCGCTACTCGAGGCAGTTTTCAGCCTCGCTAAAAGTTCGCTCAACAATTGATTAGTCAAACTTTCCAGATCCATCCCCTCTACTTCCGTTTCAGTAGAAAGAGTTGGTAAGCTCACAGTTTGGTCATCGTTAACGGTCATTTTTTCTTGGGTAGCAGTTTTGGTTTCGGCATTACGACTCACAGAATTTGCAAGTTTGACGTTCATAATTAAAGCCTCTGGTGGCGACATACCTAATACAAAAGATGTTTGAATTTACGAGCCTTGTTCGGCAGAGGAATTTTTTTCCCGTCCGCTTCACATCGCTCAACTGTCCCCAATCTACGAGGCTTTGATTGGGTCTAGCGCTTCCAGGTTGCCACTATCCCAACTGCCTAATTTGACAATAGCCACCGGAAAAACTGACCCCCAGTTATCCCAGGATCCACACCCGTGCTAACCGTTGCCTCATAAGTGTTTTCGGCCATTTACACCACAAAATTTTATTTCTCCCCAAAAAAAATCCGGGATGCCACCCCGGACAGGAGTGGACAATTTTACAACTGGCTGTCCGAGCAGTGAATGCTTGGTCAACTGGCACAATATTTGCAAGCGGTAAACTGGCTATAAAAACACAAATTTTCATACGGACAGACTCAGAACTGATCCGGAGAGAAAAAACCTTCCGCTCCACGCCATCTTTCTCTCTGCCATCTTTCTCTCTATCTGCCAAATCATCTACAGCGTATAAGTAACTAATTATCCTGACTAAGCCGGGCTTTCCCGCCACCCAAAATCTAGCACCAGGATTTAGATCGTTACATCAATTTTAAAAACTATTGCTACAATTTTCAAATTAATTTGGGCGCAAATTTGGGCGCAAATTTGGGCTCCAAGGACGCCGCGCCCCTACAGCAAATCAACAGATTATGTCGGAGTAAATGCTTGCGCCCCTACAGAGGCATAAATTTTTGTAAAAAGTTTGTAAAAAGTATGACATCAATAGAAAGCCTCAGCCCGGGCATCACACCTATGCTTCCCACCGGAAAATAATTGTCATCATCTCTTCGTATCTGGAGGAATTTGTGGCGATTTCCTCACTTCCAGAAAACCTTTTTCTCTGTATAACTGAATACCGCATTTACTGCCAGCCAAATCACGAGATTTTTTCCGGATATCCCAAATAATAAACCCTGACTCGCGACAACAGTGATAATATAGATAATATATTTGATTAGCAACAGAATTTATTCACGGTGATGCAAAATTTTTTATTCTTTACTTGACAAAAAATCGATATAAATATATGGCAGTCCCCTATTTTAGCATACTTTTTGCCAAAAAATATTTGCCAGATTAAAATTTGATTAATTTTTGACCAAATCTTGTCATCTAGCACATTTCAGAAGTTAGGTGGCTATAATCTGAATATAATCTAAAGTAGAGAGCAAATACCTAGTGATTTCCATCCCTAGGAGACAAAACATGACAGAAGTTAAGACAGTTAAGCCCATGAAAGTCACAAATCAAGCCGAACTTGAAGCCCTCATTCAGCGAGTCAAAGCCGCGCAAGAAGAATATGCCACCTATAGTCAAGCCCAAGTTGACGAAATTTTCAAAAAAGCAGCCTTAGCTGCTAATGCAGCACGGATCACCCTAGCGAAAATGGCTGTGGCTGAGACTGGAATGGGTATCATTGAGGATAAGGTGATTAAAAATCACTTTGCCTCGGAATACATTTACAACAAATACAAGCATGAGAAAACCTGCGGTATCATCGAGGAAGACAAATCTTTTGGCTTCCAGAAAATTGCCGAACCTGTAGGAATTCTTGCCGGAATTGTTCCCACCACCAACCCCACATCTACGGCAATTTTTAAAGCCCTGATTGCCTTAAAAACCCGTAATGGCATCATCTTTTCTCCCCATCCTAGGGCGAAAAAATGCACCGTTGAAGCGGCCAAAATTGTTTTAGAAGCAGCGGTCGCCGCTGGGGCACCGCCGCATATTATCGGTTGGATTGATGAACCCACCGTAGCCCTTTCCCAAGCATTAATGCAGCATTCAGATATTAATTTAATCCTAGCTACTGGTGGCCCAGGAATGGTGAAAGCGGCTTACTCTTCCGGTCATCCCTCTTTGGGGGTTGGGGCAGGCAATACTCCGGCCATTATTGATGAAACGGCTCATATTAAAATGGCGGTTTCTTCCATCCTTCTGAGCAAAACTTTTGACAATGGGATGATTTGTGCCAGCGAGCAATCAGTGATTGTGGTGGATGAAGTTTATGAGGAGGTTAAGCAAGAATTTAGCGATCGCGGGGCTTATTTCCTCACCCCAGAAGAGAAAGTAAAAGTTGCCAACCTGATAATTACTAATGGCCATTTAAATCCCAATATTGTTGGCCAATCCGTAGAAACTTTAGCCCAACTCAGCGGCATTTCTGTCCCACCGAATACACGAGTTTTAGTTGGGGAAGTGAGCGAAATTGGCCCTAATGAGCCATTTGCTTATGAAAAACTTTCGCCCATCTTAGCCATGTATCGGAGCAAGGATTTCAAAGATGCCGTAGAAAAAGCCGAGGCATTAATTGAATTTGGTGGTCGCGGTCACACTTCAGTCCTCTATACTTCTCCGACAAATAAGGAGCATATTAAATATTTTGAATCTCGGATAGAAACCGGACGGGTCTTAATTAATACCCCAGCCTCCCAAGGGGCGATCGGCGACCTGTATAACTTCCGACTCGATCCATCTTTAACATTAGGATGCGGCACCTGGGGTGGCAATACCGTCAGTGAAAACGTTGGCCCCCAACACTTGCTGAATATCAAAAGTGTATCGGAACGCCGGGAAAATATGCTCTGGTTTCGGATTCCCCCGAAAGTCTACTTTAAATATGGCTGTATGCAGACCGCCATTCAAGAGTTGCAGGGGAAACAGCGAGCATTTATCATCACCGATAAGCCTTTATACGAGTTAGGAATTACCCGCAATTTAGAACGAGTTCTCGAAGAAATTGGCATCAAATCTGATGTGTTCTATGATGTAGAACCCGACCCATCGTTAAAAACAGTTAATAAGGGATTAGCCTTAATTAACTCATTTAATCCTGATGTAATCATCGCCATTGGTGGCGGGTCGCCAATGGATGCCGCCAAAATTATTTGGCTGATGTATGAACATCCAGAAACCGACTTTGAAGGACTCGCTACCCGGTTTATGGATATCCGCAAACGGGTTTATGAGTTGCCCCCTTTGGGCAAAAAAGCCATGATGGTGGCCATTCCCACCACCTCCGGGACTGGTTCAGAAGTGACACCCTTTGCGGTGGTCACGGACGATCGCACCGGCATAAAATATCCTCTAGCTGACTATGCCTTAACTCCGAATATGGCCATTGTCGATCCTGAATTAGTGATGAATATGCCCAAAAATCTCACCGCTTATTCGGGAATTGATGCCTTAACTCACGCTTTAGAAGCTTATGTTTCAGTCTGTGCTTCCGAGTTTACCAATGGTATGGCATTAGAAGCGATTCGGTTACTGTTTAAATATCTACCATCGGCTTATAAAAACGGGGCAAAAGACCCGAAAGCGCGGGAAAAAGTTCACTATGCGGCGACAATGGCAGGGATGGCTTTTGCTAATGCTTTTCTGGGCATTTGTCACTCAATGGCCCATAAACTAGGGTCTACATTCCATGTTCCCCACGGATTAGCCAATGCCCTAATGATTTCCCATGTGATCCGCTACAATGCGACGGATTTACCCTTTAAACAGGCGATTTTCCCCCAATACAAGTATCCCAATGCTAAATGGCGCTATGCTCGGATTGCGGATTATTTGAAATTGGGAGGAGAAACCGACGATGAAAAGGTGGAAAAATTAGTCGAAGCGGTGGAAAATCTCAAGCGGGAGTTAGATATTCCTATGACGATTAAAGAGGCATTGCCTGAAGATGAGCAAGCCTTCTTCAACGAACTGGAAGAAATGGCCGAACAAGCTTTTGATGACCAATGCACTGGGGCGAATCCTCGTTATCCTTTAATTAAGGATCTCAAAGAACTGTATGTGTTGGCTTATCAAGGCTGCCGAATTGGAGCTCGTTTCTATCACCCTGAGTCCGATCCTGCCCTGGCTTAAATGGTCTTAGTCAGCTGTAAACCGAGTTTTTGGTTTCTTTTATTTAATGGTAATGGTCAAAAACTCGATGAAAAAAACCGGGTTTCTTCAAGAAACCGGGTTTTTTTGACTATGACAATAACCCCGCAATATGGCGGAAATGATGAAGATTTTCCGAAGCAGATTCAGGAGCGATCGCCAATCGGGACAAAACAGCATTCCACCAAAACTTAGTTCTACTAAATGTTCATTAAAGCTTATATTAGATTAGTTTAGATTAGTTTAGATTAGTTTAGATTAGTTTAGATTAGTTTAGATTAGTTTAGATTAGTTTAGATTAGTCGAACTACCGATGATAAATCTTGCTTTACTTAATAGCTTGCCGTGGCACAAATAGCACAAAAAAATGGGTTTTCAAGATAACTTAACTACAATTATCGGTTGGCTTTCCGGGAAATTTACCAGGGCGGGCAAGATTTTGGCCATTCCAGCATATACTTTGGACATAGTAAATTTATCCAGAGGAATTCTTAAGTAAGTCAGGGGCGATCGCCGCTGGTTTTACTGAATATTCGACTGAGAATCCCCTTAGAATCCCCTCTAGCTTTCTGATTTACCCGGAAATTTGGCTTTTCCTATCAATCATTTCAAGTTTGACTGTAAAGTTACTGTAAAGTTTGTAAAGACCTTGTTTCATGTTTCAATTGGGAACTGCATAACAATGATGAATTTTTGGATCGTCAGCGCCGGTTGGGGTTTCGGTTCGGTTTTGTTCGCGGAACTGGTGCGAGACCTTTATCACTTTGTCAGCCATATTTTTCCCCCTTTGTATCGTTTGCACGTCTGGCATCATCGGGTTTTTCGTCCGGATCTGACGCCGGTTAGCGATCAAATTTATCGCGACGCCCACTGGCGCAATGATGTGCCAGAAGCTTTGGTGATGCTGAGTTTTGGCCTATTTTTATGGGTGGTGGCGCATTTCGCTGCCCCAGATTATCAATGGTTTGCCCTGGTGGGTTGTTTGTACACTTTGAGTTTTTTGGTAAGCGCGATCGCCCGAGGAATGGGGTTAGAAGGGGCCGATGAATTGACGGATTTAACCCATACTCCTGGGCCATTTCTTGCCCCACCGTCTCACTGGTTGGTCAATCGAACTTATCACTGGCGACATCATTTTGATAACCAAAATGCTTATTTTTGCGGTACTTTAACTTTGGTGGATCGAATCATGGGCACAGCACTTTCTTTGAAGGGGAAAACGATCGCCGTTACTGGGGCTTCCGGAACTTTGGGGCGATCGCTGTTATTTCAGTTACAAAAAGCCGGGGCAAAAGTTATCGCCCTAACTTCTAGCGGTCGAACCCTGACTCTGAATATTGACGGGGAAGAATTGCCGATTAAAACGATTTCTTGGCAAGTGGGTCAAGAATTCGAGTTAGCCAAAGTATTAGAAAAAGTGGATATTTTGGTCATCAATCACGGGCTGAATGTTCATGGGGAAAGAACCCCAGAAGCGATCGCGCAATGTTATGAAATTAACGCCTTTTCCGCTTGGCGAATGCTGGAACTATTTCTCACCACGGTGAAAACTAATGAACATATTGCCCGGAAAGAAATTTGGGTCAACACCTCGGAAGCAGAATCTAATCCGGCGTTTAGTCCCTTATATGAACTCAGCAAACGCACCCTGGGAGACTTAGTAACTCTACGGCGTTTAGACAGTCCTTGCGTGATTCGCAAACTAATTCTTGGCCCATTCAAAAGTAACCTCAATCCCATTGGCATTATGTCAGCGGACTGGGTAGCCAAACAAATCGTGAAACAGGCAAGCGCCGATACGCGGAATATCATTGTCACCATCAATCCTTTGACCTTTATCACCTTTCCCATCAAAGAATTTTTTGTCAGCACCTACTTTAAACTTTTCACGCGGAAGGCCGCCAGAGTGACAACTGCCGATGAAACTAACCGATTCAAAATTACTTCGTAGGATTGTAGCTGACAGAGGAACTATGTTTCTCTTATAGAACAAATATCTTAGGGGTTTGAATATGCAAACCCCTAAGGATAATTACCAAAGAGTAACTTTTAATTATAATTAATTGGCTATTTAAAAAACCTCAAGACTTCATCACAAAATTGGTAGCTAATCATTAAAATTTTTTTGGGTTTAATCAAATCTTGCCAAAGATGAAATTATCTGTTAAAATAGATAATGACTTGAAAAATTCAAATAACTTAACAAAAAGTTAACTGATGAGTAATTTTTTGCAGTTAATAGCAAGTAATACCAAGGGGTTTTCCGGGTTTTCAACGATTTTTGTGGCAACTCCCTTAGCGCAAGTTTTGGCGCAAATTTTATCCGGTCCCATCAAAGATCCGGTGGCGATTTTCCTGATCATCATGGCGATGATGCTGATTGCACCCCTGGTATTTGAACGATTAAAATTACCGGGTATTGTGGGCTTAATTTTGGCGGGAGTAGTTATTGGCCCTTACGGGTTAGGATTACTCGCAAGAGATAGCACCATCATTTTATTAGGCACCGTGGGATTGCTATTTCTGATGTTTTTAGCCGGTCTAGAAACTAGCTTAGACGATCTGAAATTAAATGCCGATAAAGCTATTATTTTTGGCTTGGCAACTTTCTCAATTCCAATGGTTTTGGGAACGGTGGCGATGCTGTTACTAGGATACGATTGGTTGGCAGCAATTTTAGTGGCTTCTTGCTTTGCTTCCCATACCCTGCTCGCTTTGCCGGTGGTCAGTCGTTTGGGTATTATGCGGACTCCAGCCGTCACAGCCACTTTAGGCGGAACGCTGATTACGAACGTTTTGGCTTTGCTAGTTTTGGCGGTGATTGTTAAAGCCAATGCGGGGAATTTAACCCTGAGTTTTTGGTTGTTTCTCATTCCTGCTTTAGCTATTTATACCATAGCAACTTTGTGGGGAGTGCCGAAAGTTGGCCGCTGGTTTTTCCGCAGGTTTGGCCATGATGAAGGGGCAGAATTTACGTTTGTTCTGGCTACGTTATTTATCGTATCTTATTTGGCTCAGTTAATTGAAATTGAGGCAATTATTGGGGCTTTTTTGGCCGGAGTTGCCATTACTAAACTCATCCCAAATTTAAGTCCTTTGATGAATCGAATTCAGTTTATCGGCAATACGCTATTTGTGCCGTTTTTCCTGATATCGGTGGGAATGTTAATTGACCCGATGATTCTGATTAAAGAACCGCGATCGCTCTTAGTGGCAGGGGTGATGATTGGGGCAGAGTTGCTGGCAAAATATTTGGCCGCTTGGGGTTCAGGAAAGTTTTTTGGCTGGCAGTTTCCCGAAATAATGGTGATGTTTGGTCTTTCTGGTGCTCAAGCGGCGGCTACCTTGGCCGCAATTACGGTGGCGTATAACATTGAATTAGTAGATCAATTAACGGTAAATGGAATTATTGGCATGATTCTATTTACTTGCGTCGGTTCTCCTTGGGTGACTGCCCGGTGGGGGAAAGAGGTTAAACCAGAGGAAAAAGTGGTCGCCGACAAACAGCAAAATTTGTCCGCTCGAGTTTTAGTTCCAGTGGCTAACCCTAATACGGAGGATAATTTATTGCAGTTGGCAATTTTGCTGACGAAAAAATCTAAGGGTACTTTGCTGCCTCTGCACGTTCTTTCTGATAAAAATGACAGGATTTCTCCCCAAGCTAGAATTAAGCAGAGTCAGTTATTGGCGAGCGCGGAACAAGCGGCTCATGCAGCCACGGTTAAGGTGGAACCCATTGGTCGCATTGATGCGGCGATCGCTCGTGGAATTGTTCGCAGTGCCATAGAACATAATGCTAGTTTAGTGATTTGTGGATGGAAAGGCTATTCTACTTATAAAGAAAATTTTTTTGGTAGCGTAATCGATAAAATTGTCCGGCGATCGCCTGTCCCGGTTTTAATTACTCGTTGTCCCCAACCGATTAAGAGTATTGCCCGAGTCTTTTTAGCCTTTACTCAGACCGAAACTTTATCCTGGGAATTCCAACAAACTTTAGAAATTGCTAAAACTATCGCCGCCGAACTTAAGGCCAAGATTCATTTGTTAATCATCGTTAATGGGGCATCCAATCCAGATTTTTCTTTGGCAACTTTAGGCTTGAGTGAGAATACGCCCATCCAAGAAATCCAGGACAATTTTGTAATTAAAGTCACGAGAATGTTGACCGCTGATGATTTATTAATCTTAACCTACGGCACTCATCAGTATCATGGGTTTGGATTATCCAATGGATTAGTCGAACCAGAGGCGATCGTCCGGATTAAGCCAGATATTGCCACGATTGTGGTTCATTTTCCTACTCTCAATTAGCCATCAATTTTTGCTCTAGTTTTGCTCTAGGAGAAATTAGGTTTATATGGGCTATATGGGTAAGCAATGCTATATAATGCTATATGTAATATTGGCCTAATTCCTACGGAGCATATCTGGGTGATAAGCCAATTTACCAAGAAACCAATTTTCTTGGGGTGTTGGGGTGTAATATGTAACCCGCTTGATTATCAGTGCAAAAATCAACGCTATTAGAGTTCTTCAAGGATTTATCGGGGCATCAATTGACACAATTCTTACCGAATCAGCAATTAAATTTAGGCAATTTAACCAATAAACTGCCTCAATTGGAGATACCTTGGGCAAAACAGGGGTGGTTTGATGACGCAGAAGTATGGATTCAGGAGCAAATTAAATGTCATGGCTGGAAGGCGATCGCGCCCATTGAAATAGTTAAGAATTGGGCATTGGCGATTATTTTACGAGTGCCCACCACTGAGGGAATGATTTATTTTAAGGCTTCATCCCCTCTGTTTGCCCAAGAAGCTGAATTTACTGGCATTTTAGCGCAAAGGTACCGACAAAATATTCCCGAAGTTTTGGCCACTTACCCGGATAAATCTTGGATTTTAATGCGAGAAATAGAGGGGGAAATTCTGGAAATTATGGGCGATATTTCTCACTGGGAAGCGGCGTTACATCAGTGGGCTAAATTTCAGCTTTCGGCTATAGAACATCGTTCGGATTTAATTGCCTGCGGTTGGGTAAATTTAGGAGTAGAAAATATCGCTAAAACCCTGGTTCAATTATCTAACAAAAGCCTTCACATTCCCTGGAATTATGGCAAAAAATTGGCAAATTCTGAATTTTTGCAGTTATTACCATTTTTCCTGAAACTGCAAAAAGTCCTGGAACAATTCCGGGAACTAAATATCCCTGATACTTTAGTGCATGGAGATTTATCTCCCCGAAATATTTATATCCGTGATATCCGTGACCAAGGTTTTGTCTATTTTGATTGGTCGGATACTTGTATTTCTCATCCGTTTTTTGATTTGATTCGATTTTTATATGAAATTGAAAAAGATTTGCCCGATGTCACCGATGCGCGAGCGCGGATTCGCAATGCCTATTTAGCCCCTTGGACGATTTATGCGCCAATGGAACAATTAGTCTCTACTTTTGATTTTGCCTCCGCAACTTTGGTGTCTCTTTATGAAGCTATTAGCGCTTGCCTATTGCGGGAAAATTGGGGCAAGCAATGGGGCAAGCAGTGTCAGCCGCAAACGAAGTCTACGGTTTCTTTTTACTTGCAACGATTACTAATTCAAGTGGCTACCTATTTACACTTTTCTCGTCATTCTCAGTAAATGTTGTTACTGGTTAGTTGTTGCTGGTTATTGGTGATTGATTATGGAACTTAAATAACCAATCACCAGCAATTAATCACTACTCGTTAGTTGCTGTTTCTAATTTTTGCCCAATCCGAGGTTCGGTTCCGTCAAGCAGCCTTTGAATATTGCTACGATGCCGCCAGATTACATAAATTCCGGCGGCGATCGCAAATAAAATGAATGGCAAAGGTTGATGGGTGACATACATAATTCCGGAAACGGCGATCGCCCCAGCAATGGAACTCAAAGAAACAATTCGAGAAATAGCCAAAGATAAGGCAAAAACCCCCAAGGTTGCTAACCCAACCACCCAGGACATAGCTAACAAAACCCCTAAACTGGTGGCGACGGATTTACCCCCGGCAAAACCTAACCAAATAGATCGACTATGACCGACCACCGCTAGTAATCCAGCCGCTGTAATCATCCAGGGTAGCCAACTTTCTAGAATGGGCAAAGGGGCAAGTTTAGAAGTGAAATCCAGGTAATAAGCCCATTTGACTAAGGCGATCGCGCCCACTCCTTTTAACACATCGACCGACAAAACAAAAATTGCTGGCCCTTTGCCCAGAGTTCGCAACACATTAGTTGCCCCTGTGGAACCCGACCCTTCCTGCCGCAAATCGATTCCTTTGAAGATGCGTCCGACCAAATAACCTGTGGGAATTGACCCCAATAAATAAGCGGCCAAAAACAAAGATAGATTGAAAATTACCCAATTCATCATAAATAAAATTACCTTTTCTGTTTCTACTGATTAATTGATTTTACCAGGATATTTTACCAGGATGTTCCCTCGTGGCAGCTTTTGGGCTTGTCGCCACAGGTTTTAAACCGTTCCGGTGGACTATTGATTTATGGCTGCTGAAAAATTGGCATGGGGGAAAACTTTCGCCAAGTCCAGAATAGCATCGGCTAAACCGGGTAAAATAACGGTTTCATTGGGGAGAAATATTTGCTTTTGCCGATAGTCAAATTTGTTACTTTGGGATTTTTGATAAGGCTGGCGGTGTACTTCTAATTGATTTTCGACTAAGTTGAAAATCCAATAGTCAGTAATTCCCGATTTCGCATAAAGACCGAGTTTAATTTCGCGATCGTATTCCAGGGAAGAATCGGCAATTTCTATGACTAATAAAATATCTTCGGGAGTAGGATGATTTGCCAAATAATTATCATCCCGGTTGCGGGCGATCGCTAAATCTGGTTCTGGTTCGCTATAGTTAGACAGCATAATTGGGTCTTGGCATTGCAGAGTCGCGCGCTCGCCCACTAATTTTGACAGTTCTCTAATTAAATTACGGCAACAAACCGCATGAGGTTTACCTTTAGCAACCATTTTGATAATTTCTCCTTCAATTAATTCAGTGCGCTCGTCTGCTTGGAGCATTTGCAGGTCAATTAAGCGGTGATATTCCTCAATGGTAAAGCGTTTGGCAGTGGCTAGAGTCATAGTTTTTCCGGGAGATTCGTTGAATACTTTTATAACAGCTTTATAATAGCAAAGTTAAACAGGCAACGGCTGGGTTGACGGATGGGCAAAGGATAACCAGTTTTTCTCTTTCTTCTTCCCTAAACCCTGCACCCTAAACCCTACACCCTACGCCCTACACCCCAAAAAACTCCTCACCTCTCTTTTCTCTATCCTCTTTTCTCATGGATGGGCAATATTGAAATACCAGTCTCCAGAGCAAACAGCCACTCGGTATGATTCGCTATGATGATGATTGTGCTAGGATAAAATCGCCGCTCGCATTTATGCGAATTGCACAATACATTGCGCTTGAGAGTTAGCTATGCAGGGGATTTTTTTTAGTGACGAAAATGGGTTAAATCCAAAATTAACGGGGTTGGATTTGTTTACAACTGATTTCATCACGGAAATCAGCCCTGAAATCAGCCCTGAAATCAACGGTGGCAAGATTTCCCGAACTCCGTTAGGAATTGCCCACCAAATTGTCCCAGATACGATTACCGCGATACTGCAACCAACGAGTCAGGAATTGACCGCTATTTCCGGTTTGCCTTTCGTTGAACCGTTAATCACACCTTTGTCGGACAATCCGGCAACCGAAGCTACAGATCCCTTGACCGGGGAACGGTTCAATTTCAAACCTTTACCACTAAGTTTTATTGCTAACCGGGGACAATTTGATCCCACAGTGTATGCGGTAGTCAAAGGAGCAAAACAGGCGATCGCTTTTACCCCCGATAAAATATTATTTAATTCTGCGGAGCAATGGCAGTCGGAAAAGCTGCCTAACTTAGTCCAATTAACTTTTCCTGGAGCGAATAAAAATCCCCAGATTGACTTTCTAGATTCCCTGCCCGGAGTCAGCAATTTTATCAAAGGCGAAAACCCAGAAAAATGGGTGACAAATGTGCCAAATTATGCCGGATTAATTTATCAAGAACTATACAACGGCATTGATTTAAAATATAGCGGCTTAGACAGTGAACTCAAGAGTGATTTTATTGTGCAACCGGGGGCAGACCCCAGTCAAATCCGGCTGCAATATTCTGGCGTAGAAAATATCAGCATACGGGAAGATGGGGCACTGGTATTAATGACCCTTTTTGGGGAATTAGTGGAAAATGCCCCGATTGTTTACCAAGAAATTAATGGGGAAAAAATTTATATTCCCGCCCAATATATTTTAACCGAAAACCATACCGTTAGATTTGAGATTGGCGCATATAACCCCAACTACGCCCTAGTAATTGACCCGACAATTCAATATTCTAGTTATATCGGCGGCAGTCTCCGGGATTCTGTGAGCGATATTGTGGTTAATCGAGCGGGCAATATTATCGTTACAGGTTCGACAAATTCTAGTGATTTTCCTACTCAATTTAGCTTCCAAAATCGCTTTGGGGGTGGGGCTTTTGATGGGGATGCTTTTGTCACCAAACTATCTGTAGATGGTTCAGCGGTTGTCTTTTCTACTTTCCTCGGTGGCAGTGGGAATGAAACCGCAAAAAGCATTGCGGTGGATAATGGGGGAGATATTTATATTGGTGGAGTCACGACTTCAGAAAATTTCCCGGTTTTGAATGCTTTTCAAAGAAGTTCTGCGGATGGGATTGCCCCTGAGTTTGGGGGGGATGCTTTTGTCACCAAACTATCAGAAGATGGCAGTCGCTTAATTTATTCTACTTATTTAGGCGGAACCGGGGTGGAAAATGTGGGCGGAATTGCCGTGGATAATACCGGCAGCGTCTCGGTAATTGGCACAACCAGATCCGCAGATTTCCCTGTACAAAATGCTTTTGATAATCAAAGAGACGGGGATGAAGATGCCTTTATTACCAAGTTTTCTGTGGATGGCACCCGGTTAATCTTTTCTACCTATTTAGGGGGTAGCGATCGCGAATTTGGCGAAGCCATTGTGACGGATAATGGCGGCAATATATATGTGACTGGGGCGACAGAATCCGAAAATTTGCCGGTGGTTGCTGCGGTGCAAAGTACCTTGGGCGGACAGTCTGATGCATTTGTGGGTAAGTTTGACCCGAATGGAAAGGCGATTTTTTTGACCTACTTAGGTGGGGGAGATGTGGATCAAGGATTAGCGATCGCCCTTGACCAAAGTCGCAATGTTTATGTCACCGGAAAAACGGGATTATCGGACATTGGGCAACCCTTTGCCGCTTCGGAACCCCCCAACCCCCAAAGTGCCAGAAATTTTCCCTTGGTAAATCCATTTCAAATTACATTTTTTGGCGGATATGATGATGCGTTTGTCACTAAGTTAAGTGAAAGGGGCGATGCTTTATTATATTCCACTTATTTAGGCGGCAATGGTACGGATTTAGGGCAGGCGATCGCCGTGGATAATCAAGGCAGTGTTTATTTAATTGGGGCAACCAATTCTACAGATTTTCCTCGTCTAAACGCCTTGCAACCGATTTTTGGAGGCAACCGAGACGCCTTTATTTTGAAGTTAGCCCCAGACGGTCAAACTTTACGCTATTCCAGTTATATTGGCGGCAGAGATATTGACTCTGGACAGGCGATCGCCCTGGATTTAAATAACAATGTTTATCTCGCGGGATTTACCAACTCTAACGATTTCCCCACTCAGCAACCTTTTCAAGGAACTTTACGGGGAGTTGGCGACGGATTTACCGTCAAAATTCCCCCAGAAACCGGCCCAGTTCCCAATCAATTTGAAAGTTACACTCAATTTGTCCTCAAGGAAAACCTAAGTTTATTATCCTTGTTCTACGATGAAAATTATTATCTCACCAATAATCCCGATGTTGCCCAAGCAGTTACCGCAGGAGTTTATCCTAATGGATTACAACACTATTTATTGCTGGGGCAGTCAGAACGCCGCAACCCCAGTAAATTGTTTAACGAAAATCTCTATTTAGCCCAAAATCCTGATGTCGCGCAAGTGGTTGCGGCGGGTGGTTTAAGAAGTGGATTTGAGCATTTTAATCGCTTTGGATTTGCGGAGGGACGCGATCGCCGTTTAGTGCTTTTTGATCAGGTATTTTATCTAGCGACCAACCCAGATGTTGCTGCCGCTGTAGCCGGTGGTGCATTCAAAAGTGCTTATGAACATTACATCACTGCCGGACAATTTGAACGGCGCAATCCTAATCGTTTCTTTGATGAACGCTTCTACGTAGAATCTAACCCAGATGTAGCCGAAACCTTAGCTGCTGGTGTGATTAATAGTGGATTTGAACATTTTGCCTTTGTTGGGGAAAGACAACGACGACGAGTCAGTCCCGGATATGACGAATCTTTCTACTTAGCGGATAACCCGGATGTGGCGGCAGCGGTGGCTGCTGGTGGTTTACGCAGTGGTTTTGAACATTATATTCGTTTTGGTTTTCGAGAAGGTCGTCCGGGAATTGGTTAAATCAATTGTTTGAATCAATAATCAATTAGTTGAATCAAAAAAAGGGCAAAGCATGATGCTTTGCCCCGGTAAAAATAAACTCTCTTAATCCCTAAATCTTAGTCTAAGAATCGGCTTCGATTAATTTTTCTTCATCGATATAGGGTTCAGTGCGACGCCTGGAAAGCACCAGAATCTTGCCAGAAACAAAGTCCGCAATTAAGGCCAGCGTCAAGGAAATAAAAATTCCGATACAAAAATCCCAACCCAAACGTACGTGTATATATTACGTACGTATATTACGTAAGTACATTACTTAAATATGTGATCCACAATACCGAATTATTAATTCACTTTAAACATGATGAGATGGTGAAATTTAAACCGGATTTAATTAGTGGTGAATCAGCGATCGCTTATATGATAAAAGGAACGGAAGTCTAGTGAGGGGAAATATATCTCCGAAATATACCTCCGATTTTTTGGCCAAAGCCAAGAAACTATCACCTAGTCAAAAAACAATCACAAAGTTTCAAGCAATTGTCATGTTTCAGCGATATGAATCCAGCGGGCAGATCATATATCACGGTGATGCTACCCAGATATTAGCACAAGAAATTCCCTCAGAATCTATTGACCTAATTTTTATCGATCCTCCTTATAATATCGGCAAACAATTTGCTAATTTTACTGATAAATGGGCATCGGAAGCAGATTATTTAGAATGGGCTTATCAGTGGCTTGATGAATCCATTCGGGTGTTAAAGCCGAACGGCACTTTATATCTGATGGCAAGTACCCAAGCCATGCCCTATTTTGACCTTTATTTGCGAAAAAAATTAACCATTCTCAGTCGCATCGTTTGGCATTATGATAGTTCGGGAGTTCAGGCAAAAAAATATTTTGGTTCCATGTATGAACCCATCCTGCATTGCGTGAAAAATAAGCAGGACTATATTTTTAATGGGGATGCGATTAAGATAGAAGCAAAAACCGGGGCAAAACGCAAGTTAATTGACTATAGAAAAGCGATTCCCACTCCTTATAATAGCGAAAAAGTTCCGGGCAATGTGTGGAATTTTCCTCGCGTCCGCTATCGCATGGCGGAATATGAAAATCACCCATCCCAAAAGCCAGAATCTTTACTAGAAAGAATTATTTTAGCCAGCAGCAATGAAGGGGATTTGATTCTCGATCCCTTTGCCGGGACTTTTACCACTGCTGCTGTAGGGAAGCGTTTAGGACGCCGTTCGATTAGTATCGAGTCTCAAGAGGAATATTTAAAGATTGGTTTAAGACGGGTTTTCGAGGTAGATAAAACCCCGGTTTTTTGAAGGAATGACAGAAACCGGGTTTCTTGAAGCAACCGGGTTTTTCACGATTAATCAGTTTTTTAAGGATTTTCTGCGGTTAATTCAGATAGCTGCTGATTCATAAATTCTTGAAATTCTCCTAAAGAGGCGATCGTAATTGCCCGCTTAAACAGAACTTTTAGCACTCCCTCATTGTTGATTTGATTAATCGTCTCTACCAAATACTCTGGCACCGAATCAAATCGAGTTTCCAGAATTTCTATTACAGATTCACGCCCCTTTTCTAGAATTCCTTCTTTGCGTCCTTTTGCGATCGCAAAGCGTTCCAGGGGAGTAATGTAAGGCATTTTCGTATCCTCCTCATAATTTGTCATTTCTAAGGTGAAAGATTGCTCCAGTTCTTCTGGTAGCGTCATCATCCAGTTAATTAGGCGAAATAGTTCTAGGATATCTTGACGGCTATAACCTCGTTGATAAAGGCTTTTTGCTACCGTCAGTTTCCATTGTAAACGCTCTCCAGGATTTCGGTGAGTCGCCTGAGTTTTTAGATGTGCCATGACCATCACCGCAAAGGGATTGGTACTCGACTCTAGCATTGACCACTGCGATTCATAATCTAACAATTTCACTACCGGAAACTGTAGACCCATTTGACTATCCCAGATTTTATACTGATAGTTATTAGGCCGCCAAGAAGGACGCTCGTCTGCTAAGATGACTAAGGTAGCAACCGGCAGGCAGTAGCGGTCAAAAATCCGGCAATTGTAGACGAACATTCTTTCGGCAAAGTCCGATTCATATTGACTTTGGATTTCAATATGCACCAATATTAATGTTTCTTTGCCGTCTCGCAGCCAAACTTTTACCAGTTGATCTGCCAGACGTTTTCCTAGTTCCGCATCACGGACTATTTGTTGAAATTCTTTGTCCAGAAATTCATAGCCTCTGTCCCAATCAATGTCGGCGTAAGCTTGAGGAAAAAAAAGAAGGCAATGAATTGTTCAAAGTATAAGTCCAACGCTTCTTTCCAAGGACTATCATATTCCGCCGTTGCCTCTGAATTACTCATGTGTTTACTAAAAATTATCTTGATTAGATTTTACTATATAGGCATTTTTTTGAAAGTTTTGACATATTTTTAAGATAAATTTAAAAGCGAAGACATGAAAACAACAAACCCGGTCTCTTCAATAAACCGGGTTAAAAAAACTGGGTTTCTTTATTTATGGAATATCTTGTAAGGCAAAAGTCGTCATAGCTTCGCCGGTGAGATGTTCTTGCAACATTCGGCTTTTTTGCCGTTTTACCATTTTTTCATAGAAGTTGCGAACCTCTCGACCATTGCCAAAATTATGGCCTCGATTTTGATACAAGAACCTTGCACCCGGTTGACCCGTTGGCGAAAAATTTCTAACAATTCCTGGGGGGTGTAATCTTCAAAGATGATTTCTGTGGCTAACCGTCGCTTTAAACCAGGATTAGAGTTCAAAAATTCATCCATTTCTTGCGGATATCCCGCTACAATTACCGCCAGGCGATCGCGGTCATCTTCCATGGGTTTGACCAGGGTATCAATGGCTTCTTGACCAAAGTCATTGTTTCCCCCTTGGGAGAGGGCATAAGCTTCATCAATAAATAAGACTCCATCCCATGCGCGAGCGATAATTTCATTGGTTTGAATATTGGTTTGTCCCACATATCCTGCGACTAAATCTCGTCCTCCAATTTCTACCACATGACCCCGTTGTAATAATCTTAAATCGCGATAAATTTCCCCAATTAATCGGGCAACTGTAGTTTTCCCCGTTCCGGGATTACCTTTAAAAATTAGATGCAAGCGTAAGGGTTCGGATACTTGCTCTTGAATTTGCCCTTGTTGGCGGCGTTGTTGCTGAATTTGTAGCGATCGCATTCTGCATTGAATGGCTGTTTTTCCTCCTTGTAACCCTACCATTGCTTCTAACCGTTCTAAAGCAGGGCAAGCGCTCACATCCGCACTTAACCAATGGTGTTTTTTCGCAGTTTCTAGGGAAATTTCTTCACAGTCCGAGAAGCGATCGTACCAATAATTTAACGGGCGATTTTCCGCCGCAATCCAAATAGGTAATTGAGCGCGATCGCCCCATTTAACTCCTTTGCGGTATTTCAGGCGAAAATAATCTTGTAATGCTCGAATTTCGGTGGCATTAGGGGCAGCCAACCGGACAATATTAAATGCCTGCCGGTTTTATTTCTATTTTCAGCATAATTTGCCAAAAATGTCAAGCCTATTTGTTGACAAAATTCTGGTAATTTTATCCGGTTTTCGTGATGAAAAATTAATATACAAATATTGCGATTATGGGAAGGTAAACGAGACCATTCAACGAAGCGACCAAATAGTTCGCGACGGTTGTCAAAGTGGGTTAAGTCTTCCGCATTAGAAAAGATGATGGCTGAAAGTTGGTTAGTATCTTGAATAACGCTTCCCAAATAGGAGATAATTTGGGTATCTTGGAGGCGCAAAGAACCCCCCCGACCCCCATTGAAAAGGGGGGAGTTATGGGTTACGGTATTTCCTGGGGAGGGCGGCGTTGCATTCGGGGCGTCAATTATTGGTTTTGCATCAGAGATGGTTTGCCCTTTTGTTTCGCTCCTACCTTCATTTTTTTGCCTAAAAAACGGCGTTTTTTCCCCAGTGGTCCTGGGGTGACTTGCAGGGTTTTTTCTGGGTTTTCGGTAGGGGTAGATTTTTGATTGGGGGAAGATGGGATGCGAGTGCGATCGCGGGATTCCGCATCGAGGAAATACAGCTTTTTTACCCCAGAATAAAATAAAATACGCTGATAATTTTGGCTTTTAAGATATTGATGGATAACTTGCTCAATATCTTGTAACAAAAGCTGTGAATTGCAGAATGTGTCGCTGGTATTGGTTTTGTAAAGCACTAACAAGCGATCGCCTACTTTTAAGTTTAACCCTGATGTAACTCTGGCAACAGTCATTATTCTATATATTGTTTATAGGTGAGTTTATAGGTGAAATGTAAGTAATCAATATGGTGCGTTCCAGTGGCAACTCAACAAATTTGCCCGACTATTACCGATATTTTTTCGCCGCCTAACACACCCTACTATACTACTATAATACTATCCTAATACTATCCTACTTACTTGAATTACCCAGTTGCTCTTGAATAAAGACCCAAACAACTTGGGGCAAGCCCTTAATCTGCTCCACCAAAACTTGGGGGCCGATGCCAAAACCTAACTGCAACACCAGCACGATCGCCGCAATCAAAACCGCCGTTTTTACCGTAGTTTTGACAATATTGATCAGTAAAGTAAACACTAACCAAGAGACCAATAACGCTGCAATCAACAAAACAATTTGGACGACCATTTATTTAACACCTATTGACAAATTAGTCTTGATTTTATATAATCTGCAGAGACGCCAGATTATAATATCGCGTCTCCACTTCGGTTAATTATCCGTTAATTTCTTTGCATTTGTAGCAATTGTATTCGAGCCATTGCTCGTTGATAAAGTTCAGGATTTTGCTGTTGCCTAAAAATTTCTGCTGCTTGTTGAAAATCTCGCATCGCATTGGCGCGATCGCCCTGTAATGCCAAAACACTGCCTCGATTATAATAAGCTGCACCATTACTAGGGTCACGGGTCAAAGCTTGATTTAAATCATTCAAAGCCCGATTAAAATCTTTTAATGCGGCATAAGCTGCCCCCCGACCAATATAAGCTTGCACATAGTTATTATTCAGTTTCAAAGCACGGCTGTAATCATCGATCGCCGCTTCGTGATTTCCCATAGCAGACTGAGCACTTGCCCGACCAATATAAGCGGGAACAAAGCCAGCATCGAGGCGTAAAGCTTGGCTATAATCAGCGATCGCCGCTTGCTGATTTCCTTGGGAAGACAAAAGATTTGCCCTCGCTTGATAAGCTGGCACATAATTAGGATTTAACCGCAGGGCTTGATTAATATCTTCAAATGCTCCCCGTAAATCTCCTTGCTGGATTCTCTGCAAAGCACGATTTAGGAAATCCCCGGCATTTCCCTGGGCAATTATCTGGGCATTCGCTTGTTCTCTGGACTCTCTCGGTTGTGCAGATACCGACCCGTCCATCCCCATCAAAGCGGTGGTGATGCTGAAAATTGCCACCGCCCCCCACATTGCTTTCATCCCTTGACCTCCTGTTTGCACTTCTATCTTTTCCTATCTTTATAATAGCGATCACTTTTGTGAGACTTTTGTTCTGCTATTCTTTCATCCTTTGACTCACTCTACCAGGGTAATTTACCGAAACAGGGATGAAAGAAAAAAATCAGGGTTTTTGCGGTTTGGGTAGAAAAAACCAAATTTTCATGTTACAGTGTATATAAGTGTATATATAATAATCAAGCAAATTGCGCTCAAAGTCAAAGTTATCACTGTTAGCCCCCACTGTTACCCCAATACTAAACCTGCATCTGACCCTGCCCGATTCTAGAGCAAGTTAGACAGTGAACTGGGTCGGGAAATCAGTGCTAAACTAAACCAATAACATTTCTGGATCGACCTCCAAGATTAATCGGGATGTTCCTCTTAACTTGAGAATTATTGCCAAGGCTGCCTTTTAATAATGGTCTAGCGATTATCGAAAAAATGCAAGACTATAATAATCGTATGTCAAACGAAAATCGACAGGGCGGAAGAGAAGTATCCCAACGCATCGCCGCCAACTTTCAAAGTTTATGGAGTCGTATTGAGCAACAAAACCAACCATATTTATCCTTAGATAGAATATCAAGCTACCTAACGTATGCGGTTGAAGAAACTCTAGTTTCAGCCATAAATTTTGTAATAAAATCGACGCCAACTGATTGATTATCTAGAAAAAGAGCTAAGTTGAACCCTGAAACCGGGTTTCTTCAGAAAACCTTTGCCGAAGACCAAAAGTTAACGCCGAAACCCGGTTTATTTCTTGCCAGACAGAAACCCGGTTTCTTATTTAACGCAAGGATAAAATTCGCTCGCCTTTATTTAAATCCTGACTTGCTTCCAAAACTGCTTGACGCGCCCAGCTATCTGCTGCTAAAATATCATCTAAAGATGGATTTTGGCAGTTATCCCCTTGGTGGCGATCGCAAGTTTTTTCAATTACACGGGGAATATCTAAAAACTGAATTTTCTCATCTAAAAACAGCGCCACCGCTTGCTCATTAGCCGCATTTAAAACCGCCGTCATCGAACCGCCAGCGCGACCTGCCGCATAAGCTAACTCCATACAAGGATACTTATCATGGTCAGGTTCCCGGAAAGTTAAATCACCGGCTTTAACTAAATCTAACCGTTCCCAATCCGTATAAATTCGCTCTGGCCAAGACAACGCATAAAGCAACGGCAACCGCATATCCGGCCAACCCAATTGAGCCAAAACCGACGTATCTTGCAACTCAATTAATGAATGAATAATACTCTGAGGATGAATCACAATATCAATATCATCGTAATCCATCCCAAACAGATAATGCGCCTCAATTACCTCTAAACCTTTATTCATCAAAGTAGCAGAATCAACGGTAATTTTTCGCCCCATAGACCAGTTAGGATGTTTTAAAGCATCAGCCACTTTCACCGAGGCTAATTTTTCTACCGGCCAATCCCGAAAAGCCCCCCCAGATGCAGTGAGAATAATCCGCCGCAAACCCCCATCCAGCACCCCTTGCAAACATTGAAAAATTGCCGAATGTTCTGAATCCGCAGGCAACAATTTTACCCCATATTTTTCTACCAAAGGATTCACCACTGGCCCACCAGCAATCAAGGTTTCTTTATTCGCCAAAGCAATATCTTTCCCCGCTTCGATCGCCGCAATTGTTGGCAGTAAACCCGCACAACCGACAATCCCCGTCACCACCGCTTCTGCGTCCCCGTAAGCAGCCACGGTTTTCATCCCTTCTGCCCCTGCGGTTAAAATCGGCTGGGGGTCAACATGAGCGATCGCCTCGCGCAACTCTGGCAACAACGACTCATCGGCAATTGCCGCAATTTCCGGGCGAAACTGCTCAATTTGCCGCGCCAACAAGCCCACATTCCGCCCGGCGGCAATGCCCACCAACCGAAATTTATCGGGATGTTGCGCCACAATATCCAAAGTTTGAGTGCCAATCGAGCCGGTGGATCCTAAAAGTGTAATAGCTTTCACGGTTTCTTAACAATCAACAACAAACCTACTATAAAATTTTCCGGCGCCGGAAGCGATCGCAATTTTTTGGCAACCAGCAACGCGCAATTCTCCAGTATTTCCACCTAGGCTATGTCATGCTAAAGAAAAAAAAGGATCTAAACCATGTCTACTGAATCAAAAACCGAAAAAATTGTGGTTGTGGGCGCTGGTTGGGCTGGTTTAAGCGCCACCTACCACCTAGCCAAACAAGGTTACAACGTCACTCTCCTCGAAGCGGGATCCTATCCCGGTGGGTTGGTGGCTGGCTGGAAAACTGAACACGGACGGTCCGTAGAAGCGGGAATTCACGGATTTTGGTATCCCTACAAAAACATCTTCAAATTAATCGATGAATTGGGCATTCAACCTTTCACCCCTTGGACAAAATCCGCCCAATATTCCCCCGCCGGATTAGAAGTAGAATCGCCAATTTTTCAACAAGAACCGCCCCTTCCTACCCCCCTGGGAACATTTCTTTATCCGCAATTTCAGCGCTTACCTTTGCTCGATAGACTATCAGCATTACCCCTGCTTTATGCCTTAATTGATTTTGACAATTCCGACCAAGCATGGCGGCGCTATGACTTGGTGACGGCACGAGAACTGTTCAAACAATATGGAGTGTCCGGTCGCCTATACAGTGATGCTTTTAACCCCATGTTATTAGTGGGCTTATTTGCTCCAGGTGAGCAATGTTCAGCGGCAGCAGCGTTAGGAATGCTCTACTATTTTATCTTAGCCCATCAACCGAATTTTGATGTAATGTGGTGTCGGGGAACCGTAGGCGAAAAAATCTTTCGCCCTTGGGTGGAACGAATCGAAGAAGCTAGGGGAAAATTTCTGGCAAATCGTCGCGTCACCGATATTCTGTTCAACGAGTTAGGTGAGGCAACGGACGTAGTTTGTGGGGACGAAATTTTTGATACCGATGCGGTAATTTTCGCCGTAGGCATTACCGGAATGAAAAAGATTGTGGCGAGTAGTTCTCATTTACAAAGTCGCCCAGAATTTAGAAATCTAATGAATTTATCCGGGATTGATGTGCTGGCAACTCGCTTATGGTTTGACCGCAAAATTAATATCCCCCGTGCTTCAAATGCTTGTTTTGGCTTTGATGAAACTACCGGCTGGACATTTTTCGACTTGAATGCTTTGCATGATGAATATCGCGATGAACCGGGCACCGTGGTAGAAGTTGATTTTTACCATGCCAATCAATTTTTACCTTTAACAGATCAAGAAATTGTGAAAATCGTTAAAGGCTATTTAACCACTTGTATTCCTGAGTTTGGTCAAGCCAAGATTATTGATAGTAGCGTGATTCGCTTGCGCCAAGCAGTGACTCATTTTTTTCCTGGTAGTTATCAATATATGCTGCCAGCCCAGACCAGTATTAATAATGTGTTTATGAGTGGGGATTGGATTGTTAACCGTCATGGTTCTTGGTCACAAGAAAAAGCTTATGTGACTGGTTTGGAAGCGGCAAATTTAGTGATTTCCCGGCTGAAAAAGGGCAAGGCAGCGGAAATTATTCCCGTGGAAGCCGATGAACCCCATATTCAGGGTTTGCGAAAAATTAACCAAGCGGTGCGATCGCTTACCGAGAATTTTCTACCTAAGTTTTGGTTGCCTTAATTTTGGCCTAAATCAAAGGTAGCATTAATATAGCAATCCTAAATCAATCGTGAAATAAGCCCTCACGATGGCGGACCCTTCTCCCAGAAGGGGAGAGGGGAGAAGACAGATTTTATAAGTCATTTAGGACTGCTATAGTAGGGTGCGTTAGGCGAGCGGATTTGCCGGAAATAAAACCAGGTTTAAATTTAGCGCCGTAACGCACCATTTGTCCGGCTAACTTTATTGATAAATTATATTCTCTAAGGATAAATTTGACTATAATAAAATTGACCAGATTAAAACGATATAGTTATAATTTTAACAAAAAATAGAGTAACTGGTGGATAAATGTTAGATATACAAAAAAGTGAAAATAGAAGAAAACTCTATATTCAAATAGCTACAAAAAGATGCCGACCGGGTAGTGGAAGTAGCTTAGAATTCTTAAAAAATCGAACTTGGAATCACCCTGTGACAAATCTAACCAGCCTAATCCAAAAAACTCGGTTTGTGGTGGTAGGAGGAATTGCCACCCGCCTCTATATGCCAGAACGCATGACCGATGACCTTGATATTTTAGTCCTAACTAATGATGCTGCCAGTCTCTATCAAGAACTGCGGCAAGCAGGCAGCAAAAAAGTTGGAAAACTCAGCATTGGGGGCAGCACTTGGCTGCTGCCAGATAACACATTACTTGATGTAATTGAATCTGAATCAGCTTGGGTGAATTCAGCCGTAACCCACCCGGAAAGTTCACCGGACGGCTTACCGATTATTGCTTTGCCTTACTTGGTTCTTATGAAGCTACAAGCCAGTCGAAGCCAAGATATTGCCGATGTAACTCGAATGTTAGGAGGGGCTGACGAAACTGCCTTAAATTTAGTCAGAAATGCTGTAAAAACTTATCTGAATGATGCCGTAGAAGACTTAGAAAGTTTAATCATGCTGGGGAAGTTAGAATTTGATCAATAGTTAATCTTGACCCCATACCCAACCCCGTGCCCGTTGCACACCCCAGGACGAGGGTCTGATGCCTTTGGTCGTCATCGACCCGCGATCGCAAAAAGAAAACCGGTTTCTTGGAGAAACCGGCTTTTTGCTATGATCGACCGCTCGCAGGGCAATGGCTTAAAGCGCACCCATATTAGCTAATCCCAGGATCACACCGGCACCCAGGATATGACCAAAGCAGGTGGTGCCGAGGACAGCACCCCAACCAAAACCACCAAATAAGTTGGGGGAGGGGGTTGCTGGGCCAACACTGGGATATTTAATGGTGAATTTACCGAAAGCGATCGCGACAATATTGCAGATGATCATAACGATGGCGACAGTGGGACTCCATTCCAGGGTATTGGGAACCACTGCAAGTAAAGTTGAATAAATCAAGGAATTTTCCCCTTATATTGGTAGACGACAATTGAATCTAGTTGTGAATCTAGTTGAATGTTATTGAATACATTTTTCGTTAACTCATGTCAATCACTCGCGGCAGTTTGTATTAATTCTTAACATTCTAAAGAATTGCTAAAAGTGAGATGCAAACAGCGAGCGGCTGAGTAATCGCGATCGCTTTCTCAGACCAGCATTTGATTTTTCCGCAGATTTCTGTTCACTGGCTATGCCGCCAGGAAAAAATTTTTTCACAAATTCCGAAATCTGCAAAACTTTCCTTGTAGTCAGTAGTCAGGCAAAAATTACCCTCATCCCAGGGTGAAATCCCATATCTGACCATATCTGAACCAGCGAGCGAACATCGATCTATAGTGTCCAACTATCACCACCATCAGCCAGCCAACTGCTCAAGGCTTGAGATATATCATAATTTATCATAATTTAAAATTCTCAGGAAAACACTATAGGTTTTCTGTATATTAGAACATTAGAAACATTTGGCAGCCCAATTCGGGAACATTGCTTCAGCTTGCTGTAGTCAATCCTGATAACCACCGAAGTCGTTCTATATTTCATAAACATCCAAAACCATGATGAACCGCTTATTAACCATCTTATCTTTGGCCGTTATATTACAATTTCCTACCTTAGTCAAGGCCGAACAGTTTTCTCATGTAGAAAAAGTGGTTTCTGCCGGATTAATGACCAAAGATGCTACCGGCAATTTTAATCCTGATCGCATTCTAAGTCGGGCGGAATTGGCTTCATTATTGGTCAATACTTTTGAATTGGACAAACGTCAAGCCGTGCGGGAAATTAACGACTTTGCCATCAGAGATGTTCCTTCATCTCATTGGGCTTATAGAGACATTCAAACCGTCCTGAAAACCGGTGTAATGAGTGGTTATCGGGATGGAATGTTTTTCCCCAATCAACGAGTCAGTCGCGCCGAAGGTTTGGCCATTCTCGCCCAAGCTTATGGAGTGTTTCAATTTCCCCAAAGTAGTATCAATGAAATATTGGCTAAATATCCTGACGCTGGACAGATTCCCGAATGGGCTAGAAAATCGCTTGCCACTGCTCTTTACGAAGGATTTGTAAATCTCCATCCCAATAATCAAATCAAACCTTTAGACCCAATGACCAGAGGCGATATGGCTTATGCTTTAAGTCAGTATTTAGAACGGCAGCAAGGCAACCCAGCCCAAATTCTCTGGGTTCAGTAATTTTCGGGCAAGGGCGGGGTTCGAGTTTCCTTTTTCCTCTTTCCTCACATCCCACATCCCACACCCCACTCCCTTTGCCAAACGCGGGCAACGGTCAAGCCTTGTTTTCTGTGTCAGCCTAGGGCAAAATATGAATAACTTTGGCAGATAAGAGGCGGGAAAAAATGCGGATTCAAATTGAACATCAGCCCAGTGAAGAAAAACTGAAAAAGCTGGATATTTTTAGTTGGCCGATTTGGACAAAAGAAGTGTCCGAGTTTCCTTGGGTTTACGATATGAATGAAACTTGCTATTTCTTAGAAGGAGATGTAGTGGTGATACCAGACCAGGGTACCCCTGTGGAAATGGGCAAAGGTGATTTGGTGAAATTTCCGGCGGGAATTTATTGTACTTGGAAAATTCGCCAAGCAGTAAAAAAACATTACTCATTCGATTAATTAAATTAGCTTAATTAAGCCATAGTCAAGATAACTGCGCTCGCGACTTTCTTGACTTTTTTATTAACTTTTTTATTAACTTTTTTATTAACTTAACGAGCCGTGGGTTTGTTAAAATAAAAAAGACGATGTGCATAGGAGTAATTAGCGTGTTTAGCCGAAAATTTATCAGCTTGTGTTCTTGTTGTTTGGTGTTTTGCTTAGAAGCGGGGTCATTAACGGTTCAAGCCCAACAAGTCCTCGATTCTCGTAGCGATAGCTACGAAAATCGCACCGCAGAAATTATCAGAATGGGATTGATGACAAATTATCCCGATGGCCAATTTCATCCAGAACGAGTCTTGAATCGGGCGCAACTGGCTACAATTTTAGTCAAAACCTTTCGATTAGATCAACGAATTCCCAAACAAGAAAATAATTTTATCTTGTCGGATGTTCCCCATAATCATTGGGCTTTTGAGAGTATTCAACTTGTGCTAAAAAATAGCATTCTACATCTGGATGAACGGGGAAGATTTTTACCAGATCAACCTGTCACCAGGGCGGCAGGTTTGGCCGCATTTGCCCAAGCTTATGGGGTTTTGTACCTCGGTGACGCCGAAATTTCCCGGATTTTGAATTCTTATCCAGATAGCGATCGCATTCCTGACTGGGCAAGACGGGCGATCGCCAGCGCTATTTTTGAAGAATTAGTAAACATTGATCCGAGAGACAATCGTTTAAATCCCGATCGCTTAATGACTCGTGCAGATATGGTTTATACCCTAAGTCAATACCTAGCCAAACAGGAAAACCCAGGAACAATTCCGACCATTCCTCTAAATTAAGCATAATTAAGCATAATTGCTCCCAATCAACCCGCTCGCTAAATATCATCGCTAAACATCAGATATGTCCCCACAACCCCGATTTAGCCCCGATAAAAAATGTGGGTTGGGGGTATTTTTATTGGAAATAGGTTTAGTGTAATAATCGGGATAATTGCCGGATTTATTTTATGTTTAAACATCGACGTAGATTTTTTCATCTATTGGGACTGTCTTTGTTGGCCAGTCAACTGCCTACTGCGGCTACAAATCAGTCATTGCCTGACCGTATGCCTGACCATATTCTGAAACCGCCAAAACTAAAAGTTGGGGATACGGTTGGTTTAATTAATCCCGCAAGTCCGGTGGATTTAAAAGATGTTGAATATACAGAAAAAGCCTTAGCCAAGTTGGGATTAAAGGTGAAGCGAGGGGCGCATATTTTAGATGAATACGGTTATTTAGCCGGGAAAGACCGCGATCGCGCTGCGGATATTCAAGCTATGTTTGCGGATGATTCGGTTAAAGCGTTGTTAACCCTGCGGGGGGGTTGGGGTTGTAATCGAATTTTGCCCTTGTTGGACTATAATTTAATCCGCCAAAATCCCAAAATTATTATGGGATATAGCGATATTACTTCCTTATTATTGGCGATTTATGCCCGCAGTGGCATGGTGACTTTTCATGGGCCGGTGGGCACTTCTGAATGGAATCAGTTTTCTTTAGGATATTTCCAACGGATTCTATTTAATGGGGGAGCGGTGAAAATGGTCAATCCGGTGAGAATTTCTGGGGAGGCGATCACCCCTGGAAAAGCCAGGGGACGGATTGTGGGTGGCAACTTATCCGTCCTGACTTCAATGGTAGGTTCTCCTTACCTACCGGATCTACCGGACTGGCATCAAACCATTTTATTTGTGGAAGAAATTGGCGAAGATATCTACCGGATCGACCGCATGTTAACTCAGCTAAAAATCGCGGGCATCCTCGACCAAATTGCTGGGTTTATTTTTGCTCAATGTCGCAACTGCACCCCTGGGGAAGACGACGATCCCTCCCTGACTTTACCCCAAGTTTTATCAGATATCATCAAACCGTTAGGGATTCCCGCTTGGTATGGGTCGGCGATCGGCCATATCCCCGATAAATTTACCATTCCCATTGGTGTCCCCGTGGAAATTGATGCAAATAACGCCACCATCCAAATGCTAGAGTCCGCCGTCACATAATGCCGTGACTTAATAAATTAAGGAGGAAAAATCCACAGCGGGTACAAAAAAGCAAAAGAAGTAAAAGAAGCAAGAAAAACAATTGATCGCCTTACCGTTAATTCACATTAACCTCAAAAGTTTGTGAACCCACGGTCACGCGATCGCCGGTGACTAATTGTCTTCCTCGTCGGGTATCCACCGTACCATTGACCAAAACCTTCCCCGACTGAATCATCATTTTTGCCTGTCCTCCCGTGTCAGCAACACCGATGAATTTTAAAAATTGACTCAGGGTAATGGTTTTACTGTTTGTGGTCATAAAATCCCTCTGAAATGATGAAAAGTTGCGATCGTATCATTGCCCGATCCCTTTGACCAAGGAAATCAAAATCTTTTTACCCAATACTACCATACTACATCGCGAGCGGTCAGGATTTCGGATTTTAGACAATACAAAAAACCGTACCCGAAGATGTTCGCGAATAGTGACAGCTTAAAAACTGGCATCAATTTATCCCGAAAACTGTCGCATCAGAGTGAAGATATATGTAAAGATTTAAACCAGAATTCCAGAACTATTTTATGATTAACCAACCCTCGAAAGAAACCCAAACCCAAACCCAAACCTCACCCCAACCTCAACCTCAAGCCAAAAACTCTACTGAGTCTCAACCAGAAGAATTCGAGCAAGCTATGAGCTATTTAGGCAAAGCTCTTGCCGTTTATGTGATTTGGAAATTTTCCGGTTTACTCGATCGCTAGTACAATCCCAGAAAATGAAACTTAGTAGGTCTGTTGGAGTGTCATTATGTTTCAGCCAAAGCAATTCCCAGGAAATTGCTGGTTTTTGGATTGTCACGTCAAGCTAACCTCTAGATCGCTTTTCCACCATCGCAAATTGTCCAGCAAATTGTCCAGCAAATTATTTTTCACATAAAAAACCCGGTCTTTCTGTCACCGGGTTTTTTATTCCCGCTCAGTCAGTAATCTGGAATTAACGGCATATTTACTAGCCTCTATACTAGCCTCTAAACTATCAGAAACTAAACTATCAGAAAACTATCAGATATTTAGCCAACCTCAGCCAAAGACTTCCCAATCTTTAACTCGGCTTTACTCCGACTCAGTTTTTGCCAGAGTTTTTCAATTTCCTCATAAGCTTCTGCCAAAGAAATCTTGCCATTGCCCGCTAAATTAGAAATTAGCGTTGCCTCCTGAGCAAAATCTTCCATCCGGTTATGAAATTCGACATTTTCTGGAGTTAATTCACCATAGAAATGGCTATGAGGATGAATAAATTCAGCGCTTTTAATCATAGTTTTCACCTCGGGATTTTAGGAGTTGCTCAATAATCAGGGATATTCAGGTAGCATTAGTATTTTTACACTGTTTCAAAGCTTACCTTGATCCTTGCTTCTCTACTTATTATTATTATACCCTAAATAGCCAATTTGTGTGATATAAATCACATTTCTTTAAATCAAGACCCAAGGAGAAAACCTAATAGGGATCCACATTGACCAGGGGAGCTTGTCGATAAAACCGCAAGTGGGTATCTACGGTCATTGGTATCTCGTGTGTCGGTTGTGTTTTTCTCCTATGCCGAAAAATCCACTGAATGTTCCAGAAAATATGATAAGTTTTATTTATAATTATAACTCAACCGATATAGAGCGCAGATTACCCTAGGGCTACTTTATTCTATATCATAAACAATATCATAAACGGTGACACCAAAGCAAGCCACACTTTTGTCAGTTTTACGGGTAAAATTCTTGGGAACGATTCGGGTAAGTGGGTGAACCTATTGTAAAGGTAAAAAGTTATCAAGTTATCAGGGGATGTGGAGATTTACTTCAAAGCCAAGAAGGTTGATTCTGCCACCGCTCTATCCGCTCTATAATAACCCATTATAATACAATCTGTAACTTTCTTTAGCTCCATGCAAATACTCATGAAAATACCGATGCAAATAATTGTTGAAGGCTGGCGCTTTATTCCTCATTCTTATGCGAGCGCGAATCATTTTCAACTGTTGGAAATGTTGCAACGACCGGAGTTGAAAATATTTCATCGAGATATGCCCTTTGTACAGGATAGCTGGAAACCCGTAAAAGGACTATTAGATCCTGCTTCAGAAATGGCTTTAAATGCCATCCCGACTCCCCCAGCAGACTGTGAGGCAGATGTCACTTTGCGAATGTATTGTCCGTTTAATCTCGCATCAGCAAAAACCCCACGGACTGTAATGTTTGGTTGTACCGAATGGGGCATAGTTCCTCCGAGTATTCTTAAGGGAATGAAAGTAACATGTTTCCAACAAGCCCATGCTAATTCTAATACGACAATTGTGACTGCTTCTAACTGGTCAAGAGATGGTTTTATCTATAGTGGGGCTGACCCAGAACGGGTGGTGGTTGTCCCCTTGGGGGTCGCTCCCAATATTTACCAACCATTACCGTTGGAAAAACGCAAAAAATTAAGGCAAAGATTAGGCTGGGATGACTATTTTATTTTCTTTAATAGTGGGGTGATGTGGAATCAACGCCAAGGAATTGATGGCTTATTAAAAGCCTTTGCTCAGGTAAGCGATCGCCATCCTGAAGCCAGATTAGTCTTAAAAGGTCGCGATCATATTTTTCCTTCTCGGCGAGAAATTTTCCAAGCAAAAAATGTTTTAACCGAAAAAGAATTTGAAAAAATTAGGCCGCGAGTGATTTATCAGGGAGGAAATCTTTCTTCGACTCAAATGGCGGCACTTTATCAGGCTGCTGATGTCTATGTTTCTCCTTATTTAGCGGAAGGTTTTAATTTGCCGGTTTTGGAAGCAGCCGCTTGTGGTTTACCGGTGATTTGTACCCAAGGTGGGCCAACGGATGATTTTACTCATCCTGATTTTACTTGGGGGATTTCCAGTCAAGTTATGTCGGTGAACATAGAAGAAACTACAGGATTTTGCCTTGTACCAAATCTAGAGCATTTGACCGCATTAATGCAGGAAATTATTGATAGTCCTGAAAAATGCGATTCCGCCCGAGAAGCCGGGCCAAAATGGGTGCATAGTCGCTTCACTTGGCGACATACAATTGATAAGTTGTTGCCCGTGTTGATGGGGGAGCCGCCATCGAGCGGAGGGGCAGGGGTGCAGGGGTGCAGAGGAGCGGAGGGGCAGGGGTGCGGGGGTACTACGCCGGAATATAACCAATATAAAAAGTATCAAATAGTAGTAGAAGGCTGGCGCAATATCACCCATTCTTATGCAATGGTGAATCAGTTCCAACTGCTAGAAATGTGCGCTCGCCCTCATCTAGAAATATTTCATCGAGATGTTCCTTATTTGCGGTCATCATGGCAGCCTGTGGCGGACTTATTCGACCCCATTGCTACCCAAAAATTGCAGCAAATTCCGCCACCGCCTTTGGCAACTGTTGATGCGATTTTGCGACTCGCCATTCCCTATAATTTCCAACCAGGAAACGCCAAAAAAACCTGTGTATTTTGTACCACAGAAGCAGGCATTGTCACCAAATCCATGGTATCAGGAATTGGTGCCAATTCTATCACCGAAGCCTTAGCCAATTCTGATGTCACAATTATCACTCCATCCCACTGGTCAAGAGAAGGATTTTTACGCAGTGGAGTTGAACCCAACCGAGTTGTAGTCGTTCCTTGCGGCGTAGAAACTAATTTATATAAACCTTTGCCAGAAGATGAACGCAACGCTTTACGGCAACAATTAGGCATTGCGGATAATTTTGTTTTTTTAAATATCGGCATTTTGTCGGATAATAAAGGGATTAGACCATTATTAAAAGCCTTTGCTATAATCGCAGAAAAATATCCTCAAGCTAGATTAATTTTAAAGGGCGCCGGGAACTTATTTGCATCTACCAAATTTTTAACTGCTGCTGCCAAAGCGGTACTTACGGAAGCGGAAACCACTAAGGTGGAATCTCGGTTAGCTTATATTAATCAGAATCTCTCAATTCCGGAAATTATTCGACTTTATCAAGCGGCAGATATTTATCTTTCTCCTTATTTGGCGGAAGGCTTTAATATGCCAGTATTAGAGGCTGCCGCTTGTGGTTTGCCGGTGATTTGCACTCAGGGAGGTCCGACTGATGATTTTACTCAGCCAGAGTTTGCCTTGCCAATTAGCAGTGAACTTAAACCGATGAATATTGGCGGGGAAACCGTGTTTTTACTGCTCCCAAATTTAGACCATTTAATTGCACAGATGGAGTGGGCGATCGCGCATCCAGAATTCAGAATCCATGCCCGTAAATCCGCGGCAGAGTTTATCGGGGAAAATTTTACCTGGAACCGGGTAGTCGATCAACTATTAACTGTATTAATTGACGAATAACTGGCGCATAATTGGCGGTATGATAAAATAGGAAACAGAGTATAATATAAAAAGTAAACCCAAGTAAACACCCAGGTAGTTTTGCTTTCCTCCGACAGAATGCCAATACTTTTTTGGCCGTGACCGGGTTCACTGAGTCTTTTGTGGGGTTATACTGGGAAAGTGGATTGGGATAGCGTAGTCGTATCGCTACGGTGGTGAAAAATAATGCAAGAAACTCCTGCTTTTAAAATCAATGGGTTTATAGCCCTTGGGGGGGCGATCGCCTTAGCTGGGGTGGGGTTATGGCTGACCAGGGATATCACCGAGTTGGTCAACCAATTAAGCCAGGGGCAGGTGACGCTGCCAGCCTTACTGGGAGTAGGTTTGTTGGTTTTGGCTACGATTACTTTCATGGGTTTTATCACCGTGGAACCCAGCCAAGCGCGGGTGTTGATTTTTTTGGGTAACTATAGTGGTACGGTGCGCAACGCGGGGTTTTGGTGGGTGAACCCATTCGCCTCGAAAAAATTGCTGTCTTTGCGAGTGCGTAATTTTAACAGCGATCGCCTGAAAGTGAATGATGCCCAAGGCAACCCAATTGAAATTGCCGCGGTAATTGTTTGGCGAGTAGTTGATTCCGCAAAAGCCTTATTTGATGTTGAAAACTACGAGGAGTTTGTGGCCATTCAAAGTGAGACGGCTATTCGTTCCCTAGGGATTCGTTATCCTTACGATAGCGCAAGCGATAGCGCTTCACTAAGAGGCAGCCCGGTGGAGGTGGCGGCGGCTTTGCAACAAGAAGTGCAAGACCGCTTAGAAGTGGCGGGGGTGGAAGTGCTGGAAAGTCGGCTATCTCATCTGGCTTATGCCCCGGAAATTGCCCAGGTGATGTTGCGTCGTCAACAAGCCCAAGCGATTATTGCGGCGCGTCAGCAAATTGTCGAGGGGGCGGTGAGTATGGTGGAAATGGCGGTAAATCAACTCAGCCAGCGACAGATTATTGCCTTAGATGACGATCGCAAAGCCAGAATGATTAATAATTTGTTAGTAGTTTTGACTGCCGAAAATAATATTCAACCGATTGTTAATGCCAGTCAGTCGCCGGAAGGTTGATGCTTGGTTTTTAGCATATATCGGTCTATTAACTAAGTCTTAATTAAAGTTAGTGTTCCCGATTAGTGTTCCCGACGCCTCAGCAGCTTTACTTTACCATAACTTCCGCCTTTTCTAACTATTATTGGCAAAATTATTGGCAAAATTATTGGCAAAATTATAAATAAAAATCCACTGAATTTGGGAATTGACGAGCTTCTCCCACTGGTTTTTCCTGGAATGTGAGCAGAGCATTAATATTCAGAAATTTGCCAAATTATGCCAGAATATCTGTTCTGGCTCAAATTCTTGACCTGTGCAACTTTTGCCACTTTTGTGAGTGAACATAGTAAGTCAATATTTTTGATGAAAATGTCGGTAATTAAAATAAATTAAAATGGAAAAAATGGAAAAATATAAATTGCCCCATAACCCAAAACCAAAACCACTAGAAAAGGTATTTTACATTATGGTATCATAATATAATTTTATTAACAATAAAATTGGCGTAATTGATATGACAAAGCAAAATCGCTGGGAATTCTGGATCGATCGCGGCGGCACATTTACCGACATTGTTGCCAAACGTCCCGACGGACAATTAGTGATTCATAAAGTGTTATCGGAAAATCCCGCCCGCTATAGTGACGCCCCTTGTCAGGGAATTCGAGAAATTTTGGGTATTCCCACTGATGAACCTATTCCTGGGGAATTGATTTCCGCAGTGAAAATGGGGACTACCGTAGCAACAAATGCCCTATTAGAACGGAAAGGCGATCGCACAGTTTTAGTTATTACTAAAGGATTTCGAGATGCCTTGCGCATTGGTTATCAAAATCGCCCGGATATTTTTGCGCTGCAAATTGTTCTGCCAGAAATGCTTTATGAACAAGTGATCGAAGTAACCGAACGCTACAGTGCCCACGGGGAAGAACTGCAACCCGTTCAGGAAGCGCCATTAATTGCCCAATTGCAGCAAGCATATAACAGCGGCATTCGTTCTTGCGCGATCGCATTAATGCATGGCTATCGCTATCCGAAACACGAACAGCAAATTGCTGAAATTGCCCGCCAAATTGGCTTTACGCAAATTTCCGTTTCCCATCAAGTTAGCCCCTTAATGAAATTAGTTAGCCGGGGAGATACTACCGTAGTCGATGCCTATCTTTCGCCAATTTTACGCCGCTATGTTGATCGCGTCAAGGCACAACTTTCCGGCAACCAATCTCAACATTCCGCCCCAACATTAATGTTTATGCAATCAAATGGTGGGTTAACAGATGCCCAAAAATTTCAAGGCAAAGATAGCATCTTATCTGGACCCGCAGGAGGTATTGTTGGGGCAGTTCAAACCAGTAAAATGGCCGGCTTTGATAAAATTATTACCTTTGACATGGGGGGAACTTCCACCGACGTAGCCCATTATAACGGCGAGTACGAACGAGAATTTGAAACAGAAATTGCTGGGGTTCGCCTCCGAACTCCCATGATGTCAATTCATACGGTAGCTGCTGGTGGCGGGTCAATTTTGTTTTTTGACGGGTCACGATATCGGGTGGGACCAGAGTCTGCCGGGGCAAATCCTGGGCCTGCTTGTTATCGCCAAGGTGGGCCATTAACTGTCACCGATTGTAATGTGATGTTGGGCAAAATTCAGCCGCAATTTTTCCCTAAAGTATTTGGCAAAAATGGTGATTTACCCTTAGATGGGGAAATTGTCCGGCAAAAATTTCATCAATTAACTACAGAAATTAACGCCACTACTGGCAGCAATTACACCCCGGAACAAGTGGCCGACGGATTTTTAGCGATCGCCGTAGAAAATATGGCCAATGCCATCAAAAAAATCTCCTTACAACGGGGTTACGGCGTTTCTGAATATACCCTCTGTTGTTTTGGCGGCGCCGGGGGACAACACGCTTGCCAAATTGCCGAAACTTTAGGCATGAAACAAGTATTTATCCATCCTTACGCTGGAGTTTTATCGGCTTTCGGCATGGGATTAGCGGATGTTCGCGTGATTCAGCAACGGGCAATTGAAGCGCCATTATCCGCAGAATTATTATCAAAATTGCAGCAAATATTCGCCGAATTAGCTGCAAAAGGTAAACAAGAAATCGCCAATAACGATATCAGTGGTTTAACAGAAACTCAAGATTGCCAAGTTTTCCCCAAAGTCCAGCTAAAATATCAGGGAACTGATTCATCTTTGATTGTAGATTTTAACGAAAATTTGGCCACTATGCAAGCCGAATTTGCAGCCGCACACCAGCAACGTTATGGCTTTATTCAACCAGAAAAAGCCCTAATTGTTGAGGCAGTCTCTGTGGAAGTGGTGCAAATTATGGCGCGTCCCGAAGACCCCGTAGTTTCTCGTCACAGTCCCGACCCTCCCTCACCCATTGCCACGGTACAAATGTATGTGGGCGATTCCGCCAAGGCGGATCCCTGCGCGAAACGCTGGCAAGATACCCCTGTTTTTCAGCGGGATAGTTTACAACCGGGAGATATAATTACTGGCCCCGCGATTATTATTGAAGCAACGGGAACGAATGTGATCGCCCCCAATTGGCAGGCAACCATCACCGATAAAAACCATCTAATTCTCACCAAACAAACGGCAATTTCCACCTCTCCTGTTGCCCCAAAAACGACCCATGTCACCGCCAAACCAGACCCAGTAATGTTGGAAATTTTTAATAACTTATTTCGGGCGATCGCGGAACAAATGGGCATCACCTTGCAAAACACCGCCTCCTCCGTCAACATCAAAGAACGCCTCGACTTTTCTTGTGCCATCTTCGATCAAAACGGACAATTAGTAGCCAACGCCCCGCATATTCCCGTCCATCTTGGGTCAATGAGTGAAAGCGTAAAAGCCCTAATCAAAGACAAAAACAACACCCTCCAACCAGGGGATGTTTATATTTCCAATAACCCCTACAATGGCGGCACTCATTTACCTGACATCACCGTCATCACCCCGGTATTTTTAACCGAATTATCCCAAACTTCCGCTGCCCCATCCGGTGCCCCCATATTCTACCTTGCCTCTCGTGGACACCATGCAGACATTGGCGGAATTACTCCCGGTTCCATGCCTCCTCACAGTATTTCCGTAGAACAAGAGGGCATATTATTTGACAATTTTCAGCTAGTTTCTGGCGGCAAATTCCAAGAAACCGAACTACTGGAAAAACTCAACTCCAGCCCCTATCCTGCCCGCAACCCAGCCCAAAATATCGCCGATTTGCAAGCGCAAATTGCGGCAAATAAACGAGGCATTCAAGAAATAGAAAACATGGTCAACCATTTCGGCTTAGAAACCGTTCAAGCCTATATGGGATATGTGCAGGACAATGCCGAAGAATCCGTTCGCCGCGCGATCGCCGTTCTCAAAGATGGGGAATTTACTTATCAGATGGATACCGGAGGAACTATCCGGGTAAAAGTTACTTTAGACAAAACCAATCGTAGTGCCAAAATCGACTTTACCGGCACATCTCCGCAACAAAATAGCAATTTTAACGCCCCGGCTGCGGTATGTAAAGCGGCGGTTCTCTATGTATTTCGCACCCTAGTTGATGACAATATACCCCTCAATGCTGGTTGCCTGAAACCATTAGAAATTATCATTCCCGAAGGCTGTATGCTTAACCCCCAATATCCCGCTGCGGTGGTTGCCGGAAATGTCGAGACATCCCAGGCGATCGTGGATGCTTTATATGGGGCATTAGGAGTGATGGCCGCATCCCAAGGAACCATGAATAACTTCACTTTTGGTAATGAAAAATATCAATATTATGAAACTATTTGTGGCGGTTCTGGGGCTGGGCAAACCTTCAATGGAACTGATGCCGTGCATACGCACATGACCAACTCTCGGTTAACTGACCCAGAAGTTTTAGAATGGCGTTTTCCCGTGATATTAGAAAGTTTTGCCATTCGGGAAAATAGTGGCGGTAAAGGACAATATCGCGGGGGAAATGGGGTGATTCGTTGTCTGCGTTTCCAAGAACAAATGACCGCCGGTATTTTATCCAATCATCGGCTTATTTCTCCCTTTGGGTTAAATGGTGGCAGTGACGGGGCTTTGGGTAAAAATTATGTCCAGCGTCGCGATGGAAATGTGGAACAATTAGACAGTACCGGAACAGTAGAAATGTATCCCGGAGATATGTTTATTATTGAAACTCCTGGGGGCGGTGGCTATGGTTTAGGTGAGAATTAATTAAGGTAGGGTGGGCATTGCCCACCTTTCGAGCATATAATTATTTTAGCAAGTCATTTTCAGCATTAAATAACCATGAAAATTCAGCGAATTGAAATTCATAATTTCCGAGGCTTTAAGCATTTTGCCTGCGATTTAACTAACCCCTGTTTAATTGCGGGAAATCAAGGCAGTGGCAAAACTAGCCTAATGGAAGCATTGGCAATCGCTGCTGGTTCCCTGTTTTTAGGGTTTAGCGATATTCCATGTCCGATACTTTCTTTTATCGATCCTTGGGGTTACAAAGGCTTGTCACTTCAACTAATTAGTTCAGCGATCGCCGGTTGGGGGTGCGATTGCATATTTTTCTTTAACTATAACCGAGTTAATCCTGCATTGCCTAACCCACGAGTCGAAAAACATATAAACGATCTCTTTGGCAAAGACCAAGCGGATCTACTTCGAGAACAAGTGGTCAATTTGCCACCTGATGAACGAGAGTCAAGGATTGTTCAGGCGATCGGTGATACTTTAAAAAAAGCAGGTGGTTCATATTTTCAAGATTTTTGCTTTAAAAACGAAGATAAAGATCGAACTAGCCATTATCTGATTTTTGTATCTAAGAATGATCGTGGTCACAAAATTATGAGAGATATTATGGCACGATACAGTTCTACAATGATTCAAGGTGTACCATCTTTTAAATACGACGAAAAGCCAGTCCAGCTTTCAATACTTGACTCCTAACCCCTTGACGAATTGGAAGATATGTTGCTTGATGAATTTGCCGGTAAAACTATGACCATGCTTGAAGTTTATGAGCAACATTATGTTGGCAAACGCTACATCAAGACAAATTATAAAGAAGCTCTAAAAAATTTAGAATCTCAAGGTAAAATAACTGTAGACCCACCAGCTAGTAAACGCCGAAAAAATAAAGGTCAGACTACATTTGCCGATGATGTCAAAGTTACTTTCCCACCAAAGTAAGAGATTTTTTATCTGTGAATTGCCTTGATTTAACCGGGACGTTTTTCCAACGCTGACGGTGTTTTTTCCAAGCTTCTGGCATTTCGTCCCAAATTTTATCATCTAATAATCTGCCATTGGCTTTCGGAGTTCTACCGCCCCACTGCTTAAAGAAAAATGCCACCCCAGCTTCTTGACATCGATCGCGGATATTTTCCACCCATTCTGATTCCATTGGTCGGTGTTTATTGCCCGACTCACCCCCCACAATCACCCAATGAATATCCGTTAAATCTAAATCTAATTGCCCTAAGAGTGGTTCGCAGGAAAGAAAGCGCACATTAGCCGGGACTTGTCGCAAATAATCCACCCGTTGTACATAATTCTGATTCTCTACAGATACTCCCATCCAGATATTTTCATGCCAGTTTAACTCTGGGGCAAGTAACCGTAAACGCTCGTGTCTTTTAGTCAATATTTGATAAATATGCCAAGGAGTTTTTTCTATGACTTGAAACACCTCTTGGATAAAATCTAGAGGAATATCTTCGTGAAATAAATCGCTCATAGAATTAACAAAAATTCGACTATGTTTGCGCCACTTTAAGGGTTCGGTTAACCGCTCTGGATAGAGAGTTACATTAAACCCATTAGGGAAATTCGTATGAAACCTTTTTGTCAGGGCTTCCGCATAACAATGGGTGCAACCTGGACTAATTTTAGTACATCCCGTGGTGGGGTTCCAGGTGCGATCGGTCCATTCAATTCCGGTATTAATGCTAGACATATTTTCTTGAGTGCTTGTCCGATTATGCTAAAAATAGTTTATCATGCATTGAATAAAAAATCAAGCTTTTAGTTTTTTCAGAAAATTTACCACAGAGACACAGAGGACACCGAGAAATTAGAGAGGTAAAATCAAGGAATATAATTGTTAGCCATGTAAACCGGGTTTCTGTTATTAAAAATAGCCAAAATTTATTTTTAGATTAATTTTAAATAACGAAACCCGAGCGCGGCAATTATCCGGCAATTCTATGCCAAAAACTAGCCAAAGGTGGCAGAGGAAATTCCTGCAATTGTCCATTGATCCACCGGGCAGCTTCAAAACCAGAACGTAACGCCCCTTCGATTTGATTTCCCCCACACCAATCACCGGCACAAACTAATGGTAACGGACTATCGGCAATTAAGATTTCTTCCGGTAAAGGACGGCGACAAAAAGCATAACGCCAACGGTGAATTTGTACCCATTCCGGGGCATTTAACCAGGGAATTGTGCATTCCGCCGCCCGGTCTAACATTTGATTGCCTGCGGGTTGTAAATCCGTCGCCTCTAAATAATTTTGGGCAAATTCGGCGCTACTATGTAGGACAAATACAGGTTGTTTTGCCCCCTTGCGTTTGCTGCTATCCCAAGCGATCCAAGCGAGGGGGTCATTTGGCGGAAAGAATAAACCCCGCCAAACCGGATTTTGTTGGGCTAAATCTTTTTGTCTGGCGGCAGGATAGCCAGCCATCACCGCGATACAAGGGTCAAATTCCACCGCTCGCACTTTGTCAAGCACTACCGAAGAAACTCCCGTGGCTTCTGGTGCCAAAAGCGTCAAAGCTTGGGGCGCAGGAATGGCCATCACCAAAGTTCGCGCTGCTACTTCCGTTGACTCTAACTCTGATGTCGCTTCCAGGGTAATTTGCCAGATGAGATTATTTCTATCGGGATAAATCTTTTCTACTCGTCTGCTGAAGCAAATATTCAAGCCCGTCCCCAGAAATTTCCCCACGGCATTCATCCCTTCTGGAGCGATATAATAAGGACACCAATTGGTATCGGCGACCAATTCCCCATTGTCGGGATTAAATTGGTACAAGCGATCGGTCCAAGGCTGCACAATGTGATGACTTGATAACACCATCACCAATTGATGTAATAAATCAGTGTTTGGCTTGAGAAACCGCGCCCCATGATCGGCGCGAGTCTCTGGTAATCGGCGAGTCGCCACTCGACCACCGACCCCACGAGATTTTTCTAGAACCACCACCTGATATCCGAGTTGTTGTAACTGCTGGGCACAGGTTAAACCCGCCATTCCCGCGCCAATCACTGCGACATCAAACATGAAAATTTTCCTAGATATCCTGGATGTTTTTAGTAACAATCAATATGTTAATTTATTGTGAATTCATCGCTCGTCATCAAAGGGCGATCCGAGGCAATTATCTGACTCTGTTGAGCCGTTATGCTCAATGCAAGCGGTAAATTTGCGAAAAATTTGCTAAAATTTAACCAAAAATGCCCGTCGTAAAGTAATCATATATAATAACCTGCCTAGATTAATTGGATTAAATTTAGGTAGAAAAAATCAAGGGAGGTAGCTAAAGTTGGATGAACTAAGAACAGTGCTAGAGTTGGCGACAGAAGAAGAGTTACAACAATTGACCGATATTCTATTCCGCCCCAAGTTTAATCCCCTGGATTATGTGCAAACCCCACACCCCCTGGACATTCAAAGCCGCGATCGCGCAGTTTGGTTGGATGCGATCGAACAGCGATTTAGATTTTTGGCCGCTGATGGCTTTACGGTACTGAGGGGTAAAACCCATCAATTTACTTATCGCCAAGCTCTAATTCAAGTTTGTAAGTATTTAAGTATTTCTTATTCGCCAAAACTTTCGACCACGGATTTAGAAGCGGAAGTTTTCCTACATTTAATGGGACGGGCTTGGAAACAGTTACCGGAAAGCGAACAAAAGTCTTTAACCCTCAGAATTCAGCGCTCGCTTGCCAGTAGTAACTTGGCTCAACCATTGCCTTTAGCAGTACAAAAAGATCCGTTGGGCATATTCGTTAAAGGCGGTTGCGCCTTGGCGGTAAATTCTTTAATTAAGCCCATGCTTTTGCAACAAATTGCCCGTCAATTTGCCGTTCAATTTGCCAAATATCAAATTGCCAAACAAGCCCTAGTTCGCGGCGGAACTATCGCCGCAACTCAGTTGCAAAATTATGTAACTTTACACATGGCCCGCCGAGGAATGGCCTTAACTGCTGGACGTTATGGGGCAGTTCGGAGTGTGTTTGCGTTTTTAGGTCCCGCTTTATGGACTTGGTTTTTAGCGGACTTAGGTTGGCGGGCGATCGCCACTAATTATGGGCGAATTATCCCCACAATTTTTACTTTAGCCCAAATTCGCCTGACCCGGACTGAATGTTGGGAATTAGCTTAAATAATCCCTTAAATAACCCCTTAAATAATCCCTTAATGGTGATGGAATGAAGGCGAGCGCGACCTTTGAAAAAGCGCTTGCCACAGTGCTGCATAATCAGCTCTAGCTATTTCAAGTTTAATTGAGACAATACATCAGGGGCGCAATGCTTCTTGCGCCCCTAGATAGTTGTATTAATCTTAATTGAAATGACCATAAAATCAAAAATCAGTAACTAATCCCCCAGTAAAAAATAGTCAAATTCACAGCATCAGGACAAAAAAATCATGGCTGAACTCAAACTCAGAACAAAAAATCCAGAATCACTCAAACGAATTATTCAAAGTGCTTTATCAGAAAGATTACAAAGTGTAAACGCCGGAATAAAAGCTACCCAAAGACGGCTTCAGGAATTTGAAACCAAATATCAATTATCCACCGAGGAATTTATCACCCGGTTTAACAATGATGAATTCGCCCATAGTTTTGACTTTGATGAATGGAGCGGCGAATATCGAATGCTGACCCATTTACAACAAACCAAAGAATCGATATGAAAATATTTAATCTAGACTGCGATCCAAGAGGAATGTATGAAGGTTTCATTCGAGGAAAAATAGATTTTTTAGATAATTCTTTCCTGTATTTCCGAGAATTTGTCTATACGGAAATATTCATCGATATAAAAATGTATAGTTATCAATATATGAATTCACAGAACGACCTAATTTTTCGCTATGACAATACGGAACACCATCGCAAATTAAATCTTCCTACCTTTCCTCATCATAAACATGATGGCAGTGAGGATAATGTAATTAAATCAGATGCTCCTTTTTTAGCTGAGGTACTCAATGAGGTAAAAAAATATTAGGACAGCGCGATGTCTGCGGCGGTAGAATCGCTTTTTTGATACGGACAGTCTTGTTGCATGAAACTATTACAACCACATCCTGACCCCCGTTTGCAACGATGGTGGAACATAGCCCAATTCGGGTTACTTTTATTACCCATGAGTCCTTTACTCGCGGGGATTTCTCTATTATTCGCCCTAGGGGGAACTTGGCAAAACTACCCCCAACAAATCCACCAAAGCAAAATTAATCAATGCTTCGCACTCTTAGCCGCACTCCTAGTCATCAGTGCGACTTTAGCGGCAGATAAAATCGCCGCATTGCTGGGCTTATTTAATTTTTTACCTTTCTTTGCCTTTTTTGCTGCCTTCACCGTACTAATTCAAACCCCGCAACAATTGCGACGCATGGCCTGGATTTTGTTAATTAGCTCAATTCCCGTAGTAATAATTGGCTTTGGTCAGCTATTTTGGGGCTGGACTGGCCCGGTAAAATTAGGGCTAATTATTGATTGGCCGATCGCACCAATGGGGACGCCCCCCGGTCGCATGGCTTCCGTATTTGCTTATGCCAATGTTTTAGCCAGTTATTTTTTAATTCCGTTTATTTTAGGACTCGGACTCTGGATTGAAGAAACCCAAGCCCTCAAACAGCGGCAGCAAATACCTCCCCAACAAGAAATGGTCAGAGATCCCCGCGATCCCCGAATTGTCAGAGTGGTGAACTTGAACTGCACAGAAGACGCGAGTCAAATGTGGATGCGCTGGCTATTTTTAACCCTGGCAATACTGGGAAATGGCATTGCCCTGATTTTGACTAACTCGCGCAATGGTTGGGCGATCGCCCTCCTTGCCCTAATTGCCTTTGCCCTATACCAAGGTTGGCGCTGGATCGTTGCCGTCGTGACCGCAGGTGTCACCGCCATACTGGGTGCAGCCTTTGGCCCAAACCCAATCCAGGGATGGTTAAGGGCGATCGTCCCCGCTTACTTTTGGGCTAGAATCAACGACGACCTGTTTCCCGATCGCCACATAGGGACTCTACGCCTTACTCAATGGAAATTTGCCGGAAACATGACCCTAGAAAAGCCCTTAACGGGCTGGGGATTACGCAGTTTTCCCCCACTCTACGAAGCCCAAACCCAAGTCTATATGGGACATCCCCACAACTTATTCTTAATGCTGTTGGCGGAAACCGGCATTCCCGCCACCTTATTATTATCTGGTATAGTCGCCTGGGTCCTAGCCCAAGGCATATTATTATTGCGTAATTGGTCAATCGATTCTATCGGCGAAAGTAAAGTAATTCCCTTTTTCCAAGATCGATTAATTTTCTTTAGTTACCTCATCACCTTTACCGCCTGTGTCTTATTTCATGTATTAGATGTCCCACTGTTTGACTCCCGAATTAACATTCTCGGTTGGCTATTATTAGCCGCCATTTCGGGGCTGGTAACGCGATTCCGCCCAGCATATCCCTTACGGGAATAGCCCGCCAACAGCATTATTTCATGATATTTTGCCTAATAATTTTGGCAGATTTCGATGATTTTTGACGCACTTCCAAATGTGCTTATTCCATTCTCTAGAAATCATGTTCTAGAAATCACGCAACAGGATAAATTGTCAGGGCAACGAACTTATTTTTCGGGAAAATATGATTATATGCACCTTATTTAAAATTGGAATAACTTCCCAGTCACCCCAAAAATGGGCTAAAATCAAACAAAAAAAGCTTGTTGATTCTAGCCCATTTAGCCCATATTTATGTCTCTTTAGTTTATGATGTTCCTCAATATTTGAATAGAAAATTTGAATAGAAAAAATTTGCTGGTAAAAAATTTTTAAATCCCTAAAAAATCGGACACTTCCTGAAGATAAGTAGAAAAGTCTTCCAACATAGGAAAATGAGCCGTTTGGGGAATTTCCACATACTTGATCTGGTGGTTAAGTGCTGCTGCTTTGCGAGCGCCCGCGGCGGGAATAATTTGATCGTATTCTCCAGCCACTAACAGGACAGGTACTTTTAAGCGGGCAAACTCTTCGGGCATTACTTCCGTGGCTTTCTTGCTCACTGAAGTAAAAATTGTCCCCAAGGCAGCCTCGTAATCTGCCATTAAATAATCTTCTAAAAATGCTCGACTCATCTGTCCAGAAACGGGACGATGCAGAAATCGGGCAATAAATAACCGATGCATCCCAGGAATTTGCTTTAACCAAGCTGGGCGAAACTTAACGACTCGCGCCCCCCATTTGTGAAAAGCGGTAAATGCTTTTTCATCGTATTCAAAAATGCCGCTACAAGTGAGAATTGCCCGTTCTACACGCTCAGGATAGCGGTTAAGAAACAGGGTCGCGATCGAAGCCCCCATCGAATGAGCATTGATATAGACTGGTTGTGATAATTCCAGCATATCCAAAAGCTGATTTAAATCTGCCGCATAGATTTCCAGTTCATAGTTTGAAGTCTGATCAGAGGCAGTGCCGGATCCAGCGGCAGCCGGGGACAACTTGGAACGGCCAAATCCCCGCATATCGTAAAGTAAACAGTCAAAGTGATTGGCTAAAGCCTCCGCCGTGCTTTGCCAATAACGTGCTGACCCCCCCCAGCCGTGCAAAAACACCATAATGGGTTTTGGCGTGGAAGAGGAGGGCGATCGCACCCATTCGTAATAATGATCGATCCCTTGAACTTTGATGTAGGGCATTTTAACTGCGAAAAGCCTTGACTTAATTCTGAAAAATTATCGTTCAGATATGACCATCAGATATGACAATTGGAGATCAAGAAATAGCCTTGACCTCTCAATGGTCAACCATCGGTGACTAACAATCGCTTGGCCAAAATTAACGCTCTGCCTCACCGATAATTTACGCCGATTCTGGTTTCGGTAGGGATGAGGGATGCAACAGCAGTTCTGCGGTGGAGCGTTTTTCCACCATTTCCGCAGTAATCGCACAGCGGGTGACATCCTTGCGGGAAGGCAATTCATACATCACATCGAGCATCAATTCTTCCACAATGCCACGCAAAGCGCGAGCCCCAGTCTTGCGGCGGTATGCCTCCCGTGCGATCGCCCGAATCGCATCGGGCTTAAACTCTAACTGCACATTATCCATGTAGAGGAGCTTTTGGTACTGTTTCACCAGTGCATTTTTCGGCTGAGTCAATATATTAGTCAGGGCTTCTTCATCGAGGGGGTCTAAAGTTGCTACCACCGGAATTCGACCAATAAACTCTGGAATCATGCCAAACTTGACCAAATCATCTGGCTCAACTTGCTTCATCAGATCTGCCGTGCGCTGGTCTCTGGAATAACTATCACTTGGTTGTACAAAGCCCACAGATTTTTTACCCAAGCGACGTTCCACAACCTTTTCCAGACCCACAAAAGCCCCACCGCAGATAAACAGGATATTGCTGGTATCGATCTGGATGCAATCTTGATAAGGGTGTTTGCGTCCCCCTTGAGGGGGCACATTGGCGATCGTACCTTCCAGCATTTTCAGCAAAGCTTGCTGAACCCCTTCCCCAGAGACATCTCTAGTAATGGATGGATTTTCACTCTTGCGAGCCACTTTATCGATTTCATCAATATAGATAATGCCTCGCTGTGCCTCCTCCACATCTAGATCCGCGACCTGGAGCAATCGCAACAAGATATTCTCGACATCTTCTCCCACATACCCAGCCTCAGTCAGAGTTGTAGCATCGGCCACGGCAAAAGGAACATCGAGAATTTTCGCTAAAGTTTCCGCTAACAGGGTCTTGCCACACCCGGTTGGACCAATCAGCAAAATATTAGACTTATGGAGTTCCACCATATCATCCGGGGACATTTTCCCACTGGCCTTTGCTTGTAAAAAGCTCAGGCGCTTGTAGTGGTTATAAACCGCCACGGACAATATTTTTTTTGCGGCATCTTGACCGATCACATGATCGTCAAGATACTTTTTCAGTTCTCTAGGTTTAGGAATCTGGCTCAATGAGAGATTTGCAGCGCGAGAGCGGCGTTTTTGTGACGGATCCGATCGCGGAACCGGCTGGGGGGCTGCTGCGCTGGAGTCAAATAGCTCCTCATCCAAAATCTCATTACACAAGTCTACACATTCATCGCAAATATAGACTCCCGGACCGGCAATCAATTTGCGAACCTGCTCCTGAGACTTACCACAAAAGGAACATTTCAGATGGGAGTCGTACTTAGACATAGACGGCCTCTTACTTGCAGTGCGCGTGGAGTCTCACCGTTTGGCAAGACCCAATGGAAAAATTATCTAGAAATAACTTGGTCAATCAGACCATAATTTTTGGCCTCTTCTGCTGACATGAAAAAATCACGTTCAGTATCGGCGGCGATTTTATCGAGAGGCTGACCGGTATGTTCAGCCAGTAATCGATTCAATGTATTTTTATGATATAAAATTTCTTTCGCTTGAATCTCAATATCCACCGCTTGTCCTTGGGCACCCCCAAGCGGCTGATGAATCATAATCCGGGAACTGGGCAAGGACATCCGTTTTCCCTTAGTACCCGCACTGAGGAGAAAAGCGCCCATGCTTGCCGCCAACCCATAACAAATCGTGACCACATCGGGGCGAATTTGTTGCATGGTGTCATAAATCGCCATGCCGGCGGTGACAGATCCCCCAGGAGAGTTGATATAAAGCTGAATGTCTTTTTCCGGATCCTCTGACTCTAAAAATAGCAACTGAGCCACCAAGGAATCAGCGACGTTATCATCCACAGGTGTACCGAGAAACACGATCCGTTCTCGTAATAAGCGAGAGTAGAGATCGAAAGCTCGCTCTCCCATACCCGATTGTTCGACCACCATGGGAATGACATTTCTCGCCGGTAAGCCAGAATTGAGGGAATTATGGCCAGCGCTGTCAAAATTCCGCTCCACCGCTCCGGCAGTCGCCGTGACAATTTCCGGGTAAGTTGAGTGGATCTCTAAAGAGGATAAACTAAAAACTGGATGATGACTGGACTGAGATTGAAGCATAGTTTTTTTTTTGCAATTCATCTGAAAACTACCGAAGTCGTAAATTCGTCCTCAAGTCTCAGAGTAGCAAATTTCGGCGGTGACTATGGAGATTTTCCCGGCACCATTCACTCTATTTACTGGGTTTGCCCTCTTATTGGCTCAGAGTGGACATAAATCAGCCTCAACACAAAGCGGTTGTTAATTTCTCCGTGTGAGACACCGAGCGCTGATTTCAACCAGTCAAACCAGTAATTTGTTTGACCAGTAATTTGTTTGATTATCGGAAGATACCCAAAGAGTATCAATGAATCGGTGAATCAGTGAATCAGTATGTGTAATCAAATCCTAAGTTTTTTGCCAAAAAACCATAACTTTCGACAACACCGGGCTATAGGATAACCCTGGTCAGGGAATCGTTGACAACTATTTTTTAGTTTTTTGGCAGTGGCGCGATCGCCCTGGGGTTTAGATATCCCTGGTCAAAGCCTAATGATTGCATTGCGGCAAACGCCAGAGAACTTAACCCTTTTATGAGTCTTGGTTCGCTGATATTGAGCAAACAGTTAGGCTTCTACGGTCGAGCTCCCACCATTTATCCGATTGTAGAACAAAAAAGATTTTCTTGCCTGGAGATCGGTCTTCCTAATATCTATTATGCCCTAGATTCCCAAAGAATGAGGATAATTTGGATAAAATTGCTCCCGCTCTTGGGTCAAGGCCATAACTCAGCCACACAACCAGCCCATCAGGGCAAATGCAACGGTTACTCAGCCATAACTGGTGCATCCCTGATGTCTGGCTATAACCATTGGCTATAACCATTGGCTATAACCATTGGCTATAGGGTAGGTGATGAGTTTTCTGAGTTTGCCGATGAAACCGACTCAGTATTTTCGTCAGTTTTAGACTCAGGTTCAGACTCAGCAGTCGCAGACTCAAGCCATTTTAGATTGCTGTCGTCCGTAACCGGATTTAAAGTCCCTGCGGGGACTAGCTCAATTTTTCCATTTTCTGCCAGAAAATCGAGAGCTTTTTCTTGGATCAATTCAGCCTGAACCAACTCTCTTAATTTCTCCAGATCGATATCTGAGGACAATTGAGGTTTCAGTTCGGCAATGCGATTTTCCACCGCTTCCGGTTCAACTTCGAGGGATTCAAGTTCAATAACTTTTTTCAGCCCTAAAACTAACTTTAGCTTTTTGATCGCCTCTGGACGAGAGCGTTCCCGTAACTGGGGCAGATTTTCCTTAGTGTACAACTGCTTAACATCGACGCCATAACGTTCTAACTGCATAGCGGCTTGCATCAAAATATTATCCACTTCTTGGGAAACCATAGTTTCCGGCAGTTCAACTTGCACCTTTTCCAGTAGTGCAGTTTTCAAAGCCGAATGCTTATTGGCTTTGGTTTGGGCTTCTGCTTTGGCTTTAAACTCTTTTTCGAGAGATGCTCTTAACTCCGCCAAGGTTTCAAACTCACTTACCGCCTGAGCAAAATCATCATCCAGTGCGGGCAACTCTTTTTCTTTAAGTTCTTTAAGGGTGACAGTAAATTTCGCGGTTTTTCCGGCTAACTCTTTATTGGCATAGTCGGCGGGAAAATCCACCAAAATTTCTTTGGTTTCTCCCACATTCATGCCCACGATTCCTTCCACGAAGCCCTGAACAAATCGACCCGGGGTAATTTCTATCTGATAGTTTTCCGCCTGACCCCCAGGGATCTGGGCAGATTGCCCCTCACCGGGTTCTACCAACTGCCCTGAGTAATCAACCACAGCGGTATCACCGAACTGAGCCGGGCGACCTTCCACGGGGATTAAAGTCGATTGTTCCTGGCGTTTTTCTTCTAGGAACTTCTCAACTTCTTCCGGGTTATATAGAACTTCCTCTGCCTTGACCTCCAAACCCTTGTAGTCGTTCACTTGCACCTCTGGTCGCACATCGACCGATGCCGAAAAAGTGAAAGATTTTCCGGGTTCAAACTTGCTAATTAAATCGTCAAAGCTAGAACGCAGTTGATAATTCCCGATCGCCTCAATTTTTTCTTGCTCGATCGCTTTTTCCAGAGAACTTTGAATCAGGGATTCTACTGCCGCTGCTTTAATGCGGGTGGTTCCCAACCGTTGCAACAACACATTACGGGGGACTTTTCCCTTGCGAAATCCGGGAATATTCGCAGAACGACTAAATTCCCGAATCATCTTTTCATAAGAATCTTGGGATAATTCAGCGGGAATTTCAATTTCCAGACCAATTTGACTGGAGGGCAACTTTTCCTGGGTGACTTTCATCGGCTATAAATTACGAAAATAAACGTTGGGACAAAAACTAACGGTTCCCCTGAACCCAATAACTGGTTTTTGGGCTGTTGGATATTGGCTCAAGGCACTTTGAGGCACAGTGCAAGCGGTTAGAGCGAAAAAATTGTTAAGTTTAACAGCAAACAATTTTTGGCAAGTCTCTATACTGGAGGATAAATGGCCAAGCATTTTTGAGGGAATCGAGCAGCATCACCGAGGGGTGATTTTTTAGCGGGTCAGGTTTGGGAAAGCGAGTTGGCAACCTGTTTGGCGATCTTTTGAGTGGAAATCTCACCCCGCGTAGATTTTTTGAGCGACATTGGGGCTTTCCCGCTGCGGTTTATCATCTTCTATATTGCTCCATCAGAGTTGCCTGCAATGGTTGCACTGGCTGGTGGGTCAACAGCAGCCTGTTGACTAAATGCCTACCTTGGCGCAATTAATGATCCTAGCGGATTTTGCGCCAATCAACTTATATGTTAAGGATCTATATAGAAATTCCTATTTCTACTCCAGGGTACATTGGTGACAGCAATCCTGATCTGTGAATGGTTGGCGACCACTCGCTTTCTCGCTTGCTTTACTGTCCCAGTGAGGGTGCGAGGGATCTCATTGATGGTGCAGCCATCTCACCCCGAGAATTCATCTACAGGTCAGGGCAGGCACCGGCTCCTGATGGTATTGACCCCAATCTCCCAGAGAGATGATCAGATGAATCCAATAGTTTGTGTGATAATGTAACCACTAATGATGTGGTGAGCGTCGGGCGAGCCAACGGCTAATAGTCATTCTCCTCTAAAGCGAGGGAAGAACATCCCCAGAGGGCTGCCGTTAAAGGTTCAGCCAGCTTCGCTGACGGCTCACCAATTATTAATTCCCTAAACCACCCCTGTTTGTACTTTACCAGATAAAAAAAGCGAGAATAGATTGTAATTAAGTGATACCTAAGATATTGTGAACATAGCGATTTCCGTAAACACGCTCCCATTGCCACAAATATAGAAAGGATCAATCAATCCGGCCTTAGTATCAAAGCGATCTGATGCGATAATTCTCATCCCATTATGGGGATTTTCGGCGCCAAAATGAGATAAACTTATAAAAAAACAAAGTAAAATTAATTATTTTTAACAACCATCCGAACGAATCACTAGGAGGAAATAGACTTGTCAAAATCATATCGAGTGGCCATTTTAGGCGCCACAGGTGCAGTGGGCGCCGAATTGCTAGAATTACTCGCCGAGCGTGAATTTCCCTTGGCGGATTTAAAACTTTTGGCTTCCCCTCGTTCAGCGGGCAAAACCTTACCCTTTAAAGGAGAGGAGTTACCCGTAGTGGCAGTGGGAGAAAATTCATTCGAGAATGTGGATCTGGTACTAGCCTCAGCCGGGGGTTCCACTTCTAAATTCTGGGCACCCAAAGCAGTCAAAGCCGGTGCGGTGGTGATTGACAACTCTAGTGCCTTTCGCATGGATCCCAACGTGCCGTTGGTGGTGCCAGAGGTGAACCCAGAGGCGGCAGCCATGCACCAAGGGATTATTGCCAACCCCAACTGCACGACAATTTTAATGACCGTGGCTATTTGGCCGTTGCATCAGGTGCAGCCCATTCAGCGGCTGGTGGTGGCCACTTATCAATCAGCCAGTGGTGCCGGGGCGCGGGCAATGGAAGAGCTGAAAGCTCAGGCGATCGCCATTTTGCAAGGGGAAACCCCCAAAACCGAAGCATTTCCTTATCCCTTAGCCTTTAATTTATTCCCCCATAATTCTTCCCTCAACGATTTGGGGTATTGTGAGGAAGAAATGAAAATGGTGAACGAAACTCGCAAGATATTTAACGCTCCGGATCTCAAAGTCACGGCGACTTGTGTGCGAGTTCCCGTACTGCGGGCCCACTCAGAATCCATTAACTTAGAATTTAAACAACCTTTCAGTGTCAGCAAAGTTAGAGAAATTTTGGCCAACTCCCCAGGAGTGCAGTTGGTAGAAGATTGGCAAGCCAATTATTTCCCCATGCCCATCGATGCCACCGGACGGGATCCCGTGCTGGTGGGTCGAATTCGTCAAGATATTTCTCATCCTTGTGGTTTAGAAATGTGGATCTGCGGTGATCAAATTCGTAAAGGTGCCGCGTTAAATGCTGTCCAAATTGCGGAGTTATTAGCCGCCAAAGATTTAATTAAACCGACAGCCACAATGGTGACTGCTTAATTTGTCAGGCCAAACACCTGCGCCAAAATCGTTCTAGAGGAGACTAGGGAAGACTAGGGGAGAGAAATTTGCCCAAATTTCCCCTAGTAATTACCTAGGCGAATCTATCAGCATGATGCCATCAGCTAGGAATGCGGATTGCCGATGCAACATTGCCGATTCAACATGAGGCGCAGAGGACTGGATATGGCTGCTGATGGATAATAGCCCGCACAGTGAGAGCAAAAATAATAAGGAGTGCAAAAAGTCAGTGTGGTAAATTTTGGACGTGTTTTCACCGCAATGATTACGCCGTTTAAAGCTAACGGTGATGTCAATTATGATGTGGCCGCAAAATTAGCGGTTTATTTGGCCGAAAATGGCACCGATACGGTGTTGGTGTGTGGCACCACCGGGGAGTCTCCGACTTTAACTCGGGCAGAAGAATTTGAATTATTTCGCGTGGTTAAAAATGCCGTAGCGGGAAAAGCTAAGGTTCTGGTAGGTACTGGGTCTAACTCCACTCGTGAGGCTTGCGCGGCAACTTTAGAAGCGGCCAAACTGGGAATAGACGGGTCTTTACAAGTGGTTCCTTACTACAATAAACCCCCACAAGAAGGAATCTATCAGCACTTTGCTTCTGTGGCTCACGCTTGTCCCGAACTACCCATAATTCTGTATAACATTCCGGGCAGAACTGGTCAAAATATAACCCCAGAAACTGTGGCGCGTTTAGCAGAAATTCCGAATATTGTCGGGATTAAAGAAGCCAGTGGTAACTTAGATCAAGTCAGTCAAATTCGCCGTTTAACTCCTCCGGAATTTGCGATTTATTCTGGAGATGATTCTCTCACTTTGCCGCTGATGTCTCTTGGGGGAAAAGGGGTTATTAGTGTCGCGGCTCATCTCGTGGGCAACCAGTTACAAGAGATGGTGCAAGCTTTTGAAAAGGGTGAAGTGCAACGGGCTGCTGAAATTAATCGAACTCTATATCCGTTGTTTAAAACGTTATTTCTGACGACGAATCCAATTCCCGTAAAAATGGCTTTAAAACTCCAAGGCTGGGATGTTGGTGCGCCGCGTTTACCTTTGTGTGAACCCCCAGAGGAAATCAAGCAAAAATTAGCCGCAGTGATGCAGGAACTGAATCTACTTTAGCGCTGTTTTATTAGTTTTATTAGGGTGAGCTTGCCTAAAAGCCCACCCTACCGGGATTAATTCTGTACAATATTAAATAGCTGTCTTGTTTAGCAAATATGAAGTTTGACGGCTGAGGCGCAGGCTTCATGTTTCCTTATTGATAATTTTCTCATGAGCATCTATTTAACTTCTTCCTGAAAAACCTAGAATCCAAATTAAAAATGAGTAAAAATAGTTCAAATGCCGCTCTAAAAATTATTCCCTTAGGCGGACTGCATGAAATTGGCAAGAATACTTGTGTCTTTGAGTACAAAGATGAAATCATTTTGTTAGATGCCGGTTTAGCGTTTCCTACGGATGGAATGCATGGCGTCAACATTGTTTTACCTGATATGACTTATTTGCGAGAAAATCGCCATAAGATCAAAGGTATGATTGTGACTCACGGCCATGAAGACCATATTGGTGGGATTGCTTTTCATTTAAAGCAGTTTGATATTCCGGTGATCTATGGGCCAAGATTGGCGATGAGTTTGTTGGCAGGAAAGTTAGAAGAGGCAGGGGTGAGCGATCGCACTGAATTGCGATCAATTCGCCCTCGTGATATTGTCCGCATTGGCAAATCTTTCTTGGTCGAATATATCCGCAATACCCATTCAATTGCGGATAGTTTTACCGTGGCAATTCATACCCCATTGGGCGTGGTGATCCATACCGGCGACTTTAAAATCGATCACACCCCCGTAGATGGTCAACCGTTTGATTTGCAAAAATTGGCGGAACACGGGGAAAAGGGAGTGCTCTGTTTAATTAGTGATTCGACTAATGCGGAAGTTCCCGGATTTACTCCTTCGGAAAGTTCCGTTTATCCGAATTTAGACCGAATTTTTAGTCAAGCGACGGGACGGTTATTAGTTACTACTTTTGCTTCTTCGGTACACCGACTCAATATTGTTTTGCAGTTAGCCCAGAAGCATGGTCGGACTGTCTCGGTGGTGGGGCGATCGATGTTAAATGTGATTGCCCATGCCCGTAATTTGGGATATATCAAATGTGAAGATAGCCTATTTCAACCGTTGCACGGCATTCGGAATTTACCAGATCATCAGGTGTTGATTTTAACCACCGGATCTCAAGGAGAACCGATGTCAGCCTTAAGTCGCATCGCTAACGGCGAACACCGCAAAATCAAAATTCGTTCCGGTGATACGGTGGTCTTTTCGGCTAATCCCATTCCGGGAAATACCATCGCGGTGGTTAATACTATTGATAAACTGATGCAACAAGGCGCAAACGTGATTTATGGACGGGATAAAGGAATTCATGTTTCTGGTCACGGCTGTCAGGAAGACCAAAAGTTAATGATTGCCTTGACTCGTCCGAAATTTTTCTTGCCGGTGCATGGGGAATATCGGATGCTGGTTAAGCACGCTCAAACGGCACAAAGTATGGGGATTCCCCCAGAAAATATGGTGATTATCAACAATGGCGATGTGGTGGAATTGACCGAAGATTCCATTAGTATTGTTGATAAAGTGCCTTCGGGAATTGAATTGGTGGATTCTTCCCGTGTGGGTGTGGTTAAAGATAATGTGCTCAAGGAACGGCAACAGTTAGCGGAAGATGGTGTTGTCACCGTGGCGGCAGCGATCGGCTGGAATGGTTCCCTAATCGCCCAGCCAGAGATCCATTTGCGCGGGGTGGTTTCTTCCCTGGAACGGTCTAATCTCCAACTTTGGGTAGAAGAAAAAATTGAAGAACTCCTAAATATTCACTGGAATGAATTTGCCGAATCTTTTGACGATGGCAATGTGGAAGTTGACTGGGAAGGTCTGCGGGTTCAGGTGGAACGAGAACTGGTTCGCCAATTGCGTCGCAAGTTCCAAAGTAATCCTTTGTTGGTGTTCTTGATGCAAACTCCTCAAGAACCTCCGGTTAAAACCACTACCGGACGGCGCCGTACCCGCAGTGCGGCTAAAGTGGCTTCTTAATCCTTCTGACTAGCTTCTGAGTAGCAAAAGTAGTAGGGTGGGCAAATGTTTTTGCCCACCCTACATTTATCTTTATTGACGATAGGCAATTCGCAGGCTTTGAACTAAGAGAAGAAATGATGCGGCGGCGATTAAACTGCCCCAAAACCAATAAGGTAATAAGAGTTGTTGGGCGATTTGACCTGTGTCAGAAAGCATATATCGACCGCCAATGGTGACGCTATGCGTAAATAAATAGTCAAGTTGATGGAAGGTACTGATACAGGCTTGTGTACCGAGGAATTGAATGGCAAATCCTTGCAACCATTTGGGGCTTTTCAGGGCAATTATGAGGATGGTGATTCCCAGTAAAGAAATGGCGATGATGCCAAAGAGCGATCGCACCCATAAAAATACGGATAGGAGAAGCATTCCCCCTAAAAATATCAGACTATAATGGGCGTGCCGAAATTTCCTACTGGCGACGATAAACAATGCTCCCGCAATGGGCGGCCCCATGAGTCCAGCGGCAGCGACTAAAGCCCGACCAATTGGGCCGAGAAATAAGCTACCTGTATATGTATATTGGGCTACCCCACTGCCATTCGGATAGATGACTAATTTTTGAAAGTTCCCTCCGAGGATAATTGCGGCTAAACCATGCCCCATTTCGTGAAACCAGGTGGCCAGAATTGTGAAGGGGTATAAAATATAATTTCCCCAGGGAAATTGCCATAATACGACTGTGGCGATCGCGGCAATAATTAACCAACTTAAGCCCATTGTTTCTACATTGTTTGAGATGCTTTCTCCGGAAAGCTGGTCTGGGATATCTGAGAATTTTTTCATGTAAAAAACCTAATCACTGTATTTCGTTTAATATTTTGATTTTAATCAATTATTTTAACCAATCCCCAAAACCTCACGCGCTGATTTTTATGCAGCAACACCACGACTAAACAGCGAGCGGTTCTAATATATCGATTATAATATAATCTACGGGATAATCTACGGGTTAAAATTTTTGGTCTTAGGACAACTTTCCAACCAACCGGAACCAACAGGGAACAACCAACAGGGAACAGTAAACCAACAACCAAGAACTAACAACCAATCACAAATCAACCCTAATTTTGAGTATTTTTACTGATTGTCCGTGCGGATTCTAGTTGTGAGGTACTGATCAGAGTTGGTTGGGTAGTATTTTGCACCCCTCGCTGGTTGAAATTGCTTTGAGATGTAGTGTTGACCCCTAAAAATAAATGTAAAGATAACGTGATGGTGGCGGCGAGTAATAGTTTTCGAACCATTTTCCTGCTCCTTATGCGGTACTCAAAGTGATTGCCTATATCTGTATAATTATGGATTTATGAGCCACCGTGGGCGATCGCCATCTTTAAAAATTGTGATCGATTCAGAAAAATTGTGTGACAGCGATCGCCGGCGCAGGTTTTTACCACGGATATAGCCCAGCCCTCTAAAACATCAACTGAAGAATACTTAAACCCAAAGAAGTAATGGTCTGGAGTACATTACCGCCGCTCGGTTTGGGGGGATTTTCCACCAATTGAATCTGAGCTAATAACTGTTGGCTGGTTTCAAAGGCTGGGACATTATTTTGGGCGGCAAATAATTGGGACGCGATTTCTGCATCTGCCCGGGCTGGTTGGGTTTTGCCCATCTGTAGTTGCACAATGCTTCGGGCTAAATAAGCGGGGGCAAACTCCCGATTCAGTGCCAAAGCTTGGTTAAAAAATTCCACGGCTTTGGGCAGGTTGTTCTGTTGGGCAGCAGTAACGCCCCAGTTATAAACATCTTCAACTTTTAAGACCGCTGCTGGGGCGCCAATTGAACCTTGTAAGTTCGCACCTTCTAAGCGGGCATCGGTTAAATCCGCGTCTGCCAGGTAAGCCCCTCGGAGATCCGCTCCTCGGAGATCCGCTCCTTTAAAATTGGCGCCACTGAGATCGGCGCCGAAAAAAGACGTGCCTCGGAGATCAGCGCCGCTAAAGTCCGCATAACTTAAGATGGCTCGACTGAGGTTGGCACGAGTTAAAATAGCTTGACTGAGGTTGGCATTGGGTAAGTTGGCCATGACCAAACCAGCCCCACTGAGATCGCAGCCCGGACATTGTTTGGTGGAGAGGAGTTGGCGGGTGTGCTGAGAGTTTTCGGCGGTGGCGACGGGGGCGAAACAAAGGGTACTGAGTACCGCTAGGGGGATGATATTTGTTATTTTCATAGACCTGCTATAGGCGAGCGGTTGATTTATATTTTCAAATTATAGCGATCGCACTTCCAGGCATAACCGATTTGCTAAAATTGGGGGCAATTTGCGTGCGCGGTAGCCATCCGCCAATCGAAAATAAGGGAAAATTTATCAGAGATTTATTGAATACTGGCTATGATTGGACAAACTTTGCGATCGCGTTACAAAATCATCCAGGAATTGCTATCGGATGATCGGCAGAAAGTCTATCTGGCTGAGGATATTTTAGAACAGACCCTACCACCTAAGTATATCGTCAGGCAGTTTCTCGTGGAAACTATGCAAAAAGAAATCGGGCGGTTATTCCGGGAAGCGGTGGGAAAAATTTTTCAACTGGCAAACTATCACAGTCAAATTCCCGACATTATCGATTATTTTGAAGACGATCGCAGCTTATATCTGGTGGAAGAGGCGATCGAGGGTCATCCCTTGAGTCAAGAGTTGAAGGTTGGTCAGCAGTGGTCAGAAGCGGATACGATCAAACTGCTTAAAGAGATTTTGGAATTAGTGGCCAAACTGCACCAGCAAGCAGTGATTCATTTGAATCTTTGTCCAGAGAATGTTTGGCGTCGCCAAAGTGATGGCAAACTGATTTTGACGAATTTTGGTAATATTGAGCGGGTCAGTACCCTGGTTTTAGATGAATTTTGGCAAGCAACCAGCCGCCGACCTGTGGGAATTGCCGGTTATATGCCCAGCGAACAATATCTGGGGGTGCCGAAATTGGCCAGCGATCTTTATGCGGTGGGTGCGATCGCCATTTTTGCCCTGACAGGTATTCCCCCGTATCAATTGCCCAAAGATCCAGAAACTTTAGAAATTATTTGGCGCGATCGGGTACAGGTGAGTGAAGCCCTAGCCAAGTTTCTGAATAAACTGATCTGCTATGACTTTAATCGACGCTATCTTAACGGAGATGAAGCGTTAGAAGCCTTGACGATGACCGTTCCCCAAGCCCAACCGATCATTCCTCCGTTGCCGGTACAAGTAGATCAAAAATATGGCTATCAAGACCGTTACGGCAAACTGGTAATTCCGCCAGAATTTAATCTAGCTTATGAATTTGTCGGCGGTTTAGCAGCGGTTAAAGTTGGGAAAAAATGGGGCTATATTAATGAGTCCGCCAAGTTTGTGATTCAGCCCAAGTTTGATCAGGCTTCAACTTTTAGCGAAGGATTGGCGCGAGTTCAACTGGGTAGTAAATATGGCTATATTAATCACTCTGGGGAAATGGCGATCGAACCTTTATTTGAGCAAGCGTTAAACTTCCATGAAGGTTTAGCAGCAGTGGCGATTAATCACCAATGGCATTATATCGATCAAGCCGGAAATATTGTCATTGAACCTCCGGGGGAGCGCCTCGTTGGCTCAGGAGAAGCCAGTAATTTTTCTGGTGGACTCGCTCGCTTTAAAATGAACAATCGTTATGGATTTTTTGACAAAAATGGCCAAATTGTCATTTCCCCGGATTTCGATAAAGCCAGCCATTTTTCTCACGGTTTAGCCCGAGTAAAAATTGGTTATAAGTGGGGATATATTGACAAAAATGGTCAAATCGCTATTCCAGTTGAGTTTGAAAATGCCGATGATTTCTCCGCCGGATTCGCTGGAGTTAAGCAATTTAACCATTGGGGATTTATTAATCAAGTTGGTCAATTGATTATTACACCGAAATATGATAAAGTTGGCAAATTCTCTGAACATTTATGTGCCGTAATAATGGGAAATAAATGGGGCTATATTGATGTGAGCGATCGCTTTGTGATTCCCCCTCAATATGATTTGGCTTTTCCCTTTATCAATGGCTTGGCTTTAGTCAACTTATCTGGCACCCGTGGATATATTGATAAAATGGGTAATTTTATCAAACGTTAATCCATCAGCGTTTGGCGGCTCGGCGTTTTCCGGAACGAGAATAGTCTAGGGTGTGGGGTGTGGAGAGCGGAAAGCCCCGCCGTCGGCTTTCGGAGCTTTCGGAGCGGAGGGGCAGAGGAGAGAGAATAGAGAATAGTGATACTTATTTCCACTTTTCACTTTCCACTTTCCACTTTTCACTTTCCACTTTTCACTTTTCACTTTCCCCCACTCCCTCGCTCCTCTTCTCCCCCGCTCCCCTAAACCCTACACCCTATCCCCTCGATCTCCGTAAATATTCGTAACAAAAAATTAAGCGATCGCCCATTAGCGATATTTTGTTTACAATATAAGTAAATTTACAGACAAGTCCGGGAATTGTGAGAAAAAATAGAAACAATTTTCCCAATTCTGGAATCTGTCATTTATTTTTCCATCCGTAAAACTCCTCAATTCCAGCACCAAAATTATGGATACCCAAAATCGCATAGCGCAGAAAGCCAAGCCGCCCATTCCAGGAAAAATTCCCCCACCTCCGCCGCCCCCCGCCCCGCCCCCGCCTCCTTTGCCCGGTAAAGGGATTCCCGAACAAGGTCATCACTCTGGTTTAATTAGGCAGAAAGCCGCTCAATTAAAGCAGCAACCCTCGGAAAAATTAATTGAGCCGATGGTGAGAAATGCTCATGAACATAAAGTATCCGATATTCATATTCGCGTCGGCGAAGTTCCCAGGTTTCGGGTTAACGGCGAAATGATTCGCGCCGATAATTTTCCGGTGGTCACGCCAGAACTATTTGAACAATATCTGCAAGAGATTCTCTCTCCAAGGCAACGAAAAGAATTTGCCGAAACCCAAGAACTGGATGCGGCAATTTACTACCCAGATTTGGTGAGATGTCGAATTAATTGTTTCCAAACTCTCACTGGTGGGGCGATGGTCTTGCGGTTAATTAATTTACGTATTCCCTCTCTTGACCAACTGAAATTACCGCCAGTTTTAAAAAAAATCATTAGTGCGCACCAAGGCTTAATCCTGGTTACGGGACCGACCGGTTCGGGGAAGTCTACTACTCTGGCGGCGATGATCCGTTATTTAAACGAAACCGCCTATAAGCACATCATTACCATTGAAGATCCCATCGAATATGTTCACCCCTCTCAAAATTGTTTAATTAGTCAACGAGAGGTGGGGATGCATACGCAGGATTTTTATGTGAGTTTACGCGCTGCTTTACGGGAAGATCCTGATGTGATTCTGATTGGGGAAATGCGCGATCGCATTACGGTTAATATTGCCCTACAAGCAGCCCAAACCGGTCACCTAGTTTTGGGCACTTTGCACACCCGCAGTGCAATCAACTCGGTGAACCGTCTATTAAACCTCTTCCCCCCAGAAGAAGAACACGCGATGCGAATTCAAATTGTAGAATCTCTAGTAGCGGTGATTGCTCAACTTTTAGTGCCCACCGCTGGCGGAGGACGCACCGCTGTTCACGATATTTTAATCAATACACCGACGATGCAAGATTATTTAATGAAAGGGGAAGATGAAAAGGCTTTCTTGCTAATGCAAAGCGATACCCATGAAGGAATGCAAACCATGAACCAAGCCCTATATCGCACTTTGATGCAAGCACTGATTACCGAAGAACAGGCTTTGAAAGCTTCGCCAGATCCCACGGAGTTGGATCGTTTGATTCGTACCGGAGGCTTTGAATCTCACAACTCACCACGTGATTTTGAAGGCAGATATCAAGCTAAATTTTAATTAATTTAATGATGATTGATGGTGGGTTAAGGGTTATTAGTTGTTAGCTGCTTTGATAATTATTAAAGCCTAGCAAAACATCCATAAATTTTCCATAAAAATCCGGTTAGATTTTCTCATTTTTTCATATATATCGCCTATATTACACCATTTTATGAAATTTTACCTCACCAAAAAGAAAGAAATAACCTATCGATAGGTCATTTCTTTCTGCGAAATAAATCTTTTTATCGAGTGGCGTAGGTTTTCATCGGTTCTTTGATAAACCGAATATAAAGATGTTTGAAGGTCGAGCGCACCACACGAGGTAAACCAAAGTCAATGGGGATTAAATTATCCGGTAGTTTCCAATCGGTAATTTTTAAAGTATCAGGATGTTCTAAGGGAAAATGAATATCCGCCAATTCAGGACATAATCCTAGTCGTTGAGAT
>FWWL01000208.1_pt1 | contig 104122 bp, 77 predicted proteins | sample 2228331 | NCBI WGS metagenome assembly FWWL01 (sample SAMEA103939775, study PRJEB20133) | metagenome | reverse complement strand
ACTATTCACTATTCACTATTCACTATTCACTCTTTTCTCTCTTCTCTCTCCTCTCTCCTCTGCCCCTCATCCCCCCTGCACCAAAAGCACCGAAAGCACCCCTGCACCAGAAGCACCCCAGCTCCCCCGCTCCAAAAGCACCCCTGCTCCCCTGCGCCGAAAGCACCTCTCTTCTCTCTTCTCTATTCTACGAACCTTCCTACAGGCGGGAATTTAAAGCCTATCAGTGGGAAACGAAAAGTGCAATTAATTATGTTCACCTACTTACTCTTAACAATGATTCATTAACCTATCAGGACAAAATTATCTTGGGTTAATGAATTAGGGTAAATACTGATTAAACTGGCGATAGTTTGGACGCCAACCAGAATTAGTGTATATGGTCTTGGGCAAGAGAAAGTCATGCCTTTCCATCAGCACCGGCAGTTGTGGGGAAAGCTCATCAATCAGAAAGAAACTAAAACCATCAGCCCCATCAACCGCACCGTCACTCGCGCCACCATAAGCAAACGAGTCAAATGTAATCTTTAAACCCCCCAGAAGGAAATTAGGCGAATTTTTGTCGGTTTTTTTATTAATTAAAATTAATCTAAATAGCTATGATTTATTTTTGATATAAATTTTAAAAAATTGCCCAATCAGCATAAGCTATCTAAATTGTGTGTGACATCGCTTTTTGGGAGCGGGTGAAAAATCATTTCTAAAAATATAGAAAAATCTATATTTTTGCTGAAATAAATTAAATTAATTGTGAATTTAATGTGAAATAACTATATAAGTTAATTATTAATATTAAATTTAAATGTAAGACAATTTATTGACTAAAAAATTAATTTTAAATTAGTTTTTTATTTTTTAATTTGCAATACAAAATTATTATTTTTTAGTCAACTTATTAAAATAAAATTAAATTATTTTCTATATACGGGTAAATTCCATTAATTTTAGGTGAAATTTATAGCCAAATATTAATTTAATAGGTGGATAGCATCCATTTTGCTGCTTAGATCAGGTAATTCAATTTGAAGTAAATAATTTTGATATTTGCTTATCTTGAACATAGAATTTGCTTTTTTTAAAAAATTAAAAAATTTATTTACCTAATAATTTAAGTCAAAATCAAATTACAAATTAAAGCAAAAATTAGCGAAAATAAACGCCTGTGACATCAGGGAACATTAGGGAACAAGCAGAAGCGAAAATGTCACATCCACCGCTTCTGCTTGTTCAGTAAGTAACCCTGGGTAGCAGCGCTTGCTCTGAGTGGATTCAATTGCGGGAAATTTGCCTGAATCATATTTTTATTGAGACAACAATTATTCTTGATTGTACTAAATTTTCTGGGTAGCAATAAGTTTGATTAAGATTTGTTACACGATTGTGAAAGGGAGGATAGATCGATCTATTGACACTGAAAAACAACTAATTCCATCAAGTCAAACCGTGAAAATCCTTTATAATATAATCCAAGCTGAACCCGAATCAGAGATGAAATTAACCGGAAAACCAACAGTTATTGATCTGAAGATGAAACCTTACCAGCAAATAGCGATCGCCGAATGTGGGGAGCCATTAATCCCCATTCCTATGGATATTTTCGCCGTGGTGTCTCCGCACCCGTACCAGCAACTTGGTGCTGAGTATGGGGCGCGATCGCCCTACATGATGCGGCAAAGCGTCGTGGAAAAATTGATCGTCGCCCAAAACCAACTCCAAAAAAAGTTAGGATGGCGACTGCAAATTTTTGATGCGTACCGACCTGTAGCCGTCCAACAATTTATGGTACACTATACCTATCAAGAATTAATCCAAGCCCAAGGACTAACTGAAACGGAATTAACCGGGGATCAAAAGCAAGCAATTCTCAAACAAGTATATGAATTCTGGGCTCCTCCGAGTTTAGATCCAGCCACTCCCCCACCTCATAGCACCGGCGCCGCTGTGGATCTCAGCATCATCGATTCAATCGGTGAGCCGGTTGACATGGGTTCGCCCATTGACGAAGTATCCCCGCGTTCTTATCCGGATTATTTTGCCACAAGCGATCGTTGCATCGAGCAACAATATCATCGACACCGGCAAATCTTATTTGAAGTGATGCAGTTTGCGGGCTTTGTCCGTCACCCAAATGAATGGTGGCACTTTTGTTTCGGCGATCAAATGTGGGCTTGGTTGACGGGAAATTCAACCGCAATATATGGGCGAGTGCAATAACCCTGGAATGGGGAGCTTTCGGAGCGGGGAGAGCTTTCGTCCCCACACCCCACACCTCACACACCCTACACCCTTAATTCAATAAAACCTCATGTAAAAGTTCCTGGTGCATTTTTGCCCGGTCTACGATGGATTTAATTTTTATATCTGAAAGGGCTTGGCCATTGGTGTAATGTTCTAGCCAACTTTGGCTAATCAGATGCGGATCTTCTGGCAAGTTAGATAGTTCCCACCCAGGGATATTGATTTCTTTCATTAATTGACTAACTTTGGGGTCATAACTGAGGGCAAAACAGGGGCATTGTTCCGCAGCGGCCATAATCAAACTGTGATAGCGCATCCCGATCGCCATTTTTACCTCAAGTTCTGGTTGAAATAAGCCTTTAATTTCTTGAGGGTCTTCTAGGGAGACAATAATACTTTTACCGGGCAATTGAGCCTGAATTGATTCGGCAATTTCTTGGTCAAGAGAAGCTTGAAAAGGCACCAAAATAATGCCGGTATTTGTCGCTGTTTGAAAATCAATTAAGGCGCGGGTTAAGGTGGCTAAACGGGCGGGGGTAAGCTGGGGGTGCGATCGCAGATTTACTGCTACACGAGGCGCCGGTAAATCGTTTGCGAGTTGGGGGAAAGGTTTGGCGGCTAATGCCCACACGGGATCCGGCGCTATAACCATCGGGGGAATTTGCCATTCTGATAATAACTGCGCTGACCCTTGATCTCTAACAGTCACCGCATCACAACCGGCAAAAGCTTGTCGGGCTAAATTGCGGATCGCCGGTCGATTTAAAGGTCCGACTCCTTGAGCCCAAGCAATAGTTTTCAGACCCATTTGCTGGGCTAATCCCATCAAGCCAATATAATAGATGGGGCTAAGGGCGCTAGTGGCATCTTGAATTAAACTCCCACCGCCCCAAATAAAAGCATCGGATTTCCGCAATAGTTGAAACACATCAAAAGCAGACATCCGATTATATGCAGCGACTTGGTAGCGAGCGCGTGTCTGTTGGGGATTGCCACTCAGGACAAGAGGGGTACATTCTGAAGGCAACATTTGTAACAGTGATGCCATCAAAGCCTCATCGCCCGCATTGCCCTTACCGTAATATCCACAACAAACCACCCGCATTTTCATCGCCTTAACTTTCTCTTACTGCATGAATATTGAATAAAATTCTTACCATCACTCATATCACGTTGCTGGAACAGAAATTTTGTTTTTGGAAATCTTGATGAGCTTTTGCCAGATGCTATGATTAATAGTTTAAATCCCACCAACCAAGAGTTAAAATTATCATGCACGCTTTATCAATTCCTACTTGGATAATTCACGTCTCTAGTGTAATTGAATGGGTAGCCGCTATTTGGTTAATTTGGAGATATGGAGAATTAACCGGCGAGCGCTACTGGTGGCCTTTATCTTTTGCCATGTTACCGGCTTTTGTTAGTGCATTATGTGCCTGTACTTGGCATTACTTTGACAACCCCACATCTTTAGAATGGCTCGTCACCTTACAAGCTTCAATGACCGTATTAGGTAACTGCACTCTCTGTGCTGCTGCTTGGTGGATATGGCGTTCAGTTCGCTTATCAGAATAAGAACCAAAGAATTCCTACCCAAAAAATCCCTACCCAACAACCAACAAATTATGATTTCCAAAGATACTTTATTCGCGGTTTCCCTGTTTCCTTACCTGGGTTTTCTCTGGTTTATTACGCGAGCGGGCCAGATGCCACGTTTAGCCTTAATCGGATTTTACGGCACTTTGGTATTTGTGGCAGTCACAATTCCGGCGGGAATATATGCCAAAATTGCTTACGGGGAAGCCTTAGCCAATATCGATTGGTTACATGGCAGTGCCGAAGTATTTCTGACCTTGGCAAATATTTTAATTGTCCTCGGATTTAGGCAAGCCGTAAAACGCCTGGAAAATTCAAGTCAACCTTAAATAACAAAAAAAAGAGCGGCAACCAGTCGCTCTTTTTTAGGGGAAAATTCCCCCACTTGCTTGTAATAACTTAAGGTTCAATAACGAACAACGAACAGCTTGCCAAAAAATAACATCCGTTCGCGCCCCTGGTGCGGAGAACTTTCGTGATTCACGAGTCGTTATTCACGAGGTAAATAGGCCATAGGATTCACTGCACCTTGCCCTGGGGGATGAATTTCAAAATGTAAATGCGGGCCGGTACTAAATCCAGTGCTACCCATTTCGGCAACTTGTTCGCCCTGCTCCACCTCTTGTCCTTCCCGGACTAAAATCCGCTGATTGTGGGCATAGAGAGTGAAACTGCCATCAGGATGAGCGATTTCCACCAGGTTGCCATAGCCACCTGAGTTCCAACCGGCGAATGTGACAACCCCGGCAGCGGCGGCGAAAATCGGTGTACCAACAGGACCGGCAATGTCAATCCCATTGTGCATCCGTCCCCAGCGCCAACCATAGCCAGAGGTGAGAACCCCCTGTGCGGGCCAAATATAGCCATTGAAAATCGCTGGACTCTTGGGCAAATAAGCTTCCGGACCGCTCAAAGGCGGTAACTGCGGGGAAACCATCTGTCCCGTAGTCGGTTGCAGCAGAGGTTGATAGGCAGCGGCTCCAGCTGAACCAGTAGCCAGTAAATACGGGCTGTTTGCCGCTTCATCACTGCTGGGTTTGGCGTTTTCTGGCAATGGAATCCCAGGACGTTGCCGTCTTTTCGGTTTATTTTCTACTGAAGCTGACAAAACTTGGTTGAATGCCTCAGAAGATTGTGCTGAGTAAATACCTGTTTCTGCCTCAGAAGCATCGTTAGACAGACGATTCTCTTGAGACTGAAGGTTAGCCAATTCGGGATCTTGATGATTCTGGCGCAGCCGTTCAATATCGGATCTTAATCCCTGAACATAGCCACTGGCAGAGGTGTCGCTGACAGCACCTTGACGGGCGTGTGATACTTGAATTGGCGCCACTGGAGATGCTCCACCAACGGGTAGATTGGGAACTGTCACCATTAATTGACGGGAATAATCTACCGCCGACTCAATGGGCAGTTCGGGGGGCAGTTCGGGAGCCAAAGACTGATATTGACCTTCTGGTTTGTCTAGGGGATATTTTTCACGCAGTTTGAGCAGATCGGACTTCAAACTACTGACAGAAGGGGTTTTTCCCTGAGATGCACTGGGTAATCCTCCCTGTTTATGGCCGTAATCTATGGCCACAGGAGTAGAATCTACCGGATTTAAATTTCCTTTGCTTCTGCGGGTTGGGGCTAAAGGATAAATGGCATCTGTACCAAGGACAACCGGAGCAGAAACTTGATTGACAAAGGCTTCTTCGGTGAATTCACCAGTCTGGGGTGCTTCAAACTCGGATTTTTCCAGAGCTTTGGCGTTTTCTCGATCGCTCAGGGGAATTTTGATTGTTTGGTTGGCTTGAATGAAGTGAGGATCGCTGATTTGGTTGGCGGCCATCAAGTCAGAAACGGATAGATTGTTTTTCTGAGCGATCTGATCCAAAGTTTCGCCCACACCTACTTGATAAATTCTCGAGGCTGATGACACAGGGGTGGGTGAAATCACCACCGTATTGGTTAAATCAGGGGACGCCACGACTGGTGACTCTGGATTTGCCTCTATTGGTAAAGGCGTTGCTGCGAACTGAAGTTCTACCGGCTGAACGGCGAGCGGGCGGTTGCCGGAGATTTCCGAATTAAGTTCCTGAGTCTCGCTGTTCGCCGAAAGACTTGGTTCAGAAGCTTCAGCGACTTCTGGTTCCGCTGCTGCAACGGATGTCTCGGAAATCGCTGCTTGGGGTGCGTTCGCGAAGGGTTGCGGATGCAAAATCGCTTCAGTCTGCCCATTTGACAGGTCGGCACCGGCTACGGGATTGCTAGATTCAATGCTGACTTGGGCAGCATCCAACCCAGGATTCAACCCTTCAGTTGTGCCTAGATTTGGGTAACTGTTGACAAATGGACTGGCTGGACTCATCAAGCTTTCTTGATTTTCCGCGGTATTGCTCCGCAACGCTGCCGCGATATTGCTCCGCAACGCTGCCGCGGTATTGCTCCGCAACGCTGCCGCGATCGCACTTTGATTCGCTGTATAGCTGGCTGAACCTGGAATCATGGTTCTGCTTGATGAAGGCGCTGAAGTCGTCAGATTTTCTTCAGTTTGACTCGACCACTGATTCACCGAGAGCAAATTGACTGCCAAACCAGCGGTACTGCTTTGGTTGCCCGAAAAGAAGTATTCTGGCTGAACTGATGCAGCTGGCGTCACCACGAAGGAAGGTTGAGGTTCCCCAATATTTGTGGGAGTGGGTGTTCCTAAGTTCACCGAAGATAGATTTTCTGCGCTGGCCTGTTGCTCTAATGTGGGGGCGACTTCGCCCAGCAGATCCTCAGAGCGACCCGCGCCAATTTCTCTCACATTTAGACCGATTGGTTGATTTTCGGCTTCTGAAAGCCTATCGGTGTTTTCTGGCAATTCCTGAGCCAAAGAACCCTCTGAACCAGACTGTGATGTCTCACTGTCATCTCGCGATAATGTATCCGCGATATCCAGGTCTGATGACAAATCAGTCTGTGGCGAATTGGGCAGCCAATTTCCGCGATCGCTTGCCGGAATATGATTGGTGACAGCCGCTTCGCTTGGTTGAGGTACTAGGATATTTGACGCTCCCATTGAGATGGCCAATCCTAGCATGGCAGCAGAAGTACAAGCTTTGCTGCGGTTAACCTCTGTAAGCGCCTGTCTTGTTTGTCCGGCTATTGCATCACTACCGGCTGCACAGGAAGGAACAGGCTTCATATTGTCCTCAAATGCTCCTTTCAAAAAAATACCTCCTAATCACCAGTAAAACGACATCTTGAATCAATCAATGTACTACCAGTCGAATGATGCTTAACATCTTCAGCCAGAGACAAGGGTCGCTGACAGATTATATCCTTTGGTCAGGTTACCGCGATTTTCTAATTTCGGCAAGCTGCGAGATATGGAAAACATGGAAAACATGGTTAAAGTTTGACCATCGTTTTTTGCTTGGGTGTCTTTAACACCAGATTTCTAAGCGCCTCTGCCGAGGTCAACGAAATCATTTTTGTAGCATACTACCAAATAAAATGCAGGCGATCGCAGTAGCATTTCGCACACAATTTTGGTGTTACCCGACCCGATGGTGGGTCTGATCCATCACCACGATGGGCGGTAAATGCTTTGAATTACTGATAATAAACTATTTCGGTACATCCATCTCCTTCATCTAGGAGGGTTGATCCCCAGAAAAAATTTATTTTAATATTTGTGGGGCTTGCTCAAATTTTGATAAGTTTTACTTATGTTGTTGAGCGTTGAATAGAGAATTTAAACCGCGATTTGCTGATCGAGTTAATTGCTTGAATTGAGCATACGTCAGCTTTTCGGCAGCGTTGACTGCCCCAAAAATGGGCTTAAACATTGTGCAGAAATTAAAAAATTAAAAATTGCTAAAGATGATATCAAGAGGGTTAAGGTGACGCCGTGGGGCAAAATCTTCCCTGGTAAAGCGATCGCCCCTAGACAAAAAAACCATTCAGCAAAGATTTTCTGTGAGCAAGTAATGAAGAAAGCCATGATCCCCTAACTGTTGAAAACCCTCGGTCAGCGATCCCGAACGAGGGTTGTCATTAACGTACACTTCACTGCAAGCCTAATTGACGACGCGCTTCAAATAAACCAACCGCAACACTCACAGAAAGATTCAAACTTCTAACTCCGGGTTGTGTCATGGAAATTGATAAAGTGGCATCGCAACTAGCGAGGACTTCTGGGGACAAACCCTGGGTTTCGCTACCAAACAACAACCAGTCGTCGTGGTGAAACTCAAATTGAATGTAATTGATTTGACCACGAGTGCTGAAACCAAGCAACCGACCACCGCGCTGTTGATGGAATTGTTGAAACTCTTCTATAGTTGAATGATAGGTAAGCTGAACATAAGGCCAATAGTCTAAACCAGCACGTTTCAAATAGCGATCGCTAATTTCAAATCCCATTGGCCCAACTAAGTGTAATTCAGTTGCGGTGGCAGCACAGGTGCGGGCAATGTTGCCCGTATTTGGGGGAATTTGCGGGTGAACTAAGACAATTTGCGGCATTGGGTTTCTCAAAATTGTAGCAACAAACCAGCGGCTAATACATTTGACCCCACCACTGGGAATTTCCATCAGAATTGGAATATAGCAAAAACTGTGCTACCGCCCACCAAAAATAGATGCCAAAATAGATCCAATCGGCGATCGCTCTTTGCAGATTTTTAGGGATGTCATCTGAGACGGCAAGGCCAAATTGTCATGGGAGCCTGGCATGGGAGCCTGACTTTTTGCGGTTCGCGGCGGAGCAATTTCCCAAGTGATATCCCAGACCTTTCCCTCATCACCAGCCATAAATTTATATAAATCTTTACATAAATTTGTGTTTAACCAGCAAATATCACCCTTGTAATCACATCAGTAAATTCAGTAAATTCAGTAAATTTTGCTCAGCCCTAGAGCCATTAAGAAAAATTTATTTTGCTGCCAATGAGCATGATAAAAAACCAAAGCAATTTCTACCAAGGCGGCACCTGAAAGACTAATGGCATAATTCCCCGACCCTGTTCAAAAAATGGAGCGCATACCTCACTATAATCATTGCCAACCCCCACAACGTGACCTTGTTCAATTGCCACAGTTTTGCCAGCATATTCATCGAGTCCTTATTTGCGCTTTATGGAGACAAAAACCTAAACATGGAATATTCTTAATCGGTCAATTAAGTTATCTAAAAATGCAGCTTTATAGCTTAATAAGCCAAGATAAAATATCAAAAAATTATTCCCCTAGCCAATTTAATTTTATTAATTAAAATCACAGCTTTCAATTTATTTAAATCATTAACTCTAGCTTTTGATTTGATTTTATTAAATTGATTAATTATTATATTTTTAATTTTTTGAGGCTAATACACAAAATACAATAACTATTCCTGGCTTTTAAATTTTAGGTTGAAAAATCATGCAAAAATTCGGCTACTTTTTCTGGAGCTTGCCCGATCGCCGTTTCATCGGAAATTACCATCCCATCAAAACCAGATTGTTTCAGAGCGTACAAATGTACCACTTCGCTTCTAGTTGGTAGCGGGAAATAAGTCATATATTACAGCACTTGACCGGCGATAAATTTGGGTTTAGATAACTGCGGAAACTGGGCAACAAAGTTGGCTGGCAATGCTCCCAAAACCTTTAACCCAGCCTGGGTTCCTAAATCACCGCGACAAAACCACAATTCATCAAAATTTCGATCTATTTCCTGAAAAAATTGCATTGATTCAGGCCGTTCTATTTTAGCAATTAACCGGCGGTTTTGAGTCAATGGTCTGAGGTGTTCGGCTTCGGTGCCATCGAAAACAAATGAGCAAGCAAATGCCACATAATCATACTGTAATCCCAACTCAATGGCAGCGCGATCGCTTGGTTTTAACTATATAAAAGGCACGGGATGAGCCACTGGACTAATGCCCTGATAAGCACTTAATTCGCCATTGACTAAAACATCAGCCTGGGCTTGTATTTGACCCACTTGTGTAACTTTAATTTTGAGGCAAGCGTCATTCAGGGAAAGGATATCCCTCACTGGCAAAACCTGAAATAGATCGGAATGTGGCACCGGCAAATAATCAGGAGACGCCGAAAATTCCCCGACAAATAAGCAAACAGTTGGTGGAATTTTGGCCGGGGATGGATACTGACCAGTCCGCATTTTCGCCCCTGGTAAATCTAAAATCACCGGCCAGACTTTTCCCTGGTTGTGAAAAATGATCACCAGCCGATCCAACCATGTTTTTAATCCGTCCAAGCTGAAATGAGCCACATTCAGGCGAAAGCCATCAGCGGTTTGACAAAAATACTCATGATACTTTGAAATGATGCTTTGAATTTCACTGGCAGGTTCCCAGGTAAAAACCGGTTTCATCGGTCAATTGCTTCCAAATCATTCTGAGTTATTTTTTGCCGACTTTTGACTGATAAATGGGAATTTGAATCAAAAACTCAGTTCCCCGACCCAATTCTGAATGACACTCAATAATGCCTCCATGCTTTTCCACAATAATCTTATAACTAATCGACATCCCCAGACCCGTTCCCTTGCCTACAGGCTTCGTGGTAAAAAAGGGATCAAATAAACGCTTTTGGACATCCTCGCTCATGCCTGGGCCATTATCCTGAATCCGAATCGCTACCTGATCGGGTTTCATTCCTTCCCTGGGTGTGACTATCTCGGTAGTAATGGTAATAATATGTGGATTGGGCTGATTTTCTAGGGCATCCATTGCATTAGCCAACACATTCATAAAGACTTGATTGAGTTGACCGGCATAACATTCTACTTTTGGTAAATCTCCATAGTTTTTAATAATTTCAATTCCGGCATTTTTGCCTTTGGGTTTGCAGCGATTCTGTAAAATCAACAGAGTGCTATCAATCCCTTCATGGATATTCACCGGCTTCATTTCCGCCTCATCCAAACGGGAGAAATTCCGTAAAGATAAGACAATCTGACTAATTCGTTCCGCGCCAATTTCCATCGAGGCTAAGATTTTGGGCAAATCTTCCATTAAAAAGTCCAGATCGATATTTTCCGCTTGTTCTTGAATTTCTGGCACCGGATCCGGGTAATTTTTTTGATACAACTCTATCAAACTGAGCAAGTCTTTCACATAGTTTTTGGTGTGAACCAGGTTCCCGGTAATAAAGTTGACGGGGTTATTAATTTCGTGGGCAATTCCCGCCACCATTTGCCCCAAACCAGACATTTTTTCCGTTTGAATTAGCTGGCTTTGAGTTTGTTTGAGGTTTTGTAAGGCTTCGCTAAGTTGTTGGGCTTGGGTTTGGGCAGCCAAGGCTGCGGCATGAGTTTGGGCGTAGAGTTCCGCTTGGTCAATGGATAGAGCGACTTGATCGATCACCGCGTGGAGGAGCTCCACTTCGCTATCAGTCCAAGGACGCGGCCCACTAGAATGGCTACAAACCACGGCACCTAGCTGTCCCGATCGCGTTTCCAAGGGTAACAGTAGTACGGAAGTAATGCCCATTTCAGTCATCAGGGATCGGGTGTCTTCATCTAAATCTTCTTGGGTCATCACTTCGTCTACGCGCAAAGCTTCGAGATGTTTGATCCGATAAGCCAAAGGCCCACTTTTTTTCGGTGGATATTCGCACAACAAACTGGGCAATTCGGGAAGTCTTGATTCATGGGTAACGGTGAGCGAAGATTGGATCGGATTGTGGAAATACCAGACAAATTGGCAGCGGTCAATCTTTAATAAACTGCGGATTTCATTCACTGCGGTTTCCAGAATCGTATCCAAATCCAAAGAATTGCGAATTTGACTGGCTAGTCGGAACAGCAAGCCTTCCCGACGCGAGAGTAACGCTTCTCTAGCCCAAGCCCGGTCAATGGCAACCGCGATCGCATTTGCCACCCATCCCAAGGCACTTTGAATCGAGTCCGTAAACGGTTCACGACTACATAAAATCATCACTCCCGCTAACCGTTCTTCAACGATTAAAGGATAACCGGCGAAATTTGCTTGCAGTAAACAACTATTGGGAAAAATTTCTGGGAAATCCCCAGTCATGTCAGACAAATTGCCTGTCACCATTTGACGTTTTTGGCCAATATTGCCCACTAAAGATTCACCAAGAGGACAACGCTGGGGAAAGAGACTCTCATTTAATATATCTCCGGCTTTCGCCCGTAGTTCTAGCACGTTCGCCGCGGAATTAAAAATCCAAATACTCGCCGAATTAATTTCCAGGTATTTCACCACCGCATCCACACAATGTTGCAAGAGGTTTCCTAAAGGTCCCCCCTGTCCCAAGGTCAGACCCATTTCTGCACTAAAAGCACTCAGGTGGGCGCGTTCCCATAGCATGGCTTCGGTTTTTTTGCGTTCTGTAATATCCTGAAAATAAACCGACAATCCTACGGGATGAGGATTGGCTCGGATATCTAACCAAATCCCAAATAATGGTTCAAAAACTTCAAAATGAACCATTATGTTATTGCTCATGGCCTGGTGACATTGTTGGCCAATTGTCTCCAATAAACAGGGAAACTCTTGCCAAATGTTTTTGTTAATTAATTCTTCTCTTTTTCTTTGAAAAATTTCTTCTGCTCGCCAATTTATATAACTAAATTTCCAAGATTTATCTAGAACAAAAAAGCCATCGCTAATACTTTCTAATATATTGACAATTTTTCGATGAGCTTTGATTAATTTTTCTTCGGATTCTTTGCGAGCGGTAATTTCAAAAATTGCCCCATCAATATAAAGTGTCTCCCCGGAATTGCTAAAAATTCCCCGTCCTTGGTCATGGACCCATTTAACTTTGCCATCGGCTGCAATTAAGCGATAATCAATAGAAAATGAGGGATTTTCAGGGCTGACGCTATTAATAGTTTGTTCGACCAAGGCTCGATCTTCAGCATGAATCAAGTCATAATAATTATAATCAGATTTCAAAATTATCTGAGCGTTAGAGTAGCCAACAATCTCATAAATAGCTTCACTGATGAATTCTAAAGTAGGTTGTTTTTCAATGATACAGCGGTAAATAGCTCCAGGAATGTTAGAAATCCAATGACTGAGTAAATGCTCCGGTTCTGGCAAGGTTTGTGACAATCGATAGACCGATAAACCCGCAGGAGCTTTTTCTGTATATAACGGGGTGACTCCGGGTTTATTATTCTGAGAAATTAAATGATTTTTGAGTGAATTCTGAGAACTTTCTGGCTCGGGATATAGAGGCAATCCAGAGATATTAATATTCACGATAAAATAAGCGAAGGCTTCCCCCTGGCTATCTCGTTGCAATGTCCAGTGACTTGCCACGATAATTTCCTGAAGATTTCCCTGGCCTTCGCTCCGTGGCGCGCATGCACTGTCGCTTTTGCTAGGTAAAGGTTGGTTCCCGTTTTGCGCCAATTTCTGATGCCGGGATGGTGGACGTGAATCCTGTTTACACTGGAAAAGTATTCCCTGCCAATGACCCTCGCTTAACAAGTGCCTTTTTACCTCGGCTTCAGGGATCGCAAAACGGGTGTTTAATAACAGATCGGCGTTTTGCCCGAGGACTTCGGCGCTAGACCATCCATATAGCCGCTCACAGCCATGATTCCAGTAAATAATTCGCCCATTGAGGGCAACACCCATCATGGCCAAATTGCCTAAGCATTTTGCTCCTGACAATGGGAGCGAACTTGCCGTTGATGGAAACTCAATAGAGTGATGATTTGGTTGCTGATTTCGCATGATTTATTCCTAGTAAATATGCAAATTTTGTCACCGTTTGCTGTCCTCTTTGATCTAATATTGTCCCCTAGCAGCGATTGGCGATATCGGTGATAGATCCACATCGGCTAATGCACGATCTATCTCTGACAGGGATGGAAGCATCAAGCATAACGGATCATTAATTTAGCTAGGTGCTAATCGAACCCTGACATAACTTACGCATTACCTCTATATATATTAGAAGTGATTCGGCTTTACCACCGCTACCTAAACGGGCTAGATCGCAAATATTGCGTAAGTCCTGTCTGATTAATTCCCGGAGAAAATAATTTTGGGTGCGATTTTTATTCCTATCAGAGAATTTCCATCTATTTTTGTTCAGCATCGGACGGAAATGATACCGTTCCGGAGAAACCCGATCCTTCAAACCATAGATATTTTGTTGACTTGTTTACCATCAGACTCAAAGTTCCAACTTTCACCGGAAAGACGGTGTAAGAGAAGCCAGGGTATCCGAGGATTGTGTTTGGGGTGCTGTTCTGGGGTTCCAGAGTCACCGACCCAAATTCTCAGAAACGGCAAAAACGCGGTTACATTCACAACTTACCCAAGCTGTGCCAAGAGTATCTCTTACTTCGATTGTAACTGTCCCGTTCCCTAATCGAACAGTTGGCCAGGAATAAAGGTCTGAAGTGTGGTGTTAGGGTTTTATGACTTGGATAGTGAATTTTACTCATGCGCAATGAAACGGCATCGCACCAGAGACTTAACCAGGGTCGATGGATCCTTTTTGGCTCGGCTGACTTGTTCTCGGTAGGCTAAGATTCAATTGTAATCAGTGTTTTGCTGTTTTTTTCTCTGACAGTTAAATTGTTTAGGGTATTTTTTATGCGACTAAGATGGGGCTTTTTTAGGTTTTTTTGCTGATTTTTAGTGGAAAAAAGTTAATCGAGTGGGTGATTGCAATAATCCATTTTTTCTGGCTAAAGAGGTCAATTGAGCGGCTCAGGTATTCACAAATATACCACAGATTGTGAAGCTAACTCGGTGGTGATGGAATAGGAAAATTAGCGGCAGAGTGAATGGTCAATAATCAATAGTCAAAAGTTAAGGGATTTTTGGCACTGAGCCAAGTTAGCCCGTTTGGTTCCCGTTTGGTTAAAGAAAGCGATTAAACCAAGCGGTTAAAGCAACGGCTAACCCATCAGCGGCATCATCGGGGCGGGGAATTTCTGGGAGGTTCAGTTCTCTGGCAACGGCGGCTTGAACTTGATGTTTTTCCGCATTGCCATAGCCGGTTAAGGCTTGTTTAATTTGGGCGGGAGTATATTCAACTAAGGGCAGTTTATGTTGGGCTAAAACCAATAGGAGAACTCCGCGAGCTTGGGCTACTAAAATGGTGTTGCCCATGCGGTAGAAAAAGAGTTTTTCAGCGGCAACGATGTGGGGCTGTATTTGGTTGATTAAGGTGTGTAAATCTTCATAAATGATGCATAGGCGCTCGCCCATTTCTTGGCTTGAGGGAGTTTGAATGATGCCAAAATCCAGGGGTGATACCTGGGTTAAATTTGGACTTGCTTGATTTGCTTGATTTGCTTGATTTGCTTGATTTTCTTGGCAAAGAATTGCCCCAAAACCCAATCTGGCTAATCCGGGATCTAATCCTAAAATACGTTTTTGCATGATTATGTGATTAGTTGTTTGTTGTTGGTTATTTGTTATTGGTTATTTGCTAGTTGTTTGTGGGTAGGGATTTTTTGTTGGTGGTTACTTGTGATCTGGGCTAGAACGCATCACCACAAGTTAACAATTAACATTTGGCAGTTAAAAAGAAGCAACAAACAAAGAATCCCTACCGAAAGAATCCCTACCCACAAACAACTAACAACTAACAACTAACAACTAACAAAGAATCCCTACCCAACAAACAACTTGAGAACGAACAACTAACAGCTAATAACTAATAACTAACAAACAATAACTAACAACAATTAGTTTTCTTCCGCCATTTCCATGCCAAAGACGCGGTGAAATACTTTTTGCACTTTATAGCCAGAATCAATGGATTCTAGGGGGTCTTTCCGCAGTCGGTGACGTAAGCAGAGGGTGACGACCCGTTTAATATCCTCAACGGTGACTTCGGTGCGACCTTCATAGGCAGCAAGCGCCTTGGCCGCCCGGTTGGTGACTAAATCTCCCCGTAATCCATCTACATCTAATTGGGCACAAACCTGAGAAATTTGCACCCGCAGATCGTAGTCAATAGTGACCGAAGGTAAAAGTTTTTGGGCTTCTACTAGCCTTTTTTGCAAGGCTTCTTGTTGAGGGGCGTACTTTTCTAGATAGGCTTGGGGGTTTTGGTCAAAGCTTGACCGCTCCTCAACAATTTTGACTCGCAAGGCCGGATCTTTGACGGTGCGAATTTCCGCGTGCATTCCGAAGCGATCCAGCAGTTGGGGTCTGAGTTCTCCCTCTTCCGGGTTGCCAGAACCCACAAGCACAAACCGGGCTGGGTGGCGAATGGAAATCCCTTCCCGTTCTACGGTGTTCCAACCAGAGGCAGCGGAGTCGAGGAGGACGTCCACTAGGTGATCGTCGAGCAGGTTGACTTCATCGACGTAGAGAATGCCCCGGTTGGCTTTGGCTAATAATCCGGGTTCAAAGGCTTTCACCCCTTCGGATAGGGCTTTTTCGATGTCAATGGTGCCGCAAACTCGGTCTTCTGTGGCGCCTAGGGGCAGGTCTACCATTGTGACTTTTTTCTTGACGAGCGGCAGTTCTTCGTGGCGGGCTAGGCGATCGCGCACCATATCGCTCATCATCTCAGGATCTCTGGGATCGCTGTTAAAGGGATCGTCAGCCACTACCTCGATTTCCGGTAGCAGATCGGCTAAAGCGCGGATAGTGGTCGATTTGCCCGTGCCGCGATCGCCCATAATCATCACACCGCCAATTTTGGGGTCAATCACGTTTAACAATAGGGCTAATTTCATCTCTTCCTGACCGACAATGGCCGTGAAAGGAAAAACCGCGCGACGGGAAGTTGCTGTAGAGTTGGGGGTTGCTAGGGCTGTCGGACTCACAAAATTACCTAAATCTTACAATATATAATTAGTCGTTTTCATTGTGCCATATAGTCAGACACAATAATCATCGGATTGTTGTTGGTTGGTGGTTGATTGTTGTTGGTTGGTGGTTGATTAAATAACAAATAACCAACAACGAACAACAAATAATGCACAACACATATATCTAGAAGCGATCGCCAGCAGGCGTTAAAGTGATCCCACCACTGGTCTAAAATTCGGTCTAGAATTTACCAGAATATTTTTCAGAATATTTTTGTCTTATGGCGAATCAAGAACCGATTCCGGTAATTGTTAATGGGGCAGCGGGCAAAATGGGTCGCGAAGTAATCAAAGCCGTGGCCGCTGCAGAGGATATGGTCTTGTTTGGGGCGATCGATATCAATCCAGAGATTCAGGGACAAGATGTGGGCGAGGTGATTGGATGCGGTGCTTTGGAAGTGCCGATTATGAATGACGCTCAACCCATTCTCTGTGCGGCATCCCAAGAAAAACAGCCCGCTGTGATGGTGGATTTTACTCATCCGAAGACGGTTTATGAGAATGTTCGGGCGGCGATCGCTTATGGCGTCCGTCCGGTAGTGGGCACCACGGGTCTGAGTCCTACGCAAATTGATGAACTGGCGGAATTTGCCGATAAAGCCAGCACGGGTTGTTTAATTATTCCTAATTTCTCCATTGGCATGATTCTGCTGCAACAAGCGGCGATTCAGGCGAGTAAATACTTTGACCATGTAGAGATTATTGAACTGCACCACAACCAAAAAGCAGACGCCCCCAGTGGGACGGCGATTAAAACGGCGGAAATGCTGGCGTCCATGGGCAAAACTTACAATCCGCCCCAGGTGAAAGAAACTGAGACTCTGGCGGGTTCTCGTGGGGGACTGGCCGATGAAGGGATCCGGATTCACAGTGTGCGGTTGCCCGGTTTACTCGCGCACCAAGAGGTGATTTTTGGCGCCCCAGGACAGATTTATACCTTACGCCATGATACGAGCGATCGCACCTGCTATATGCCCGGAGTCCTCCTGGCAATTCGTCAAGTGATCCATCTCAAATCCCTGGTTTATGGCCTAGAAAAGATTATTTAATCAGCGAGCGGCAGCGATATCGGAATTAACCCTGTAGAATAGAAACAGCCACCAGAAATTTTCTCAAAGAATAATTTCCGCGAATTCTCGAGTTTAAACCAGGCGAAGCATTCTGATCGATTCTCACCTAATGCTTCGCCCCAAACCATTGCTCACCCTGGTTAATTCTTGGCGATTATGCTTATCCCACTCACAAGAGAAAGCTTTGAAGAACTGATTCCCATCGTTGCTACCTGGCCTCAATATGTTTATTGCTGGGGCAAATTTGCTGACCTATTGAAACGATTATTAATTTCTGTAGTTGGCGTTTTAATCTTATTGATTATCGCCAACTATTTAGCCGAAAACTTGAAACCCTTTTTATTTATTATTGGTATTTTCTGTGGGTTATATTGGCTTTGGGGGCCAATTTTTGACGCCAGTCGCCGCAATGCTGAATGTCGCCGCTATAAATATAGTGGTCTTTGGCAAGGAAAAGTCTTTGATGTTTTTATCACTGAAGAATTAATTAGCACAGAAGAAACCGTCAACAATCAAGGGGAACTGGTGCTGGTAGAAAACCGCGAACGTCGCCTTAATCTCGAAGTCGGAGACAAATCAGGGCCACTGACTGTCTTGCAAGTGCCTTTACGAAAAGAACATAAAGGCATTGCCGTCGGTGAAGCGGCACAAATGCTAGTTATGTCCAATCTTCAGGATCTCAGTCGTATTAGCAAAGTTTCTGATATTTATCTGCCCCGCTTAGACCTGTGGGTGAGTGACTATCCTTATTTACGGCGAGATGTCTTTCTCGCCATTGGGGACGAGTTGCGGGCAGCCAGACGGCGAAACCCAGCCAAAACCGCAAGGCGATCGCCCTAAACGGCGAGTGGGGGATCCAGAATCCACCGAAATTCTTACCTCCTATCCCAGGTGAAATCAAAGCATCCCCCGCGCTTCATGTCCATAAGCTTGCCAAGCCAAATCCACCATCCCATTGACGATCGCCACCGCCACCACCGGGCTTCCCTTGCGGCCATCCACCCGAATATGGGGAATCATCGAGTCATTTAACCGGGCTTTTGCCGCATCCACCCCCACAAAACCAGCGGGACTACCAATCACCAAAGCCGGTCTAATTTCTTCCGCCTCGATCAGTTCTACGATCGCGGTTAACGCGGTTTGGGACTCCCCAATCACAAAAATGCCTTCTGGATAGCGTCTCGCTAAAGTTTCTATGCCCCATGCGGCGCGGGTCTTGTCTCTTTGTGGCCGAGTAATCGCCTCCATTGAACAATAAACTGGATTGGCAAAAGTTTTTTGAATCAGTGGGGCGATGCCTACCTGCACCATTGGCACATCCACCACAACCGTTGTCCGAGCGGCCAAAGCCGCCGCCCCCCGTTGCAGGGCTTGGTCTGAAAAGCGAATCAGAGACTTGTACTCGAAATCAGCCGTGGCATAAATCACCCGACGGACAATCTCATACTCCGCCGGGGAAAATAGATGATCGCCGATTTCCCGGTCAATAATTCCCAAACTTTGGGCATCAGTGACGTGCCATTCCATAAGCTGCTGGCTCCTGTAATTTTTTCTCTATTTAACAGCAGTATAATGCCGCTTTTGTTACATCCGAAACTACCCAGAAACCAGTAACCCAGAAACCAGGGGAAAAGAAACCGGGAGCCAAGCGACCATCTCTGCATCCCCATCAAAAATCCTCATAGAAACCGGGTTTCTATGTAGCTATGCCGTAGTTATGCCATTCGACCCCTAACATTCAGGCATCATGGGCGCTACGTCCTTTTCGCCCAAATAAACCTGGGGATTGTAGCAAATGTAGCAAAATTTTCCCAAAAAAACTGGGAATTTTTAAATTAAGATTAATACAATTGCCAAGCAAACATTGCTCCAATATATCAATAAATACAAGGCATTTTTACCATAGTTTTTAATTGATTTTATCAGAAAAATATTTATTTAATTATTTTCGTTTGGTTTTTGGCTCGATAAAGTAATACTTTTTCGGCGTCGGAGCTTCAGTTTTTTTAAAGCGTAGTGGATGGTACTTGGTCTGACGCCAAACTTTTTGGCTCTGTCGATTAATCTAGCCGAAGGATTTTCTGCAACATCTTTTTCCAACGCTGGCAAATCCAGTTTTCGCCGTCGGTGTTTTACTTGAGTCGGTTTCAAGTCTTGACGACCTAACCATCTATAGATAGTTGCTCTCCCAACTTGAAACAGCGCAGCAGCCTGTGTGATACTTCCCCCATTCTCTATGTACTTTACTACTCGTTTTCTCAAGTCGAGACTATAAGCCATTTTTGTCGCATTCTTAATGATTTTGCTTGATTTTAGCACATCAAGCGTCTGTTTCACTCTTATTTGAAATTACTATAACCACGAGCGGTGGGTTTTCAGTAAACAATCAGTAATAATTAATTGAATAATTAATTGAATATAATAGAGGAAAATTACTACCATTGCTCGATCCGGTGGCATCATGGATCTAAATTTCACCTTGAGGTGTTCCTGTCACCTATTGTCACCGGCAACACACATACTTTAAGATAAACATATAAGATAAACATAGTGATTGGGAAAATCGCTGTTTAGTCAGGATCGACTGTTTCCCTGGCGACTCCCTTCTGGGATCCGCGGCGCGACATCGCCCTGCCAATTCTTCCTGATGACCTCCGCTTTCTCTGAACCTAAGTCTAATACTGGGGACTTGTATCAATCTCCAAGATGATCCAAGACCCACCGCAAAAATCCCAGCATCTACAGATTTACCGATAAATTTACCCATCATTTTGGGGTTGAGCAAAACTTCACAGGTCGATCCTCTTGAACCCGATCTGTGATAATTTGATCTCATTTGGCCTGAGCATCTCCCCAGAAACCGGGTAATTGACGTTAACCTTTGCCACCAACCAAAAATTGTCATAGAAACCCGGTTTCTTTGACGAAACTTACGCTCCCTTGGGGTGTATCTTGGGGTGTATTATCTTGGGGTGTATTTTGACCAAGAACAGCAAATCCTTAGCAAATCCTTGAACCCTGTCTAGTAAATTTTTATGATTTTGAAGACACAGAAACTCTGTTTCTGTGTAGGGGCTGGTTGGGAAGCAGACATTTTTCCGAGAGCTCTGGTTTCTAGGCGATTCTATTTCCCTTAAAATTATCTTAAAATTATAAATTAAAATCATAAATATCCAGAAATATCCAGAATAAAACCCATAACCATCAGTTGATTCTCTGCCATGAACGTAAATAAAATACACGGCTGTTACCAGATTACTAAAAAATTTAAAAAAGGAGCATTTGGCCAAACCTATTTAGCAGAATATCATCCTGATTTAGCAGCAGATCGGCAGCGAGGCGAAGGCACGGTGACGACCAAATACTCAAGGGTAGAAGGCGAGCGCTGTATTCTCAAAATCCTGCAAATTTCCAGTAATCATGCCTATATTTTAGATGAAGCCCAAAAACGCTTTAATACGGAAGTAAAAAAATTGGAAAAATTAGGGCATCATCCTCAAATTCCTTCAATATTAGACTTTTTTGTGGAAAAGAATCAACTATATGTGGTTGAAGAATTTATTGATGGGCAAAATTTAAGCCAAGAAATTTGTGAAGGAAAATCTTGGCCAGAATCTCAAGTAATTGCTTTATTATATAATGTGCTAGAAGTTTTGCAGGTAATCCACGCCGAAGGGATAATCCACCGCAATATTAAACCCTCGAATTTAATCCGCCGCTTTTCTGATTATCAAATTGTGCTGATTGACTTTGGTTCTCTGAAAGAAATTGAAACCTTAATTCTCAGCTTTGGCGGCAATATTACTACTTCGATGATTGGCACGCCCGGTTATATGCCTATCGAGCAACTTGGGGGCAAAGTTTATGCTAGTAGTGATATTTATGCCCTGGGCATTACCGCCATTCAAGCGTTAACAGGGATGCATCCAACTAAGTTAGAGCGAGATATTAAAACCGGGGGATTGCTTTGGCAACATTTGGTGCAATGTCGCCAAGAGTTAATCGATATTTTGACCCTGATGGTGCATCCAGATTGGGAGCAGCGCTACCAATCTGCCACTGATGTGTTAAGAGACCTTCAGGGTTTCCATGAAATTGGGGAAACTGTTGAAAACCGCTATAAGATTATTAACTTTTTAGGGGAGAGTTCTTTTGGCAAAACTTATTTAACTCTTGACCGAGAACGGGGTAATTCCCCTTGTGTGCTGAAAAAAATTGAACCCCACAAAGTTCAGCCGTTTCCCTTTTGGGAAGCGCGAATTTTATTTGATACGGAAGCGCAAAATCTGCAACGGCTGGGCACTCACGATCGCATTCCCAGACTTTTAGATGATTTCCCCGGTGAAAGCGGATTTTATCTGGTTCACGAGTTTGTTCCAGGTAAGTCTTTGGCAGAAGAAATTCACGAACGACGCTGGAAAGAATCAGAGGCGATCGCGCTGTTGCAAGATGTGTTGCATACATTGACCTTTGTGCATCAGCAAAATGTGATTCACTCCAATATTCATCCGGCTAATTTGATTCGCCGTTTCAGTGATGGTCAACTGGTGTTGTTAGATTTTGGCTCAGTTAAACAAATTAGTACAATGGCTTTGGATGACCAAGGTCAGCTAATTAATACTGGTTCGGTGGGAACTGTGGGTTATATGCCCAAAGAACAACAAGCGGGCAATCTGCGTCCGAATAGCGATATTTATGCCCTGGGAATGGTGGCAATTCAAGCCTTAACCGGGGTTCATCCCAGCCAATTAGAAACCGATCCGCTTTCCGGAGAAGTGAGTTGGCGACATTTGACCCAGGTGAGCGATCGCTTCGCAGAAATTATTAATAAAATGGTTTATTCCTATTTTCGCGAGCGATATCAATCCGCCGCCGAAGTTTTAAGAGATTTGGCTTTGTTGCCCGGTGCATTATCCGGTCCGCAGTCATTGGCAGAAAACTTGGCCATAGCATCTTCCTCGGAACCGACAGTCGTGCAGTCGGTGACAAAACCGCAGCCTTCAACGGTGACAGAGGGGGTGACAGAAAATCCCGCCGATAGCGATCGCCCCTGGTCGAATTCTGAGGCAACCCCCCCAGAGGAATCACTAAAACATTTATTTATTACCAATCTTGCCAAAGTCACCTTACCTTTTTCTGAAAAAATCTGGTTGCAGGTGTTGTCGGTGACGGGAGGAATTTTAGTGTTAGTAGCACTGATCGGGGGCACGGTTTTGTGGACTAGCGCTCAAAAACATCGCCGTCTAATCGCTGAGGCTGATGCGGTGATTCAACAAGCCTCCGCACGGTTAGATTTACGCCAAGCTTTAGAAGCGGAAGAACTTTGCAATCAAGCCCTGGCGATTAAAGAAAATTATTCAAATGCTTGGAAATGTCGCGGGGATGCCCTGTTTTTATTACAACGATATCCAGCGGCTTTAGTGGCTTATCAAAAAGCTACGGAACTGGAACCAAAAAATCCTAAATTTTGGAATAATCAAGGGGAAGTCTATTCTCAGTTAAGTAATTATAATGAAGCCCTGGCTGCCCACGATCGCGCCTTAAAACTAGATCCCCGAAATGCTCAGGCGAAAAAAGGACGGGCGATCGCTTTAATCGGCTTAAAAAAATATCCCGAAGCTTTGGCAGAGTTGCAAGAGGGCATATCTTTCGATCCAGAAGATCCAACCCTCTGGGAATATCAAGGATTAGTCCACGAACGACTAGAAAAACCTCAAGAATCCGTCCTCGCTTATGAAGAATCGGTGGCGGTTTACGAGCGCCAATTAGAAAGTAAACCCAATGACTTAGTTCTCTGGATTGAACGGGGACGAATTTTAAGCAAACTCCGGCGTTATGATGATGCGCTGGCTTCCTACGATCGCGCCCTAAAAATTAATCCCAATTTCTATTTAGCTTGGAATGCTAAAGCCACAACCTTTTATGAAATGGAAAAATTTGAGTTGGCTCTTGATGCTTATAATAAAACAGTAGAAATCAACCCCAATTTCTATATCGGATGGCACAACCGAGCCTCTTTACTTAGTGTTGGTTTAGGACGCTACGCAGATGCGGTCAAATCTTACGATCAAGCCCTTAAACTTAATCCTAGTTTTTATCATGCGTGGCGCGATCGCGGGATTGCTTTAGCGGAAATTAAGCAATATGAAGAAGCAATTAAATCGTTTGATGAAGCCATTAAAATTGAAGCCAATGATTATCCCTCTTGGGTCAGTCGGGGCATGGCTTTAACTGAATTACAACGAGATGAAGAAGCCCTCATATCTTTTAATCGGGCGATTGAAATTTATCCTAACGATCCATTTGTTTGGACTCAACGGGGTCGGTCTTTGGAATACCTGAAACGAACTGAAGAAGCGATCGCTTCTTATAATAAAGCCATTGAAATTCAACCGAATTTCACCCCCGCAATTAATGCTATAAGTCGATTAAGATAATTTTGGTTGATTGCGTGCGTTTATTGTTGTTGGCTTATTGTTGTTGGTTCATTATTGCTTGTTAGGTAGGGCTACTTCGTGGTTATTTCTTCAAAAAAACAATCAAAAGAGAACAATCAACCAAGAACAATCAAAAACTAAAAACAAAAATTAATTAGGGCAGATTAATTAGGGCAGAAAAAAGGGCAGAAAAGGGCAGAAAAATTATGTGAATCAAGTCAGTCTAATTAACTACAAAATTTTCCAGCAAAGCTTAGGGTTACTTAGAACAACCCAGAAAACTTTGTTCAATTCATCCAATATTTTACCGCTGGCATTTTTACTCTTGCCCTCAGTGGCACAATCTCAAACCATAGATAATTATGATAATTATTTTTATCGAATACAGTCGCTGAATAATTTGCTTGAGCGATTAGAGCAGCCTATGCTGAATCATTCGGGTAATCTATCGACTAATTTTTTATTAAATAAGGAAGAAAATAAACCCCTATATGATGAGAATTATCCAGGGATAAATTCAGCGGCTATGCTGGTCGATACATTTGATTTATTTGACAATCAAACTCAGGTATTTGATGCAGATAGCATCACGGGAGGATTACCTAAACTTTGGCAAAGTGCTTATGATATTTATGATATTAATTATGACAGTAACCTTGAGCCAGAATTTTGGCAGACTGGGGCTGAGGTGATTAAGCGAAGCACTTTCGCTGCCCAAGATCGAGGGAATATTTCCGGTGAATTTATGGAAGATTCAGCAGTTGAGCGCAGTTTAATTATTGGGGCAACGCTGAATAATCATCTGAATAATCCATTGAATTTGTTGCCCACAGCAGCCCAAAAGCAAAATAGTTCAGAGTTTAGTTTAGATTTGCCGGAAAATTTGCCGGATAATCATCAATCTGATGCAGGATTAAGCCCTGAAAAGCAGGATTTAGAGCCTGGTAATTCGGATACTTTTGCCCCGGCGATCGCCTCTGCTTTGCTCATAGATAGTTCGCTTTCACCAGATATATTATTGTCTGAAGGATTTAGAGATATTTTAAATCCGCAAAATATCTCAGTCAATCTGGTAAATTATCAGACACTCATCGCCCCAGAAATTCCTTATGTTTATGATGGTGATGAAAATCTAAGGGTTGCCGCAATTAACTCCGACGATCCGGTCTCTGATGCGACGGTTTTTCAGCCATCAGAAATTAACGATCCTTGGCAAGAAACACCCGCAAAAGTTAATTTTACGGCATGGAGTGGTTTTTCCCCCGAATTTAACGGCGTTATATCGGAATCGGCGCAGATATCTGAATCCGGGCAAAATCCAGTTATTTTAAATAGTAATAACCCTAGTAATAGCCCTCGATCCACGGCGAATGCTACTCCAGAAATCAACCCAGAATTAAACCCAGCAATTCCCCCAAAAAATCTAGGGGAAAATTCGATGTCTTGGAGTGGTTTTTCTCCAGAATTTAGTCCAGAGAGTCGCGATTTCGCCAAGGGGACGAATGGCGCCAATCGCCCACCATTAAATCATAAATCCGAGGAAAAACTTGCGAGTTTGTCTGCTTCAGTGGTCTTAGATCAAATTGCCGCTCCACGACCTGGACAAGATACACAGAGAAATACCCGATCTTGGAGTGGTTTGCCTCCAGAATTTAGCCCAGAAAGCCGCGATTACGGTAATGGATCCCCGGCGCGGCATCGCAATCCAGTTAATCAACAAAATCAAGCATATTCCGCTCGCGATCTATCTTGGCAAGATGCAGGGATTTCGGCATCCTGGGGCAATTATGAGCAGGGAACTTTGGGGAATCAGTCATTCTCTTTTTCAGAACCCATTGAGGATTCGACCAGTTTCTCTAATTCACAGATTAACCTCGATCCAGTGGCGGATTCATTCCCAAATTCAAGCATAACCCGCACCGGAGAAATTTCAGAATTTGCGCCATCAGAAATATCAGACATAGCTGAAAATAACTCTTATACAATTCAGGCGAAAGTTTTAGATTCTTCAGTCAGCTATCTGACCGATCGCCAATCCTGGTCAGAGGCTTATTCCGCATTAATTAATCGTGATTTACAAAACTCTTTAGAGGCGATCGCTTTAACCACCAATTCCACCCCAGGGGTCGTGTATGTTTTGGCATTTAGCGATTACATAGAATTAATGTTGCTGTCTCCTGGGCAACCGACAATTCGGCGGATTGTCCACCATGCCAATCGGGACTTACTCAATGCTACGATACGGGAGTTAATTGCCGATGTTACTAATCCTCGAACCTTGGGCAGCGAAAGTGCATCCGCACCGCTTCGCGATCGCTATTTATCCTCCGCACAACAACTATATCAATGGTTAATTAGTCCCATTGAAGGGGAATTAGGCGATCGCGGAATTGACACTTTAATGTTTTCTCTCGATCCGAATATCCGATCGCTGCCCCTCGCGGTTTTGCATGACGGTCAACAGTTCTTAGTAGAAAAATACCGTCTCAGCTTAATTCCCAGCCTGAATTTAACGGATCTCAGCTATCAGAACCTCGCCCACTCAGGGGTATTAGCAATGGGGGCGTCGGAATTTACCGATCCGAGAATTCAACCGTTGGATCAAGTTCCTCTAGAATTATTTACAATCGCCCAAAATCGTCCGGGTCAAGTATATATCAATGAAGCATTTACCCCAGAAAACCTCAAATATCACAGCAAGCGAGGGAATTATCAGATCGTTCACCTAGCCACCCACGTTGAATTTAATCCAGAAAATACCCAAAACTCCTATATCCAATTTTGGAATAGCCGACTAACCCTGCATGAAATTCAGGAAATCGGATGGCAAAACCAACCATTAGAACTCCTGGTGATGAGTGGCTGTGAAACCGCCTTCGGGAATCCCAATGCCCAACTAGGTTTTGCCGGGTTAGCGGTACAAAATGGCGTGAAATCCGTCCTCGCAAGTCTTTGGCAAGTGGACGACCAAGGAACTTTCGGCTTAATGAGTGAATTTTATCGTCACCTGAATTCCCAAACCCAGACCATTAAAGCAGAAGCCTTGCGGCAAGCGCAGTTAGCGATGCTGCAAGGCAAAATTCACATTAAAAATGGCCAGTTGACCTGGGTAGATGACAATCCACAGACATACTCTCAGTCCTTAGTCGGAGAAAATGGGTTAAACCATCAACAGGAAAATATCTCCTCCCAGACCCAGAGAAAAAATCTAGCCCACCCGTATTTTTGGGCGGCGTTTACCTTAGTCGGGAATCCTTGGTAGATGCTAGTTTTGCCAAGGGACTAGAGGCTGATTCACGAACACAATCATGCCGTTTTGGGTGCGGAGGGAACTCGTAATTTCCACATCCTGATTGAGGAAAAAGCGATCGCCACTGGCATTTGCTTGAATCGTCAGGGTGGCACCACTTAAAGTCTGGATTTCCCCAGACTCTAGCTGGGTTTCAGTCACCGCACCCGGAACAATATGGTAACGCAGAATCTTTTCCAGAGTTTCTGGATTGGCGCGAATTGCCGGATCCAAGGTTTGCCAAGCTTCGTTGGTGGGAATAAACACTGTATATAATATAGTGTTGCCTTCACTGTCATCTTGGCGGCTTAAGGTTTCCGTCAGCCCGAATTGCTGCAAGTCTTGGGCGATCGCACTAAAATCCCAACCATATTTAATCGCACTTCTCAAAGTACCGCTGACAGTCCCATCAACGGTGCGACTTGGCCCATAGATTGGACCACTAAAAATAGTCACATAAGGATTGGATCTTCCATACCGTGGGAAAGCCCAAACAACATTGCTGCCCAACATTACACTCATCCCCAGTGTCAGGAACACCCCGGCTAACTTATGCAAGTTGACCGCAAATCCTTGGGGGTAATTTTCAGCTTTCCCAGACTCATTTTTCCCAGCAGACCCATTTAACCACTCGAAAATGTATTTCTGCTTCATAGCCTTCTCTCAGAAGATTACAACAGGTTACAACATCATTATCTGTAGTGCCCTGATGGGATTAATGATGGTACAGAGAGGTTTGGCGCGATCGCACACAAACACCCGCTGCTTAATCGGACTGCTTAATATAGGTGGCAAATTGTCCAAGGACGGGGACTTGCCTCCTTGCCTTAGCTTTTCAATTATGCAACTAGGCATGATTGCATAATTGCATAACTGTTATTGCATAACTGTTAAAGAGCGATCGCCGCATCAAAGTTCACCCTTAACTTCACCAAATTATACCAAATCAGAAACCGGGTAATTGAAGACCACCTCTGTCAAACAACCAAGAAACAACCAAGAAACTGGGTTTCTTAAAGAAACCCGGTTTCTACCCCGGTCTCTAAGTTTTGATTTTTTTGTTACTAACATTTAATCACCCGGATATCTTGGTGGCAAAAATTGGTAGGCAAAAATTGGTAATTTTCGCGGATAAAATCATGATACAAGTAACGAGCAAATATCGCCAAATTTGTTGGGATATTTCCTGGTGAATATTTTTTTATAAATTTTTTTAGAAAAAATTTTGCCAGTTTGGTGCTGCTTACGATACTCTGTAAGGGTAAAATCTAGGGAAGTGTGAGGAAAGAAATGTCTGAACAAAAACGCTCATTCTTTTGGCGCCTAGTCGCTGCCGCATTATTGGTGGCTGGAGGAGCAGGTGCTTATTTTTACCTACAGGGAATAGGGCGAAAACTAACCCCGTTAGATAGTGCCAAAATTGTACCCGATGACGCCTTATTAGCTGCTTATATTGATACCGATTCGCAAAATTGGGAGCGATTGCAGCAGTTTGGCACCCCAGAAGCACAAGCGGCGATCGCTAAAGGATTTGAGACTTTACAGCAGGAAATTTTACCCCAAGAAGAACTGAATTATCAACAAGACTTAAAACCTTGGGTGGGGGATGTGATGTTAGCCTTATTACCCGCATCCAGCGATTCTGGGAGCAAACCGGACAGCGAATCATCCAGTGCTGAAACACCAGCCTCGGAAGCAGGGACTAATTCTGAGGTAAATACTTTGCTAGTTGTGGGCATTCAAAACCCTTTAAAAGCTTGGATGTTTCAGCGAAATTTTAAGTTGCAAGCCGATATAAAAATTGCTGAAGCTGAATATAAAGGGGTGAAAATTTTTATTACTAATGTCGGCGAAAATCCAGCCACATACAGTATGATAATAGGCAAGCATCTGGTACTCGCCGCTCGCCAATCTAGTCTAGAAAAAGCCATTGATAGTTATCAAGCATCAACTTCGGTGGCTGCCACCGAACAAGGAAATGAGATGATCGAGAAATGGCAAGAAATTAAAAATCCAGTCATCCAAATTTATTTGCCAAATGCCGCTCTATTAACCCAACAGTTCCAAGAAAATTTTTCAGGAAATTCTCAAGTACCGCAACAGTTAAAAGGGCTAAAATATGCGGTCATCGGAGCAGGAATAGATACCGATGGCATAAGAGTAAAAATTCAGGCAAAAGTAGATCCAGCCCTGTTTAAGAAAGTAGAACCAACCCCAGCAGACGCCTCACTACTGAATCGGTTTCCCGCTGAAACTATCGCCTTAATCACCGGCCATAACCTGAAACTTTCCTGGAAAAATTTGGGAGAACAAGCCAAAATCGCTCCCACGATGCAGAGCAACTTTGACGCATTGAAATCAGCGGTAAAAACCAGCACGAATTTAGACTTAGATCGAGACATTTTTAATTGGATGGATGGTCAGTTTGCCTTGGGTTTTATTGCCTCAAATCAAGGAATTCTGGCGCAACTGGGATTCGGTGGAGCAATTCTGTTAGAAACCAGCGCTCGCCCCTTGGCAGAAGCCACCATGAAAAAAATTGACGCAACCTTCAAAACTAAGTTTCCCATTGGCTGGGAAGCCAATGCCACAAAATATCAAACTATTCCGGTGACTGAATGGAAAATTCCGTCACAGAATATTGTTTTAGGTGGCTATGGGTGGCTGGAAGAAAACTTATTATTAATTGCCCTGGGTCAGCCCTTAATTGAACTGATGTCTCAGCCAATTCAGGCACCCCTGAATACCAGCAATAATTTTCAAGCGATCGCTGGTTCTTTACCTACTCCCAACCACGGCTACTTTTACCTAAACATGGAGCAAGTAATGACCCTACTCAATCGGGCTCCATTGCCGCCGGGAAATCAAATTTCCCCAGAGGTTTTAGCCGTACTTAATGCCATTCAGGGCATGGGGTTGACCAGCACTTGGCCTGCCGCGGATATAGCTCAAGTGGATGTCTTACTAGCTTTCAAGTCCAAGCAGTAATGGTTGATGGTTGTTGGTTGTTGGTTGTTGGTTAATTGTTTGTTTTTGCTGATTAAGGCTCAATTTTCCTGATGAAATCTATACTGTATTCACTACTATATTCACTAAATTTAATGACTGGTTTACCGAGGGATGTTTGCGGTAAACCAGTCATTTTTAACCAGATTCGCTTCGGCCAGCGACAATCTTTAAGCAGATACTTAAGAGATATTTAAGCAGTGATGGCAGATAGCTGCTGACGAATCGCGATCTGATCCGGTTCAACCGACTTAAGTACCCCATGATTCAGGGTCCAAAAGCGATCGCCAATAGTTAATAAATCCCCTGCATCATGAGTCACCACCAACAGACTCCAATGCTGTTTTAATTTCGCCAGTAACCGGACCAAATTCTGTCGCATTGACCAGTCTAAACCAGCGGTTGGCTCATCCAGCAATAAAATCTGGGGTTGACGAATTAACTGCACCGCCAAAGCTAAACGCCGCTGCTGTCCCCCACTCAAAGACTGCGGGGACGTATTCAGAGATAAATGATCTAAGCCCACTTCCTTCAGGGCTTCATCCACTCGATCCGATCCCAGTTCCGGGTGTCCCAAGCGCAACTCTTCCAAAATAGTGCCACAGCAGAAATGTCGTTCGGGAAATTGGAACACCAATCCCCCAAGCTGTTGCAGGTGTTCGGCGGTCAGGGGCTGTTCCCGCCAGTAAATTTCCCCAGAGGTTTTTTCCGCCAGTCCAGATAAAATCTCTAGGAAGGTACTTTTGCCCGATCCGCTAGGGCCAATAATCACGCCCAACTGCTGTGGGGCGAGTTCTAGGGTGATGGATTTTAAAATCGGCGTTGGGGTAGCCGCTGGGTGATAAACCAGGTTTTTCAAATAAAGCATTATGTAGCTGTGACGATTTCACAGTGCTTGATGATGATTTCGCACTCGGTTCGCTTTGGAACTTGGTATTGCTTACACCGTCTATCCTAGTAATTATTGGAGATTTTTTGCACGCCTATTTTCGGCAAATAAGCTTAAATCTAGTTAGACAAAATATGTAACCGAAGCATTTATGTCGCGAATTTTCAATAAAACCGGGTTTCTATGTAGTGGCCGGTGGCCAGGCAGACATTTTTCATGGAAACATGGAAACATGGAAACCCGGTTTCTGTGCATTAATACTTTAGATCAGTTTTTGAGGCGCAAAACATGAGGAGCGATCATCGGATTTCTTTTTCTCGGCGAATGGTTCAGGCGATCGCATCAGCGGTGGCGATCGCTACTTGCTTAGTAGCCAATCCTAGCGATGCCAAAGATCCATTTAGAACCACCAACCCTCACCAAATTGGTGATGCTACGGAAATGGCTTTTCGCACCCTATTTGAACAGGGCAACTATCAACAAGCAGACCGTTATTTAGATGAAGCCGAAAAAGTAGAAACCAATGAACCTTTGGTTTATGCTATGCAAGCAGCGCTGGCTTATCTGAATGAAGATTGGGCAGCCTTGGCTAGTTACGCTACCCAAACTCGTGAAACCGCACAGCAACTAACAGCGACTGATCGATTACGCGGTCATCTCTACACTGGAGTCGGTCATTTTCTCGAAGGAGCACATATTATTAGTACCGAAGGCACAATTCAAGGAACCCCCAAAGCCCTGAGAAAACTCCGGTTGGTGCTGCAACATATTAATGCCGCCGCCGAAATTAATCCCACAGATCCAGAACTCAATTTAATTAAAGGATTCATGGATTTAATGTTAGCGGTGAACTTACCTTTTGCGGAAATTGATGACGCGATCGCCCGCTTAGAAAACTATGCCAGACCAAACTATCTCGCCTATCGCGGTATTGCCGTTGGCTACCGAGATACAAAACAAAACGAGCCAGCTTTGGCAGCAGTGAATCAAGCCCTAGAATTAACCCCCAATAACCCAGAGTTATTTTATCTTAAAGCCCAAATATTAGTCCAAAAAGGTCTTGAGCAAAAAAATGTCACCATCCTCCAACAAGCCCAGGAAAATTTCTCTCAAGCTCTTGCCCAAGCCCCGGATAAATTCCCTCCAGGGCTGAGAAGACAACTGCAACGGGAAAGCGATCGCAATAGCCGACGAATTCAAGAAATGCTGGCTAATGCTGGCTAATTCCCCGCATAAATTATTTAAATTATTGTTCTAGATTGTTCTAGCGAACCAAATTAACCCGGTTTTTGAGAAAAAACCGGTTTTTTTTATCTTCCCCGCTACTCACCAACCCATAGCCGGGGAAAATATAAAATTTCTGGATATATCGATATTTATATCATTTACAAAAAGTCTAATATAACTAATCTTTCATTTGGTGATAAAATGATATAAAGTAGAGTATTTAATATCAAAATGGTATTCATTTTTCACCCATTGTTGAATTTCTTTATAGCTTTTAAACACCGCGTTTTCTTGGCTTAACTGTTTCTTAATTCCTTCAATTACCTCAGATGGAGTACATGGAGGTCTCCCGGTTCTCTGTTTCTGTTCTAATAACTGGTTTATTCCCCCTTGCTTATATTCTTTCCACCACCTTTGTACCGTTGTTCTGTGAACCCCTAAAAGATCCGCTGCTTTCGTAATCGTTTGGACTTCACCTAATTTTAGCCAGTACAACACTTGTAATTTATTTCGATTTGTTGAGTTTTTTGCTGACGTAATAACGTTTTGATCTCTTCTAGTGTTAAATTAATCTCATCCCTGTAGTTAACTTTCATATTTTACCCTCAAGATTTTTTTTATTATAGCATTAATTGTTAAAAATGGTATTAATTAGAAACGTTATTAATTGAGCTCCTCACACACCCTACCCGGTATCTAAAATAATGTAAAATGTTAGATAATTAAGTTATATATTGCCAATCTGTAACTTTTTAACTATTCAGATTAATAATTAATCGACCCTAAATAAGCACCCTAGGGAAATGTAAAATATTGTCAAATCGTAATTGAATAATTAATCGCCAAACAACCAACACCCAATACCCAATATATTTTTACAAATGTTATGCAAATTAACTTCGATTTGCCGGATGATTACGAGATTAATTTGGGCAGTTGTAGGGGCGACCCTAAGTGGTCGCCCCGCGCCCATAATATGGCATTTTTGACGGGAAACAGTATTATCTCGCCGGTAATGGGGCTTCTAAAGCTTTGAGAATGCGATCGCTCACATCTTCCAAATGTGCCTTAGTCGCTGTATCCATTTGCTTATGATGACGCTTTAAAGTCCGGGAAATCTGCTGACCCAACTCACGCAGTTGATAACGAGCCAAAACTCTAGCATCTTCTGGGGCATTCAACGTTTGCAAAGCTACCATAAAATCCAAAAAATTGGTAGCATTTCGCAAACTTTCAGGATTCCGCAACACCATATTAACTAAAATATTCAAATGCTGCCGTTGTAAACCTCGCCGAATCGTGGATATTGCCAAAGACTTCCCATCTCGTTGGATAATCTCTGACCAAATACCCTGATGTAAGGTATTAAACAATTCTGGCATGGTTAAAGTTGCCTGAGCTCCGTAAGTTAGTTCCGCATCCCGCAACCTTTCCAAGCGACTGGAAGACAAAAGCTGGCTTAATATAATTCCTTGGACAAAGGAAATCTGATTATAAATCGGATAGTCTAAGCGAAAAATTGGCAAACTACTGCCCCAATGAGACCAGCGAGAAGGGGCTAATTTACTGATTAATTCTGGGGGAAAATCAAAGGCATTCTCAGCAAAAATGTACTCTTGCAGTAAACCCAAAGCTTGTCGTTGTTCTTCTACCGGCACGATTTCAAAAGGTAAACGAGCACCGGGATCCGTTGGGCGATCGCGATAAAATTTTTGTCCGGCAATATAACTTGTGGCACTCATGGCATAGCCCATATAGTAGCCAAAAATCAGATTAAAAGCATCGCGCAAATCGGCATAACTTTCCTGGGGCAACAGATAACTTGTATCGAGATTTCTCCAAGCCTCACGAGCATTGTTTAATTGAATCTGGGAATAGGCCAAGGGATCCGCGCTTAGATCCCACGGTTTCGCTTTCGGGTCAAGCATCGCCCAGGCATCTTCATCAGTAGCATAAGCCAGTTCTCTCTCTGGTGCCCGTTGGGCAATTTTTTTCAACTCCGGAATTTCTCCTTCAGGGGTCATGGCTGGAATCGGTTTATAGGCATATTCGATCGCCCATTCATCGTAAACACCAACCCTAGTCGGATAATAATCCCCCTGAACTTGTCCCGGAGGTGCCAAATTCACCGGAACATAATCCATCACGGAACTGACCAACCCTTGATTGCGAGTAATATCCAGATTATTTAACTCCTCTGGCAGCCGCAGATTACTGCCGCTAAAATTATGGCGCAAACCCAGGGTATGCCCCACTTCGTGGGCAACCAAATGGCGTAAAAACTGGTGAATATAGATTTGCATTTCTTTGTCAGAACGACCCAAGGAACGACCCTTTTGTCCTAAGGACAAAGACAAGGCACCAAAAGCCGCTTTTCGGGCAGATCCAATGCCAAAACATAACTCATCCTGTCGGATTAATTGAGATGATGCTTGCAGTTGAGCCAGCAACGGATGGCTTGGACCAAGCAAATTTTGTAAAAAGACATCCCGTTGAAAATCTGGCAATCTCACAGCGGGATTACACAGCAAAGAGTTAGCCAACAGAGAAGAAACCGCCGAGGCTTCTCCATAAGAATTTTGAACGATAGTCCGATATTCTCGCCGCATGAAATTAATCATATTGGCGCTAATCAGCACATCCGCATCCAAAATTTGTCCGGTCAAAGGATTAGCCCGAATTGGACCCAATGCAAACCCAGCATCAAGGGAATTAAACCAGCGAATCGTGTTGTAGCGGACATCCGCCGGATCCCAAGTAGCATCATCGGGCATTTGTCGTACTTCGATCGCATTAATAAAGCCAGCTTTTTGAAACGCCGGATTCCACATTAATACCCCTTCGCGAATAGCCTCGCGATATTCCAAAGGCACGTTATTTTCAATCCAAAAAACAATCGGTTCTTTCGGTGGAGATAAAGGAGCATTCGGGTCTTGTTTTTCCAAATGCCAGCGGGTGATATAGCGCACAAAAGTCTCTGAGGGGTTTTGACGAGATAAGTCCTGGTATGCAGTCAAGAAATGTCCTACCCGCTCGTCAGCTAAACGGGGGCGATAACCATTGTTACTCGGTAGTTCCGATAAACTGTAGCGCACGGTCAGGGAAAACCCGCGAGGATCTGCCAGAGTCTCTGGAGAAAACCAGGAGGTTCCCGTTGCCGAAAAACCATAAACCCAATCAATTTCAAGATTTAAAGGAAACGCTTTCAGGTTGCCTAGAGAAGAAGTCCCCGGATTTAATTGATATGACTGACCGATTAACCACGGAAAAGCGGATGCAAGTCCGGCAAAGTCAGTCATCAGCATTTCACTAAGATCGACGAGCAATGTTTTTCTTTCCGGGTGAATACTTTTGACTTTCAGGGGGTAGATGGCTGAGTCACTGAAAGCGCGAGGGAGCGATCGCCCTTGGGGGTCGCCCGGTTGAGTGCGGAAACGGGTATTTGGCACCACCAAATCCACACGAGTTTTCTGCACCTGACGCAACTGAAACACAAAATCCTGAATCGGCATTCCCTGATAAAGTCCCCAAGCGCCAATCCCTCCAGATAGAGTAACCACCATAAAGAAATTCCGATTGAGTTGCTCTGGTTTAATTTCCAGATACACCGTATTTTCGTTTGGCTTCCGGTAGAGGGTGAATAATCCTTCTAACTTCTGAAAATCTTTGATCGCGTCATCAAAGGGTTCTAAATTATCCAACTGTTCTTTATTTTCTTCTTTTGTGTTCGGTTTTGCCGGTGGTAAAGCTTGAGCCGCAGACAATGGCTCCCCGAATTTAATCCTTGCAATATTTAACTTATTTTCTTTTTGAGTAAATCCTGGATCGTCTTTTTGATGAAATATTAAATTTCCAGCTATGTCTGTAAAAATTACCAAAAAAATGCAGAAAAAAACCAACAAACTGAATGATAATTTTTTCATCGATCTAACCCATAAAGTGTTTTACCTAACCCATAAAGTGTTTTACCTCTGCCAAAGGATGATGATGGAGAAGTGTGGTTGATTTCAGTCAATCTATTTGACCGAGTGGATTTGCGGGCTTGACCGTTTGTCACCGCCGCCGCAAATTTGACTATTCAAGATTTTACATCTAAAGTCAATTGCATGCCTGATTTGCCATAAATTAATTTACAATTTTTGATTGTTTCTATTTTAATTAGATATTATTTGAGTTTATGCTCGGTAAAAAATAAATTGCTGGGCATTTTTTTAGATATAATCTATGCCGGTTACAGATATTTTTTGGAGCGGGGAACCAGATTAAACAATAGAAAAACCGAGAATAATTGATTTTATATAGCTTTTCATGGGTGGCCAACCGCTATATATTATAACAATAATATTGTAAATCTGACGCCAAATAAATATTAAATATGTCAAAAAATCAATCTTGTAAATTTTTAGTAAATTGACGGATCCTGGTGCTTTCATCGGAGATTTTCCTCCCCTGAACCCAGGAGGGGGCAAGCGCGCATCCGTGGCAGCAGCGGCATTTTCCTGTCTTCCTGCCTTTCCCCGCCTTTCCGTTAATAAATATCTAATATTAGATATCTGATATGAAGCAAATTTGTCAACCGGGGATCTTAAGTTCCCATCTGGATTGACAAAATTGATTAAAATTGGCTATAAGTCAAGCCAGCAGAGAATTTCAGGTCAATCATCGGCAGGGATTTGGCGAAAATGGATTGACAATAGCTGGCCGAAATTCTCAGAATAGGTTAACATAAGTTAACACATAAAATGAAAATGTCTAAAAGCGCCCCATATCGGTTATCTGAGGAGGAATGCCGGTGAATAACAAAAAGTGGAGAAATGCCGGACTGTATGCCCTGCTGGCGATCGTTGTCATTGCTTTAGCAACGGCCTTTTTCGATCAGCCCCAGCAAAATAGAGAGACTTGGCGATATAGCAAGTTCATCCAGGAAGTGGAAAATCAAGGTGTGGCGAGTGTCAGCATTAGCACCGATCGCACCAAAGCCCTGGTGACTGCTAAAGATGGCAGCAAAGTCCTGGTGAACCTGCCCAACGATCCGGCACTGATTGATATCTTAACCAACAATAAGGTCAATATTGAAGTATTACCTCAGAGTGACGATGGCTTCTGGGTAAAAGCTCTCAGCAGCCTATTTTTCCCCATTATTCTTCTGGTGGGTTTATTTTTCTTACTGCGTCGAGCTCAGGCTGGACCTGGTTCTCAAGCGATGAACTTTGGCAAATCCAAAGCCAGAGTGCAAATGGAACCTCAAACTCAGGTGACATTTAGCGATGTTGCAGGCATTGAACAAGCCAAGCTGGAACTGAGTGAAGTAGTGGACTTTTTGAAGAATGCCGATCGCTTCACCGCTGTGGGGGCAAAAATTCCTAAAGGGGTTCTACTTGTTGGCCCGCCGGGAACGGGTAAAACCCTGTTGGCGAAAGCCGTTGCGGGAGAAGCCGGAGTGCCTTTCTTCAGTATTTCTGGTTCTGAGTTCGTAGAAATGTTTGTCGGGGTTGGCGCTTCTCGCGTCCGGGACTTATTTGAACAAGCTAAGTCCAATGCCCCCTGTATTGTATTTATTGATGAAATTGATGCCGTGGGTCGTCAGCGTGGTGCTGGTTTAGGTGGCGGCAACGATGAACGCGAACAAACCTTAAACCAGTTGCTCACGGAGATGGACGGGTTTGAAGGCAATACGGGGATTATTATTATTGCGGCGACGAACCGCCCGGATGTGCTGGATGCGGCATTGATGCGTCCCGGTCGTTTTGACCGTCAGGTGGTGGTCGATCGCCCCGACTATACAGGTCGTCTGGAAGTGCTCAAAGTCCACGCCCGAGGCAAGAGTTTGTCCAAGGATGTGGATCTGGAGAAAATTGCTCGCCGGACTCCGGGTTTCACTGGTGCAGATTTGTCTAACCTGTTGAATGAAGCGGCAATTTTGGCAGCGCGGCGCAATCTCACAGAAATTTCTATGGATGAAGTGAATGATGCGATCGACCGCGTGCTGGCAGGTCCGGAGAAGAAAGACCGGGTGATGAGCGAAAAGCGGAAGGCTTTGGTGGCTTATCACGAAGCCGGTCATGCTCTGGTCGGTGCCCTGATGCCTGATTATGACCCGGTGCAAAAAATTAGCATTATTCCTCGCGGTCGGGCCGGTGGTTTGACCTGGTTCACTCCCAGCGAAGAACGGATGGATTCTGGGTTGTATAGCCGCTCTTATCTGCAAAATCAGATGGCTGTGGCTCTCGGTGGTCGCATTGCTGAAGAAATTGTTTTTGGTGATGAAGAAGTGACCACAGGCGCTTCCAACGATTTGCAACAGGTGGCTCGCGTGGCTCGGCAAATGGTGACTCGCTTTGGCATGAGCGAGCGCCTCGGTCCGGTGGCCTTGGGTCGTCAACAAGGGAATGTGTTCCTGGGTCGCGATATCATGGCCGAACGGGATTTCTCGGAAGAAACTGCCGCTGCCATTGATGATGAAGTCCGCAACTTGGTTGAGCAAGCTTACCGTCGCGCTAAAGATGTACTGGTGAACAATCGCTCGGTTCTGGATCAATTGGCCAAAATGCTGATGGAAAAAGAAACCGTGGATGCGGAAGAGTTGCAAGAACTGTTGAGCGAAAGTGATGTCAAGATGGCAGCGCTGGTCTAGTCGCTCCAGTCATAATTAATTATTGGTTATTAGTTATTGGTTATTAGTTGTTTGGAAAGACCTAAATAACGAATAACCAATAACTAATAAACTAAAAAACCTGAAAAAACTTATTTGTAACAAAATGTAAAGCTTTGATCACCTTCACAAGATTTTCACAATACCTGATTATCGTAATAATTAATAAAAGTCCACACCCGATAAATAGGCAGTTTAAAACCTGGTTTCAAAACCGCTGACCAGCATTTTAGTATTTAACTGGAAATGCTTTGTTTAATAACAAACGCGCTGGTCAGCTTATAGCAACTCACTTATTTTGAACTGGAGGTGATTTCTCAGCCCCAAACCCTGTTAATAACCGTACTCAAATTTACCACTCTGATTTAGTCCGACTTGCACAAATTTTTTCTCACCACTACTTCTATCCAATTTTAAACCTGATTTATTTTTCCATACCCTCTTTCAAAATCACTGGCCAAAATTCGGTTACACCGCTGGCATAAATAAAGGCCAGCTTATAAAAAAAACCCAGACCCACCCGGTCTGGGTTTAATTATTTTTGGGAATTTTTTGAGATTTGTAGGGTGGGCAACACCTTGCCCACCCTACAACTAACGGATTAAAGATTTAATAGTTTTTGGATCATGTTTTTGGCTTGTCCCGCATAGCCACCACCAAACAAGTTGAAGTGATTCAGGATGTGATAGAGATTGTAAAGAATTTTACGATTCTCGTAACCAGGGTCTAAAGGCCATGTGGCTTGATAGCCTTGGTAAAAAGCGGGAGGAAATCCACCAAAAAGTTCGGTCATGGCTAGATCCACTTCGCGATCGCCATAATAAGTAGCGGGATCAAAAATCACCGGTTCCCCACTGGGAGTCACCGAAGCATTTCCCCCCCATAAGTCCCCGTGAACTAAAGAAGGTTGGGGTTGATGACCGGCTAAAATTTGCGGAATTTTGGCGAACAACTCGTCTGCTTCGGGAAAATAACCGCCTCGACGTTGGGCTAACTTAAGCTGATATTTGATCCGCTGTTCTACCCAAAACTCTGCCCAATCATCAGTCCAAGCATTCATCTGTGGTGTAGAACCAATGGTATTATTTCGCTCCCAGCCAAATTTATCCGCCACTCCAGTCCGGTGCATTTCCGCTAATTTTCGCCCCATTTCCTCCCAGACCTCCGTGGTACTGGCTCCTCCCAGGTCAAGCCATTCCAAAACAATATAAGCGTGATTTTCTACAGTGCCGGTACAAATTGGTTTGGGGACGCGAATGGTTTGGGTTTTCCATATTTGCTCTAACCCCAGGGCTTCGGCGGCAAACATTTCCACCAAGGAGGCTTTGTTTAGCTTCACGAAGTAGTGACGATCCTGAGAGTCTAAGCGATAACCTTGATTGATACAGCCACCGCCGATTGAATGCTGCCGATCTACTTGAAAGGGTTCCCCGGTGACTTCGGCAATGTGCGAGGCAATTTTATCCCACATGATATCCATATCCCATCTGTACAATTAGGACTCTAAAATTTCGATTAATTTATCGCCCATTTCTCGACAGCCGACCAGTTTCATTCCTGGGGACATAATATCTCCAGTTCGATAGCCCGCATCAAGGACTTTGACCACCGCTTGCTCAATTTTATCTGCCGCTGCCGGTTGGTCTAAACCATAACGCAGCATCATCGCGGCGCTGAGAACTTGTGCCAGGGGATTGGCTTTGTCCTGTCCGGCAATGTCAGGGGCGGAACCGTGGACGGGTTCAAATAAGCCGGGGCCGGACGCGCCTAAACTGGCAGAGGGTAACATCCCAATGCTGCCGGTGAGCATGGCAGCGGCGTCGGAGAGAATATCGCCAAATAAGTTGCCGGTGACGATGGTGTCAAACTGTTTGGGCGATCGCACTAACTGCATCGCTGCATTATCTACATATAAGTGAGACAGTTCCACATCAGGATATTCCGAACTCAGTGCAGTGATGCCATCGCGCCAGAGTTGGGACACTTCCAGCACATTGGCTTTATCCACGGAACACAGCTTGCGACGACGCTTGCGAGCGGTTTCAAAGGCGACTCGGCCAATCCGTTCGATTTCCGATTCCGTATATGCCATTGTATTGACGCCGCGTTTTTCCCCGGTTTCCGTAGTAAAAATCCCTTTGGGTTGACCAAAATAAATCCCCCCCGTGAGTTCTCGCACCACCATAATATCTACACCGCTGACGATTTCCGGCTTGAGACTGGAGGCATCGACCAGTTGAGGTAGAATGGTCGCCGGTCGCAGATTGGCAAATAACCCCAATCCGGCACGAATGGCTAAGAGTCCGGTTTCCGGGCGTTGATGTCGCGGCAGGTTATCCCATTTGTAGCCACCAATGGCCGCTAAGAGTACCCCGTCACTCTCGCGGCTGATGTCTAAGGTTTCCTGGGGTAAGGGTTCCCCAGTGGCATCAATGGCCGCGCCCCCTAATAAGGCTTCTTTGAATTCAAAGGTGAGGTCGAATTGGTGACTAATTACTTTAAGTACATCTTGGGCGATCGCCATAATTTCTGGGCCGATGCCATCGCCAGGTAATAGGGTAATCCGGTATTTTTTAGTCATAATAGATTCAATAATTTTTGGTGCGTTTAGGGTTGATTTTGTCTACAGCAACAATAATTTTGCCAACCATTAATCATACTAGGGCGTTGGTATGGTGATGCCAACAAATTTTTTGAGCGGGGCGAGAGAAGCTCCCCCCGCTCCCCCCGCTCCGAAAGCACAAAAACAGCCAGATCACTGTTTAAAGCGGTTTAAAAGCGATCGCCCAGTTGAATATGAAAAGAAAAATCGCCATCATCATTCATACCCACTTCGCCTCTGACTTGGCCAAAAGTAGTCAGCAAGCGCACACCAACGCCACCGCCAAAACCATTACCCGGTTTGCCGCGCACTTCTGCGGGTTGACCAATCACGTCCGAACCCGAACCAAAATCGGTGCCATAGTCGAAAAAGAAGGTGCCACCCAAGCGAGAAATAAAAGGCCATTCCAGGTCATCGGCAATTAAAAAGCGATATTCAACCGCCGTGGTGATAAAGCGACGACCACTGCCCACTTCGGCGCTACCATAGCCCCGTACTGAGTCACCGCCGCCAATTTCAAACGCTTGATACGGGGGCGCATCCCCAAAAATGTTACCGCCTTGGACACCAAAAGCGATCGTGCTGGAACCGATAGGAATAAATTGGCTATAACTGCCCACCACGCGAGTCATGCTAATCTCGCTATCTCCCAAAGGGATGGACTGTTCGCCACTGAGTTGAAACCGATAGCCTTCCGTGGGCCAGTTGCGATCGTTGCGACGGTCTTGAAAGAGTCCCGCCCCCACGGTGAGTAAATTATCAATTCCTTGATTACTGACGGTGACTCTATTGCCCAGTCGATCGCGAGAAAATACTCGATCCGTCAGACCCGCATTCCGAATGGCCACCCGCTGGTAATTAGCCCCAAAACTCAAGATCAAACCATCACTGGTCAAAGGTTGGAAAAATTCCACACCCCCACCGAGGCGATCGACCCAAGGGATATGGTCATGGATCAGGTTAACTTCGGGATCGCCATTCAAAAAATTATTTTCTGGATTTCGGCGATTAAAAACTTTAATCTGATAGCCAAAATCATACTCCAAGCCAAAGTCGGAAGCATTGAACCAAGGATCTGTATAACTCAAACTTGCGCCTACGGTTTTTTCGCCGCCTTCTAAGCCAACATCAATGATCCCATTATTACTGCCCAGATTGGACACTTCTAAGTTCAACCCACCATAAATGCCTTTTCTGCCGCCAACCCCTGCCATTGGTGTCAGCAAAAATTGGGGTTTGTTCTCTGGAAAAGCACTGCGTTGAGCCAATATTTCATCTTGTTGAAATTGTCCCCATGTTTCTAAAATGGTTGGCCTATATGCTGATTGATATTCAACCTGTAAACCTTGAAGTAACTCTGCTGGGGAAAAGGTGTCTGAGGAGAAAAAAACACAATTTAATTGTTGCAGAAAATCAATTTCAACGGCATTTTCCCGTGCGTTACAGTTTGCCGAGTTTGCGGGTGCAGTCAAAGCGAAAATTTCTGGAGAGACTGGCGCAGATGCTGGGGCGGCCATCCCTTGAGCAAAAACGGCTTGACTCAAATTCTGGTTTACCAATGACTGCGTTTCTCTAGGGAATGAATCCGTGGTTTCTGTGGTGGCTATTTGTCCCCAGCTTGATGTGGCCAAACCCAAGGTCATGCAAATCGCCGCCACATTGATGGTGGTGAGACGAGGAATTGGTTGATTGAAGGTGTAGATTACTTTCATTATTTATAATTACTCCGAAAAACTGATTGACATTTTTGCAGTCTAGGGTCAAATCTCCGTTTGATTCTAGGATAATTTTCCCCGGACAAGCATAATCGAATCATGGATGCTGGCGAAAGATTTCTACGGTTTCTGCTGAGGAAAATCTCTCAAATGCTTGATTAATAGAGGATTTTAGCTATATAAACCTTCTGAATCTGGAATGAAATGCTTGGGTTCGGGGTTTCTCTACAGTCACTAAGCGGTGACAATTGAAGCGTGAACACAAGTATATGACTATATGACTCTGGGAGATTAAAGTTAAGCGCGATCGCTTCTTTGGGATGCTCGCGAGCAAGCGACAGATTTTTTACCGAAGAAATGGGTCTAAAGCCCCGTGCTTGAGGACGGCTGTTATTTTTATGATGAGTGTGCGATCGTAAGAGTATCGTGATGAGGCGATGGAGTGTCAATCGTGTCTATGACCATCGGGCAAAATTGTATCGGTTAAATCTGCTCCGGTCAGATTAGAATTCCACACATTTGCCCCGGTCATATTGGCGCCCTTCAAATTGGCTCCTCCCAGGTCAGCGGCGATCAAATTGGCGCCACTCAGGTCAGCACCCGTCAAATTTGCCCCGACAAAACTTGTCCCCACCAAATCAGCGTTACTCAAGTCAGCATCGGTCAAATCAGCATTCATTAAATCAGCATTATTTAACGTCGCTTGCCATAAACTAGCCCGCTGCAAATTCGCCGAGCGACAATCTGTTTTACCCAGTTCCGCATACATCAGATTAGCTTCCTGGAGGTTAGCACCGGATAAACAAGCCCCCGTCAGTTTACTAGCGGTTAATTTTGCTCCCCTCAAATTGGCTTGACTCAGATTGGTCTTAGAGAGATTGGCTCTACCTAAGTTAGCATTGGTCAAATTTGCCCCACTTAAATTTGCCCCACTTAAATTTGCCCGATACAAATCTGACTGCACCAGATTCACCTGAGTAAAATCTCGCCGACCTTGCTGATATTCTGCAATAATTTCTAAATTTTTCATGGTAACGAATCTCACTGATGGCGAGCGCCATCATTATCAAGTGGTTTTGTTGTGAATTATACTAATTTAATTGCATTTCTCAATTAAAATTAATGAAAAATAATTTTTTTGATTTAATTCGCGATCGCCGTGGGAGCAAGCGCCGGGAAACCGGAAATTAGAACATTTCCGCACCATTGACCAAAAAATCTAACAAAAAATCTAACAAAAAATCTAACAAAAAAGCTAAATAAAAACAGGCTTCGCCCCGGGGCAAAGCCTGCACTGATAAAAATATTTTACCCAGCAAAACTAGGAAATCATTTTAATCGCTGGTATGGCGAATTAAATAAAAATCCTGCAATCCAAATAGGGTATAAATTTAACGATAACGTCTTTTCCGACGAGCCGCACTAGCTTTGCGCTTTTTCTTTTCTTGGGGATTTTCAAAATAACGCCGACTTTTCACGTCTGCCAAAATTCCCGCCTTGGAAACTTGCCGTTTAAAGCGACGCAACGCTGATTCGATTCCTTCGTTTTCGCCGACTACCACTTGGGTCATTCTTGCTCCTTTTTCTCCTTTTTGATTAAATGTGGTCAAGGGACAGACAGATTCAGATATTGAATTGCCTATCTGGAAATTGTTGTCAGTTCAGTCAAATCTACAGAAAACCTAGCGGATTCGTTATCCCATCTAGACACGAAATTCTGGCTTTTTGCAGCTACCTAAGTCGCTCACTCTGCTGTAGACGATTCCCTCCGGGACGCTTCGCGAACAGTTGTAGGTTGCATCTAACCCAGAGTTGCATCCTTACCAGAGGTGACAATTCTACTGGTTATTTGCCGGTTAGTGGTTCATTCTCTGTGAACGCTTGCCAAACCCCTGGCAGCCCTTGAACTAAAGGACAGGCAAGTGTCATAATCATTTCACTTGTTAGGGGTCTAGCCGGATAGTATGTTAGCATTCTGCGTATAGCTTAACATTTAAGCCATTGCGTATCTTAGCACAAATATTTACTTCTAGATGAAACAAAGGGAGGGGCGATCGCCCCTCCCTTTACTCCGGACTGCCGAAACCCCGCCACTACCTGAATCCTGAGTCGCCGTTGCGGGGTGGCTGATTTTACCTTTCACCGCGGATTCTCATCCGTGGCTTTTAATATAAGAGATGGCGGATTTTGATGCTGGTTCGGTTTAAGTGGTGAAATTAGCAAAACCCCGGAACTCAGAGAGGGGAATCCCTTGGATCAGCATCAAGATTTCGTTGGTACTGTTGAGAACAATTGCCGTATCGGAAGATTCCTCAGCGGGAGTCGGTGGCTCCGTGGTCGGATCTGCCGGAATGGGATTGGGGTCAATAATCCGAAGATCCTGAAAGGTTAAACCACCACTCAAGACAATCAAATCGATGCCTTGCTCAAAATCTGTGATCACATCAATTCCTCCGGCATTTTCTAAAGAAAATCGGTCTCGACCCCCTCCTCCAGTGAACACATCGCTACCAGCACCGCCAATGATCGTATCATTTCCGTCTCCGCCAATAATGGTATCATCTCCCGCCCCACCGGAAAGCAAGTCATTTTCACTGCCGCCATCGATCAGATCGTCACCCGCACCACCATTGATTTGATCTGGACCGGCACCGCCGTTGAGGGTATCGTTACCGGCACCAGCGGTGATTACATCTCTGCCATCATTCCCATCAACGACATTATCACCATCACCGGCTTGGATCACATCATTGCCAGCACCACCTTCAATGGTGTCGTTACCGCCGAGGGCAACGATGACATCATCACCATTGCCCCCACTGATCACATTATCTCCATCTCCGCCATTGATCTGATCGTTGCCATCACTCCCATCGAGGGTGTCATTTCCGGCTCCCCCAATGAGGATATCGTTATCGGCACCACCATTAATCTGATCGTTGCCATCGCCACCTTCTAGGTAGTCCGCTCCATCATTTCCTTGGAGGGTATCATTACCCGGCCCGCCGATCAGGGTATCGTTACCGTCTCCGCCAACCAGATTATCGTTGCCCAGACCGCCGTTGAGACTATCATCCCCCTCGTTGCCCTGGAGTGCATCATCGCCAGTCCCGCCATTCAAGATGTCGTCCCCAATGCCGCCATTGAGGATATCATTGCCTGCACCTCCATCCAGGAAATCGTTACCCTCATTGCCGTTGAGGGTATCATTCTCATCGCCGCCATTGAGGACATCATTGCCCAGACCACCCTCTAGCAAGTCATCACCGAGGTCGCCATTCAGGGTATCGTTGCCAGCGCCTCCGGTAATGGTGTCGTTATCTCTGCCCCCGTGTATCAGATCATTTCCCGCACCCCCATCGATGACGTCAGATCCCTGGTTGCCGTTGAGGAAGTCATCACCATCACCGCCATTGAGGGTATCATTGCCGTCGCCACCAAAGTGTTGATCTAACCCTTGTCCCCCTTCGAGTAAATCATCCCCATCACCTCCCGACAGGACATCGTTACCGAAGTCGCCACTTAAAGTATCGTTGCCAACGTCACCAAATAACTGATCGTCATCTCTGCCGCCGTAAATCAGGTCATCCCCATCTTCACCGTTAATTACATCATTGCCACCATTGCCATAGAGGGTATCATTGCCAAGACTGCCAAAAATGCGATCGTTGCCATCTAGTCCGAGGATTTGATCGTTACCAGACCCACCATCGAGAAAATCATTTCCCCTGTCCCCGACTAAAAAATCGTCGTTTTCTTGTCCAAGGATGGTATCGTCGCCATCTCCGCCAAACAGTTGGTCACTGCCTAAACCCCCTTCGAGGCGATCGCCGTCTCCTTCCCCAAATAGACTGTCATCGCCATCTCCCCCGACCAAACTATCGGTATTGTCGCCGCCAAACAGTTGGTCATTGCCATTTCCTCCTAGGAGGGTATCCTCTTCGGTGCCGCCAAAGAGAAGATCGTCCCCCAGGTTGCCGGATAAAAAGTCAAGTCCATCGCCTCCGAACAACCAGTCATTATCTCTACCACCAAAGAGTTGGTCGTTACCATCTTCGCCAAAGAGCGTATCGTTGCCTCGGTTGCCGAAAATAAAATCATTGCCATTGCTGCCGAAGATGGAGTCATCGCCATCATTGCCAAAGATGCTATCGGCACCCAAGCCCCCAAAGATCGTGTCGTTGCCAATACCCCCTTGGATCACACTGGCAATATTAGGGGCGGCGATCGCGGTTGTAGGTGTTGGCGTCCGATCGGCCAGCATTAATGTCCAATAATGTTGAGCATTAAAATTTCCGGTGTCATTTTCCAGGAAAAAATAGCCGACGCCAATCCCTTGGACGGATCGATCAAACAGATTAGCTCGTTCACCGGGATCACTCAGCCAACGTTGCACTACGGACTCAGGAGTCGGTTGACCGGCAGCAATGTTTTGTTTAAAGGTAGAAAAAATATAACCTACTTCTCGAAGACGGCTATCTGGGGTGGAGCCATTGGAGCCAATTTGACCAAAAAAGTCATTTTCGGCCATGTCCTGACTATGTTTTTGCGCTACTTGGTTGAGTTGAGAATCTAAGGCTAAAGGGGCTAAATTTTCCTTAGCACGTTCTATGTTGATCAGTGCGATCACTTGAGAGATGAATTCTGCGTTGGTAGTCATGTTAAATTTTTCAGTTAAAAATCAATGTAGAGACGTTGGTACTTCAAAACCATTATGCCCCGAGCTCGCCGGAAAATGCTCAAAGAACTGAGAGCGGCGGCTGTCATTGCTCACAACCCTAAAATAGCAATTTTTTTTTACGTGACGACGACTTGAGCGTAGCTGCGAGTCCATGAGGAGAAGTTGATTTCTGCCGGATTAATTTTAATTGAACTCCGAAAAAAAATGGGCGGAGCAAACCCCCACCCATCAACGGCCATTTCTTATAGATATTTTTCGTATATCTGAGCCAGATCGAAAGTTAATTATCGACCCGGAGGCAGTGCGACTGTTTGACGAGAATGATGGTTCGGATTATGGTTTGACGCAACGGGAGCGGCAATGGGGTCAGTAAGCAACAGTTGACGAATTAACCGCGCTAAAGCCCTTTGAGCCAAATTACTCGCCACTTGCTGACCAAGACGCTGCACTTCTGGTTTCATCAAGATTTCTGGCACCATCTGCACTAACTTCATCGGCTCAAAACCAGGAGTATCTTGTAGCATTTGTAAAATGCGTTGGATTCTGGCTAAGTTTTCTTGGTCTGCGGCAGTAAACGGGGGCTGTGTTTCCGTCAGCCCAAACCACTCACCAATCACAGAGCGAGCATTATAAAAAGCATTCTGTGATAGCATATCCACGCTTTTAACAATTTCATCGACCAAATAATCTCTAATGAAATCTCCCCGTTCAGAAAAGAGAAATTCTAAAGCTTGATTTAAATTTTGACTCAGATCATAATCATCACTATTTTTGGCATTTTTTAACAAGTTTTCCAGACGATTCCAGCGAAAACTGCCCTCTTTAAAGAGTAAATCCCGTAAAGAAGACCTTAATTCTGGGGCTGAATCAGTTAATAAGCGCTTGGCCACATAAGGATATGCTTTACTCAGAACTTTAAATTCTGGATCGACGTTAATGGCAATTCCTTCTAAGGTGACTAAGGAGCGAATAATTAAAGCGTAATAAGCCGGAACTCGAAAGGGATATTCATACATCACTTCCGAAAGTTGATCCGTAATGCTTTTGAAATTTAACTCAGCAACACTAGACCCCAAAGCGTTACCAAACACACCGGCTAATGCGGGAATGATCGGGGTTAAGTCTGTATCTTCTGTTAAAAATTCTAATTTGACATAATCTTGAGCTAATCCTTCAAAATCTCGGTTAACTAAGTGAACCACCGCTTCAATTAATCCATAGCGCTGATGAGGTTTAACTTGGCTCATCATGCCAAAGTCTAAGTATGCTAATTTGCCATCGGGGGTGGCTAATAAATTGCCCGGATGGGGGTCAGCGTGGAAAAATCCATGCTCCAGAAGCTGCCGTAGAGAACAGTTGACTCCAACTTCTATTAGGTGAGTTGGATCGATGCCTTGTTGGCGTAATTCCGCTAATTTAGTTAATTTAGTGCCTTCCACCCATTCCATTGTCAGCACTTCTCGCCCGGTGTATTCCCAATAAATCTTCGGAACGTAAATGTCTTTGAGATGACCATAGAGTTCCTTAAACTTTTCCGCATTCCGGCCTTCTTGGGTATAGTCCATTTCTTCATAGATCCGCGCCCCAAATTCGTCCATGATGCCTACTAGGTCACTTTTCACTCGGTGTTTAAAGTTGGTGACAAACCAAATGGCCAGTTGGCGCAAGATATAGACATCTAAGCCTATACTTTCTTTTAAGCCCGGTCTTTGGACTTTGACGGCCACGGTTTCACCAGTTTTCAGTTTGCCTTTGTAAACTTGACCGAGGGAGGCGGCAGCTACGGGGTTGGGAGACAGTTCGGCGTATATGTTTTCTGGGCGATCGCCTAATTCTTCTTCAATAAACTTATAGGCAATTTCGTTGGGAAATGCCGGCAATTGATCTTGTAGTTTGGTTAGCTCTTCCAGGTATATGGGGGGTACCAAGTCTGGACGAGTGGAAAGGGCTTGACCAATTTTGATAAATGCCGGCCCTAGTCGCGTCAGCATTTCTCGCAGTTGAATCGCTTGCTTGGCTTGATTTTTTTTGCTATTACCCGTTTTCTTATCCCACCAAAGACGGAGGGCAAAGAGTAAAAATGGCCAAACAATGCTAATGCGCCGCATCAATACTTGCAGGGGTCGCTTGCTATAATATTGGGCGATCGCGATCGGGTCATAGCGGACTGCATCCGGAGCCGATGAACTGTTGAAGTGTTCCTCTAACGAGGGAATCACCTTTGTTTCCACCGTGACGGTAGGCACTTCTGAGGAGTTGAAAGCGGATGATGATTTCGTCGCACCGACTGGTGCTTGATTCTTAGGGGGTAATACGGTCTTGGCGTCCATGAATTTACCAACCAGTAGAGGAACTTAAGACAATCTTAATATATTTTAACAATTGGTCGTATATCGAGCGGCGCTTGTTGGTCTTTGGTCTCCATATTGCATCCGCAACGCGAAAGCGAAGGGACAATCTCCTGTAATCACTTAAGGACTGGAAAAATCTGCCATAATCCGTTTTCGCTTGGCTTCCAACCAAGATTCTAAAGCTTTTTGTCGTTGCTGGGCTTTTTTCACTCGGTTTTCGGGATTATCTTCCGCCACTTCTCCCACTGGTTTGGTGGTTAAAATAAACTGATTACCTTGTTTAACCACGGTGGGGATGGCAGATGAACGAATTTCCCAAATATTTGCCGGTCTGGTTCGAGAATTTTGCGGGGAAGTATCCTTTGATTTTATTTGATAATTTTGCCACGCATGATAGTCTTGGTTAACTTCTCTAGCTTGCTGTTTAAATTTAGTAATCTCGGCCTCTAATTGAGCCGCCAAATCGTTAATACGTTTGGCTTGGGCTTGTAAATTATCTATCCCTAGATTTAATTTTTGCTCTAGACATTGCTGATGTGCTAATCTGGCTTGAATGATAGATATTTTTACCTGATTAATATCATCTTCAAGCTGGATTAAATTATTGACTTGACCAACAAATTCAGCCCATTTCGGTTTTACCTCTCCGTTGGGAAGCTTTTCTAACTGACCGGATATTTCCTCAGTCAAAAAATCTTGGGGTTTAGGTATGGTAGCATCTATTCCAGAATAAAATACTTTTTCTAGTAAGACCGTCTCAGCTTGGTTCCCTTTCACCACATCTTTTGTTTCTGCTGGCTGTGGGTTTTTCCCAAGGCAGTGGTTGACGACTGAATACATGGTTATTCTCCAATATCTCTCAAACTTATGACAAGTCAAATACCTGTTGCTTGATTTAAATTTACTAATGTGTTCACTGAGAATCCGTCAATTTCCAAGAATTAATTTGGCTGGGGATATTGCTTTTGGGGAATGCCTGATATTTTTGTGGAATATTTGCGCCCTAATGGTCATAGCCAGCGCAGCTATCCTATGCTTAAATTTTTGCCAGAAATTAATTTGGCTTGATTAAATGTAAATATGTAAATATTTTGAGCAATTCTCGTGACCAAACCAAAAAGCGCTCGCCGCTAAAGCCCAGATGTATATTGATGACAAGTTGTTATGATTTCAGACGTTATTTTCCGTCTCTGCCCAATCAATCATTTCACTAATTTACCGAAAAATCCTATTTTAGGCTACGCCAATTTATGTTATGCCAAGATTTATCCCTAGATTGTGCTTAGAAAAGCAGAGTTTCTCTGGGCAGCGACGATATTTTCTGATAAAAAAGAAAAATTTTTCAAAAAAACTGAGTCAACTGAGTCAATATGCTTAATTCATCAAATCATGGTGCTTGGACACCCCTGCACAGTAAAGTACATCAAACCTTACGACAACGACAGTTGTTATCACCGAACGATCGCATTCTGATCGCCGTTTCTGGGGGTCAAGATTCTTTATGCTTGGCTAAACTGCTGTTAGACTTACGTCGCTTATGGCATTGGCAATTGGCGATCGCCCATTGCGATCATCGGTGGCGCCCCGACTCAACAGCCAACGCTGAATATGTCGCCCAATTAGCCCATTCCTGGGATTTACCATTTCATTTAGCCACCGCCGAAAAAGCCGCTCGTAGCGAAGCTTCAGCAAGGCAATGGCGATATCAAGTCTTAGAAGCGATCGCCACCGAACATAACTACGGCACCATTGTCCTGGGACACACTCAAAGCGATCGGGCAGAAACACTCCTATTTAATTTATTACGGGGGACCGGGGCTGATGGTTTACAAGCCTTAACTTGGCAACGGAAACTCAGCGATCGCATCCAACTCGTGCGTCCCTTGCTAGAAGTCACCCGCAGTCAAACCGAGGCATTTTGCCAAAAAGCAGAAATTTTTATTTGGGAAGATGCGACAAATCAAGACGTGAAATATGCTCGCAACCGGATCCGCAAAGAATTAATTCCTTACTTGCGGACTCACTTTAATCCTCAAGTCGAACAACAGATCGCACAAACAGCAGAACTATTGCGAGCGGAGGTGGAATATCTCGAAATCATCGCCAGAGAATTACTCGAACAGTGCTTACCACAAAACGGCCAAAAAGTCAATAGAAATTTAGAAAAAAAGATGGTAAATCGCCGAGAGATAGTACGCGCTCCACTGGCGATTCAGCGTCGGGTAATGCGAAAGTGGTTACAGGAAGTGCTTCCGGCGAATCCCAACTTCGAGCAGATCGAAAAACTGATTCAGTTGATTGGTAGCTCTAATGGTTCGCAAACCGATCCCTTTCCTGGTGGGGCGATCGCCCGCGTAGAAGGCGATTGGATTGTTTTGGATCAATCCACAAGCAAAAAATAAGTCAATTTTTCACCACACCTCCAGAAATGACGACGAATTAAGCAGCGGGAGGATTCACCAAACTCATCACCACATCGCGAATTTGCGCGATCGCCTGTTGTTGACAATTGCCTGTCTCTTGAACCTGATTTAAAGACTCCACAGCCGTTTCCAGCTTTTGCCGGAGTTCTGCCAGTTTTGCTAACTGGGGTTGTAGCATCTCTTCATACAGACTCAACTGACCAGACAACTCAGCCAGCGAGCGGCGTTGTTCTCGCAGTGCTTCCTCTTGCTGCGTCAGTTCTAAATACTTGGCTTGATGAGCGCTCAAATCTTGATTCAGTCGGTCAAGCATTTCTTGAATACTAGGTTCCATCTGAGCAATTTCGTTCTCAATATCTTGCAATTTTTCAGTTTGAGATTGTCGAAGTTCCTCGATTTTGCTAACCATTAGTTGCACAGATACCGAAAATGAAGCTCCCCCTGTAGAGGGTTCGGGCAACCGCAGTTTGCGGCCTAAAACCACTTGATGCTGAGTTAATTTGCCTTGAAGCTGCAACAGATTCCGCCACTGCCCAACCAAAGTTTCATACAACATTTGATAGGCTTCTTGTTGATTATTCCGTTGCTCCTCCACCAACTCCTCAACCTGTCCAATCACAAAAGGAAACAGATTTTGCAAATTCTGCTGCAAAGAAAGCACCATAGAGGGCAAATTCTCCAAAGGCATCTTCTCTAATTCATTCAAATCAGAGTTCTCTGACACATTCACTGAGGCTGAACCCCCCTCCTGTCTCAGAGACTCCTGCAACTCATACTCTTGTTGCAGATATTGACGCAGCATCAGGGCAGACTCTTGTTTTAACTGCAAGGTACTTTGCTGAACCTTCAAAAGGACTTGCTGCTCATTTAAAGTCTTTTGCGCTTCATGCCATGCTTGCCACTGACCCTGGAGTTCCGCTGATTTGCTGTCCACCGCTTGTTGCTGTTCCTGAACAGTTTGCCGATGGTTCTCCAACTGTTGTTGATACTCAGCAATCACTGACTGCTGATTGCTTAGTATCTCAAAAGCTAGATTCAATGGCTCATTGACCGAATCAATAGAAATCGTGGTCTGAGCTAAATAATCGACGAGTTCCTGAAGATGTTGAGCTTGAGCCTCATCTAACTTTCCCGTTTTCTGGAATTCAGCTTGTTGTTGTCGCAGTTGCTCCCATGCCGCATCCAATTCTTGCCGACTTTTGTCCAGTTCGGCTTGGAGCTGGCTGGCTTCGGCTCGCACCAATTCCATTTGTTGACGTTCTTGTGCCAACTTGGACGATTCAGCCTGAATCTGCTCAAGCTGTTGGAGTTTACTTTTAACTTCTTCTTCTCGGCCTTGAACTTCTTCTTCTCGGCGCTGAAGTTCTTCGCTCTGGAACATCAGCGACTCTTTCCACTGCTCAATTTCCTCTGACTCTTTCTTGTACTTTTCGAGCTGACGGGAGAAACTTTGCAAAATCTTCAGCAGTTCACCAGGGGTATCCTGACGTAACTTTTGTACTTGCTTATTAGGAGTCAGGTCTACCAGCACCAGCACTCCCGCATTCAAGTTGCTGGCTTCCTCCGCTGGAATGATTTCTTCATTGGGAACCGCACTCCAACTGTCAGCCCGCTGATAGGCCAGCAGTTTCAATTCTGTCTTCCCACCTGTAAAAACTCCACCACCTTTTTTCTGTACTTCTGCTAGATACAGCACACTGATAGTCCTCTTCACGTATGCCCAATTTTATAACCAGACCTTGCCCGTGGGTCAGTCAACTATTTGTTAATCTAGTTTACGGGCTAATGGTCACTCCTCTCTATAGTAGTTGAGTCTGATGACCATTTGACCACATTCGAGTTCACCATAAGCTGACTCGCAATAACATCATTGCTGGAATCAGTCAATTTGGAGCGAAATCCAATCGCGTATAGCATTTACAAGTTGCACATTGATCACAGCTATGATAACCATCATTGATTGTTTTTTGCTGATGACCGCCAACCCAGAACCATATTTTCCCCTTAAGTTAGGCCAATGACGCCGGATATCTGTCTTAGCTGCTGGGTCGTTGGGGAAGCCTATCGTAGGTAATCGCCTTGACGGGGCTGTGCTAGGCGATCGCCTGGGGAAATCATCCATATCGGTAAACAGGGTGTCAGATGAAATAAAAGCGCGATTAACTCTCGAATCACAACCACGCTTGCCGCTCCCGGTCAAAAAAATGTAACTCCCGGATTTTTTTTCTAGAAAGATGTCTATCCTTTAGTTAATCTGACGCGCTCAACCCATGATGGACGGGAGAATTTACCGATTAAACAACGTTAATCCCCAGCCACACCCATAGTTTTAAATTTTTAAGGAGACAATTTTAGTTGAATGCAGGGAAACTTAAATGAAATCGATATCCGTAGCATACTGCAACTCATAGAGTTAGGGCAGCGAACCGGCGAATTGTTTGTGGAAACATATAGCCCAGGTCACAGGATGATACTGGGACCGAGAACCATTCACCGGGAAATATCTGGGCGTTCTTCATCAACAGCTTCTTGGTTTGTGTTTGTGTCTAATGGACAGATTGTCTATGCTGCGGACCCGAATGTGAAGTTATCTCGTTTGCGAGACTATCTGCGGCGTTACAACCTAGAGCACACCTTGGATAGTACCACTACCATGTCAATTTCCTCTACGAATGCGCTGGAGTATGGCTATCTTTGGGCATTATTAGAAGCGCAGATCATCACCCCATCTCAAGGGAGAAGTATTGTCCAAGGGATGATTCGAGAAACTTTATTTGATCTACTCAGTTTACATCAAGGCTCATTTATTTTTGAAATTGGCCCTGCCCTAGCCCCTCAATTAGTTTCTCTGGAAATTTCTCCGTTACTGACAAAAATGATTAAGCAGGTTCAGGAGTGGAACCAGTTTTATCCTCATATTCAGTCTCCTAATCAATGTCCAGTCATTTCTGACGCTTTTCAGTTACGCCAAGCTTTGCCGGAAAATACCTTTAAGAGTCTCAGTCGTTGGGCTGATGGCACCACGACCCTCCGGCAAATGTCTCGTTATTTAAATCGAGATATTTTAACCGTAGCCAGAGCAATTTATCCTTTCGTTCAGCTAGGATTAGTGCAATTATTTTATCCAGAAGTCAAACCTGATGATTCAGCTTTAATATCACCTATTTATTCGATTAATTCAGAGGTACAAATACCCAGAGTTGTTTGCATTGATGACGACGTAACTGTTGGTAAAACTGTCGAGTATATTCTTCAGCAGCACGGTTATGAAGTCACGGCAATTGTTAATCCTTTAAAAGCCTTAAGTCTGGTATTTCAATTAAAGCCTGATTTGATTCTTTGTGATATTACTATGCCCGAAATTGATGGGTATGAAATTTGTGCGATGCTCCGCCAATCTACGGCTTTTCGCCTAACGCCGATGATTATGTTGACCGGACTTGATGGTTTTATTAATCGAATTAAGGCGCGAATGATTGGCGCGAATGATTATTTAACGAAACCATTTGGCGAAAGTGAACTTTTAATGCTGATTGAAAAATATATTGGTTCGGGAGATCCCGAGCGCCCGGAACCAGAACTTTTGATATCTGATGCCTTTGACACCCAAGTTTAATTATTCTGGGCAGTTTTTGTGCGTCCACCACCAGCGGCGCCTGAACATAACATCATGGCTAATTAATTGAGATACTTATCACCGCAATTTAAAACTTAACCAAAACTTAGCCAATTTTTCACGGTTCGCTCAAAAAATCCATCCCTGGCGCTAATTTGATAGCCGTAAAATTCGATAATATATTAAATCAAATATCCCAGATTAACAACCTAATAATTGCTACGATGGAATTTAAACTAGGGAAGCGGGAATGGGAAGCGAGGGATCAGCCGCTGGCAGGCCGGCGGTCGAGGCACCCGATGGCGGCCACCGCTTCCCCGTTCCCCACACTGGTGATTGATGGCAGCATCTCAAGACCAAGACCGTGAATATCCAAACCGAGGGTCAGCTCGAGCAATACAATAGACAATTCTGGCTTTCCCAGGCTAAAAAGCCCCCACCAACTCAGGGGTTAGAAGCAAACGATGCCGGGATGAAAGCTTTCTGGTCTAATCGATCAAAATCGCCAGATCGGTAAAATGTATGTAAATCTAGAATATGGAGATAAATCGGTGTCAATAGAGCCAGATCGCTCTTTAGGGCGCTTTTCTGTTATCGTAACGGGTAAAAGTGCCAATAAAATCAGATTTATTTCCAATTCTACCGAAACAAATGCCCCTACTGGACCTATGGCCAGCGCCAAAGTTAATTATTACCGCAAATCCCTATTGACTGGTTCCCTAGGGCAAGGTGACATTATATCCAGTTAGGGTCGTGAGGTGGAGCTTTTCCGTTAATTTTCCCGTTAATATTTTGAGGCAGCAAGTAGGTAGGAAGTGATGAGCAACGTTCTGGTTGTGGAAGACAGTCTAACGCAACGGCAGATGATCTCAGACCTCCTGAAAAAGAGTGGTTTAACCGTCACAGTCGCGAACGATGGGGTGGAAGCGTTGGAACAAATCCAAGCTCAACCGCCACAGATAGTGGTTTTAGACATTGTGATGCCCCGGATGAATGGCTATGAAGTCTGTCGTCGCTTGAAATCTGACCCTAAAACCCAACATGTACTCGTAGTTATGTGTTCATCCAAAGGGGAAGAATTCGATCGCTATTGGGGAATGAAGCAAGGGGCTGATGCTTATATCGCTAAACCCTTTCAACCAACTGAGCTAGTGGGAACTGTCAAACAGCTACTACGAGGTTAAGTAAACAAGCAATGGTAGGAAATCCGGATTTCAACATCGGCAGTGAAGCGGCGGAATTTCAGGAGATTCAAACACCATTAGGTGAATTATATCTAAGGTTCTATATATCTTCTGGGGATGAGTTTGCTTTACCGGCAACCGGAATTCGCGAGGTGATCGAAGCCGGGTCTGAAGAAATTACACCCATTCCCAATGTATCTCCTCTCCTGTTGGGTACATTAAATTTGCGAGGCCGAGTGATTTGGGTGGCGGATCTGGGGCAATTACTTGGGGATTTAAGTCCTTTAAAAACGGATCGCTCAGAAATCCCTGTAATTGCCGCGGAAGACTCAGACATTATACTAGGATTAGCGGTTGACCGAATTGGAGATACAGACTGGCTTGATATCAAGTCCTTAAGTAAGCCAACTTCTGTGACTGAAACGATGAAGCCGTTCCTCCTAGGTGAATGGGTATTTGGTGAAGGGTCGCAAAGGATTCTCCGATTGCTGGATCAAGGAGAGATTCTCCGCCCAAAATATTGGGCAAGCTAACTAGGATTGGGCTGACCTTTTTTGAGGCGATCGCAGAGATGGCCTTTAAAATTGGTTGGCCTGCAAGAAAATTTCACCGCGAATAATAGGAAATATAGCAAATATATCAAGTAATAACCAGGGTCAAATAATCACCCTGCGGGATGAAACCCTTGTACCGGCAGGAGGCAGCATATGGAATTAAGCGCTGATTATACAAAAGACTATGCTCAGGCATATACAGCATACGAGAATGGCGACTACTCAACAGCGGCGGAAATAATCAATGAACTGGTGAATCATTTTCCAGATGACCCCAATTTATGGCTGCTTCAGGGTCATATTTATTATGGACTAGAGCAGTACGATGTCGCACGAGAACGCTATGAATATGTCCTCAGCCTCACGGAAGATCCCGCTCTGGTAGAGGAAGCCTCAAATTGGTTGGCGTATAGTGAGCAATATGCCAACCAAGCCCACTTGCTGTCTTCTGATATGTCCACAGAAGAATACCCGCAAGGGCTACATGATTTAACCACTTATGATGAATCCTCTTTAGACGCACTCACTGATGTGCCTCCTGATGTTCATGACCATCAAGAGGAGCCAGCTTCGGCGATCTACAGCCATGATTATAGCCTGGATGAACTCGCTCCCCTGGCCGCCGAGGAGGACTATAGCCTGAATGAACTCGCTCCCCTGGCCGCCGAGGAGGACTATAGCCTGGATGAACTCGCTCCCCTGCCAGAGAACATCGACTACGACTTGGAAGAGTCAGAATCACTCTCAGAAACCGGTGCCGCATTCGCTCAAGACTTTGACCTTCAGGCCGCAAACAGCGAAGATCACTTCTTAGAACTTGAAGACTCAGAAGAAAATGAATCGGCGGAAACTCTAGAGATTACCCAAGACCGAGACTTAGTTAACGATGCCTTAGAAGAGAATGCTGCACCAGTTTTTGATGAATTTGAGCAGGATTTATCCGCCGATTGGGAACTAGACGCCAGCGACCCTGAAGCCCCAGAAGAAGTATTTACAGCCCCTAAAAATTTTGCCATCGACAACGACGGTTTCGCTCTCGATATGGATGGGGAATTTATCCCTGACGAAAATTACGAGGCATTGGGCGAAGATAATCCATTTAATATATCCGGAAATTTTATCCTTGATGAAGACAACGAACCATTAGAAGATGAGGATGACCCCTTTTCCATTGATGAAGAACTGCTGGCGGCAGTTGAAGAAACTCAATGGGCTGATTCAGGATTAGTCGATTTACCAGACTTCTTACCAAACGAGGAAATGCCAGACTTGCTTGGGTTTGCCAATGCCGCCGAGTCTGATGTTTCCCAAGAGCAAAAAGCAGGGATTTTAGATGAGTCAGATGATTCAGCGGATGAAGCCGTCGCCGATTTAGCTGGGGAATTTGACGAGTTTGATGACGCGTTTTTTCTGGATGATGACGCCGACGAAGCTGATGAAGAGAGGGAAGCCCAAGAATTGGAAAAAGAATCATCTTTGCATCTTTCGTCTATCAATTCCGCTCCTTCCTTTGAAGCAGAGGAATATGTGAAAACTCCAGTATCGATGCCGGAGAGAGAGTTGGCAGAAGTCCCTGATGATGATTTTCCTGAAGAGCGGCAAGCTGACGATGTTGACGATGACGATTTTTTCCAAACTGACGAACCGGAAATAATCAAAAGTTCAGACTCAGATCGTTTCATGGAAGAAGAAGAGGATTTGATGGGTGAAGGGGCAACTTTGTTGATGGGAACTCAAGAATTGGAATCCCGAGCCTCTCAAGCGATGTTGCATCCGCAACGCGACCCGAGCGAGTCTTCCAAAAGTCAGCTTTCTCAGTCGAACCAAGACAGTCCGTTTAGCAATCCAGATCGTTCCGCCTCTCAACATTCAACGTTTAATTATCAATCTTCTCATAATGGCAATGGTGCCAACCCTAATTTTGCCTTAGATGATGCCGACGATTTTGATGCTGCTTTTGATGAGGTGATGCAAGCCGACTCCTCATCAGGCATACAGACACCCCATCATGCGGACTTGTTAGATAATTGGGATGATGACTTTGATGTAGACAATTTACAGAATTTTGAGCTCTCAGACGATACCAGTGGCGCAATCACCAGTGGCAGTGCGTTTGATTTTAATTATGATGACGATCACCCGGCGGCAATTTTGGACGATGATTTAGCCTTTGCTGATGATACTGAAGGCTCGATGATTCGAGATGAGGAAATTTTTAGCATCACCGGCGCCAACGATCAAGTCGCCGCTTTGCCTGGGAGTAGTCCGGCGCTCGAAGTCTCTAGTAGTAGCTTTGAGGGGACATTGCTCGGATTTTTAGACAATGCGCCATTCAAACAAAAACAAGTCTGGATTTCCCTGATTGGTGCGGCAGCGGCGGCTTTGTCTGTAGCCATGGTTTCTTATACTACTTCCCAAGTTGAGGGGCGTCAACTGAGAGATGCGTTAATGACCGGGGCGGCGCTTACTTCCAGTTTTTTAACCACTTTTAGTCTGGGTCGTTTGACGGCGGAACAGATGAGGCGTTCCACTGAAGACTTGATTAAGCAGTTTGATGCCATATCTGAGGGCAATCTGAATGTTTCCACTCGTGTTTATTCCGAAGATGAACTCGGTGAGTTGGCGGCTAAATTTAATCAAATGTCTCGGATCATGCTCAGTACGATGCGAGATGCACAGCGGCGTGCGGAAGAGATGGAGGAAGCCAAGGAAGACCTCCAGCGTCAGGTGATTCGACTGCTAGATGACGTGGAAGGGGCGGCTCGTGGAGATTTAACCGTGGCGGCAGAGGTGACGGCTAACGTCCTCGGTGCCGTGGCGGACTCTTTTAATCTGACGATTCAAAATTTGCGAGAAATTGTGGTTCAGGTGAAGTTGGCAGCCCGACAAGTGACCCAAGGGGCAAATGATAGTGAGAAATTTGCCCGTAATTTAGCCGCAAATGCTCTGCGGGAAGCTGAAGAATTAGCCGCGACCCTTAATTCCGTCCAAGTGATGACTGATGCGATTCAACGGGTGGCTGAAGCGGCTAGAGAAGCAGAGTCCGTGGCCAAAGATGCGTCCAATGCGGCGATCAAAGGTGGGGAGGCGGTTGACCAGACTGTGGGTGGGATTCTCGAAGTCCGAGAAACTGTGGCGGAAACTACCCGAAAAGTGAAGCGGCTGGCTGAATCTTCTCAGGAAATTTCTAGGATTGTGGCTTTGATTAATGCGATCGCCGGTCGAACTAACTTGTTGGCTTTGAATGCCAGTATTGAGGCGGCTCGTGCTGGTGAGGCGGGCAAAGGTTTCGCGATCGTGGCTGATGAGGTGCGACAGTTGGCAGACCGTTCCGCTAAGGCTCTGAAAGACATTGAGCAAATTGTGATGCAAATTCAAGGGGAAACTAACTCGGTGATGACCGCCATGGAAGAGGGTCAACAGCAAGTGATTAAAGTGACTCAGCTTTCAGAACAAGCCAAGCAATCTCTGGACAATATTATCCAAGTGACCAATCGGATTGATGTTCTGGTGCGAGCAATTACTGCGGATACGGTAGAGCAAAATGAGGTGGCTCGTGCGGTATCTCAGGTGATGCAAGCCGTTGAACATACGGCGCAGGAAACTTCTCAGGAATCTCAGAAAGTGTCGATTTCGCTCCAAAATCTGGTGGGAGTCGCCAGAGACCTCTTAACTTCTGTGGAGCGTTTCCGAGTAGATACCGGAGAGCGAGCGCATCGCAGCTTTGGCACAGATTAAATGAAAGTCTTAGCTAGTCTTGCGCCTTTGGGATGATCGAGAGCGGGTATTTCCTAGGTATTTCTCTGACTCTGGTCAATGAGACCCCAAATTGGTAAAATTAGATGTATCTATGGTTGTTGCCTCATCGGAAAAAAACACTCGCGCTACTGGTGCTGGAGTTGTGAATGAAATCAAACATTAATTTTGTGGGCTGGCGGTCAATCCAGTCCACAAGAGTGCGATCGCACCTCTGAAGAAAGCACACTACGAGCGCACCTAGTTCATGGCGATGGCAGCTACCCTGAATCGCACAGACATTCCTAGCAAAATACAAATAATATATAGCCATGTCGTCGGAACACAACAAAATCATGGGCTACTTTATTGAGGAAACTAAAGAACACCTCAATACCATAGACCAAAGTTTAAGGCATCTGACTATGACGGTCGCTGATGCAGACAAGATCGCAGAAGCTTTTCGAGCGGCTCACTCAATTAAAGGGGGAGCCGCCATGCTTGGCATTAAGAGCATTCAGCACATAGCTTCTATACTTGAGGAAGGTTTTAAAGTCCTTAAAGAAGTTCCGGTTGACATTGACCAAACCCTAGAATCCCTACTTTTAGCTACCTTTGATTCCCTGAAACGATTATTTGCCCACTTGAACAGTCCCACCGGACTCATGGAGCAAGCGGCAGCGGAAATTACCTCCGAAGTTGAACCGACGATTACCGAACTGATTGCACACTTAAAAATAAAAAGTCTGAGGGAGACACCATACGCAGCGATTCAGCCTCATGGATCTCAACCCCAGCCCGCTACCAGAGCCGCACCCGTGACAGCAATGCTCCCAAACGTATCTCCTAATCAGCCAACTCTTGAAGAAGATAGCGCCAGACAGTTAATTTTTAAGAGTGATGTTCCTAAGTTGTTGCAATTTATGTGGGAAACTTTTAAGCAACCCGATGGAACTTCTAGCCGACAACGTTTAGGAGAAATTTGCCGTAATTTATTGCAAGCGGGTGAAACTTTTGAACTGCGAGAGTGGAGTGAACTGATTCAAATTGTTACTCTCGCCTGCCAAAATACTCATAAAACATATCATGCCCTGGCTCCAGTAATTCTTAAAGAAATTAAGCAGGCTCGGCAACTGGTGCTCACCGGCAAAGCAACTGAAATTCAACCGAGCCCAGAACTACTATTACTGTTGCCCGAGCAGGCAGCCAACCATACTTCTATTGATAAAAATTCCCCTAGCCCAACCCAAGAAACCTTTATAACAATGAACCATAATTCCCCGGATCCAAACAATAATTTGTTGATTTCTCAACTAGAATCTATCCAAAATTTATCATCTATTACAACTGCCGCTGCTCCGCAAAAATCGTCGTCTAAGCCAATTGAGACTCAGAGTAGTAATGCTGTAAAAAGTAGTTATAAACAGTTTAGTCCAGAGAGAACCAAAGGACCAGAAGTTGGCGCGGCAGAACTTAATACTTTAAAGGATTTGTTTGACGGCGAAGAAATCGCCGGATGGCATGAAGATTTTTTTGATGAGTCTGAGTTGTTTTTGGCTCCAGATAAGAGCGCGGCTTCTCCTGATTTATTGGGAAATAATCAAGAAGATTTTTCAGATTTATTGTTTGATGAGGATGAGTCAGAGCCTCACAATAGTAAATCAATGAATCATCATAGTGAATTTGAAATTGAAACTATTGAAACTCAAGATTTTTTTGATGAAATGGCTTTCCTGAATCAGCGTGAATCATCTCCAGGGATTAAGTCCAAGATAATTACCGATGAAGATGATTCTTTTGAAGATTTGTTTGCTCTTGAGGAGCTGAGTGATTCTTCTGAACCAGCATCATCAACGTCTCTTGAGGACTTGAATAGTTTATTTAATGAGGCATCTGATGAAGAATTAGACTGGAATTGGGAAAATGAAATTGAAAATAAGGATTCTACATCGGCTACACAAGAGTTAGATCTGATGTGGGATTTAGATGATTCTGATAGCGCCCGAAAAAATAACTTGGATTTAGAGGATAAAAGTGCTTTGCCTCCCAGTTGGCTAAAAACCAGCGAGCGCACTTACATTCAGGAAACACCCGATTCATCCGCCGATGATTTAGATTTGAGCATGAGCTCTGAACTGTCTGAGTTAGATAGTCCTCAAATCGCGCTCGGTGCGTCACCAGTTGTCTCTATTGATGAGTCGGGAAATTTGGATGATAAATTGAGCTATGATGATTTATTTTCCATCAATGATATCGATGAGTCAGAATTGCTACACGAAGGCGATTCGCTTGCGCAACCGACCTGGCGGAATCGCCCCCATTCATCTATCTCCGAATCCTCGACAGAATCCTTAGAAGAACTATTTGGCGAATTGCTGGAGAGTGAGGCAAAACCTGAAGCTAATGGGAGTAATGAGAATGTCGGAGTATCCGCAGATTTTGCCGATCTTTTTGGGGAAAATGAATCGGATTTAGCCAGTTTAGATGCAGCAGATGATTCATCAGAAGCCGATGCCGATGTACCCTGGCTTGACTTCGATGCTTTCGCCACTGAAACTACAACCGAAAAAGCTGTAGATTTTTCTGATTTGGACAATCTTTTTAATGATGAAGCTTTGGTTTCAGCTAATCAACCCCTCAGTTTTGAGGAAATAGAGGAGGAAACTGAAGAATTATCCTCTTTGGGTGATTTCAGTCTCAATGACTTGACAGCCAACGAATCTGCTGCCGAGTTGGATATGACGGCGCCGAATTCTGCGGATTTAAATGAACTCTTAGCTCTGACATTGAGCGACACCTCTCCAACAGATACTTCTAATGATTTGGCTGATTTATTAAGTGATGATTTATTAAGTGATGAATCTTTAGATATTTTTGCCGAATTAGATGAAGGGGTTATTCCAGCGGAAGCAATAGCCCAACCAGAAGCAAATTATCAGCCGCAGGCCGTTCCCGAAGCGGTGCCTACGCCCTTGGAATTTAGCGAGCTGGAAAACTTTTTGGAGCAAAATTTGGCTCATCAAAATATTGATGGAGGGGTATCTTCCCCGGTCAATTTTACTGGGTTAGAAGAACTTCTCTCGCAACCTTCGTCTCGACCGTTGCCTAAATCCTCGACTTCTTTACAGGTTGATTTTAATGAACTTGAAGCTTTTTTAAGTAAGAAAGTTAGCCCAGATTATGCCCCAGCTTGGTTGACAGAATTGCAGGATTTTTTAAACGAGCGAAAAGATCAAAAACCCAATTCTGTTGAAAGCTTACCGCCGATAGAACCGACCAAAGTTAAACGTGATGTTCCGGCGAAAACCCCACGGCCTGGTACAGCGGAAACGATGCGGGTGCCCGTGAAGCAGCTTGACAACCTGGGTAATTTGATTGGGGAATTGGTGGTAAGTCGTAACACCCTAGAGCAAGACCAAGAACGGATGCGCCAGTTTTTGGACAACTTGTTGCACCAGGTGCAAAATCTGACGGATGTGGGTCAGCGAATGCAAGACCTTTATGAGCGGGTATTACTGGAAATTGCTTTGCTCAGTAGTCGGAGAAATCGTTTTATGCCTGAAGGGAGTTTCCAAATCCCCCATTCTACTGGACACGATTTGAGTGTGTTTGAAATGGACAAGTTTACTCCGTTTCATATTCTGGCTCAAGAAATTTTGGAGTTAATTGTCCGAGTTCGCGAGTCCGCTTCCGATATTGAATTTTTGGTGGATGAAACTGACCAAGTGACTCGTCAGTTACGGCAAATTACTAATAAGCTTCAAGAGGGAATTAATCGCTCTCGTATGGTGCCTTTTGCCCAGATTACCGATCGCTTACCTTTAGGGATACGGAACAACTCCATTAAATTTGGCAAGCAAGTGGATTTGGTGGTGGAAGGGGCGGACACTTTGATCGATAAGATGATTTTGGAGAATCTGACTGACCCGATGACCCACTTGGTGAATAATGCCTTGGCTCACGGGATTGAGGTTCCCGAAGAACGCCAAAGAAAAGGTAAACCTCCCAGAGGACGGATTACGGTTCGTGCCTTCCACCAAGGCAACCAAACGGTGATTTCGGTTTCTGATGATGGTGCGGGGATTGATGCGGAACGAGTAAAAGCCAAAGCTTTGGATAAAGGATTAATTACGCCTGCGGAGGCGAAAAAATTAAGCCGTTCAGAAGTTTACGATCTGTTGTTCGCCCCTGGATTTAGTACCAAGGAAGTTGCCGATGATTTGTCCGGTCGCGGTGTGGGACTGGATGTGGTGCGAACCAATTTAAGCTCGATTCGCGGCGTGGTGACTATTGATTCTACCCTGGGCAAAGGAACGACTTTCAGTATTCGTGTGCCTCTAGCTTTTAGTATTTCTAAGGCTCTGATTTGTATTAGCGATCGCGCCCGGATTGCTTTCCCGATGGATGGGGTGGAAGATATGCTCGATGTCCCCCGCGATAAAATTCAAGCGGCTGCTGAATCGGAAACTTTTATCCCTTGGCGGGATACTATGTTGCCGTTCCGACCCATGCGCGAACTTCTGGTTTATCATCGCCATTTGGGACGGGGTAGTGTCTTTGGTGGCAATGCCGAAGAAGATATTATTTCTGTGGTGGTGCTGCGTAGTGCTGGCAATTATTTGGCGTTGCAGGTCGATCAGGTGTTGGGCGAACAGGAAATCGTGATTAAGCAGCTAGAAGGGCCTGTCCCCAAGCCCATTGGTATTGCTGGGGCTACGGTGATGGGGGATGGTCGGATTGTGGCGATCGCTGATGTCCTGGAACTGATTGACCTCGCTGCCGGACGCATCAGTGATAAAACCAGTGCTGCCTGGGAAGATCGCGTGATTTCCGAAGAACCCTTGGTTCAGGAACAACCCACTGTGCTGATTGTTGACGATTCGATTACTGTCCGAGAACTATTATCCATGACCTTTAATAAGGCAGGATATCGGGTGGAACAGTCTCGCGATGGTCAAGAAGCCTGGGAAAAACTCAAGTCTGGTTTGCCCTGTGATATCGTCTTCTGCGATATCGAAATGCCCCGGATGGATGGGTTGGAGTTGCTTTCTCGTTTGCAAAAAGATCCCCAACTTTGTCACCTGCCAATGGCTATGCTTACTTCTCGTGGGGCGAGGAAACATATGCAGATGGCGATCGATATGGGCGCAAAGGGATACTTCACAAAACCATACTTAGAAGAAGCCCTTTTAGAAGCCGCTTCCCGAATGCTCAAAGGAGAGGTTTTAGTCCCTTCTAGGAGTGAAGTTTAGTTGTCAATAATTAATAATTGAAGATTGACAATTGCCGATTAAGTATTCAATATTTGTGATGAATACTTTTTTGCTCAATTGTCAATTTTCAATTATTAATTGTCAGTCATTAACCAAAGAATCCCTACCCAGCAATTAAGCAATATCGAGGGAAAAATTACTGGAATGAAGGGGTCTAATTAGTAAATAGGTGGTCATTTCTCCTTTGCCTTTGATATGAATCATGCCCCGTTTTTCAAATAAGAATTTATCTTTTAAAATTTCATAAGTTTCTGGGGTGACTTGAATCGCCCCAGGGATGCCATGAGATTCCATGCGACTGGCAATATTTACGGTATCTCCCCATAAGTCGTAGATAAACTTTTTTAAGCCAATTACCCCAGCAACGACCGGCCCACTGTTGATGTCAATTCTAATACTAAAAGGTTCGCCGGTTTCAGCACTGAATTGGTTAATTTCTTGCTGCATATCTAAAGCCATTGCTGCTATCGCTTCGGCATGATCCGGTCGATGTACCGGCAGCCCTCCGACGACCATATAAGCATCGCCAATGGTCTTAATTTTCTCGACTCCATGTTTTTCCGCTAGGCGAGCGAATCGGGAAAATATCTCATTGAGTAAATAAACCAATTGAGTGGGAGAAACTCTGGCGGCTAATTTGGTAAATCCGACAATATCGGCAAATAAAACCGTGGCTTCGGCAAACCCATCGGCAATGGTAATTTGTTCTTTTTTAAGCTGTTCAGCAATAGTTGGCGGTAAAATATAGTTGGCGGTAAAATATTTAATAACAGTTGTTCTGATTTTTCTCGTTCCATGCGTAAGGCAAATTCGGCGGCTTTGCGCTCGGTAATATCCCGACATAGTGATAAGATTAAGGTGCGATTTCCCGCTTGTAATAAGCCGATGAGGCGTGATTGGCTTTTTTGGTTTTTGGGATGCCTTTAAACGTTTATATGTGAGTTTATATGTGATTAATTTTTGGGAAAATTTCACCAATTTATTCAGTAAAGTCAGTAAAATTCGTTAAAATTCGTTTTTTATGCTGGGCATAAATCTGGCTGATTTAAATCAATAACATTTTTCAGATAGTTTTCAGGTAATTTGGTCAGACAAAAGTGGTGAATTTTGATTTCGTATTGATTTCGTTTGAGGAAAAAGGCGGGTAGTGATGGTGGCTGCCCGATACGAGCAAGGAAGTCAGCGATCGCTATCACTTTGAAGTATGTGCAGAATCACTGTACCCAGTGACTAACATCACACTAATTTACCCAAGATGGCTTTAGGATCGGGAGATAAACAATCATTTGGTTTTCTACGCAGTCTTGAAAGGCTGCGCTTTTTTGTTTTTTTTTGTTTTGCCATTTAATCCAGAGAGGAATAAATGGCAGATAGAAGCCATCAGTCACCTGGTTAGCGATCGCGAGCGGGATATTTTATTCCCAAAATCACTCCGATGACTGAAGCAAATTACACAAAAGCTAAAAAAAGTTAAAATTTGCAGAAGAACCATTTCAGTAACCATTCCAGTAAACTTTGTGGTTACTCCCGATGTCTGCCCGATGTCTGATTTGATTTGGCAAAATTTCCCAGACTTTATCTGCTCAAGAAAAATACTCAATGCTGACAAATCCGCATTCCCCATATTGCGATTATTTGCTGGGTTAAACTGACTCATGTCACAAAAATTTAACCTAAGAAGTCACATTCAGGCTTGACTTAAATCACTCAATATAATTTTCTACTTATCTAGAATAATTTGTAAGGAGTTACGGGGGATATTCCGATGACAACAAATAACAAAAAAGTTTTACGTCAAAATCCTTTTACAGCCTATCGAGATCCGATCACTGGTCAATGGCAAATTATTCTGCATTCTGCGTCAACCAATCAAAATTACTCCCAAGGGTCGAAGTAAGTATTATTCGTTATTCGTGGGTAGGGATTCTTTTGTTAGTTGTTAGTTGTTAGTTGTTAGTTGTTAGTTGTTAGTTATTCGTTATTCGTTATTTGGCTTAAGTATTTATATTGTCGGGTGGGCAAAGGTTCACCATCATACATGGTAGGTGGGTAAAATGGTTTGCCCACCCTACTCCTAACTGCAAATGTGCAATTTTGAAACTGTCCACTGGGGTAAGACATCCAGGGCGATCGTCGCTATACCTAAAAGTAATAGAAAAAGTAATAGAAAGTCATAAGCCACTCATCGACAGACTTGATGCAAGTCCAGTCACAAGAGTTGGCAATCTGTTTGACTGAACTATGACATCTGTAATTAAGAGTATGACCCTGGTCTAAGGGTGTTCTGATAGACCGATTCAGGATATCTTTAGAAAAAGAGATTAAAATATTTGGTTCTGTCCTGACCTGACTCGTGACCGGATGTAATACAAAGTCATTGGCGATCGCGTAAACTTGATGTTCACCCCTGGAGGTTGCAAATGTATTACCTAATTCTCAACGAAAACAATCCAGAACTCCAAGAACTCTTTCCCCAAGGGATTCCTACGGATAGCGAAACTCCTGAAGAGTTTGTGGAAGTCTATGACGAGTTTGGCGAGTTTGTCGATATTGAAATGGCTTATAGCGTGAATATCAGAGGGCTGACCCAGGATGAAGAGCTCAGATTATTCCAAAATTATGCCGCCACCAATAATGCCAACCTAGTTAGAGGCGCTTTTCAAATGCTTGACGATCTGAAAATTTGCCCAGATCAAGTAGAAAAAGTGGTCTGGCGTCAAACTCAACCTGTGTCAGTGGGATGAAAAAAGTCATCGTCGTCATAAAAAGTCAGCAAAAGTCAGCAAAAGTCAGTCAAAGTCAGTCAAGTTCAGTCAAAGTTAGCACCGCCCACGGTGACACCGCCCGGTTGAATGTCTTTAGGGGCTGTTTCTGATGACTCATGGGACTCCATCTCTGCCCCTGCCTTCTGGGTTGAACCATCACCCCAATAATTCTCATCATCGTGTTCGGTGTTCGTATCGATGTTAGTAATAGATCGCTGAAAAGTAAGAACAACTTAAGAATTAAAAAAAATTAAAAATTAACCGGCAACTCAAAGCCTAAGAAATCCAGTATCGATCTGAGGCATTGTCTGAGGCATTATTAGTAATTTAAAACGCAAACAATTTAGTATCTTTCCCTTTGTCCCGCTCGCTTAAAAGCAGCGATCTCTTGACCCCTTGTTTAACCCAGTGAGACTCTGGGTTTTTTTGCGGATCTATTTCAGAAAAAATTTGGTATATTTTGGTATATTAAATACTATAGATCGGCGACCCGGACATTTTCCTGTTAATGCAGGGTTGCCCAGGTAAAAGCGGACGGAAATTTGATTAGTATCGGTATTTTCAGGGCCGCAATTCTGTAAAAATACCATCCCCAGAGACAAAGGAGGTCTAAAAGTTTGGCACGGGTACGAGTTCGCCAGCATGTTAATCCACTAAGTCAAGCGTATAAAAAGCCGGTGACACCCCCGGATTGGTCTCAAGTTTATGCTGACTTGAGTAAACCACTGCATTTAGATATTGGTTGTGCTTGGGGCGGTTTTTTACTTCTGATGGCAGAAATGGCTCCTGAGTGGAATTATTTGGGGTTGGAAATTCGTGAACCGGTGGTGAATGAGGCGATCGCAAATCGGGATCGATCGGGCTTAGATAATCTCCATTATATTTTTTGTAATGTGAATCAATCTCTGCCCGGATTATTGGCATCTTTGCCCGTGGGTACTTTGCAACGAGTTTCGATTCAATTTCCCGATCCTTGGTTTAAAAAACGACATCAAAAACGTCGGATCGTGCAAGGAAATGTCGTGGCAACTATCGCTGAGTATTTGGCAGTTTCTGGGCAGGTGTTTTTACAGTCAGATGTGGAAGAAGTGGCGCAACAAATGCGCGATCGCTTTTTGGCGCATCCCAGCTTTTCTCTCACCCATTCAGACTGGTTGGCCGAAAATCCCCTTCCAGTTGCTACGGAAAGAGAGCTTTCTACCCTCAAGAACCAAAACCCGGTTTATCGTTGCTTATTAGTTAAAGCTAATTAGTTAAAGCTTATTAGTTAAAGCTTATTAAGTAGAAAACAGGTTTAGCTTGATTTAGTGACTACAATTGTGGCAGATTATTGCCGATTCTAGCATTAGTCATTTTACCCAAGAATCTTATGAAGACTATACCGGAAATAAAAACCAGACTAAAAGCCTATCGAGATTTGAGAGAACAAAGGCTGCCGATTAAAACTGCTCAAAATATGCGTCATAGTCATAGTATTTCCACAACCAGAGAAATCCCCCGGTTGGGTTGGAAGCCTTTCGCTTGCGCGAGCGCGGCAAATCGGCGAGCTCTTGAAGCCTATCGGCTGAGATTGGCGAACTGGAAATTTTTAATTCCGCCACAATCCTCCCATTAACGCTCCATAATCATTCAGAGCGTGGAGCGTTGATTTTGGCGTATTGCCAATCATTTTATTGAATCGATTCAGATATTTTTTGGTAATAATTTAAATGTAATTAAATGTAATTTAAATGTAATTAAATGTAATTTAAATGTAATAATTTAAATTATTAAAATTATTGATTGAACCTGAGCCAAAAGTATGGTATAATAAATATTACAATGCAGATAAAATTACTGGTTAATTTTGACTAAATCAAAATAACCTAACCTGGATTTTGTTTGTAATAAGTTAGCGAGCGCCATAACGATAACCATAAAGGAAGGGCTAAATGAAAAGCAGATTAGTTGAAGTTTTATTAGTGGAAGACGACGAGGCTGAGGCAGACCTGACTCGCGAAACCTTAGAGGAGCAGAGAATTTCTGTCAAGTTAAATACTGTAGAAGATGGCATAGAAGCGATGGCATATCTGCTTCAAGAGGGTGCCTATGCGGATGCAGTCCGACCTGACGTAATTTTGCTGGATCTGAATCTGCCCAAAAAAGATGGTCGGGAAGTGTTAAAGGAATTAAAAAATCATGAAAATTTAAAACATATTCCTGTGTTAATTTTAACAAATTCTGCTTCACCAAAAGAAATTTTGACTGCGTATAAATTGGGAGCTAATTGTTATTTAAAAAAACCAATCAATCTAGATGATTTTGGTGATTTACTCAAGTCAATTGACGATTTTTGGTTTAACTTAGTCAAGTTGCCTAGTTTTAAAAAATAAATTAATCTATCATAATTTATCAACAAATAGACTATTATTTAGATTAAATCAATTTTTCGAGCAGGCTAGAAAAACGATAAATATTAACCAGCGCTCCTCCAATTGTCGCTATTACTGCTGAAAATTCGAACCAACCAATCTCGATAGGCAAGCGAATCGCAAATTTAAAATTTCATGGTTAATTCGGGGAATAAGTAGGTGAAAATAATTAAAAATTAAAAATTAGAAATCAAAATAATTAATGGCAATTTTCGTTGCCGATAGGCTTTAGGTTCCCGCCTATAGCGCTAACTCGCATGGCTTCGCTAACGCGGGAATGACAGGTTTTTTGTACTTCATAACTCCGAGAAGTGCTATATTTAATCAACCCAAGCTAAAATATCATCACAGTTGCTTTCGGAGGTGGATGATGTTTAGTTGGTTCTATAGCCGTTTAGGTATGGCTTCATTCCTGGCTTTGGGGTTGACTGTTCAGTCAGCAATCAAGGCGATCGCCCAAACCCCGTTTACGGATATTGAAAATCACTGGGCAAAAGCTTGTATTAATGAATTAAAAAATAGAGGGATTCTTAATGGATACCCGGACGGCAGTTTTCGTCCGAGTGCCCCGGTGACGCGGGCTGAATTTGCTAGTTTATTAATGGCTGCTTTTTCGGAAACAGCGCCGGTTAGAGAACCGATTCAGTTTATTGATATTCCCACGGATTTTTGGGCAGGAAATGCGATTCGGGATGCTTATCAAAGAGCTTTTTTATCGGGATATTCGGGACGGATTTTTAATCCTAATCAAAATATCCCGAAAGTTCAAGTTTTGGTGGCAATTACGGCGGGATTAAAGTATTCTCCGAATCAGTTAAAGCCGGCTCAATTAAGTTTAGCCTTGAATGATGCTGAAGCAATTCCAGAATACGCCCGCAGCGCGATCGCGGCAGCAATTGAAAGACAGCTTTTAATCAACTATCCTAATGTGCGGGAATTTAATCCCAATCAACCAGCCAGTCGCGGTGAGGTTGCCGCTTTTTTCTGTCAAAGCTTGATGGGGGTATATTCGCCAATTCCAGTTCAATATGTTGCGCGGGCAAATGGATTAAGTCCAGAAATTACTGGGGCTGATAAACCGGCAACGAATAATCCTCAAACTCCGGTGGCAAATAATCCGCCAACTTCAGGAAGTAATCAAACCGAAACTCCGGTGGCAAATAATCCGACTCCTCCACCAAATCCACAGAACGATCGCACACAAAGCCCCAATCAGTCCATCACGAATGGGGAAATTCGTGGGGTTTGGTTGACTAATATTGATAGTGAGGTGCTATTTGCTCCAGAAAATGTGGCAGCGGCGATCGCACGTTTAGGGGATTTAAACTTTAATACGGTTTATCCGACAGTTTGGAATTGGGGTTATACTCTGTATCCGAGTCAAGTAGCGGAAAAGGTGGTTGGGAGTAAAATCGATCCCGATCCAGGGTTGCGCGATCGCGATGTTTTAGCAGAAATTATTCGCCATAGTCAGGCCAAAAATTTACGAGTAATTCCCTGGTTTGAGTTTGGTTTTATGGCTCCAGCAGATTCAGAATTAGCCCGTCGTCGTCCTGAGTGGATTACCAAACGCAGTGATGGCACGCAGGTGAAAATGGAAGGAGCCCATCCGCGAGTTTGGCTGAATCCTTTTCATCCAGAAGTGCAACAATTTCTGATTGATTTAATCGTGGAAGCGGTGCGAAAGTATGACATCGACGGGATTCAATTAGACGATCACTTTGGGCTGCCTTCTGAGTTTGGTTACGATGAATTTACCGTAGCTTTGTATAAACAAGAAAACAACGGAAAAAAACCCCCCAGTGACCCCAAAGACCCTGAGTGGTTGCGGTGGCGAGCGGATAAAATTACCGCATTTATGGAAAAGTTATTTAAAGCCATTAAAGCGGAGAAAAAAGAGGTGATTGTGGGGTTATCTCCCAATCCTCAAAATTTTTCTTATCGCGAGTTTTTGGCGGATTGGTCAACCTGGGAACAAAAAGGCTTGATCGAGGAATTGATCGTACAAATATATCGCAGCGATCGCAATGCTTTGATGGCGGAACTCCAAGATGCTTCAATTCAAAAAGCCCGCAAACATATCCCCGTCGCCATTGGGATTTTATCGGGGTTAAAAGGACGACCCATTGCTATGGCTGATATTGCCGACCAAGTAAATATTGTGCGGCATCAAGGATATGCGGGAGTTTCTTTCTTTTTCTATGAAAGTCTCTGGAATTGGGCGCCAGCCCTGGCTAATGAAAGGGCCGAATCTTTGAAAACTATTTTCCCCGAAAAAATAGAGGCACCGAATATTTTTCAAGGGTGGGAAGCGCCGACAAATTAACCGCTGATTGATTATTCCCTAGGATATTTTTCTATTAACCAAGCGATCGCCCCCCCAATAGCTTCGGCGGCTACACTAATCAGCCGATAAAAGGCGATCGCACCCAGCAAAATTCCTGGGGGAAAGTAATTTTGTAATAAAGCGATCGCCGTAGCTTCAAAAATGCCAATTCCCCCCGGTGCGCCGGGAACTATTAAACCCAGTAACCAGGCAAAACTAAAAGCACTCAAAACTAGAGATACCGATGCAACGAGAGTCGCTAAATTGAATGGATTTAGGGGTGGCAGCATGGCCACCATTGCTAATAAAAAACCACTGCCCCGCAGGGAAAGAAAAATAATTTCTCCGATTAAAGAAAACCAAGGATAGCGGTGCATTTTCCCTGGTTCTAACTGCTGGTCATTCTGCTGGTAATTTTGGGAATCTTCTGAGTTATTTCCGCTGGTTTTTGCGCTAATATTTGAGGCTGGATGATGCTTTTTCAGTTTCGCCTTACCCAGAAAACTGACCAAGAAATTTAAAATCACCGGATGCACTCCTACAAGTACCCCGGTTAAACCCAATATTTTCCCAAATTGAATCACCGTCCGAGAAAAATTATAGGCACCAATTTCTAATTCTTTGGCGGAGGTATTTTGTAATGGAGCAAAAATTAAAGCCATAATTAAAGCGGCTGCTGCCATTAATAGCGGTTCTAATAATACGCTGACCGTGGCAACATTGCCAGTAACTCCGATTTGTTTAATTGTCAAAATGCGGCCATAAAAATGCCAGATATTTCCCGGAATATACTTGGCCATATTGGTGGTTAAATATATTCGCAAAGCCCAAAAAACTGGGACAGGTTGATTAAATTCCCGCAAAATCCAAGTCCAGACCCACCCCGACCAAATATGTGCTAATAAGGTGACGATTAAAGATAAGCCTAAATAACTCCAACCCGCTACGGTAATTTTCAGGGATACGACTTCTAATGCGTGTTTTTTAAAGGTGGCGATTAAGAAAAATAATACAGCCCCTAATATTAACCAACGAAAAAATAATTTTAGGACTTTTTTTAGTTCTGTTTTCAGCATTTGAGATATTAATAATAATGGGAATATTTAATACCATTTACCAAAAAATCTGCCATAGTAGGGGCGCAATGCTTGCGCCCCGGATGTTTTATGTCAATCACAATTGAAATTACTATATCACAGATTAATTAAATCATATCAGGCATAAAAAAACACAGAGATTTACTTTCTCTGTGTCGTGTCTTTTGGTCATGGTAAATATTTTCTGAGACTAAAGATTAATAATGAACAATCACAGGTGTGCCGATATCAGCCCAATTAAATAACCATTCCGCATGATTGACCGCTACATTGGTGCAACCATGACTGACGGGAGTACCAAAGTTATTATGCCAATAAGCCCCATGAATGGCATAACCGCGATAGTAATACATGGTAAATGGCACGTCAGGAACATCGTAACCTTCTCCTTGCATTCGGGCGCTTTCATGTTTGGATTGAATGGCAAAGATGCCTGGGGGCGTGGGAGTGCCATCTTTTCCCGTAGAAATAATCACTGCGTAGACAGGGTTTGCTCCTTCCCAAGCGATTAATCTTTGGGTGGTTAAATCAATTTCAATCCAGCGATTTTGGGATTGTTGTAAATTGAGAATCTTTCTAGCAATTGCGTTGTGATATTCGCTATCAGCCAGCGCTGGCAAAATCCAGCCTGCCCCAGCAAATCCGCTGATCAGTGCAGAGACTAGGAAAGTTGCCGATCGCCTCCATAAATTCTGAGGCAAATGAGGCAAATTATGACCAAAAAGTGTGCGTTTCATGTGAAATTCCCCATCAACCATAGAATCAACCGTAGAATTGTCTGAAGTTACATCTCTGTTGTTTCCAGTGTAGCTAATTTAATTAGATGATTCTAATTTAATTAGATGGTTAATTAGATGATTTCTGGCGGAAAGACTGGAGACTGGTGACTAAGGTTTGACTACGTTGGGCGATCGCGTCCCAATTTTGGGCGGCAATTAAAGATGGGGGAAATAAATCCCCCGCTAACCCAACGGCGATCGCCCCTGCTTGGATAAATTCGCGGGCATTGTCAATGGTGACGCCCCCAGTGGGAATCATGGGAATTTGTCCCAGGGGGCCTTGTAATCCTTTAATATAGGCGGCATAACCCACCGCTTGACAGGGAAAGATTTTCACACAGGTAGCCCCAGCTTGCCACGCGGTGACAATTTCCGTGGGGGTGAGGGCGCCGGGAATGATGGGAATTTCGGCGGCGACGGCGGCTTGAATTAACGGGATATTGACATGAGGGGAAAAAGCGAATTGTGCCCCAGCAGCGATCGCCTCAAATAGGGCAGTTCGATCTAAAATTGTCCCGGTGCCAATGATACAGTGGGGCAATTCCGAGCGCAACTGTGCAATTAAGGCCGGGGCGCTGTCCGTATTCCAGGTAATTTCCACGATCCGCAAACCGCCTTCGGCCACAGCTTGCGCCTGCCGCCGACCGAGTTCGATCTGTGGCGCCCGAATCACGGCGATCGCCCGATGTTGCTGCAATTCATTTAACCAATTCTCCGAGCTCATTGCCTGGATCCTGCTTGATATATCCTGCTTGGTATTCTTTGATCTGATCAGCCCATACCGCTTTGATATGATATATGGCCAGCGCCGGTTTTCGAGCGAAAACGATGAATTGTTTAACTAGAATTGGCCAGAATTGGCCAGAATTGGCCAATTAATTCTCAGTTAATTTCTGTGCGGGATGAAAAAATCGGCATTGCGGTCAATTTTGAGGCAAGGGGTTTATCATTAAATTACAGATCGGCGATCGTCCGCCTAGGATCTAAAAATCATCAAGAATATCGCTTTACTACCAATTTCCATAATTTCCATGAGTTACTGCATTAATCCCAAGTGTCCCAAACCGAGCGATCCTTTGAATGCGAATAACCGGATTTGTCGTCAATGCGGTGCTGAACTGCTCATTGCCGGACGCTATCGGGTGATGCAGTTGCTAGGAGAGGGCGGTTTTGCCAAAACTTATGAAATCGATGATCGAGGCTTTCCTAAAGTTTTAAAAGTGCTGCAACTCAAAGAACCCAAGGCGATCGCGCTGTTTCAACAAGAAGCAAATGTGTTGCAGAAACTCAAACATCCGGGGATTCCCAGAGTGGAGCCTCAAGGATATTTTACCGTTCAAATGCGATCGAGCAAAATTCCCCTACACTGCTTGGTCATGCAAAAGATTTATGGCCAAAACTTAGAACAATGGTTAAGCGATCGAAACAATTACCCCATTACTCAAGAGGAGGCAATTGACTGGTTAAAACAAATGATCGATATTTTGCAGGAAGTTCACCGCTGGCAATTTTTCCATCGAGATATCAAACCCACCAATATCATGCTGCAACCCAATGGTCAATTAGTTTTAATTGACTTTGGTTCAGTGCGAGAAGTCACCGACACTTATTTAGCTAAAATGGGCGTCGGACACCGAGGAACGGTGATTGCTTCTAGAGGTTATGCGCCCCCAGAACAAGAAAATGGTCATCCGGTCCCCCAATCAGATTTTTTTGCTTTGGGACGGACGTTTGTGCATTTACTTACAGGTAAACATCCTCTGGAATTTTATGACCCCCGCACTGATAGCTTGCAATGGCGCAATGCTGCCCCAAAAATTTCCCCATTATTAGCAGATTTTATCGATTATTTGATTGCACGGTTGCCCGGTAATCGGCCTCAAAATGCTCACGTTATGATCCAACGATTAACCGAAATTGAAGCTAGTTTAGCCGCGAAATCTAGCCTCAATTTTTCTTTAGCTTATCCTTTACCGTATCAATTGTCAGCTAAATTTAACCCAGCTTTTAACCTAGCTAAATTTAACCCAGTCAAAAAAACTAAACTGGCGGCGGCTATACTTTTAGTTGTCGGTCTGGTGGGTTATTTAGAAGTGAGTATCTATCAATATATTCGGACTTATTTAAGCCAAAATCAGCCCAATGAAGCGGCTATATCCGGCCCCCCGTCCCCAGATTTATGGGATGAAAAGTGGGATGAAAAACAGAAAAATAACCCCACGTTGATCCAGGGTCAAACGGTGCGAGGAAATGTGGAAATAGCCCAATTAAGAGCCGCGTCTTTTGCTGGTACAATGGTTGACTTACCACCGATTTCCACTAAAACTGCGGCGAATAACCTGAGTCAAGTAGGGGTTCAAGCTGGGGCGATCGCCACCAAGACCGTTCCCGAAATTCCGCCAAAAACGACAAAAAATATTTCTTTATATAAAACCATTGCCGGACACGATCAAGATGTTCAATCGGTGGCAATTACCCCGGATGGTACAAAAGTTGCCAGCGGTAGTTTTGACGGTACGATTAAAATTTGGCATCTCGAAACTGGCGAATTAATTCAAACTTTAACCGCCCATTCAGATGCCGGAGAAATTATTTCTTCAATCGCCATTAGTCCCGATGGTCAAACCTTAGTTAGTAGCAGTAATAGTTACGTTGGCAATATTAAAATTTGGGATTTATCCACTGGCTTGTTAATATCAACTTTAAAAGCCCAAGGGGTGGGAGTTTCTGTCGTAGCGATTAGCCCCGATAGCCAACTTTTAGCTAGTGGAGGAAATGACGGGAGTATTAAACTTTGGCATTTGGCCTTGGGCGAAGAACTGGGCACATTTTCCGGCCACTTTGGGCGAGTTTTTTCCGTGGCATTTAGTGCCAATGGTAAATTTCTCGCAAGTGGGGGTGAAGATGGTTCCATTCATCTCTGGAATTTAAGCCGCATTCAAGGAAAAGTTGGGTTTGATTTCCAGCCCGATCGCCGCTTTTTAGGACATACTAATGCGGTGCATTCCGTAGCTTTTAGCCCCGATAATCAGCGGTTAGCTAGTGGCAGTGCGGATAAAACAATTAAATTGTGGAATGTAGAAACCGGAGAAGCGATCGCCACTTTAGCCAGTCATTCTGGCGGTATGTTATCCGTTGCCATTAGTCCCAATGGGCAAATTTTAGCCGGAGGAAGTTTACTCGGTCGGATTAAATTGTGGAATCTGAATACTGGGGAAGTGATTGATACCTTATCAGCCCATTCCCGATGGGTTGAATCCGTCGTATTTAGTCCCGACGGACATATTCTTGCTAGTGGCAGCAGCGATCGCACCGTGAAAATTTGGGACTTAGAAACATCCCCTAATTAATCCCTAATTAATCCCCTAATTAATCATTGCTCATCATTGCTCATCATTGCTCAACAGCAGAAATATCCACTAACTTTTTCTGCTGCATATCCACCACATAATGCAAACCATAATGCGGATTCGACCAGCGTTCAAAGGACAAGATATGTTCCCCTCTCCAAGCTAGATTTGTAAAAGGACGCCAAGACAGAGGGATCCCTTGAATTTGGTAAAATTTTCCGGAAATCATATCTTCGATAAATATCTTTTCTTGACAACCCTCCTCTCTCTGGGATTCAGATCGGAATTCACAAATCGTAAACCCTTGATAAGTTTGGGCTGAATTTACCGCAATATTCTCCCGTTTTTGCCTGGGTAATCGGGCAACTTCGACAATTTTTATCTTTTGGGCTAGGTCTTCAAACCCTTGGCTAATTTCTGCAGAAATAGCCGGTAAATTATCCCCTGGGAAGGCTGGGTTCAAGGTCGCCGCAGCTTCACAGGGATAGCACCATAAGAGGCAGAATTTTAACAGCCCCAAACATCCCCAAACTATAAAATTAACCCGGTAAAAACATGGCTGAAAAGCCAAATTATCTTGTGTTTGTAAGTATTTTAAATGCATAATAATTCACCGACTATTCTACCTTGCCTGAATTTTCGGCCAAAGCTGAAAGCTGACTAATGATACCATTTACAGAAATTCATCCAACAGCCCCTAACATTCGTAGGGTGGGCAAAAAATTTTACCCACCCTACCATATATGATCCTACACTTTTGCCCACCCTACAATATAAATACTGATACTGTTGAATCACCTTTTGGGCTGAGAAAATATCTGGCATATATCTAGGATATATCTAGCATCAAGACAGTGGCTTAATTTCTATTTTAACTCCCGTTTCTTCGCTTTTAATATGTCGCCAACTGCCATAGGGCAAATATTTCAGGCTGTCTGAGGGTAAAACTCCCGCTGAAACCAGTGCGTCACATACACTACCGATCGCATTATCTCCATCCCCCCGATGCTTTCCATATAAAATAATCCGCAAAGCAGCCGCCTTGAGGGGTAATTCCAGGGGTGGGTTCATCCGGTGAATTTGCATCAAAATCTCCCCTTGGGCTTTTAAGCGCCATTCGCGATAGCGTTGCGGAAAAAATGTCCCGTTTTTAGTCACGCGGGGACGTGCTTTTGGGGTGACATTTCCGGAAATCCAAAACGAATAAATTTTCGCGGATGATTCAGGGGATGATTCAGGGGATGATTCAGGGGATGACTCAGGGGATGACTCAGGTTTGCTGGTGGTCGAGGCGCCAGTTTCTTCACTGGCAACCGGGGGTGAAGCGAAGCTATCCCCAAGGGAATCCCCTGTAGGGAGATTTTCGGTTTGATTTTCGGTTTGATTTTTGGTTTGATTTTCGGTTTCAGGGATAACATCAACCGAGTTTGCGGTGGTTGGATTTAGTGGATTTAGCACGGTTTCGCTATTGACTGTAATCGGTGGGTTTATTTCCCCTTTTCTTTCTGGTAAAGCTAGATCAGGTTTTTCTGAGTCATTTTCTCCTCTTGGCAGTGCCGGTTGATGGGATTTTCTCTCGGATAATTTGTCAGATAATTTGTCAACACTCGGCCACCCTTGAGCAATTTGCATATAGGTGGCAGCGGTTTTTACGGACAGATGACAATGGTCGGTTAACCAGCTATTCCATTCTTCAGTAGGAACCAGGGTGATCGCTTGTAGTAAGTAATCCCCGGCATTTCGTCCATGCACTAAACCCAGGGCGATCGCGGTTTGACACCGCTGATGTTCCCCTTGAATTCGCTGAATTAATTGGTCTAAAGTGAGGATATCCGCCCCAGGCAGAGGGAAGCAGGAGCGCGGGGGGGTAGGGGAGGAGGAGGGATCGGTTTGACGCAAAATTTCCAGAAATGTCATATCAATTTTGTTGTTTGTTGTTTGTTGTTTGTTGTTGGTTGGTTGTTGGTTGTTGGTTGGTTGTTGGTTGTTGGTTGACTGACAAAACTTAGTCAGGCAGGTACTTATAACCCTCTTCTGTCACTTTCCGAAATAAACAATATAGTTATTTCAATGGTGATTGATACAATGCTTCGGGGGCGCAAGCAGCGCCCCTACGCGGCGGCTTGCGCCCCGGATGTTTTATTTCAATCACAATTGAAATTACTATAAATACAGTAAATTATGCAGAGGAATAAAAGGGTTTGAAACCATTCATAAGTAGTAATGCAAACTTAATAATTTTTCCCAACATTATCTAAGACATCTGTGACATATCTATGAAACATAAAATACTGTCTTGTTTTTGGTTTATAAATTTTTAACCGGCTATTTTTCAAAGCTATTGTCGAAGTGTGAATAGATTAATTATTGATTAAAATTTGCCAAATCATCGGATTTTATTATGAAAGATATTTTCGTTTATATGATAGTTTAAATATGAGAGTTTAAATCGATAATCCCTAGAGGATTGGACTGCCATGAAATTATCCCATCATTTGTTTCCCAGTCTCATTGTCACTTTCTCCGGGTGGGTTTTGCCCTGGCAGTCGTCGGTGACAATCTTGGCTGTTGATTGTTGCCAATTTGATATGGTGATGTGAATTGTGATGTGATACTGTGAATAGACAGTCCCTAGAAAAGGGTGTACAGTCGTTTAACTTCTTTCCATTTACTCAGATCGAAGCTAGGATTTAAAATAATATTCAACTAATAGCAACTAAATTATGATCGAAAGAACCACTGAAATAGCCCATCCGCCAAAAGAAAAGCATCAAGCATCTCAAACCCCGTTGGTATCAGTAGTTATGCCTTGCCTCAACGAAGAGGAAGCGATCGGTAGCTGCATTCAAAAAATCCAGCAGACATTTAAGAAAGCGAATATCGATGGTGAAATCGTAGTTTGTGACAATGGTTCCAGCGATCGCTCCGTAGAAATTGCGGAAAGTATGGGAGTTCGGGTTGTTCATCAGCCGATACAGGGTTATGGCAATGCTTATTTAGAAGGGTTTTCATCGGCCAAAGGAGATTATCTAATCATGGGGGATGCTGATGATACCTATGATTTTAGTTTAATTCCCCAATTTTTAGATAAGCTGATTCACGAAAAATACGATTTCGTTACAGGCAGCCGTTACTTGCATCCTGCGGGAAACCAATCTAACCCTTGGCTGCATCGCTGGTTTGGGAATCCTGCCCTGACTACCATTCTTAATCTCCTATTTGGAACCCGTTACACTGATGTGTATTGCGGATTTCGCGGATTTAGCCGGAAAGCTTATGACATGATTAAGCCAGTTAGTCCGGGAATGGAATTTAATCTTGAGTTAGCGATTAATGCTGGTCTGAGTGGCTTGAAAATTGCCGAAATTCCCATCTATCTACATCCCCGCAAAGGAGAATCTAAACTTAGTCCAATTCGCGATGGGTGGCGAAGTCTGCGGATGATGTTACTGTATTGTCCAAACGCAGTATTTTTGTGGCCCGGAGTGATGCTTATGCTTTCGGGAATCTTACTTCATCTGATGGGAATATTGGGAGTTATTCAATCCGATGGAAAAGCGATCGATCTAGCGGTGGGAATTTTTGCGACTATTTTGAGCGTCATCGGATTTGAAGTATTAAGCTTGGGGCTGCACGCAAAAACATATTCTTGGAGCCGTCGCTTTAATAAGAATAATCCTACTTTACAAAAATTTTACCGGATTTTCAAGTTAGAAACCGGTCTTTTGCTAGGATTAGGAATGATTTTATCTGGTAGTCTAATGTTGATATTGTCGCTAGATCAGTCGTTGGACTCAAACGCGCCATATCCACAAGCTACCAGTTTAATATTTATAGCAGCCACATTAATTATGATAGGTTGTGGGACAATGTTTTCTACTGTTTTCATTTCTGCCATGTCTATGAAAAAAGTGGAAATTTACGAAATACCTAAATAGGATATTTTTTAATAAAAGAAATATATGAACAAGATGAAAATTCCCGTAGGCTATTTTGCCAAAAATATAGTGAAACCTCTACATCGCTCTACTATTAAGGGACGGCGATCGCAAGTTTTAAGTCATCATTTGAGTAACCTATTGCCCCCAAATCAGCGTTTAGTCGGTTTAGATGTAGGTTGCGGTACGGGAGAACTAGCCAAGACTATCCAGCAGTTACGTCCTCAGATTGAGATCGATGGAATTGATATCTCCATCCGTGAAAATGCTGTGATTAATGTCAAGCCCTATGATGGGTACAATCTCCCCTTGCCAAATAAAAGCTATGACTTTACTTTACTCATTGATGTTTTGCATCATACGGACGATCCATCAAGAGTCTTACAAGAATGTGCCAGAGTTTCCCGAAAATTCATCTTAGTAAAGGATCACTGGTGTGAATCTTGGTGGGATCGAATCCGTTTGCAAGTTCATGGACTGGGTAGGTAATCGAGGTGATGATGTAAATCTTCCCTATAACTATTTCAGCATAAAAAATTGGGAATTTTTGCACCGACAGTATGGATTAGTTCCTGATATTCAACTCAGCCAACTAAATTTATACCCCCAACCGCTTTCCTTAATTTTTGATAGCAATCTGCACTTCTTAAGTTTACTGAAAATTCCTGGAGATCGTTAGAAATGACTTTTCCGCCCAATTCCACCAGCGGTTACTATCAAAATCAGCCGACTATTGCGGGTTTAGTCGGGAATATTTCCTGGTATGCTCGCCAAAAAATGTTTGAGTCTTTGATGGAGTTGGCTTGTCCCACCCCGGAAACAACGGTTTTAGATGTCGGAGTAACGTGCGATCGCCGTAAAGACTCTAACTTTTTTGAAAAGTTGTATCCGTATCCCCATAACGTTACGGCTTTGGGTTTGGAAGATGCTTCGTTTCTCGAACAGCAATATCCAGGGCTAAAGTTTGTCCAAGGTGATGGGTTAAAGCTACCTTTTCCAGATCAAAGTTTTGATTTAGTAGTTAGCTTTGCGGTCATAGAGCACATAGGCAGTCGCGATCGACAGCGGGCTTTCCTCCATGAACTCCTGCGGGTGGGACGCACCTGCTGCATTACCACTCCTAACCGTTGGTATCCCATAGAGTTCCACACGGTTCTGCCTTTTGTTCACTGGCTTCCTGCTCCCTGGTTTCGCTCTATTCTCAAAGGTTTGGGTAAAGAATTTTATGCTAAAGAGGAAAACCTAAACCTTTTGTCAGAAAAAGATTTAACCTTGATGTTTCCACCAAACAGCAAGGTCGAATCTCAGCATTTTCACCTTTTAGGCTGGAAATCAAATCTGTTGTTTTACATTAAATAATTGTTAAATTAGCCATGAAAATCATCAATTGGATTCAGCGTCCAATCGCCCCTTACGTTATTTTTTTGTTTGGAGTCACCCTCCTGTTTACAATTGCCTCTACAGTTCCTTATCAAGTCGTCGCGGATCCAGTACCCCAAATTAAAGGAATTTCTCAGTGGCTCAATGGCGAAACCAGCTTCCTGAACTTTTATGTAAATCCCGACCCCAAGGATTTATCTCAAAATATTCAAACTTGGCACGTCTGGCACGCTCCCGGAGTTTCCTTTGTATTTTTTCCCTTAATTGCCCTGGGTTTACCGTTAGGAGTAGCATTAAGAACTACAGCATACTTTTTGTATTGTATCGGGGGTTGGGGCTGGATTAAAGTAGCAGCAATTATTCCCGTATGTCAAAAAACCAAACTAACTTTATCTTTTTTGCTGGTAATGTATTATACAGCGATGGGTAGTGCGTTTGGTCTAGCGGGAGATACCATACCTTTGGCAATTTTTCCTTGGTTATTGCTCTACGCCATTCGTCTTACATCACCGGGAGAGTTACCAAGCAAGTTCTCTACTTATTTAGGTCACTGTGTTATTTTCGGCTTTTTATTGGGAATTATGTATTGGGTAAAATATTCGGCTTTTATTTTATGCTTGGGACTCTTGCTATATTTAGCAATTTACTTAATGTTTTTGTTTAATAAATATTCCTTGGTCAAGCGATTATCCTTAGTAGGAGCGTCTACAGTTTTATGCTTGCTGCCGATTCTTTCACTTAATATCATTCACCGAATTTTCTCTGGATTTAACACCGCAGTAGAACAATATGAATCTGCTGGATTTGCTTCTAGTTATACAGAAGGCTGGGGTTTATTCTTATCTTGGATTGCTTCTTTTAGCTTGGGAGTATTTAATTATGAAAATTTGGCAGCAAGAATTGGCTATTTTTTATTTATTTCAAGAGGTTTTGAATCAATAAAATTGACATTTTATCCTTATAAGCTTGAAATATTAAAACTTCCTATTGGAATTATTATAAGTATAGTCTTTTTAGGCATTATTTTTTTATTAAAAACCCACAAGCTTTATCCTAAAAAAATTAATATTTTGTGGTTATGTATTACCGTGTTCCCTTTAATATGTTTGGCTTATTTGACTCAACGATTAGGTTACAATTTTTTGTTGTCTTCTATCAGTCGTTATACTTCTCCTGTTTTTATTTTATCAGTCCTTCTACTAACTAATTCATATTTTAGAAATGCTGACAATTCAGTCAAGCCTAGGTATGTACAGCAAATATTAGGCTTTGGTTTTGCTGTTTTAATCTTTTTACCCCAAGTTCATACTTTAGCACATGGGGGCAAGAATATGATATTACGGCATAATTACATTAGCACGAATTCATTATGGTTGCCTGCTTTATCACAGGTAAATTCAAAATCTGTAATAGAAAAAATTAATTCCCAAATTAAATCTTCAAAAGATGTCATTTTATTTGTTGCTCTAGATGATTTACTCGGAGCGGAAAACCTTGCAGTCAAACATCGCAATTTATCCTTCTCTCTAGACGATCGCACCCCATTCCATACATCCGAAGATTTACGGGTGATTTTAGTGATTTCTAAATCACTGGAATCAGACCAAGATATTGTTAGATTCAATCAGAAATTGCCTCAAGCAACAGAATGGCATCGGGTAAGTGATATTCCAGATGCGGAGGTTTCTATTTGGTACTCGGATCTGAAGGCTGCCAAAAATTGAGTTAACCCAAGCAAACAAACCGGGTTTATGTGGTGAATATCACAGTTAACTGTGAAAGCGCTCGTAGAAACCCGGTTTCTAAGTCCCCAAGCAAAGAAACCGGGTTTCTGTGGTGAATATCAAAGTTAACTGTGGCAAGCTTTCAAATAAACCCGCTTTCTAAGTCACTTGGGAAGGCGATCGCGCAGCTTTCCTGCGAGGGAATCGCTTTTTTGGGGGTGCGATCGCCCAACAGCAATGTACTGAATCAACATCAGACTAACAATCTTCCGACCGGAGAGCAAGCGACGATAAAATCAAAAGATATAACTTGTATAGGTAATCTAGTATAGGCAATGAATAAGAGCAACTTACCGCAGTCGATGACAAATCGTAATTACGCAATTATTGGCACAGGGGCGATCGGTGGATTTTACGGCGGCAAACTGCAAAAAGCCGGAACTGAAGTACATTTTTTGCTCAACACAGATTATGAGTATGTCAGAGAAAATGGTCTGTTGATTTCATCGACCGATGGTGACTTTCATTTAGAAAAAGTCAACGCATATAACCAAGTGCAAAAAATGCCTCCCTGTGATGTGGTAGTTGTCGCCCTCAAGACTACCCAAAATCATTTACTCCCGCAGTTATTGCCCCCCCTACTCAAAGAAAATACTATAATTGTTGTGCTGCAAAATGGTTTAGGAACTGAAGAATATATCGCAAAATTTCTCCCTAATCACCCCATTATCGGGGGATTATGTTTTATTTGCGCTTACAAAGTTAAGCCCGGACATATTAGTCATTTAGACTATGGGAAGATTACTTTGGCCGAATATTCGGCGCACGGTCAACCCGCTGGAATTACCGAAAATATGCAGTTAATTGCTGGGGATTTTGAAGCGGCAAAAATTCCAGTTATCCTCAATGAAGATTTAATCTTGACGCGCTGGAAAAAGTTAGTTTGGAATGTGCCTTATAATGGGCTTTCGGTTATTTTAAATGCTCAAACTAATGAATTGATGGCCAATCCACATACTCGCCATTTAGCGGAAGATTTGATGCGGGAAGTGGTAGCTGGGGCGGCAGCTTGTGGGCGAATTATTCCCGAAGATTTTATTGCCGAAATGTTAGATCATACTGAGAAAATGAAGCCGTATTTGACGAGCATGAAATTAGACGGCGATCGCGGTAATCCCCTGGAAGTAGAAGCCATCCTAGGCAACCCTTTACGCATCGCTAAATTAGCCGGAGTCGATTTACCTCGGATTTGGATGTTGTATCAACAGTTAAAATTTATTGATGCTCAAAATACCCAGTTAAAGCAATGATATTGTTGATTTGTTGATTGTTGTTGGTTGATTGTTGATTGTTGTTTGTTGTTGGTTAGGGAACAGGGAATAGGGAACAGGGAACAGGGAACAGGGAACAGGAAAGAGGTTCGAGGAAAGAGTCCTCTCTTCTCTCTTCTCTCTTCTCTCTTCTCTCTTCTCTCTCCTCCGTTCCCCGTTGCCTGATAACTGTTCCCCGTTACCCAACAAACAACGAACAACAACCAACCAATAACAAATGTCTATTGATGCCTTAAAAGCTTTATCATAATCAAATACCCTTTACAAAACTTCATAACTGACCGTGATTGCAGAACCACTTACCTCACCCAGTACCTTGGAACCACTGACTTGGCAGTGGCAAAACCATCATGTTAAATACATCGTCAAAGGCACAGGTCTGCCCTTAGTTTTGGTGCATGGGTTCGGTGCCTCCATTGGACATTGGCGTAAGAATATTCCCGCCTTGGCTGAGGGAGGTTATCGGGTGTTTGCTTTGGACTTGCTAGGATTTGGTGGTTCCGATAAGCCGCCCGTGGACTATTCCGTGGAACTGTGGCAAGAATTGCTGAAAGATTTCTGGCATGAACATATTCAAGCACCCGCTGTATTTATTGGCAACTCTATTGGGGCGCTGCTGAGTTTGGCGATCGCCGCTAATCATCCCGAAATCGTCGCTGGTGGGGTCTTGCTAAACTGTGCCGGTGGCTTAAATCACCGTCCTGAAGAACTGCACTTTCCCCTGCGGCAAATTATGACCATCTTTACTAATGTGGTCAGTTCCCCAGGGTTAGGGCCATTTCTTTTTGACCGCATTCGCCAAAAACATCGCATCCGCAACACCTTAAAACAAGTTTATGGGAATAAAGCGGCTATTACTAACGAATTAGTCGAGTTACTTTATCAGCCCTCTTGCGATCCAGGGGCGCAAAAAGTTTTTGCCTCTATTGTCACCGCCCCTCCTGGCCCAAAACCGACGGAATTATTACCCCAGGTACAGTGTCCGTTATTAGTTTTGTGGGGCGAAGATGACCCTTGGACTCCGGTGAGTGGCGGGCGAATTTTCCAAGAGTTTGCAGAGTCGCAACCCATTAAATTTGTTTCCATTCCCAAAACCGGCCACTGTCCCCATGACGAACGGCCCGAAGTGGTCAACCCGTTAATTTTGGATTGGCTTAACAATCTGTAATGGTTCGCCATTAAAGGAAATAAGGAATGTTTTCTGGGTGGAACAGCTTGATGGGGAGCAATTAGGCATCAGCATTAGGCATCAACGCCAAAAGAAAGGTGGGCAATACCCACCTTTCTCTCATTTTTTCTCATTTTTAGTTATGGGTAGAATAAAAAAACGCCTTAAGTTAACATCAGCAATATAGAAAAAACGTCTAATACTTTTTTGGCTGAATTGACAATATAATTTTATTTTATATGGTTCAACTGGGTCAGGTAAAAAAGTGGTGATTCCAGAAAGCTTAATAAAAAATTAATGGTATTATCCTGAATAGCGTGTAAGATTTAACTGGGTGCTTTCTCCCCGTACCGATCGCTGACTGCTCGTTTTCCACAACCCCTAATACCTGATGGAGCCAAATACTATGAAACCTGCGGCTGAATCCGCTCTCGAACTGCAAGAGTTGATCTCTCGGGTAATTTCTTCCATTTCCCATGAATTGCGGACTCCCTTAACCACGATTTTATCATCAGCGGAATTGCTTGAATCTTATCAAGATAAATGGTCAGATGAACAAAAAACTCGATATTTGCAGCAAATAAAAATATCGAGCCTCGCCATTCGAGCAATTTTAGATAGTGAGGATTTTTCGGCAAATTTGCAAAAATTGGCGGAGCAAATATTAGAACCAGAGCGATTATATCAATTATGTCAAATTTTACGCAAAAACAACGAATGACTATGAAATTATCGGCGTAAGATGGTATTCTCAGAAGGAAATACCGGGCATAAAGTTATGTCATCAGCAGCTAATATCTCAGATAGATTCGTGAATCCGTGGCAAGAGTTTTGGTCACTCGCTCGCCAAATTACTTTTTTAAATCATGGTTCGTTTGGTGCTTGTCCCCAGGTGGTACTCGCTGAACAACAACGACTGCGATCGCAAATGGAACTCGATCCAGTGCGATTTTTTATGCAAGATTTTGAGCCATTGTTAGATGATGCGAGACATAAATTAGCTCAATTTGTGGGGGCAAGTCCTGAAGATTTAGTGTTTGTTCCCAATGCCACCACCGGGGTAAATACGATACTGCGATCGCTACATTTCCATCCCGGAGACGAAATACTCACCACCGACCATACTTATAATGCTTGCCAAAATGCCCTAAATGTGGTAGGAGAGCGGGAGAATATCCAGATAGTCCGGGCGCCCGTACCTTTTCCCCTGGAATCACCAGATCAAATCATTGAATCGGTGATGCAGAAAGTCACCCCTAAAACTAAACTGGTATTACTCGACCATGCTACCAGTCAAACTGGGTTAATCTTTCCCATTGAAAAACTAATTAGTCAACTAACAAAACTGGGAATTGATACCTTGATTGATGGTGCCCAAGCACCGGGAATGGTATCGATAGATTTGTCAAAAATTGGCGCTACTTACTACACTGGCAACTGTCATAAATGGTTACTCAGTCCCAAAGGGGCAGGATTTTTATATATTCGCTCAGATCGACAGTCACAGATTCGGCCAATTGTGATTAGTAACGGCACCAATTCACCTCGCACGGATAAGTCAAAATTCCACTTAGAATTTGACTGGACAGGCACCGACGATCGCACGGCTTACTTATCAGTGCCTACCGCCATAAATTTTATTGATTCGCAACTAGAAAATGGCTGGTCAGAACTGATGCAAAGAAATCACCAGTTAGCGGTGACAGCCAGAAAAATTATCGCTGAAACTTTAGGAGTTGCTTTGCCCTGTCCCGATGCCATGATTGGGGCAATGGCGTCGATTCCTTTACCCCATAAACGGCCAAATTTTCCTCCTGAGCAATTACAATCGGATTTATACGATCGCTATCAAATTCAGGTGCCAATTTTTTATTTTTGGCCAACCCAACAGTGGATAGTGAGAATTTCCGCTCAACTTTATAACACCGAGGCGCAATATGAAAAATTAGCCCAAGCTTTGCAAGAGTTATTGGGTATTTAATCTTGACTACAGCCAAAGCAAGCAGGCTGCTGCTGCCGGGGTGCGGGGGAAATGGACGGTGGATCGAAGCCCCCCAACTCCTGTATAGGGTCTTGGATATAGGGCTTTGCCCACCGCAGCAATGAGCGCGATTGTCATAGTTATGAAGTACAAAAAAAATTTGTCATTCCCGCGTTAGGCGGGAATCCAGAAAACCTCTGTACTTCATTCGGACAATAACCGCTATATGTTTACTCGTCAATCAGGTAAAATGTTTTTTAGATTTTTATTTCTGATTCTTGGTTGACTAGCCAATTTTTTGGTTTACAACAAAAAAAGAAGTTTCAATTGTAAACAATTGCTTTATGCCATTGGCAGAGATGCGCGATCGCCTAGGGAAATCCCTCACTCCCAAAACCCTGGCGATTTTTGAAGCCTGTTTAATTGGGTTAGTATCAGGGCTGGCAGCGGTTTTACTCAAACAAGGAGTGGAATGGCTGGGCAGTATTCGCTTAGTCCTCACCCAACAATATCCCGTTTGGTTGGTACTACCCGCGATCGCCTGTTGTGGTGCATTTTTAGCCGGTTTACTCGTCCAGCGGGTCGCCCCGGAAACAGCGGGCAGCGGTATTCCCCAGGTAAAAGTTGCCTTAGCTGGACTCGGTAGCAACCTGGATGGTCGAGTCGCCGCGGTCAAGTTACTGGGCAGTATGCTCACCATTGCCTCTGGTATCACCTTGGGTAGACAAGGCCCCACGGTGCAAATTGGTGCCGCATTAGCCGCCCAACTCAGTCGCTGGGTTCCCACCTCTCCCGACTATCGGCGACAGTTAATTGCTTGTGGGGCAGCTGCCGGACTTGCAGCGGGCTTTAATGCCCCCATTGCCGGGGTCTTATTTGTCGTAGAAGAACTAATTAAAGATTTTTCCAATATTACCCTTGGTCCAGCAATTATTGCTTCTTTTATCGGCGCGGTAGTTTCTCGAATCTTAGGGGGACAAAGCCTAAGCCTCGATCGAAGTTTGACCGCATATTCCACCACGTTTTCCGCCCAGGAAATTCCTTTTTACCTGCTGTTGGGAATTCTCGCGGGGTTGCTGGGGGTACTATTTCAAAAAGGCATTGTCCAAACCACTATTTTTAGTCGGCGATGGTTGCGGGTGAGTTTGCCCCTGCAAATGGCCTTAGCTGGTTTAATTGGTGGCATTGTTATCTCCAGCTTACCGCCGTTATTTAGAAATCATGCCGGGTTACGAGAGTTTATGTTGACTGGGGAACCTGATGCGAAAAGTTGCGCGATCGCCTTTATCACTCACTTCTGTCTCACCATTATTGCCGCCAGTTCTCGCGCCCCAGGGGGACTATTTGCACCATCCTTAATTCTCGGATCTGCCCTCGGTTATCTAGTTGGTTTATGGGAATGGCAAGTTGTGGCTTTGGCAAAACCCACCAGTTACGCCTTTGCGGGAATGGGGGCATTTTTTTGCGCCGTATCTCGTGCCCCCATTACCAGCGTGGTAATGATATTTGAAATTACCACAGACTTTAACCTAGTCTTGCCGTTGATGATTGTCAGCGTAGTTTCTTACTTAGTTTCGGAACGCATCAATCGCGGTTCACTTTATGATGAACTCTTAGCTTTGAATGGCATTGAACTGAAAAAAGAAAAACCAGCGGGCGGTTTTTTATCGGAAATCCACGCCGTAGACGTGATGCAGCGCCAAGTGGAAACCCTCAGCGCCGAACAAACTCTCGGTGAAGCTTTGCATAAGTTTGCATCGTCTCATCATCGCGGCTTTCCCGTGGTCAACAATGGTCAATTGGTAGGAATTGTCGGTCAAGCGGATTTAGCCAAAATAGGCACTAAAGGCTATCACGAAAACCAATTAGTCCGAGAAATTATGACTCCACAGCCGGTGACAGTAAATTCAGACGATAGTTTAAGCGAGGTTTTATATCAGTTAAATCGGTTTGGTTTAAGTCGCTTGCCGGTAGTAGAAGGACGTAAATTAGTGGGGATTATTACTCGGAGCGATATTATTAGAGCCGAAAGCACTCATTTAGCTAGAGAAACTTCCGGTAAAAGCAGTCCTACTCCCTCTTATGTGGTGTATCAAACTCGCGATCCAGCGGTGGGAAAAACGCGGATTTTGGTGCCATTGGCTAACCCAGAAACTGCCGGAACTTTGTTAAGAGTGGCTGCGGCGATCGCCCGCGAGCAAAATTCTGAACTAGAATGCTTGCAAGCAATCTTAGTTCACCGGGATCAACCCCCATCAGAAACCCCAGTACGCACCACTCAGAGTCGTCGTTTGTTAAAGCAAGCGGTAAGAATTGCCCGCAGTTGGGGAGTGCCGGTGCATACCCAAGTGCGCGTGACTCACGATGTCTCCCAAGCGATTTTAGATGCGATCAAAGAGCGACATATTGATTTAGTTTTAATGGGTTGGAAAGGTACGACCTTAAGCCCTGGGCGGATTTTTGGTAACGTGGTTGATACGGTAATTCGCCAAGCTTCTTGTCATGTGGTAGTGGTGAAATGGAGTCAATCTTTACGTCCAAACAGTTTAGAAAACTTAGAGCATTTAGACAACTTAGATAGTTTAGACAAGTTAGACCATACTATAGAAGATATTCCAAATTTTAAAACTTGTCCGGTGCCTTTATTTAATCGTTGGTTAGTTGCCATCGGTGGCGGCCCAAATTCTCAACAAGCCCTCAAACTTTTACCGGGTCTATTGAAGCTAGGGAATCAACCAGAAATTCGCCTTTGTGAAGTGTTCGCTCCTCATCAATTTCAACCGGATAAAACCCCATTATATCAAGCCCGTGAATTCCTGACTCAGCGGGTGAATTGTCCGATCGCCGTTACTCCTATATATGGCGATTCCGTCCCTGAGGTCATCAGCACTTTAGCACAAGAATATCATTACGATGTGGTGGTACTCGGTGCCAGTCGGGAAGGGTTATTACAACAAGTGGTTAAGGGCAATATTCCCGAAGAAATTTCCCGCAGTTGTCGTTGTACGGTGATTTTAGTCCGCAGTGCGAGCGGTACTTCTTAACTAAAACTTTCTTACACAGGTTATGCGCTTGCCTAAAAAACTTTTAAGGAACTTTTGGTGACTTTTCCGGCCTGGAAAACTGAAGGGCGATCGCCACAGTCCAAATCCCAAAAAAATCGCAAGTTACTTACTATGATAGCAATTATGACAGCAAAATTAAAGCCAAAGTCAATATACTTGATAATTTAACTGGTTAAATCCTCTATGTCCTCAATTAAATCGTTGCTTAACCGTCGTCGTTTACTTAAGTTCAGTTTATTTGCTAGTACCGTCGGTCTGTCTTGGGCTTGTAGCCAAAACCGAGTACAGTCCCAACAGAAAAAAGTGTTGGTGCTTGGGGCGGGGATTGCCGGATTAGCCGCTGCCAGAGAGCTTCAGCAAAATGGGTTTCAAGTGACGGTTTTAGAAGGACGCCAGCGCATTGGTGGACGCATTTATACTGATCGCACCCTGGGCTTTCCCGTCGATTTGGGGGCGTCATGGATTCATGGGATTACCGATAATCCCATTGGCAATTTAGCGCGAGAATGGAATATTGCGATTAAGCCCACAGATTTAGATAATATTCTCTTGTACGGTAACAATGGCAAATTAATTAGCGAGCGCGATGTTGATAGTAGTTACGAACTCTATGAAAAAATTATCGAACAGGCGGAAGCGTTAGCGGAAAACGCCGAAAAAGACCTCCCCCTGGCAGCAGCAATTCAACAAATTTTCAAATCCCAATTCAAATCCCAAACCCTAACTCCCCAACAAACTCAGCTAGTCCAATGGTGGTTAAATTCTGAACTGGTTATTGAACGAGGGGCGGACTTAGAAAATCTTTCCGCTTGGTGGTTTGATGAGGGAGAAAGTTTTGACGGCGATGATTATATTTTTCCCCAAGGCTATGACCAAATTATCAACGGATTAGCCAAAAATCTGGAAATTCAGCGGCAACAAAAAGTGATGGAAATTACCACCAGCAATTCTGGCGTATCCGTCACCACTGACCGAGGTAACTTTACCGCTGATGCGGCGATCGTCACCTTACCTTTGGGAGTCTTAAAATCTGGAAATATTAAGTTTTCTCCCCCATTGCCCGCCAACAAACAAGCCGCTATTAATCGCCTAAGTATGGGAGTTTTAAATAAGGTAGTGTTAAAATTTCCCCAGCAATTTTGGCCAGAAGAATATCACGGATTTGGTTATCTATCTGAAGGTCAAGCGGATTTTGGTGAATTTTTGAATTGGTCATTGTATAGTGAAAAACCGGCATTAATAGCCTTTACTGGCGGTAGTTTTGCCCGCAATATTGAACAGTTATCAGAAGAGGAAATTAGCCAGCGCATTATGCGGATTTTGCGGCAGAATTATGGCCAACCCATTCCTGAACCCGAAAGCGCGATCGTCACTCGATGGAATCAGGATCCGTTTACTTTCGGGTCTTATTCCTATATTCCCGTGGGTGGGGATAGCAGCGATCGCGATCTTCTCGCTGAACCTGTGAACCAGCGCCTTTTTTTTGCCGGAGAAGCTACCTCCCGTGACTACCCCTCCACTGTACATGGGGCTTACTTATCAGGAATTCGCGAAGCCAAACGATTAATTAATCGTAATATGTAGGGTGGGCAAAATTGCCCACCTTACCGGCTTGCTCAGATAAAATATTGTCGATTAATTGTCGATTAAAAATCTACCCCGCGCTTCAATTCAACCCCTTGGTTAGCATAATGTTTGTGACAAAATACTTCCGAGTGAATACTCGCGAGTTCAAAATAAGCGGGGATATTTTGACAGCGACCTGTAATAATAATTTCTGTATCTTTGGGTTTGCGTAGTAGGGCTTCTACAATTGGTTCAACAGGCAGTAATTCTAAATCCACCGTCGGATTTAGTTCGTCCAGGATAATCGTTTTATATAGACCAGAAGCGATCGCAGCCCTAGCAATTTCCCAGCCGCGTTCCGCTTCCACATAGTCGATTTCTTGTTGTTTTCCGCGCCAAACAATCGCATCTCCGCCGCAACGTTGATGATCCACCAAATTAGGATAGATTTGGCGCAAAGCCGCGATCGCTGCATCCTCCGTATAGCCACTTCCCCCTTTCAGCCATTGCATAATCAAAACCCGGTGTGATTGGTCTTGAGAAATACCCTTACCAATAGCTTGTAATGCCTTACCCAAAGCACTGGTAGACTTGCCTTTTCCTGCCCCGGTATAAATTTCGATCCCACTTAACCCTTGTTCCTCCGCTAATGGATGGTATTGCGGTTTCATTTCCGAATGCAAATCGGCAATTTCCAGTAACGCGGCGGGGGCACTGCGACCCGTGGCGATAATTTCCACATGATCTGGTTTATGCTGGAGGGTGCGGACGACTTCATCCACTGGCAATAAGCCCAAGTCTAACAGGGGGTTCAGTTCATCCAAGACGACCACGGAATAAAGACCAGAGGCGATCGCCCCCTTAGCCACATCCCAACCCCGTTGGGCTTCCATTCGGTCAAAGCGGGTAATTTCATCGGGGCCAAAAAACTCCGCCCGACCCGTGCGAACTTGGTCAATCAAATGGGGAAAGCCCTGTTGCAAAGCAGCGATCGCGGCATCTTCCTCGTACTCTCGCCCCGGTCCTTTGAGAAACCGCAGCAACAGCACTCGACTTTGATCCGGGGTATTAATTCCCAGGCCAATTGAGCGTAAAACCACGCCCAAAGCGGCTTGAGACTTGCCCTTACCAGCCCCATCATACACATGGATTTGACCCGTAACGCGGTTTTGAGCTTGAGCGGTGCGAATGCCGATCCCAGCGCGTGTCATAATTTCTTCTCTTTGTTAATAATAGTCAGTAGTAAATAGTATCAGGAGTAACTCGTTAAGCTAATTGGGAACGCGCAACTATAACAACAGATTTTCTAGTTAGCTGACTTTCCCGTTTCCTAGTTTAGAATATCAGAAAGAACTTATGCAGCGTAACCGAGATATTTTCTTCCTGTCAAGCTAGAAAAATAATTTTTCTGGCCAAGCTGGTTAAGCTCTTTTTGTTCACCCCTTCCTTATCTGTATGCCAGCCAACTTTATTACCAATAAACTTATAGTTAGATTTTCTGTTAATATTAATTTATGCTGGAAAAATTGCTGATGCTGATTTCAATTATTCCTCTAAAAACATTATTTTTACAAAGCTTATTCCTGCTGATTCAGATTACAATTGAGTCTTCATTTTTATATCATTTTTTAAATCTGTCTAGAAAAACCAGTTTAGAATACTCCATTCCCATGAACTTATTCTCAACCATCATAGGTTGGTTAATTTTTTTATTTTTTATGCCCTTAGCAGAGCCTAACTTTCAAATTCAAGTCATGAATTTTATTCTTTTCAATAAACTATCTGATGAAGCTGATTTTTTGATTACTATAATGATTTTCACATCATTCACATTAAACTTAATTTTAAAACTGCTAATGTTTATGTTTTTAGAAAAGCTGCAAAAAGCTTTTTCTGTAGTCGCTATTCCTCCCCCAAAAACTGGAAAAATATTCCGCAGAAAACTGCGAAACAACAAAAAATATCAAATTATTATTTGGGGACATTCTTGCAGTCATGTATTGCTCGCATTAGTTTTAATAAGTTTAGTCAATTTTAATTAACGATGAATCAAGTTACCAAAATCTTAGAAACCTTCGTCAACTTCTTTAAAGCCCCGCAAGCTATTTCTTGGCAGACCTTGATGTTTCTCAGTATGTTTTCTGGAGCCTTTGCACTTTTTGCATATCTTTTACCCGATCGCGCTGGTATTGTAACGGCAAATGTGAGTGGGTATTTTGCCTTAATTTTTTTGACTATTGGCATGTTTTGGTTTTTTACCGAAAAACGAACGCGAGTTTTTGGCATTGAAGTAAGACCGATTGTAGTGGGATTATTGCTTTCTATACTTATATTTAAAAAAATTGCCGATAACTTATTTTTTGCTCTTGGACAATTTGCCCCAATTATTTGTGGCATAATTGCTATTATACCTGATATTTATCAACAATTTAAATTAACTAAACCAGAATGGGAAAAAATTCAGCAATTAATTACAGTTTTTTTACTTTACTTGTTAGCTAGTTGTTGGTTTAGTTTTTACGTTTTTATTCAAAACTGGTCAAAAGCCAATTACCCGGAAAAGTTTTATATTGGGCAAGATTTTAGTCAAAGTATTTTTGTGGTGCAACTAATTCCCGCCTCGGTCAATGGTCAAAAAAAACTGCTCAAAATTCCCGAAGAAATTTTAAACTTTTTTGAGATTTATCTGAGGAACCAATTAGAAAATCAAGCTTGGTCAAGGGTTGAATCTTATTTGAGATTATTAGACTCTAGATTAGACTCTAGATATTTAAAGAATCAAATTAATCAGTTGTTAATCAGTAAAATAGAAGACAGTGAATGGTCGGTGAGACTTGAAGTAGAATCACCGGAAGACATAGGTCAACCCAATGTTTCACAATATAATTTAACCTTGTGGGTAATTTGGTCAGGTGGGAGCGAAGATTCGCCTACATACCGTCTGAAAAAAACTTGTCAAGTCCGGCAACGGGCTGCCAATATTCCTAGTGCCAACACCAAAGGAGTTGCGGAACTCATTTGCGAAAAAACGACCCTAATTCCCCCAAAAAATACGCCTTAAGTCTTTTGCTTTATAGCGGTTATGATCCCGATGAAGTACAGAGGTTTTTTGGATTCCCGCCTGCGCGGGAATGACTTTTTTGGACTTCATAACTCTGCCAAGTAATTATTTATATTGTAGGGTGGGCAAAATTCCACCATCATATATGGTAGGGTCGGTAAAATTTTTTGCCCACCCTACGAGTGTTAGGGTCTGCCGATCTATGATATTTTGAGTAAAATTTAGTCACAATCAATCAAGCGATTATTAAGGAGTGGCGCTGATGACCAATCAAATTCCCACAACGGTTATAGGAAGCAGACCCTATATCGTCCTGAACAACCAAGGCGAAACCGTAAAACTTGACCTGACTAAAGCCACTCATATTTTAGGTAGACCGGGGGGACAGGCAGACCTGCTAGTTCCTAATTGGCCGGTTATGTCTCGGGAACACGCGGTACTGCGGCAAATGGGGAGTGACTACTATATTTATGATGGATGTAATGGTAAACCCAGTACCAATGGCTTATTTTTAGGCCGAACTCGGATTACTATGGCTGATGGGTTGCAGCTTACCAATGGCATGGAATTACGCATCGGTCAAAATCCTAAAGACGAGATTATTTTAACCTATTTTAATCCGATGGATAATCAGGCGGCTGTTCCCCCGTCTCAGCCGTCGTATTCTCTAACCAAATTCCCCTTTTTAATTGGTCGCGACCCGGTTAATGCTAGTTTACATTTAGAAAGTCCGGTTATTTCCCGTCGTCACGCCAGCATTGAACCGGCAGGAGCGGGAAAATATCTGTTAAAAGATTTTAGTACCAACGGGGTATTTGTTAATAATCAGCGAGTCCAAGATAAGGTCGATTTAAGTGATGGGGATACGATTAGAATTGGCCCCTATATTTTGGTGTTGCGGGGCGATCGCCTGCAAATTTTGGATCGGGGCAACCAAATTCGCCTAGATGCAGAAAATTTGGTGCGAGATGTTAAAGACGAAAAAGGACAGCCGAAACGGTTACTCGATCGCATTAACTTGGCGATCGAACCGGGGCATTTTGTGGCCTTAGTGGGAGGAAGTGGCACCGGAAAATCTACTTTAATGAAGACGTTATTAGGGATTAATCCGACCACTGAAGGGAAGGTTTATCTCAACGGCGATGATTTGCGGCAAAACTTTAATATGTATCGCAATCAAATTGGTTATGTGCCCCAGGATGATATTATTCACGGGCAATTAACCGTGACGGAAGTGCTAACTTATGCGGCAAAATTGCGATTACCCCCAGATATTAATATCCAGGAATTAATCAAAAAGACCCTAAGTGAAATTGAGATGAGCGATCACCAGGATAAGTTAGTCAATAAACTAAGTGGGGGGCAGCGAAAACGAGTCAGTATCGGGGTGGAGTTGTTGGCAGATCCGAAATTATTCTTTTTAGATGAACCCACTTCTGGTTTAGATCCGGGGTTGGATAAAAAGATGATGCAATTGTTGAGAAAACTAGCGGATCAAGGTCGGACGATTATTTTAGTCACCCATGCCACAGCTAATATTACTTTGTGCGATCGCGTTGTATTCATGGGAATTGGCGGGCGATTATGCTACTTTGGCCCACCGAAAGAAGCCTTTCAATTTTTCCAGATTACCACGGGAGATTTTGCCGATATTTACAATCAACTGGAAGACAAAACTAAGGTAAAAAAATGGGCGGATAAATTTATTAATTCTACTTATTATAGCCGTTATATCACTAATTACATCAGCAGTCAAAACCAAACAGGTCAAAATTCTGCCAATCAAAATCAGAGTTCCGCTAAAAAACCGGCTAAACCGAAACAAGTCAAAGCTTCACCTTGGCAACAACTATTGATTCTAACTCAGCGTTATTTAAAATTAATTTTCCGCGACCCGGTAAACTTAGGTTTATCCTTGCTTACTGCCCCAGTGGGAATTGGTTTAATGACTTTAGCCTTGCCGGATAAAAATCCTTTAATTGGCGAACCAGAACCGAGTTTAGCCCCTTTAGCTCTCAAGGTATTATTTGTATTTACTTGTGCTGCCCTTTGGGTGGGATTTTCCGCATCCTTGCAAGAAATTGTCAAAGAAGCAGCGATTTATTTCCGAGAACGATTAGTTAACTTAGGACTAGGGGCTTATCTGGGTTCAAAAGTGATCGTTTTAGGACTTTTAGCCCTAGGGCAAACCGTTTTAATCACCGGGACAATTTTGCTGGGTTTCAAACCTCCAGAACCAGAATTAATTTCCTGGCCTTTAGGATTAGCCATCACCACATTCCTCTCTTTGTTTACTTGCATTAGTCTAGGGTTATTGGTTTCTGCCTTGGCCAAAAATAGCGCTCAAGCTAATAGTACATTGCCGCTTTTATTGCTACCACAAATTATTTTTTCCGGAGTATTATTTAAAATGGAAGGGGTAGCAGAAAAGATATCTTGGTTAATGCTAAGTCGTTGGTCTGTGGGGGCTTATGGTGCTTTGGTGAATGTGAATGCAATGGTGCCCGACCCGGAAAAGTATATTGATTACTACGGAGAACGGATTCCTTTACCATTCGAGCCGACGCCAATTTATGATGCAACTTGGCAGAATTTAGCCTCGAATTGGGGGTTTTTGTTATTGCATACGGGGATTTATTTGGGCTTGACTTGGTGGGTACAAAAGCGCAAGGATATTTCATAGAAACTTGTGAGCTAAAATGTAGCTAAAATGTAGGGTGGGCTTTTGCCCACATTTTGCTTAAAACCGCTTGGTTTTGTCAATGAGCCATTGTTGACTTTGTTCATCCCAAATCAGTGAAAATTGCAAGTTTTCCGAAGAAACTCTGCCCGTTTTCATGTAGTAAGTCAACCGACTATTTACTAAGGCAGTGTCTTCGGTACTGGCGACGACATTCACTTGAGACACTTCTACTCTGTCTACCTGGTTCCACCAATCCAAGTAATTTTGGTAGTTGCCTGATTGTCGCTTTTGAAATTCTGGAGATAGCTGATTCCAAGTGGTAGAATATCGCCGTTGATTAATTTTGTCATAGTAATTTATGATCGCTTCAGTCCGGGATGGTTTAGGGGTGGGTTCTGATGGCTGAAATATCTCAGATATTGGTGGGTTATTTGAGGTTTCCGGCTGGGTTTTCGGCTGAGTTTCCGGTGGGGTTTCTGAGGGGAGTGTTTTCTCAGGAGTTGGGGGAATGTTGGAGGTTTCTGGTCTTGTTTCTGGCGGAAAGTATTGGTTTGGACTAGACGGGTTTGTGGTTGGCAATTGGCTGGTTTCAGGATAAACTGGCGCTGGCTTAATTGCTGCTGCTTCTGGTGCCTGATCGCTGCTATTACCTCTATCACTTGTTGAGTTAGAGTTGCCTGACCAGCCGGAATTGCCGGATCCTGTTGATTGACTGGTGGTGTCAGAAGAAGTCGTGGTGACCGGTGGTTTGTTGTTCTGCATCATGGCAAAACTGCCAGCAAATGCGGCGCTAAAAATCATCACTCCGACAATGGCGATCGGCAACCAACCACTGTTCGTTTGTTGATTCGTTTGTTGACTAGAAGTTGTAGCCGAGGTTGGGAAATAAAAATTTCTCGGAGATACCGCTACCGTGGCCATGTTTGAGATAGGATTGCCTTGATTTTCTGGTTGCAATGCTTTCAGCATTTCTTGGGCACTATGGTAGCGATCGCCGGGATTAAATCTAACCGCCCGATCTAAGACTAAAGCTAAATTCGGAGTAACTTGTGGGGCATAATTTCGCCAGAGAAGTTGTCCAGTCCGAGAGTCAGTTTCTAATTCTTGGGGCATTTTGCCTGTTAATAAATAAATGCCGGTCATGCCCAAAGCGTATAAATCACTGGAATAAACTGGTCTACCTGCCGCTTGTTCTGCGGGCATAAATCCCGGTGTACCAATAGCAATTGAAGGCACCCCGGAACCGGAAGCTGTTACTACTGTATTCATGGTTTCTTTAACTGCCCCGAAGTCTATTAAAACCGGCAAACCATCCATGTTGCGAAACATAATGTTATCCGGTTTAATGTCACGATGGAGAATTTTGTGACTATGGACAAATTCTAATACTGGCAATAAACTAACCAGTAAATCTCGCACTTGGCGATCGCTAAATTGACCCGCTTTTTGCAGCTTATTGGTCAGGGTTTCCCCTGGAATCCATTCTTGAACTAAATAAAATTCTCCCTGGAATTCAAAATAAGCATATAGTTTAGGAATTTGCGAATTTTTTTCCCCTAACTGTTCTAAAACTGCGGCTTCTCGGCTAAAGCGTTCTTGTACTAGCTTATAAGTTTGCGGATCGCAGGTTACAGGCTTGAGTTTTTTGATCACGCAACGACGCCGGGAGGGCATTTGGGTATCTTCGGCCAAAAAAGTCTCACCAAACCCTCCGCTGCCTAGTGCTGAAATTATCTGGTAGCGATTGTTTAAAAGTGTCGTGTTCATAAAAATGTTAAGATGATGTGTTTTTTGGGTTAGTCCTGTTTAATTATACCTTGGAAAAATGAGCTTTTTCCCTTGGCAAATACCATTATATATATTTTTCCCAATTTTTCCACCAATTCTTAAATCCTTGGCTAAAGATATTTGGCTGAGGATATTTGGCAGCGGATAGTTGGCAGGGGGTGGTTGGCAGCGGATAGATGAATGATTGGGTAATGGATATTTGGCAGCGGATAGTATTTATATTGTAGGGTGGGCAAAAATCCACACTTATGGGAGGAAAGAGGATAGAGGAAAGAGGAAAGAGGATAGAGGAAAGTGAAAAGTGAAAAGTGAAAAGTGAAAAGTGGAAAGTGAAAAGTGAAAATAAATATCACTATTCACTATT
>FWWL01000534.1_pt1 | contig 104200 bp, 78 predicted proteins | sample 2228331 | NCBI WGS metagenome assembly FWWL01 (sample SAMEA103939775, study PRJEB20133) | metagenome | reverse complement strand
TCTGGCCGCGCTCTGCTACAGTTTTCTGGCCCGCTATGAGGCCGCCGTGGCCCGTTCCCCCCAGGAACGCGCCCAGGTGAACTGGAATCAGGTGCTGAGCTGGATCGATAAGGGGGTCAGTAAGGACTATTTCATTCAGGGGGACAATCAGCTCTGGTGGGCCGCATTGCCGTACTACGCCTCGCGGGAGCGAACCTCGCGGGTCGATTACAAGACCATAGGGCCCACAGATGGTTCTACGGGCTATCTACAATGGCTCACCAAGCCCCCCGCCGAGCGCGCGGAGTTCATCCTGCAGCCCGTAGATCGGCGTGTAGGAACCTCCCAGAACGCGCGGGGAGGGAAGATTCAGTTCACCCTCACAGGACCCACCCAGTGGCCCGCTGTACGGGGCTTGTACAAGATGTCCCGCTATGTGCATTCCCGCTATTATTATTTCCTCCAGAACGGCGGAATCGGGCCGATGCCCTTTGTCACGCTCCGGGAGATGAAATTGCTCAAAGCCGAAGCCCTGCTCCGGCTCAATCAGCGTATCCCCGAGGTGGTCGCGATCATAAACGAAACACGGGTGGAAAACGGAGGACTTTCCCCCGCCTCGGTAAACGATCCGGTTGGTTCTCCGAGCGATGGCAACCCCAGCAATATCGAGCATGTGCGCTCGGGCGCGGTGCGGGATGGTTCCCTGTGGGCCAAGCTTAAATACGAGTGGCGTCTGGAGAACTTTGCCGTGACTTCTGGACTGGCCCTCTTTACCAAACGGGGCTGGGGGGAGCTGGTTTCCGGCACCCCGTTGCATTATCCCGTGCCCGCGCAGGAGCTAGAGACGCTCCGGCTGGACGTTTACACGCACGGGGGCAACATCGGCGACGTGGCTCCGCGCGTGCGGGCTAATGTGCCCTATCGGCCCGATCCTGTTCGCGGGCCCATAGCGCATCAGTAGGAACAATTTCGACCCGTGCCGGCAAGAGGCCCCTGCACGCGTTGTGGGGGCCTTTTTTACGGCAAAACAGGGTCGACTTCAGGGGGAGGATGATGGTTGGGCGCGAAGGAGTTCCTGCCAGGCCAGTCGCGCCAGGCCCCCCGCGATGTGCGTATGCTCCTCGGGCTCGGCTTTCTGCAGCCGTTCGCGCACCGCCTCGGTTGAAGCGCGCAGCATAAGGCGCACGGTAGCTGTGGAAAGCCCCAGAAAACGGGAGATGGCCTGCACATTCCAGCGGTGTGCCTCCTGGAGCACGACCGCGTAGGCGGCCTCCATAAGGCTGGGTAGCCAGGTCAGTCGTCGGTGCTCGATCAATCCCCGAGGTCCGCCGGCCAGCTCGATCGCCTTCAGAAAGACCTCAAGCGCCTGGCGGTCCACGTCGACGGGTTGGGGGGTGAGTTCAGGCATCTTCTCTGTCTCCTCCTTGTTGCCAGGCTTCCAGCCGCGGACCAATGCGCACAAGCCCGGTCGGGGTGATCTCCAGCAGGTGGGTGGCCGTATCGTGGCCGCAGAGGCGACAGCCATCTATGCGGAACAGCCGCACGATTTCCCCGGGCGGCACCCGATAGAGGCGGGCCTGCTGAGGGCTCAAAACGAGCACCTTGGCCAGCACGAGCGTCCCATCCAGGATATGCCCCACGGCGTATCCGCCGGCGGCTTCCGCGGTGAGCAGTTCGTGTCCACTGCGCTTCTGGGAAACGAGCAGGGCGGTCTGATGCCATTTTTTCAGCCATTCGTACAGGGATCGGACCACATCACGGGCCATCATCTCCCGGGCCTCATAGAGGCCCGTTATAGAATCGATGACCGTGGCGCGAACGCGGTAGCTCTTGATTCCCTGCGCCATGGTACGTAGTAAGGTGGGGATGTCGTGCATGAGCACCGTATGGCTGGCCGCATCCAGAAAGACGATCCGGTCCTGGACGGCTTCCCAGTCGATCCCCATGGCCTCGGCCCGCGCCCGGAGGGTCATGGCTACGAAAGGGGCTGGGCTTTCTGTGGTGAGGAAAAGCACCGACTCGCCTCGTCGGGTCCGCTCCAGGGCGAACTGCTCCACAAGCAGGCTTTTGCCCGTATCCGCTACACCGGTAACCTGCAACACCCCATAGCGGGGCAGGCCGCCCAGTGGACGAACAAGAGCGCGGCCGTCCTGCCAGCTGGTTGTATAGAAGAGCTCATCGAGCCCCTCGACCCCTGAAGGCACCCCTTCGAGCCGGGGGGCTGAGGCAGAGATCTGACGCAGGGTCAGGAGAGCGTCAGAAAGCGGGGCGTTTTCTCGCATGGCGGGCCTGCAACGGTCAACCCCGTACAAATACGCGTAGATGACCTGGATCGCGCAAGCAACTTGATTCCGGGACTCGGCTGTTGTATACTCGCCGCGCCTCCCGGCCTTTGGAGGCCGGAGGCCTGCGGGCAGAAACAGGAGAGATGCGCTATGCCTTACATCACCGAGTCCGGAAAAAAGCTGATCACCGTCATCCCGGGAGATGGCATTGGCCCGGAATGCATCCACTCCGCTCTGCGCATCCTTGAGGCGGTGGGCGCGCCTGTGGAGTGGGAGGTGCGTGAGGCCGGAGCGAGCGTCTTTCGGAGGGGACTGGAGTCGGGCGTGCCCCCGGAGACCATTGAGTCTATTCGTAAAACCCGGGTGGTGCTCAAAGGGCCCCTGGAGACGCCGGTCGGATACGGCGAAAAAAGTGCCAACGTGACGCTGCGTAAGCTTTTCGAGACCTACGCCAACGTCCGCCCGGTGCGTGAATTCCCCAACGTGCCCACGCCGTACAGCGGCCGGGGGATCGATCTCGTGGTGGTGCGGGAGAACGTAGAGGACCTTTACGCGGGCATCGAGCACATGCAGACGCCCGGGGTGGCGCAGACGCTCAAGCTCATCTCCCGCAAGGGCTGTGAGAAGATCGTCCGCTTCGCCTTCGAGCTGGCCCGGGCCGAAGGCAGAAAAAAGGTGCACTGCGCCACGAAATCGAACATTATGAAGCTGGCCGAGGGCATGCTCAAACGCGTTTTTGAGGAGATCGCCCCGGAGTACCCGGACATCGAGGCCCAGCATATCATCGTGGACAACTGCGCCCATCAGCTCGTCAAGCGTCCGGAGCAGTTCGAGGTCATCGTGACCACGAACATGAATGGCGATATTCTCTCGGATCTGACCTCGGCCCTCGTCGGGGGTCTTGGCTTTGCCCCCTCGGCCAACATCGGCAACGAGGTGGCGATTTTCGAAGCCGTACATGGGTCGGCTCCCAAATATGCGGGCAAGAACGTCATCAACCCCACGGCCGTGATCCTGTCCATGGTGATGATGCTCCGGTATCTGGATGAGTTCGAGGCGGCCGAAACCATCGAGAACGCAATCCTCTATACACTCGAAGAGGGGAAGGTGCGGACCGGGGACGTGGTTGGCTACGACCGCGGAGCGAAAACCACCGAATACACGGAGGCCATTATCGCCAATCTGGGCAAACGACCCCGGACGGCAAAGGTGCGTCAGTACCGGCCTATCCGCCTCCCCCAGGTGCCGGCCGATCCCGTTTCCGTGCGACCTCGGAGCCGGCGTGTGATCGGGGTAGATGTGTTCGTGGAATCCGAGCTGTATCCGGAGCCCCTGGGCCGGTTGCTGGAGGAGCTGGTTGAGGGGTCCGTTTTCCGCCTGAAGATGATCTCCAATCGGGGCACCAAAGTCTATCCGCCCACAGGGGCCATCACGGACGTGGTTGACCACTACCGGTGCCGCTTTCTGTTGCACGGCGGGGCGGGCGAGGCCACCGACGAGCAGATCGTGGATCTCGTACAGCGTATAGGAAGCCGCCTGCGGTGGATGCATCTGGAAAAACTGCAGGAATTCGACGGTGCGCCGGGCTTTACCAAAGCCCAGGGGGAAGACTGATTCCTTCCGGTTCGGGCTGATCGGCGGGCTTCTGCTTGTGGGCTGGCTTTCCGGATGCGGAACGACGTATGTGCTTCCGGAGGGCCGCTATACGGGCGTGCATCGGGAGATCGCGCGGCGCGCCGAGCGCCAGTGGGCCCAGATCTGTTTTTGGGATGGCGCTAAGGAGCGCGCCCGGGGCTTTCGGATCACGGCGGATTCGTTGCTGTTGCCCGATGGGGGTGGGTATCCGCTCAGGCAGCTGCGATGGATTCGCTTCCACAATCCGGGGCGCGCTTTCCTTCGAGGGGCGGGGATCGGAGCCGTGGCAGGGGCGATACCCGCCCTTGGGCTTTGGGCGCGGTTATTCCGGGATGCGCCGACGGATCCCGCGGGGGCCTTGCTCCTCCCGGTCGCGCTGGGCGTCGCGATCGGGGGGACGGTGCTTTCCATGGCGGGCGGTGCATTTCTAGGGGGACTGGTGGGCCTCCTGCTCGCCGATCCGGATACGTACTGGATCCGCCCCGCCGATCCGGGGGAGGCCTTCCCGATGCGGTGAAGTCCGATCGGGTTGCCCGATCCCGGCGGGCGCGTGTATGTTCGCCCCGTCTGCTGAGGACAACGAGCCGATGGCGACGCTGGGAAGTCCGCTTGCGCGCACGCTGGAAGTGGAAGCGCGCCTGGACCATCACCGAAACCGCTGGCGCATGCTGCAGGCCATCATGGGGCGCATCCGGCAGGGCGGGGGGGAGAAGGCCATCGCCCGCGAACACGCCCGAGGGAAGCTCACGGCCCGGGAACGCATCGAGCGCCTCATCGATCCGGGAAGCTGGTTTATGGAGCTCGGCCTCTGGGCGGGATACGAAATGTACGACGAGGAGGGCGGATGTCCGGCCGGGGGCACGATCGTGGGCATCGGGCGGGTATCGGGCCGGCTTTGCGTGATCGTGGCTAATGACGCTACGGTCAAGGCCGGCGCCTGGTTTCCCATCACGGCCAAAAAGAACCTGCGGGCTCAGGAAATCGCCATGGAGAACCGCCTGCCGATCATCTATCTGGTCGACTCGGCAGGCGTATACCTGCCCATGCAGGATGAGGTGTTCCCGGACAAGGAGCATTTCGGCCGCATCTTTCGCAACAACGCCGTCATGTCCAGTATGGGTATCCCCCAGATCGCCGCCATCATGGGGCCCTGTGTGGCCGGGGGGGCGTATCTGCCGATCATGAGCGATGAAGCGCTCATCGTCGACGGCACCGGAAGCGTGTTTCTGGCCGGCCCCTATCTGGTGAAGGCCGCCATCGGAGAAGAGGTGGATATCGAAACACTCGGGGGGGCTACGACGCATTCGGAGATCAGCGGGGTTACGGACTACAGGATGTCCGACGATGCGGCCTGTCTGGAGCAGATTCGACGGATCCTGGATAAGCTCGGCCCCTTTCCCCGCGCCGGGTTCAATCGGACCGAGCCCCGGCCGCCGAAGTATGATCCTGAGGAGATCTACGGCATTCTGCCCCGGGACCCGTCCCAGCCCTATGACATGCGCGAGGTCCTGGCGCGCATTCTGGATGGTTCCGAGCTGGAAGAATACAAGGCCGGCTACGGTAAGACGCTCATCTGCGGCTACGGCCGCATCGACGGGTGGGCGGTGGGCATCGTGGCCAACCAGCGGGCCGTGGTGCGCACGCGCAAAGGGGAGATGCAGATCGGGGGGGTGATCTATTCGGATTCGGCCGATAAGGCGGCGCGCTTCATTATGAACTGCAACCAGAAGCGCATCCCCCTGGTCTTCTTTCAGGATGTGACCGGATTCATGGTGGGCACGCGCGCCGAGCACGGGGGGATTATCAAGGATGGGGCCAAAATGGTCAATGCCGTGGCCAATTCCACAGTGCCCAAGTTTACCGTCATCGTGGGCAACTCCTTCGGGGCGGGCAACTACGCCATGTGCGGCAAAGCCTACGATCCGAGGCTGATCTTCGCTTGGCCCACGGCCCAGATCGCCGTCATGGGAGGGATGCAGGCTGCGCAGACGCTCCTGCAGATCCAGGTGGCCAAGCTGGAACGGCAGGGCAAGAAGCTCTCCGAAGAGGAAAAGGCCCAGCTTCTGCGGGAAATCCAGGCCCGGTACGAGCAGCAGATGCAGCCCACCTATGCCGCCGCCCGGTTGTGGGTCGATGAGATCATCGATCCGCTCCAGACACGTCAGTACCTGTCGCTGGGCATCGAGATGGCCGATCACAATCCGGAGATCCCTCGCTTCAATCCCGGCGTGATTCAGACCTGAGGCCTCCGGCAAGCGCCGCCTTGGGCTCCGGGCCCGTTCGCGGGCCGATGGGCAGAAGAGGCCTGATTGGTGGGCTTGCGCCCGAGCGGCTGCGGGCTCTAAAATCCCGTGGCTTCGATGCAGAGGAGCTGGATGCCCATGGCCCAGGTGGTATTGCGTGTGGTAGACGTGTACGTATACCGGATGGGAAGGGACGGGCCGGAGTACCTGCTCCTGAAACGGGCACCGGATCGCCTCTATGGGGGCACCTGGCGCATGGTGGGCGGCAAGATACAGGAGGGCGAGCCCGCCTGGAAGGCCGCTCTGCGGGAGCTGGCCGAGGAGACCGGCCTGGAACCCCGCCGGTTCTGGAGTGTGCCCTCTGTGAACGCCTTCTACGAATGGGTCGAAGACCGGCTCAACGTGATTCCCGTCTTTGCCGCCGAGGTGGGCTACGGGGCTGAGGTGCGCCTGTCGGCGGAGCACGTCGATGCCCGGTGGTTTTTCATCGACGAGGCCCTGCGCCTGCTCATCTGGCCGGAACAGCGCCGCCTGCTCCGGCTTGTGCATGAACTCTTCGCCTCCGGCAGCGCGCCGGCGGAGTTGTTCGAGATCCCGCTGGCCCTGATGCCGGGCTGAGGATTTTTCCACCCTCCCAATCCCCTCCATCCGCAAGGATCTTCCCGACCTCACCGGAAGGGCGCGAATGTGTAACTTTGCAAAAAAGGGGTGCTCTCCGATGCCAAGGTGGCGACTGCATACAGAGTTCACCTTTGAGGCCGCGCACAGCCTGCCGAACTACGATGGCCCGTGCCGGCGTCTGCACGGACATACGTATCGGGTGCGCATCACGGCCGAATCCGATCGCCTCTATCCGAGCCGGTATCTGTCCACGCCGGACATGGTCTGTGATTTTCGTGAGTTGCGCTGGGCCAGGGCCGATCAGGAAGCCGGCGGGCTGGATCACGCCTACCTCAATGATATCCTCGAGGCCCCGCCCACGGCGGAACGCATCGCAGAGTACATCCATCGGGAGACGAAAAAGCGGTTGCCCGAAGGCATCAAGCTCACCGTAACGGTCTGGGAAACCCCCACAAGCTGGTGTGAGTACACGGACGAGGACTAGTGCGTCTGCAGGAGCACGATAGCAAACCGAAGCCCGGGCTCTGTTACCCGGTCGTGGAGCATTTCTACACGCTCCAGGGTGAGGGGGCCTGGGCGGGGCAGGCGGCCTATTTCATCCGGCTGGCGGGCTGTGATGTGGGCTGTTGGTGGTGCGATACGAAGATTTCCTGGGATGCCTCTGCGCATCCGTTGTTGGATCTTTCCACGCTCGTCGAGGCGGCCGGCTCTGCGCCCAGCCCGATTGTGGTGATCACGGGAGGAGAGCCCCTCATGCACGATCTGGACCCGCTCACGCGTGCGCTGCACACTATAGGTAAGCGGGTGCATGTGGAGACAAGCGGCGCCTACCCGCTTTCCGGGCAGTTGGACTGGGTGACGCTTTCCCCTAAGAAGTTTCGGCCCCCGCTTCCGGAGATCTATCCCTATGTCTCGGAGCTGAAGGTCGTGATCACCAACCGAAGCGATTTCCGGTGGGCCGAGGAACACGCCGCCCGCTGCCCGGAGGGCACGCTGTTGTTCCTGCAACCGGAATGGTCCTCTTCCCAGCTGTTGCCCGAAATTGTGCGCTACATTCAAGAGCATCCCCGCTGGCGGCTCAGTCTGCAGACGCACAAGTACCTGGGGATTCCTTAAGGGAAAGCGGTACGCTCATGAAATCGCAGCCGGTGGCCCTGAAGGCGGCCGAGCATTTTCTGGCCCGCTTTACGGATCCGGAAGCCGATTTTGACGAGCTGGCGCTGGAAGCCTTTCGGCTTCAGGCCGCCGCCAACCCCGTATACCGGGCTTACCTGCAGGCGCTCGGACTGCGTCCGGAGGCGGTCTGTTCGTGGCGCCAGATCCCCCCGCTGCCTGTGGAGGCCTTTCGATACGGACCCGTATGCGTGGGACCTCCGGAGGAAGCGGAGCTGATTTTTCAGAGCAGCGGCACGAGCGGCTCCCTGCGGAGCCGGCATTATGTGCGGGATCGCCGTTTTTACGATCGTTCCGCCCTGGAGCACTTCCGCAGGCTGCTGGGATCGGGGCCTTTTGTGTTTGCCGCCTGGTTGCCCGGATATGTGGAGCGACCCGATGCTTCCCTGCTCTACATGGTAGAGCGGCTTATGGAGGCCTTCGGAGAGGAGGGCTCTGCGTTCGTCTATCCCGACCCCGATCGGCTGCAGGGCCTGGCCGAAAGAGCCCATCGGCGGGGATGTCCATTTGTGCTTTTCGGAGCCGCCTTTGGATTGCTGGATCTGCTCGAAACCTATGGGCCCCTTGCGCTTCCCCCCGATAGCCTTGTGATCGAAACCGGAGGCATGAAAAACCGCAGGCGGGAGCTGGATCGTCAGACCCTGCACCATCTGCTGGCCGAAGGGTTCCGACTTCCCCGGGAGCGCATCTGGTCGGAGTACGGCATGACGGAGCTCTTAAGCCAGGCATACACCCGAGGGGGTACGGTCTTTTATCCTCCTCCCTGGATGCGCTTTCGCGTTGTCGATCCGGAAGATCCCCTCGGGCCGGACCGGCCGGAGGGGGAACCCGGAGCCCTGTTGTTGTTCGATCTGGCCTGCTACTGGAGCGTCTGCGCCATCCTGACCCAGGACCGGGCTGTGCGGCGAGGGGAGGGTTTTGAGGTGCTGGGGCGTCTGGCAGGGGCTCCCCTGCGAGGATGCAACCTGTTGCTGGAGTCGGACCTGTGAACGCGCTCCGAGAGGCGCTTCTTGAGACGGCACAGGCCTGGTGCGATCCGTCCTATCCGGTGCGCCGGCAGGCCGAGCTTCGGGCTCTTTCGGAGAACCCCTTTTTTACCCCTGAGGCCGTGGGTTATGCCATCCAGGCGCGTCTGAGCGGGCTATCCCGAGAGGCGCTCGAGCGCTGGATCGGAACGGATGCCCCGCTCAGCGAGCCGGCCCGGATCGCCATCGTGCATCCGGGCAACATTCCGCTGGTGGGATGGGAGGATCTGGTGGCCGCCGTGCTCATGGGACATGCGGTCTGGTCGCGCCCCTCGAGGCGGAATCGGGCCCTCCTGATGGCCTTTGTGCAGGACTGGCGGCGCCGCGTCCCCGGGCTTCCCGTACGCTGGATCGAGGATCTGGAGGAGGCGCTTCCGGGGGTTGACGGGCTTATCGCCTCCGGCTCGGACGAAACCGTTCGGCTTCTGCGGCAGCTTGCCCTCAAGGTCGGACTGGGCCCGGAACGCTTGCTTCTGCGGGGCCATCGCTTCGCCGTGGCCTGGTGTGAGCCCGATTGCGCTCCGGAGGATCTGTTTGCGCTGGCCCGGGATAGCTGGCTCTACGAAGGTCGGGGATGCCGCAGCGTGGCCGTGATCTGGGCTCCAGCGGGGCTCGATCCGGGTCGGTTCTGGGAAGCCTACCGCCAGTTCCGTGCGCTCTTTCCAGCCCCCCAAGCCGCTATTGAGGCACTTCGGGGGGAACGCGCCCTCTATGAGGCCCTGCGGCCCTGGTTGCCCGGCCTCTGGTCGGATCCCGCCGGACTGCTCTCCGTGGGGCCTCCGGAGCCCAGACGGCCGGGTCATGTGCGATGGACCTTCTATAGCCGACCGGAGGAGGTGCTCAGCTGGCTTGAGGCGCACCGGGACCGGATACAGGTGGTGGTTGCGCAGCGCAATCCCCCCACAGGATGGGAGCCCATGTGGGCCCGGCCCGGCGAGGCGCAGTGTCCTCCCCTGGACTGGCGTCCGGATGGTGTGGATACGATCGCCTGGCTGCGCGCCATAAAGCCCCGCATCTGTTCGGATCGGGAGTCCACCTATGCGCGCTAGGTCATGGGCGCTGTGTCTGCTTCTGCTCCTGGGGCTCGGGCTTTCGGGCCAGGCCCAGAGCCTGCATCGGGAATGGGATCGATTGCTCAAGCGCTATGTGCATCCCCATGGGAGGATCGATTATGCCTCCTTCCGGGCTGACACGGCGGCGGTGCGTCGGTATGTGGAACGGCTGGCCAGAACTTCCCTGTCCCGGGCTTCCCGGCAAGAACGGATGGCCTACTGGATCAACCTCTGGAACGCCACCACCGTCTACGCCCTGCTTAAGCGGCTTCCCCGCCGCTCCGTGCTGGAGGGGCACGGTCTGCTGGGCCTGCATATACCGGGCTGGCGTTCTTTCTGGCGTAGCACTCGCCTCTCCCGGCTCGGCCGCACTTTCCCCCTCTGGGCTATTTACGATAGCCTCCGCGCCCTCAGTCAGGAGGATCCCCGATGGCTTTTTGCCCTCTACCGTCCGGCGCGGGGTGGGCCGCCGTTGCGGGCCGAAGCCTACCGAGCGGAGCGGATCGCCGAACAGCTGGACGATCAGACGCGGATTTTTCTGGCGCGATACAACCGGATCCCGGATGCGGAGACCACAATCCGCCTTTCCCGTTTGTTTGAATGGCATGCGGGGCTTTTCGCCCGCCAGGCCGGATCCGTGCAGCGCTGGCTTGCGCCGTATTTCGAGGGTTCGGTGGCCTCGCGCCTAGCTTATAACGGCTACCGCATCGTATATGCGCCCTACGACTGGACCCTGGATGACAGACCCGAACAGGAGGCTGTTCATGAAGCTGACAGAGGGAGATCTCGCACCCGATTTTGAGGCGTTGGATCAGGACGGCCGTCCGCTGCGCCTGAGCGACTTCCGGGGTCGATACGTGCTGCTGTATTTCTATCCCCGGGACGGCTCCTCCGGTTGTACCCGACAGGCGCTGAATTTGCGCCAGCATTATGCGGAACTCGAACGGCGGGGGATTGTCATCCTGGGTGTGAGTCCGGATGATGTGGAGAGCCATCGCCGTTTTGCCCGGCAACACGAGCTGCCATTCCGGCTTTTGGCCGATCCGGGAGGGCAGATCGCGCGCGCCTACGGAGTATGGGGCGAGCGGCAGCTCTACGGTCGACGTTTCGAAGGCGTGCGGCGCACCACGTTTCTTATCGACCCCGAGGGCCGCATTGCGCACATATGGCGCACGGTGCGCACGGACCGACACGCGGAGCAGATTCTCCAGGTGCTGGAGCGGGAAAAGGCATGAGGTGGGAGCGCCTGGGGCCGGCGTGGGTGCTCTGGCTGGAGCTCGATGAGCTTCCGCAAGAGGCAGAATGGCTCTCGGAGGCGGAGCGGGAGCTGGCGGGACGCTACGGCCACCCCCGGCGGCTGCGGCAGTTCCTGGCCGGCCGATGGGCCGTACGTCGGCTCTGGCGAGAGGTTGCCGAGCTGGAGGAACCCGTTGAGGTGATCCCCGATCCCCAGGGTCGGCCCCTGCTCTATGTGAGCGGAGAGGCGCTCATGGACTGGGCCGTGAGCATCGCGCATTCCGGATCGCGTGTCCTGGTGGCCCTGCGTCAGGGCGGACGACTGGGGGTGGATGTGGAAGGCCAGAGGCCTCGGTCCGGGGCGCTGGTCTCTCGTCTGCTGGATGCCGAGGAGTGGGAGCTGATGCAGCGCTGGGCTCCGGAGGAGCCGATCCTGGCCGCCTGGGTGCTCAAAGAGGCCGGTTTCAAGGCGCTAGGGTCGGGTCTGCGGGCCCCGCTACGGAACCTGCGTCTGGTGGAAGAGGGGGGAAGACTACTCCTACAGGGGGTTGATGCGCGCCTGCAAGCCCACCTGATGCGGATGGACCCCGCTTTCTGGGCGGCTGTGGCCTGGGATTAGCTTTCCAGATGCGCCCAGAGGTGCTCTTCGAGCCGGGCAAGAAGCGCCTCTCGGGAGCCATCGGGGAGGGGAAAAATGCGTACCTGCTCGGCCTGATGGGTGTGCTTGCAGAGCACGGAAAATGCGGCCAGGTACGGCCTCCAGGCCCGTTTCGGACGATCTGTGTACCAAGACAGGGTGCGACCTTGCGGGTCGCGGACGTGCATGCGGTAGCGTGCCTCCAGGCCCGTACTCATCTGGACCCGCCTGCGCAGGGGGCGAAAACGGACCTCCGGTCTTTCCCCTCCCCCCGTTGGGGGGAAAGGGGAGATACGTATCCGGACCTCGGCCGGCGTTCCGGAGTCCCGCAGCAGCCGATGTACCCCGGCCTCGGGAAGCAGCAGGCCGTAGGCGTTATGGCCCCGCACCAGAAGCAGCAGTCCACTGTGTGGATCCTCCGCCATGGGGATTACCTCCAGTCCCCGGCCTTCGAGGGCCTGCCTGTAGGCCAGGCCCAGCTCTAAGGCCCAGGTTTCCGATTCCGGACCCGTAGGCTCAAGCCACAGCAGGGCATCGGCGCTCGCTTCGGGATAGGCGAGCAGCTGCTCCCACTCCAGCGCCTCCATCTGCAGGACCGCCTCCCGGTAAAGGCGCGTAAGCTCCGGCCAGAGCGTTTTTTCCCGGCGGTAATGGAGGCGTTTGAGTTCTTCGAGCGTCTGCTCCAGGCGTCGGTACCGGTTCTGGATGCGGTAGCACTGGCCCAGGGAACGCAGTTCTTCGAGCGCCTGTCTGGGGTGATCCCAGAAGGTGGGTTCCTGCATGCGCGCCTCAAGCTCCTGAATGCGCCGGCGTAGCTCCGTGACCCCCTGCCGGTCGGCCAGGGCCTGGAGGCGGCGCTCCAGCTCTTCTAGTTCGCGCTCCAGCTCGTCGGGATCCGGCATGGCCGGGAGGCGGCCGGGCTCCGGAAGGGCTGCAGGGCCCGCAGGGGGCTCGACGTGCACCCGTGTCTGCCCGTTCGGGTCGGATTCCAAACGGATCATGGAGCCCGGCTCAATGGACCGCTCCACAAGCGCCTGCGCCAGGGGAAGGGTGATGAGCCGCTCTACGGCGCGTTTGAGAAATCGCGCCCCATATCGGGGACTGTAACCCTCTTCGATGAGCCGATCCACGAGTCGTTCATCGATCTCCACGGTGAGCTGTTTGCGCAGAATACCTTCCCGCGCGATGACCTTGCCAATCTCCCGATAGGCGATCCGGCGCACGACCTCCGCAGAGAGGGGTTTGAAGTAGATGAGCTCGATGCGGTTTAAGAACTCCGGACGAAAATAGCGTTCCAGCTCCGCCTGCACAGCGCGCCGCAGGGCCTCATCGCTCATGCTCTCCTCAAACCCGATGGGCTTCTGGCCATAGAGCTTGGAGCCAATGTTGGAGGTCATGATGATGATCGTGTTGCGGAAGTCCGTCGTGCGCCCCTGACGGTCGGTCAGTCGGCCCTCATCGAAGACCTGTAGCAACAGGTCGTATACGTTGGGATGGCATTTCTCGAACTCATCGAGCAAGACCACGGAGAAGGGCTGTTCCTGGATGGGACGCGTGAGCTTGCCGCCCCGGTCATCGAAGCGTTCCCCGATGAGGCGTTCCCAGGAATTCCACTCCATGTACTCGGACATATCCAGCCGCACCATCCGCTCGGGGCTGCCGAAAAGATAAGCGGCCACGGTCTTGGCGAATTCCGTCTTGCCCACCCCGGTGGGACCCAGACACAGATAGGTGGCCAGCGGCCTGGAGGGATCGTGCAGGCCGGATTTGAGCAGGGCGAGCGTGCGCTTGATCGCCTCGACGGCTTCTTCCTGACCGAGCACGCGTTCGCTAAAGAACCGGTGTACTTCGTCTAAATCCAGCCGGGCTCGATCGTCTATAACCACGGCGGGCAGACCGGTTGTCTCCTGAAACTGCGATACCACGACCTCGGCCGTGAGCACCTGACGCGCGGCCAGCTGACCCCGATGGGCCAGGCGGGCGAGCATTTGCTTGAGGAAATCGATCGCCTTGCCGGGAAATTTCTGGTAGGGCAGAAAACGACCGGTGAGTTCGATGATACGCTGTACGACTTCGGGCAGGATTTCGACCCCGTAGCGTTGGCCCAGGTCTCTGGCTACGGCCATGAGGATGCGGTCGAGCTCCTCAGCTCGGGGCTCCTCAAGTCGTACCTGCGTGAAGACCCGCTCCAGATAGGGCGCTTGACGGAACATGTGCTTGAGCATGTCGGCCGTGGCCTCGCCGATGACGGTGATCTCCCCGCGCTCGATGAGGGGGGCTAGATAGGAGGCGAAGTTGGCCGAGGAGGTGGAGGTCGTACCGGCCCCCACGATGTTGGGCAGGTCGCGGATGTAGAGGATCACATCCCCCGCTTCCCGCATCTCTCGGGTGAGGTTGACGAGCTTGGTCTCCCACTCGCCGATGTATTTTGTGCCCGCCATCAGGTTCTGCGTGGTGGTCTCGAAGATGCGATAACCGGTCAGGGCCGGAGGGCAATGGCCCCGCTTGAGGCGACGGGCTAATTCGTAGATAACAGCTGTTTTGCCCACCCCGGGCTCACCGACGAGCACGAAACTGGAATTATCCGGTCGCTGAAGCAGGGCGTAGAGCTCCTCAAGCACGCCCTCACGTAGGTACGTGGCCGGTTGCTCTTCAACGTCGCGCAGGGTGGCTAGCTCGACGCAGGAGGTCTCCAAGACGCCTGTTAGGTGCTCTTCGCCGAATTCAGCCATGTCCACTATCCTCCATGAAATACCGGAGAAGGAGCGGGCCTTTCGGGGTTTTTTCTGGTGCAGGCTCTGCAGGAGTTCCTGGGCCCGTTTCCGCATCCATTCCGGACCCTGGGGATCGAGAGCAAGGTAGCGCTCCAGGTGCTCGCGCGCCTTTTCGAAGGCCTCCAGATGGCTGCAGTAGAGCAGCCCGATCCGGTAATGCAACAGCCCGTATTCGGGCTCCCGCTCCAGGGCGCGCTCGTAGAAGTGGAGGGCTTTTTCCGGCTGGCCGAACTCCACCAGCAGATCGGCGGCGGCCAGCAGAGCGATCGCGGGCCGGGGCCTTTCGGGTACCGGCAGGATCTCGGATATAAAACGGCGGCGCTTGCGGGGCAGAAAAAGGGTATAGCCGGGAGCGGGAAACTCTTCGGCAACCCGATGTCGCAATTCCACCAGCGCGGCCTGCGCCTCTTCGGGATCCTGATCGCGAAATCGGAAGCGGCTGAGCACGTGCAGGGTTCCCGGATGATCCGGATCCAGATGCCAGGCCGTGCCCAGCAGATGGGGGAGGGTTTCCAGCGTTTCGGCCTGCAGCTCATCCTGCCGATACAGGAGTAGCTCGGCCAGCGTGAGGTAAGGATCCGGCCACTGGGGTTCCAGATCGACGGCCTCTGCGGCGCTCTCGGCGGCCAGCTCCGGATGTTCCAGCTCCAGAGCGGCTTCGGCCGCATACCAGCGCACAGGACCGCTTCGGGGGAATCGGGTTCGGGCTTGCTCGGCCAGGGCCACGGCCTCCTCCATGCGTCCGGCGCGACGCAGAAGCTCGATGCGGCTCAGGTAGAGCACGTCGGCACGCTCGGCCAGGCGTTCGCCCTGCCGCAGTATGCGCAGGGCTCGCTCTAGATCCCCCTGTGCCTCCCAGTACCAAGCGATATGGCGGTAGAGGGTCGTCTCCGGGCCTTCTGCGGCCTCCAGATAGCTGGCCGCCTCCGCGGCCCTGCCCGCCTTCCAGAGCGCGATGCCCCGGGCCACCTGCAACCACCGCTGGCCCTCTCGATCCTGCGACGGCAGGACGGCCTCCCCGTAGGCGCCAAGCGCCTCCGTCCAGCGACCGAAAGGGCGACGCAGCAGGAACAGATCCGTGTACAGGCGGACGCGGCCGTATACGAAGGCAAGCCAGTCCCGGATCGGCATGGGGATACGTCGTATAGCAGGCTGGCGGGTTAAAGGCAAAAATGCGCAACTTGCTCTCCCCATGCAAGCCGGTACCGCTGTGCAATGATGTACATCGCCTGGGATCTGGAGACCTGCCCCCTGCCGGAGGAGCGATTCTCCGATCGGGAGCGAAAGCGGCTCGAGCTGGAGATGCGCTGGCACGGGCAGCGAACCCCGGATCTGGAACCCGCAGAGCTTCGACGCAAGGCGGCCAGCCTGCATCCCCTGTTGGGCTGGATCGTGTGTATCTCCGTCATCCGGGCCCCCGAAGATCCTGAGTTCCCCAACGAGCCGCGCTCCTATGTGGCCGCCAGGCCCGAAGAAGAGCGCGCGATGCTGGAGGCCTTCTGGGCGGATCTGGCTCGTTTTCCCGCCGACAGGCCGATCCTGTGGATCACCTTCAACGGCAAGCGCTTCGATGTGCCCTTTTTGCTGGCGCGCACCCTGCATTACGGGCTTGCGCCCACGCGTCTGGATGTACTGCAGACGCACCGCTGGCGCAACAGGCCGCACTGTGACCTGTGGACCCTTTTTGCCGATGCCTCCATGAATATGGCCTTGGAAGACCTCTGCACGCTTCTCCAGGTGCCCAATCCCAAGCTCCACGGACAGGGTTTCCTGATCGAGGAATTGCTGCGCACCGAGGGGATAGAGGGGGTGCGTCGATACTGCGAGGCGGATGCGGCGGCCACACTGGCCTGTTTTGCCCGCATCCGACGGCTGTACCCCGCTTTGGTGGAGGGAGGGGATTTTCTATAAGCGGCGCTGAGGAGCCGGCGCACCTGCCGGTTGCCGCAGCTTTCAAGGAGGGCAATGATCGATGGAACCTGAAGCCTCACAGGTCCCCTTTACCCCGATCGGCAGAATCGGCCTTCCCCGGCTGATTGAGCGGCTCTCCGAGCTGCTCGGTCAGCCGGAGGATCCGGATCTGCTCTTCGGGATAGGAGACGATGCGGCAGTTTATCGGGTGCACCCCGGTCGGGTGCACCTGCTCAGCACGACCCTGCTCATCGAGGGGGTACATTTTGATCCCGCCATCATCCCCTTTGCCCATCTGGCGGCCAAGGCGATGGCGGGCCCGGTGAGCAATGTCGTGGCCATGAACGGACGGCCAAAGTATGTCCTGGTCGGGCTGGCCGTGCCCAACCAGGTTTCTGTGGAAATGCTCGAAGAGCTCTACCGGGGTTTTCAGCGCACCTGCGCCCTCTACGGATGTGCCCTCGTGGGGGGGCAGACCACCTCCTCCCGAAGAGGGCTGGAGCTGAGCCTTACCGTCGTGGGCGAGGCAGCCGAATCGGCGGTGACCTACCGCCATGGGGCTCGGCCGGGGGATCTGCTCTGCGTTACCGGAGACCTGGGGGCGGCCTATGCCGGTCTGCAGGTCCTGCTTCGCGAGAAAGACTACTATGAGGCCCATCCCGAGCTGGGTCTGCCGGACCTGAGCCCGTACCGCTATGTGGTCGAGCGCCAGCTTGTGCCCCTGGCACGGCTGGATATGGTGACGGCCTTTGAAATGGCTGGTTTGCGCCCGCAGGCCATGACGGACATCTCCACGGGGTTGGCCGCGGCCGTACATGCGCTCTGTCGGGCCAGTGGAGTGGGGGCCCGGGTGCGGGCGGCCGCCATTCCGATCGACCTGCAGACGCGCGATGTGGCGCAGGAATTCGACCAGGATCCGGAAACTTATGCCCTTTATGGAGGGGAAGACTACGAGCTGCTCTTCGCCTTGCGGGAGGAAGACTGGCCCGCCCTGGAGCGCGCGACAGAGGCGGTAACCGTGATCGGTCATATCGAGGAAGCCTCCTCCGGGGTGTCGATCGAACACGCCGACGGGCGCTGTATACCGCTGGAGGCACAGGGATGGAACGCAGCGGATTTCCGGTAGCCCTCGCCCCCCGTGCTCTCTGGCGGGCCGAGCTCGTTCTGCTCGGCATTACGATCATCTGGGGGACTACGTTCACCGCCGTCAAAATAGGCCTCCAGCACGCCAGCCCGTTTCCCTTTCTGCTTGCTCGTTTCGGACTGGCTCTGGGCGTGCTCTCGCTCTGGGTGCGGCCTTGGCAGATGGGGCTCGATTCATCGGCCTGGAGGGCGGGGATGTGGCTCGGATTGTGGTTGGGGCTGGGGTTTGTCCTGCAGACCGCCGGACTGATATGGACGACGGCCAGCATGTCCGCCTTTATCACGGGCGCCTCGGCCGCTTTTACCCCGCTCCTGGAGCGCCTTCTGGGGCGGGGGAGGCCTCCCGGGAGCGCCTTTGTGGGCCTCTACCTGGTGCTCATGGGGCTATACGGGCTATCCCTGCCCCGCCTTCATGTCGGTCTACAGGCCGCTATGGGGTTGAGCCTACTCGCTCTGGGGCTCCTCGGCATCGCCCGTAGCGGGGGGCGACCGATTGCCGGGGCTCTGCTGTTGGGCTTCGGTCTGTGGCTTGTGCTTCGGGCCGAAATGGTCCGCTTCGGGATCGGAGAATGGCTCACGCTCATTTCCGCGCTGGTGTGGGCCGTATACATCGTGGAGATGGACCGCCTCAGCGGTCGTGCTCCGGCCGGGGCGCTTGCTTGGATGCAGCTGGCCATGGTAGGACTGCTCGCCCTGTTTTTGCTTCCCTGGTTCCCTGTGCGCTTTTCTCCGGAGCCGGAACTGTTGATGGGGCTTGTGTACCTGGCCCTGGTGGCAACCGTGCTTACGACCTGGCTGCAGACCCGATTTCAGCGACAGACCACCCCCACGCGCGCGGCCCTGATTTTCGCCGCAGAGCCGCTCGTGGCCGCTCTGGTGGCCGCTTTGTGGTTGGGAGAACAGATGGGCTTGCATGGCTGGATAAGTGGCGCGCTTATTGTATGGGGCATGCTGATCGCAATGCGCTCCGGTCCGCAGAACCATTCGGCGCTACCGGATGTTAAAGGGACGAAGTGTGAGCAAATACGATAGCGCACATGGCCAACGAGACCCGCAATCCCCTGTTTCAGCGCGATCCGCGCCCTGAAGAACGTCGACCCGGTCGATTTCCGATCTGGATCTATGTGGCCATTTTCCTGGGTCTGCTCATCGCGCAGTTTTACTTCTTCACCCCCCGCAGCCACAATACGGTTCCCTACAGCCAGTTCCGCGACTACGTCCGAAAGGGCTATATCGAGCGTGTGGTGATCGTCAACGAGCGCATCGTGGAGGGAACCTTCACGGAGGCCGCTGTGCGCGAGGGTTTGGTGCGCGTCCCCGCTACGCGTCCGGGGCTGATCCGGGACAGCGCGCAGCAACTTCGAAGCTTTCGCACCACGCGCCTGCCGGATGACGATCTGCCCCAGTTGCTCGATGCGCACGGGGTCACGTACGCGGTGCGCTACGAGGACAACTGGATGACCGGCCTGCTGACCTGGATGCTGCCCCTGGTGATTCTGGTGGTCCTGTGGCTCTTTATCCTGAGGCGGATGAATCCCGGCCAACAGGTGCTCAATATCGGGAAAAACCGGGCTATCCTGGTCGATCAGAACGCGGAAAACCGCGTCACCTTCAAGGATGTGGCCGGTCTGGATGAGGCGATCGAAGAGGTCAAGGAGATCGTTGAGTTTCTCAAAAACCCGAAAAAGTTCACCAAGCTGGGGGGCAAGTTGCCCAAAGGGGTGTTGCTTGTCGGCCCGCCGGGAACGGGCAAGACGCTACTGGCCAAAGCCGTCGCCGGGGAGGCGAACGTGCCCTTCTTCAGCATATCCGGTTCGGATTTCGTGGAGATGTTCGTGGGCGTGGGGGCGGCCCGGGTGCGGGACCTGTTTCGGCAGGCCAAAGAGAAGGCCCCCTGCATCATCTTCATTGACGAGATCGACGCCATCGGGCGCAGCCGGGGGCGCGGCATCTGGATCGGGGCCAACGACGAGCGCGAAAACACGCTCAATCAGCTTCTGGTGGAGATGGATGGCTTCCATACCGACAAGGGCGTCATCATCATGGCTGCCACGAACCGTCCGGATGTGCTGGATCCGGCTCTGCTGCGCCCCGGCCGGTTCGATCGGCAGATCCTGATCGATAAGCCCGACCTCAAAGGCCGTTATGACATATTCAAAGTCCACACCCGGGGGCTCATTCTTTCGCCCGATGTGGATCTGTGGCGGCTGGCCGCGCAGACGCCCGGCTTTGCCGGGGCGGAGATCGCCAATGTCTGTAATGAAGCCGCCTTGCTGGCTTCCCGCCGCGGTAAAGACGCCATCGAAATGGAGGACTTTCAGGATGCCATCGAGCGCGTCATCGCCGGGCTGGAGAAGAAAAACAAGCTCATCAGCCCCGAGGAGCGCCGCATTGTCGCCTATCACGAGGCCGGACATGCCATCGTGGGCTGGTTCCTGGAGTACACGGATCCGGTGCTCAAGGTATCCATCGTGCCGCGCGGGCTTGCCGCGCTGGGCTATACGTTGCAGACTCCGCTCGAAGACCGCTACCTGATGACCCGCGAAGAGCTCATGGACCGGATCTGCGCCCTGCTGGGCGGACGGGTGGCCGAAGAGATCGTCTTTGGCCGCATTTCCACGGGGGCTTCCAACGACCTGGAGCGCATCACCAAAATGGCCTACGCCATGGTGACCGTCTATGGCATGAGCGAAGCCCTGGGGAATATCTCCTTTCTGGATTCTGAAAATCAGAACTTCCTGGGGGGGGTCGGCATCGATAAGCGGTACAGCGAGGAAACCGCCCGGCTTATCGATCAAGAAGTTAAGCGCATTATCGATGAGGCCTACCGGCGTACCCGGGCGCTTCTAGAGGAAAAGCGCGACCTGTTGGAGCGCCTGGCGCAGGAGCTACTCAAGCGCGAGGTGCTCGTTCAGGAGGACATCGAACAGCTACTCGGGCCCCGCCCCCATGCTCGGGCGCGTCCCCTCCAGGCCCGCGATGGTAGCCCGGTCGCTGAAGAGGGCACTTCTGGGGCGGAGAACGAAAGCGCCCAGGGATTCGAAGCCCGCGCCTAGCAAATCCTCGTATGCGCCGCGTACTCTCCGTGGGGGCGCTTCTCTGGCTAGCGGGTGCGCTGGGAGCATGGGCGGCGCTGTATACGGATTATTTTTCCCCGACAGCGGAACTGTTTCTCGGCCTCAGCCTTCCCATCTGGGCGGCTCTGGGGCTGATTGTGGGGCTCTGGGCGCTGGCCCAACGCCGCGGGTGGGTTGTTATGCTGGCCCTTCTATGCGCGATCGGGGCGGCCTATCAGCACGGGCTTCGGCTTCTCTCCCCCGATGCGCCGGAAAGAGGGGAAGATTTTTCGTTGCTCAGCTGGAACATCTTCAGCGCCCACCGGGGCTTTGCCCGCGTGCTCGAGGAGGTACTCCAGTACAGGCCCGACCTGATCCTGCTGCAGGAGGTCTATAACGCCGACGGGGATCTTGCCCGGCGCGATCCGCTGCGATACGGGGACTTTCGCCAGGCCCTGCGCGCAGCAGGGTACTATGTGGCTTTCGCTCCGGATCAGGAGCAACCTTGGGGCGCCTACGGGCTTCTGATCGCCTCGCGCTGGCCCCTGGAGGCGGTGCGCCGGCTGGATCTGGCCGGACGAATCGGGGTCGGTATTGTGGCCGATGTGCGTATCGGAAATCATCCCCTCCGGCTGATCGGGGTACATCTGTACACGACCGGACAGGAAAAACCCTGGCGGGGAAGGAGTTCCTGGAGTCGCTGGCGCACCTGGTTGAGGCAGATGCAAGAGGGCTATATGCGCCGGGAGGCGGAGCTTCGTGAGCTTTTGGATATCATCCGGCGCTCGCCATACCCGGTCCTTGTGGGGGGAGACTTCAATACCACGCCCTTCAGTCGGCACTATGTACTTCTTTCCCGCTGGCTGGGCGACGCGCACCGGCATGCAGGTCGGGGTCTGGGAGCTACGTACAGCACCTCCAAGCCCCTGTTGCGCATCGATTACCAGTGGTTCAGCTCCGGCCTCCGGCCGCTCGAGATGCGAGTGCTTCCCGATCGTGCCTCCGATCACCGTCCCCTGTTGGCTCGGTGGATTTTCGAGCCCTGAAGCGGAAGGCTTCACCGCCAGGGTGGAGGGCCTCATCCGGTGAAGCGTTCCATCCGTATGGTGTAGCGCAGGATCCGATCCAGGCGCACGGTTACGCCCAGGCCGGGTCCCCCGGGCACCCGTATAGTGCCATCCGGCTCAAGGGCAAAGGGGGGGTCGATGACCTCCTCGACGTAGTAGCGATCAGAGGCCGAAAGGTCTCCGGGCAGCGTGAAGCCCGGCAGGGTCGCAATAGCCAGGTTTGAGGCCCGGCCTATGCCGGTCTCCAACATACCTCCACACCAGACCGGCACACCCCGTTGTTGGCACAGCTCATGAATGCGCCGGGCCTCCAGCAGGCCACCCACGCGTCCGGGTTTGATGTTGATCACCCGGCAAGCGCCCATCTCCAGCGCCCAGCGGGCATGACGGGCGCTTTTGATGGATTCGTCCAGGCAAATGGGGGTGCGCAGCTGGGCTTGCAGGCGGGCATGCTCGAGAAGATCATCCTCATCGAGCGGCTGTTCGATAAGCAACAGGTCGAATGCGTCGAGCTCCTTGAGCACGGGGGCGTCTTCAAGTCGGTAGGCTGCGTTGGCATCCACTTGCAGGGGCAGTTCTGGGAAAGCCTCCCGCACAGCTCGGACCTCGCCTACCTCCCGGCCCGGTTTGATCTTGAGCTTTACGCGCCGGTATCCCTGGGCGACAAACCCCTCTACGGTTCGCAACAGCTCCTCTATGCTGGGCTGGATCCCGATGGAAACGCCCACCGGGACCCGATCCCGTTCTCCGCCCAGAAGATCCCTCAGGGATCGGTTCTTCTGTTGCCCCCAGAGGTCCCAGAGGGCCATCTCCAGGCCAGCCCTGGCCATGGGATGTCCCCGGATCCATGCAGAGAGGCGCTGTAGGTCTTCTGGGCCCTGCCAGTCATGCCGCAGGGCGGCCGGGATGAGCAGGTCGCGCAGCACATGCCAGGCCGTGCCCGTGGTCTCATAGGAATAATCCGGCACGCTTCCGGCCACGCACTCCCCCCAGCCCTCCAGAGAGCCGGCCTCCAGGCGCAGCAGAATCGCTTCTCGGTGGGTAATCCGACCTGTGGAGGTCTCAAAAGGTGCCTTAAGCGGCAGGCGAATCAGAAAAAGGGTGATTCCGTCGAGGTACATGGAGCCGCTCCTGGGGTTCGAGCACGTAATACCCCCACAGACCATCCGGGGCAAGCAGGTAATCGGTCAGCGCCCATCCCTGCTCGAAGGCGGTTTCCAGTATCTGGCGCAGGTGCAGACGCCAGGCCAGGTCGCGTTCCGGGTCCTGACCTCGGAAGGCGCGCAGGCGGGCCGGCAGGCAGACAGAGACGCGTTCCCCTTCGGGAGGCCAGTGCCAATCGGTCGGATAGGGGATAGGGGCCCGGGTATCGACCCGATTGAGCACCGGCGGGATCTCCGGTTCGGGATCCATGCCGGCCAGACGTGCCCGCACCCGGGGATGCTCGATCCACCACTCCACCTCCAGGCGATCTGTGGGCAGATCTCGGTTCAACGCATCCTGCAGCCTGCCGTAGGCGTCGCGCTTGTAGAAGCGGGCGATCCCGCCCAGACGGCGCAGATTCAGGCGCGCATTGCGGCTCTCCAGCGGATCAAAGGTCCAGGTGATGAGCTCGATTTCCTGTGCACGTACGAAGTCGCGCTGGAAGCGCTTGAGGGCAAAGCCCACCCCCCGATCGCGATACGATTCCAGCACCCCGAGCATGTGGGAACAATGCTTCAGGCGCCAGCCTCCTTCCGGATCGGGCTCCAGAGCCGGGAAGCCGTAGACGAACCCAACCGGGAAGGGATCCGGGGAGGCAAAGGCGGCGGCCACGAGCCCTCCGTAGGTGGCATGGATGAGGAGCACGTGCCCGGGCACGATGTTCACCGCCGAGCCGGGCCAGATCCGGGCCTGCAGCTCCTCGATGAGCGCGATCTCATCGGGATGGGTGAGCGTGCGAATCTGCAGGAAGGCCCCCATGGCGGAGGGAAGATGCGGACGGAACCTGTTTGTCTGCAACGGCAGTTTGCCTCTTGAACGGGGGTGTATCTTTTTTGTCCTCTGTCCGAGAAGCGCCGATCGTTCGCCATGCATCCGGGGATACATCGGCCCAGCGGCACGCGCGATCTGCTGGCGCTGACTCTTGTATTGGCCCTCTTCTGGGGGCTGGTTTCCCTGCCGATCCAGGAGGGCCGCCGAAAGCCTCGCTGGGTGGCTCCGCCCGGTTTCGAGGTGGTTGCCGTGCCCAACCCGAGGCCCAATCGGGTGCCGGGATGGCCCCTGTTTGGCTCCGAGCCGCCGCCTCCGACGCGCCTGGTGCCGACAGAGGAGCAAGAGGCCCCTGCCTCGGCCGTGGAGGAGGCCCAAAGAGACTCCGTTTTTCTCGTCGAAGTACCCCGGGAAGAGCATTCGCCCACCGGCCCTCCGCAGGAGGTTTTTCTAGTCGTCGAGGAGATGCCCGAACCTATCGGGGGGCTGGAGGAGATCGCCCGACAGATCCGCTATCCCTCGGAAGCGCTCCGGAGGGGCGTAGAAGGGGAGGTGGTGCTGGCCTTTACGGTCACACCCACGGGCCGGGTCGAAGACATCCAGGTGATCAAAGGGCTCGGATATGGATGCACGGAAGAGGCGATCCGGGTGATTCGACAGACCCTGTTTCGGCCCGGCAGACAGCGCGGGGTACCCGTCCCCGTGCGGGTACAGCTGCCCATTCGCTTTCGCATCGAGCCTCGGGACACGCTTCCGGGAGGGGCTATCTACCAGGGATAGGTCCAGATAGGCGACCCGCCGACCCATCGACCTGTTCGGTCATGGAAGCGATACAGGTAACCGAGCCGGATCTCCACCGGAAAGATCCATACCGTCCCCCGCAGGACAGCGTACAGGGCCAGGGAGGTGCGTCCCTCGCGCCAGGAGCGGGCGGGGTTTTCGGACCACAGCCGGCCGCCGTGCTCGAGGGCCACATAGCAAAAGAGACGATCCACGTAAAGCGGCACGGTAAAGAAGCCGTTGTCCACGTACAGCAGGGGGAGATAGCCGCGCACGCCGAGCTTGTAGAGGTGTCGAGCGCCTCGCACGTAGCCTGTCGTATAGCCCAGGGGGATGTATGGAGCGGCGGACCAGAAAAAGCGCCCGCTCTGAAAGAGCGCCCGCCCGTATAGCTGTATCGTGAGATGTTTCCGCATCCAGAGGGAGGCGAACCGATACAGCTCCGTGGCCATCCATCGGCCCGTTCGGGTTCCGGTCAGATCCGCCTCCCCGGAGAGGCGCAACAACCACCCCGAGTTCGGGCTCGCGTCTCGGGCCAGGGTATGGATCCGGTAGCGCGCCTCCAGCTCGAATCCCGTGGTGAGGTATTGACGCCAGGGTTCGTTTCGCTCCAGAGCCCGCAGGCGGCGGGCGGTCAGGTAGGGGCTGAACATAAGCTGTGTGCCGTAGACCGGCTCAGGGGCGACCCAGGGGAGGGCAAAGCGCAGCCGCAGGCGCTGTTCCTGCAGGATAGAGCCCGTGGTGACCACGGGCAGAAAGGAGGCGCTCAGGTCCGGATACGGATACGGGCGCGATGCACCGACCCAGACCGATCCCCAGAGCCGGGATCGCACATGGCGCAGATCCAGCGCGTATGCCCACTGACGCAGGATGTCGGCCCCCTCCAGGTGCAGTAGGGCGGTGCGGCCCAGGTTGACGTCTTCGATCAGCAGGGGCAGAACAAGTCGGGGGGGCCACAGGTATGAGATAGCCCGGTACGGGCGGGCGGCAGGGGGTGCGGGGTCGGGGGTATCCGGATCGGGCGGGTTGGGCGCTGTTTGCATGAGGCTGGCCGGAATTTCCTCTCCCCGCAGGGTGTCCAGGAGGGCTTCCACCAGCTCGAAACGCCCCCGTCGGTAGTGGACGTACAGGAGCCGGCGGCCATCTGGGGAGACGGCTGGTTCCATGGCCCCATAGGCGGAACGGGTCAGACGTTCTACGTGTCGGTCTGCAAGCCGGATGCGGTAAATCTCCAGCTGTCCGTCCGGGTCGGCGGAGAAGTACACCGTTTCCCCGTCGGGAGCCCAGGCTATGTCGTAGACCGCCCCCCGGGCGAAGGCCACCAGCGGCTCGAAGGCAGCCTCTTTGCCCTCTTCCGGGGTCGGGCTCAGGTACAGATCTTGCCGGCCGCCGCTCTGGAGTATGGCGGCCACCCGTCGACCCGTGGGGTCGGGCAGAAGGCGCTTGAAAAGCCACGGGGCGGGTGGGCTCAGGTATCGTTTTTGTCCCGTCTCCAGGTCCCATTCCACCCAGCGATTGTAGGCCCCATGTCCCTCCAGGTACCACAATCGGCCATTAGGAGCGGGTACAGGGGCGCTGGCCCGGGCTTGCCGGGTGAGGCGTTGTATCCGGCCGCTGTCCAGCTCAATGCGGTAGATTTCCGAGCCAATCCGATCCGTACCCCGGCTGTCGGGCACATAGGCGGCCGCCCAGAGGGCGCCCTCTTGGGGATCGAGGCTGAAGAGGAAGTCTTCCGTGGGCCGGAAGGTGGCGACGCGGCGCAGACGGCCGCTGGAGCGGTCGAAGACGAAAAGGCCCGGACGATCGTTTACGCTGCCCCGGTAAAGGAGTATGAGGGAATCGTTCAGGAAGACAGGGTTGCGGTACGAGGTGTGCGCTTCGGAGGCCAATGTGCGGAATTTCGTCGGGGCACCCAGGGCCTGACGCAGGGAGTCAGACCACCCCCGCAGCTCGCGTACCAGATCCCGGTACAAAGCCGGGGGCCATTTCCGTGTTCCGATCCAGACGGCGGCACCAAAGCCCAGGAAGGGAAGGGCGTTGTAGATCCGGATTGTACGTCGCCAGGCTTCCGGTCCGTGATGGCGCAGTAGGTAGTCGGCCACCAGATAGCCTCCCTGATAGGCGCGATCGGAGGGCGTATAGGTCGAGCCGCGCCGCATCATCTGAGCGAGCGTCCAGGGGGGGCTGTGGTCCATAAAAGCCCGGTATTGCATCTGAAAAAAACTGTACTGGCCTCGGCCCACTCCGAACCGGTCACCCGTCTCCAGACGCACCGCCATACCTTCCGAGAAGCCATCCGGCGTGGAGAGGTTGATGAGCACGTTCCAGTCAGGAGCAAACAGGCTCGCCAATCCCCCCAGACCCGGCACAGTGGCCTGTTGCAGATGCAGGGCATGGAGCTGTTCGTGTTCGCTGAGCAGGTGTAGCCAGGACCGGTGGCCGGGAGGCAGGGTTTTGCCCAGAAAGGGGGTGGTGATGAGCTCCATACGGAACGGGAAGGTGGTGACGAATCCGTTGCCCTGATCGCTGTAGCCATTGAGGATGACGGGCACGCGTCGGGATCGGGTGCGGCCCAGCAGCCGAAGCACGCTGTCATGCCGGGCCTCCAGGAGGCGGCCGACCAAGCGGGCTTCGGCCTCCAGTCCGGTGTGGTAGATGATGCGATATCGGGGGCTATCCCAGACCCACCAGCGCAGTTCCGAGGGTCGGGGGGCGGGGATGTAGAAGCCCTGAGCCTGAAGGGAGACGGAAAGCACGAACGTATAGAAAGTCCCCGCCAGCAGCACCATGCGCACGGGTATCGACCTCCTCACAGCAACACAAACGGGCGCAGGGAAAATATGCGATGCAGGGCCGCTTGAAAAACACCAGGGCCCGGGCGCTGGAGCCCGGACCCCGGTGTGGATCTGTTCAGTAAGCGCCGTTGTAGGATCCGGAGGGTTCCCATCGCTCCGGAGAGCGCCAGAGGCTGGAGAGCAACAGCTCCCGGATCATGAGGAGCTCTTTGGGCAGACGGTCGTAGAGCCGGATGAAGAGCTCTTCGATCTGGAGCATCTCTTGCTTCCACTGTTCTCGATCGATCCCCATGAGCTCATAGAAGCGTCCAGGACTGAAGTCCAGCCCCCGCCAGTCGAAATCCTCGTATCGGGGCATCCATCCGATGGGGCTTTCGATGGCGTAGGCGCGTCCGTGTACCCGTTCGACGATCCAGCGCAGGACGCGCATGTTCTCCCCGAATCCCGGCCAGATGAAGCGCCCCTGGTTGTCTTTTCGGAACCAGTTTACTCCGAAGATTCGAGGGGGGTTGGGCAACTTGCGGCCAAAGGAGATCCAGTGCGTAAAGTAGTCCCCCATGTGGTAGCCGCAGAAGGGCAACATGGCGAAGGGATCGCGGCGCACGACGCCGACCTGTCCGGCCGCGGCCGCCGTGGTCTCAGAGCCCATGGTGGCGGCCAGAAAGACGCCGAAGTTCCAGTTGAAGGCCTGATAGACCAGCGGTACGGTGTTCGACCGCCGACCGCCGAAGATGAAGGCGCTGATGGGCACCCCGTTGGGGTTATCCCACTCCGGATCGAGCGAGGGACACTGTTGAATGGGTGCGGTGAAGCGGGCGTTCGGGTGGGCTGCCGGCCGACCGCAGTCCGGAGTCCAGGGCTGGCCCTGCCAGTCGATGAGCTCCGGCGGCGGCTCATCGGTCATGCCTTCCCACCAGACATCCCCGTCGGGGGTGAGGGCGCAGTTGGTAAAGATCGTATTGGCCCGGATCGTCTCCATAGCGTTCGGGTTGGACTTGTAGGAGGTGCCGGGCGCCACCCCAAAGAAACCCGTTTCCGGGTTGATGGCATAGAGGCCTCCATCGGGCCCGACCCGGATCCAGGCGATATCGTCTCCAACGGTGGTTACCTTCCAGCCCTCGAAGGCAGAGGGTGGGATGAGCATGGCGAAATTCGTCTTCCCGCAGGCGCTCGGAAAGGCGGCCGCCACATAGGTTTTTTCCCCCTCCGGAGACTGCACGCCTAGAATGAGCATGTGCTCGGCCAGCCACCCCTCCTGACGGGCCAGGTAAGAGGCGATGCGCAGAGAGAGGCATTTCTTCCCCAGCAGAGCGTTGCCTCCGTATCCGCTGCCAAAAGACCAGATGGAGGGGTCCTCGGGAAAGTGCACGATGTACTTCTGGCCGTTACAGGGCCAGGGCACATCCTGCTGGCCGGGTTCCAGCGGCGCCCCCACGGAATGCCAGCAGGGCACAAAGAACCCCTCCTCTCCCAGCACCTCCAGGACGGCCTTTCCCATGCGGGTCATGATGCGCATGTTGGCCACGACGTACTCGGAGTCGGTGACCTGCACGCCGATAAGGGAAAACGGAGAGCCGATCGGCCCCATACTGAAGGGGATCACGTAGAGCGTGCGGCCCCGCATGGCGCCCCGGAAAAGATTCCGGAGCAGGAGCTTCATCTCCTCCGGATCCATCCAGTTGTTTGTCGGACCGGCGTCCTCGCGCCGGCGCGTACAGATGAAGGTGCGATCTTCGAGCCGGGCCACATCGCTCGGATCGGATCGGGCCAGAAAGCTATTGGGCCTTTTTTCCGGATTGAGCCGGATGAAGGTGCCTTTCTCCACCAGGCGTTCGCACATCCACTGGTATTCGGCCTCCGAACCATCGCACCAGTAGATGCGCTCCGGCTGGCAGAGCTCGGCGACTTCTTCTACCCACTCGATGAGCCCGCGATGACGGACGTATGCCGGGATGCCGGACTGTAACTGCAGGCGGCCATCGATCTGGACCGGATGCACGTGGTCTATGATCAGGGCTTTATCGGGATCTGCCATCGGATGCACTCCTTTTCTGTTTGACGCCTGGCGTCCTTGCGGCTCGGGAAAAGTAAAACGGGCTCCGGAGAAAATGGCAAGCCCTCGCAGATCAGCGGGGCCGACCGCGTCGGGGACGCGGGGTAGCGCTCATGAGCTCCTGACCGTTCTGTCTGGGCACGGCGACGATGTGGTGCAAGCGCAGGTATTCGATAAGCACCAGAGGGGAAGGGATCCGTTGCGGATCATATTCGAGTGCGACGATCTGCCGGTCCCGGCACACGTTGACCTTATACACCCCCGGATAGGCCAGCAGGGTGGGGCGGATGCGGCTCCAGGTCTCCGGCCGGTCCACGAGCAGCACGTCGAGCACGAGCGCCGTGGTGGATTTGCGATCCAGGCGCCCATCCTGCTGTTGAGGAACGAGAAGCGTCGAGTCGGCTTCAGCCGAGCCGAGCCAGAACAGAAGGAGAAGCATCCAGAGGCTCATCGCATAAACAGATAGTTGAGTTTGACCATAAACAAGTTCGAAGGCGCGATTTGAAACGTGTCCCGCAGGCTGCGCCAGTCGTTGACGAAGAACGACTGGCCGTTGCTCTGGCGGTTTTGCGTCCATACGATGTACAACACGGAGCCGGGCTGAAACTCCCACCGCAGCACGGTATTGAACGTGAAGCTGCGCATGTGGAAGTCTTCCGGAATCGGATACTGGGGTACGGGGGCGAACCGATCCGGATCCAGCAGTACGCGGAAGGCCTCATACCGCCCCCGGGCGGTAAAGAGCTGTCCGTAGACCTGCAGGCTCAGGTCCCTGCCCAACAGCAGGCTGCCCCGGAGGCTAATGTCCACCTGACGCGTGGTGCGATCGGTGAACGTGCTCAGGTAGTAGCGCCCGTTCTGCACCTGGGGAAAGGCGCTCTGCAGGAGCGAGCGAAAAGCGGCCTCTTCTTCCGCTTCGAAGGCAAGTGGGTAACGGGCTTGGGAGGTTTCGATCCACCAACCCAAGGCGGGATCGTAAACGTAGGTGGCGTTGCGGACCCAGGCCTCTGCCCGATTGGAGCCTCCCAGGGTGAACTCCGGCGATAGCTCCAGGCGGGTGCCCAGGCGCAGGTTCAGGTCCATGCCCACCTCCCAGTCGCGCCGGTTCAGGCGGTCTCCGCCATAAGAGCCGCTGAGCTCCAGTTGCAGGGGACGTCGGGAGTCCGTACGCACCTCGGTGCGCACGTTCCAGCCCATCGGGGGACGATACAGCCCATTACCCCGCGTCTCCCGGTCATCATAGCCCCGGAGAAAATTGGTGAGCCCGAAATTGAGGTTTGTGCTCCAGTAATTCGTAAACTCACCGCTCCAATTCGCATTCAGGTTGCTCCCCAGGGGGGTTCGGGAGAAGTTCCAGGAGTTCCAGAAAAAGGCGCGCATGCTCGCACGCCGGAAGGGCCCGAAAGGCTGGTTGTTGTTAAGCAGATGGCCCAATCCCATGCTCACGTTGATCAGGTCGGCCCGCCGGAGGCGGCCCACGTCGTTGGGATTGAAGTCCGGAGAATACATCCGAAAGCCGGAGAAGAAGGTCCAGATCCCGGCCCGTTTATCGAAGCCCGTATGGAAGGCATATCCGAGGCGTCGTCCGGCGTTTTGCTGGCGGCTGGTGAAGGCCATCTCTCCGGTAAGCTGATAGGTGTTCTGCTGGAACCGGAAATCCCAGTCCAGCCCTCCCGCTACGTTGTGCCGTGCCGGTGAGCCGTTCTGTCCCCACTCCGCATAGCTGGTGGCCATCAGCCCCACGTAGGCGTTTTGGGGCAATTCCTGTTTGAGGCGCAGGGCGGTATAGTTATGGGCGGGACGGAATCGCTCGCCTGTTACGGCCTCCAGGAGGCCAAAGGAAAACCCTTTGGCGGACCGTCCCGTGAGCTTGACCGCGCCTATGATGGGCGCCCGAGCCCCGATCCGGCGCGTATAGAGCAGTCCGTCCCCCATACCAAAGGTGTAATCGAAAATCTGCACCCCTTCCAGGAAGAAGGGGCGCCGCTCGGGGAAGAACGTTTCAAACGTGGTCAGGTTGAGCTCTGCCGGATCAGATTCGACCTGTCCGAAATCCGGATTCACCGTTATATCCAGGAGCACGTTGCTGGCCAGCCCCAGTTTGAGGTCCAGACCGCTATCGTAGCGCAAATCCCCCGGTAGCCGGACCGGTACGGTGGGTTGGGTCTGGAGCTTGGAGGATACATAGGGCAGGGCCTGTGCGATGCCCCGGGGGGCGATCTGCCGAATGCCGGTCAGTTGGCCGAAGTGGGAGACGTATCCCTGTACCGTGCGAGGCACCATAACCCACTCGGAGGTTTCCGCCTTGCGCGGGATCTGGCGCCGGAAGTTGATGCCCCAGGTGTGTGCTTCCAGCTCCGGGAAGCGGAGCTGGCTGTAGGGGATGCGCATCTCCACGGCCCATCCCCAGTCGTAAACGGCCGCCTGGGCCTCCCAGACGGCGTTCCAACTGCGGTCCATACTGCCAAAGCCACCGGGCCCGCGTCCCCCGCCCTGGCCGTCGTTGATGATCAGCCCATCGGTCAGGGTGCCGGCGGCATTGATCCCGAACACGTAGGCTGTACGGCGATCGAAATAGCTGTCGATGGCCACATAAAACCAGTCGGCCTGAATCCAGTCATCCCGCCTGCCTAGGCGGCGCACGATGCGCTGAGGCTCCCGATCGTACAGCCAGGCGGCGATGTAAAGATTATTATCGTCGTAGAGCACGCGCACCTCGGTCCTTTCCGTGGCCGGGGCTCCCTCTTGAGGCTCGTACTGAATGAAGTCACCGGCCGGGGAGGCCTGCTGCCAGACGGGTTCATCCAGGCGCCCGTCTATGCGGGGAGGCTCCAGGACGCGCAGGGCTTCCAGCTGTCGTTTCTCCGGCAGGTATCGGTTCTGGGCATATCCTGAGGCGCTCAGGACTAGGATGAGGAGGGATACGGTGGTTCGGATCATAACGTTACGCAATGGGTTCGGGCACGATACGCAAAGGTACGAAAGCCACACGGTATTGAACTTTTCAGACCCAAACGGTTTCCCGGAGTTACAACAAAATTGCAGGCCCCCGCTTCTCCCGCGAACGGGGAAAATATCTCTGAGGAGTCGTTCTGGGAGTATTTTGGGGTATTTACGGGTGGCAAAAAGGGCGAGCACTCGGCCCTGTCCGCAGCCGGGCTTGAGCGGTAGATGCCTCTGCCGTTATTATACGCGGCGAGCAGATCGAGGAGGTACCGCTATGGCTGTCTGGATACGGAGTTGGGCGGCGTGCTGGTTGGTGGCGGCCTGTGCCCTCTCTGCCCAGGCGCAGACGGGTTCGGTCCGGGGTCGCGTAGTCGATGCCTCTACGGGCGAGCCCCTGCCCGGGGTGAACGTGGTCGTCCGCGGCCTCAGCATCGGGGCGGCCACAGATCTGGACGGACGCTACAGCCTGGAGCGGGTCCCGGTCGGGGAGCAGACGATCGAGGCCCGGTTCGTGGGGTATCGGGCCCAGGCGCGCTCGGTGCGCGTGCAGGCTGGGCAGGTCGTTACGCTTGATTTCCGACTGGAGCCGACGGCCTTGGAGCTCGGAGAGATCGTCGTTACCGGCGCCGGAGGGCCGGTAGAGAAACGCAAACTGGGCAACTCGATCGCGACCATTGATGCGGCCGGGTTGCGTGAGGCGCCGATCAAGTCGTTTTCTGATCTCATTCAGGGTCGAGAGCCCGGTCTGATCGCCCTACCCTCGAGCGGCATGACCGGTGAGGGAACGCGTATTCGCATCCGGGGTTCGGCCTCGCTCTCCCAGAGCAACGAGCCCGTGGTCTACATCGACGGGGTTCGGGTGGACAACGGGGGTGGATGGCCCGGATTTGTCGGCACCGGGGGTGGGGGATCTCCGTCGCGGCTGGATGACATCAACCCGGAGGCCATTGAGCGCGTCGAGATCCTCAAAGGAGCCGCCGCGGCCACCCTGTACGGCACGGAAGCCTCTCGGGGCGTGATTCAGATCTTCACCCGCAAGGGCGTCGTTGGTCCGCCCCGGCTGAGCGTGCAATATCAGCAGGGAGCGCTCTTTCCGATCAAGCGCTTTCCCCCGATCGTGGGCTTTGCCCGCACACAGGCCATCGCCGATACCATGTCCAAATATTACGGCCGAACGATCCGGCCCTATGAGCTGGTGGCGGACAACTGGCCCAACCGCCTCTTTGAGACAGGCCGCAGTGCCAGCTTCTCTGCGTCCCTTTCCGGCGGTTCACCCGGGGTGACGTATTTTCTGAACCTGCGCATGCAGGATGAAGACGGCGTGCTTACGGGCAAAAACCTGCCCTATCCCCCGGGATTCGGGCCCCGGTCGAACGACCTGCTGCGCCGCATTCAGGCCACCTCGACGGTGAACGTCTTTCCCACCGATCGCTTCCAGATCCGGGCCACAGCCGGTTACACGGACACCCGCTATGAGGTGCCCGATAACAGCAACTCCATTTACGCCCCTCTTTCGCGGGCCAATTTCAGCCGTCCCGATCTGGTCCGCTACAACAACCCCACCGGGGTGTCGGCCTTCGCCACGGTGCCGGAGGGCTTTCAGATTCAGATATCGCAGAATGCCCGCCATTTTAACGGTAGCATCGGGCTCAACTATCGACCCCTGGAGGGACTGACCCTGGATGGCACTTTCGGGGCCGATTACTCGGCCACCTTTTCGCAGGAGTTCTGGCCCTTCGGGTGGAATATCAACCGGTATTCCGGGGCGGACATCGAAGGGCTGCGCGATGTATCCGACCGCAGCCGCTTGGAGCTGACCTTGGACGCGAAGGCCTCCTATCGGCGCATGCTGAGCCCCCGGCTGGAGTCCTTTACCATCCTGGGCACGCAGAGTTTTCGCACGCAGACCCTGGTGCGCAGCGGCCGCGGCCGGCGTTTCCCCGGGCCGGGGTTTGAGGTCACGGGGGCCGGCGCCGAACGCGACGCGGCCGAGTTCTATGAGGAGGTCATCAACGCGGGCGTTTTCGGACAGCAGCAATTCGGCTGGGCCGATTTCGCTTTTCTGACCATCGGCGGCCGCTATGACGCCAACAGCGCCTTTGGATCGGAGTTCAAGGGGGTCTTTTACCCGAAGGCCTCGCTTTCCGTGGTGCCTTCGGATGCCGCCTTCTGGAAGCCCATAGGGCCCATTTCTTCGCTGCGCCTCCGGGCCGCGGTGGGGCAGTCGGGGCTACAACCCGGGGCTTTTGATGCGCTGACCACGTTTGGCGCCCTGGCCTCTAATCGGGGTCCGGGCGTGGTACCCCTGAACCTGGGCAACCCGAGGCTCAAGCCGGAGGTCTCCACAGAATGGGAGCTGGGTTTGGATCTGGGCCTGTGGCGGGATCAGCTTTCCCTGCAGAGCACGTACTGGGATCGCACCGTGCGCGATGCCCTTATAGCCCGTCAGTTTCCCGTATCTGGGGGGTTTCGGGCCACCCAGCTGGACAATATTGGCAAAACCCGAGCCCGGGGGCTGGACCTGTCTCTGAACGCGGTGCTGGGCATCGGGCCGCAGAGCTCGGTCAACTTCTTCGCGACAGCGGCCTATCTCTGGGAGCGCGTCATCTCCCTGGGGGGCGCGCCCCCGATCAAGGCCGGAGGCAGCTATCCGCGCTACCGCAACTTCGTCATCGAGGGCTACGCCCCGGGAGCGCATTTCGGGCCGAAACTCAGGCCAGTTCCGGCCGACCGCTACCCGATTGACACGAATCGGGACGGACAGCCCGACAGCCGCCAGGAGCTGCTCGCCTATCTGGGCCGGCTCACCCCCAGCAGCGCGCGTCTGGATAACCTGAACGCCTTCGTGCTCCTGCTTGACGAGGACGGGGACGGAGATTACCTGGATCATTATCTGGGCAAGCCCCTACCGGACTGGCAGGGCACGTTCGGCTTTACCCTGACTGTGCGGGGCAACTGGCGCCTGTCCGCCCTTTTCGAGTACCAGGCGGGAAACTTCTACGTCAACAACCTGCTGTATGCTTTCCGACAGGCCAGCTCCGCCTATCGCAATCTGCCCGCCGTGGCCGAAACGGAGCGGGACTTTATCACCGGCGGGGTAGATCAGACCTATCAACCGCAGAACAACCCCGAGGTGCGGCTCCGCGCCCTGGAGCGCTGGCTCTATGAGTTCCTGGATCTGTCCCCCTTTGACGGGCTCAATACGATCAAACCGGCCGATTTCCTGCGCTGGCGTGAGTTTTCGATCGCCTATACGGTCCCGTCCCGATGGGTGAGTCGGATCGGGGCGCGCAGCCTTTCCGTTTCCCTGGCCGCGCGCAACCTGTGGCTCTGGACGCGATACAACGGGCTGGACCCGGAGGTGAACGTCATCGGACGAGGTTCGGGCGGCAATACGCGGGATGACAACTTCATTCTGGGCGTCGATTACGCCCTTCCGCCCCTGCCGCGCACGGTGCTCCTGACGGTTCGTCTGGGCTTTTAGTAAGAGGAGAGCAGACGATGCGCACGCGTATATATAGCGGCCTGTTCGCCCTGGGTCTGCTGGCGGCGGGATGCGACCTGTCGGTCGATAACCCGAACAACCTGCTGGAGCAGGAGCTCGACAACCCCACCGTGGCCGCCTCCTTGGCCAACGGGGCCGAGGCCACGGTCACGCGGGCTCTGGGCGCCATGTTGGGCCCCTATGCCACGGCTACCGATGAGCTGACTTGGATCGGTTCCCGTCAGGGATGGCAGGAGCTCGATGAAGGCGGGGTGGAGAACCCGCTCAATGAGTTTTCCGATGCCGCCTTTCCCTATGTGGCCGAGGCCCGGTGGATGGCCGATGAGGCTATCCGGCGGCTGGAGAAATTCCAAGCTCAGAAACAGCTCACCAACCCGGCCGATCTTATCTGGGCCTATCTGATGGGCGCGATCATCTATACGACGGTCGCGGATATGTTCGATGATTTCGTGCTGGGAGATCGCCAGGAGCCCAAGCCACCGGTGGGCAAAGAGAACATGCCCGGGCTGTACGATACGGCCATCGAATACGCCACCAGGGCGCTGGCCCTGGCCCAGCAGATCAACAACCGTGAGCTGCAGAAGGCCGCTTTAGCCCTGAGGGCCCGAGCCCGCTTCAGCAAGGCCCTCTGGCCCAAAGCGCGCACCCCCGGAGGTCCCAATCCGCTGGTAAGCGATGCGGGGGCCGATCAGGATGCGCAGGCCGCCCTGGCCCTTATGGGGAACGAGGACTACGCCTTCAAGCTTGTGCTTAGCTCCGCCTCCCCGAACCTGGTCGACGGTAACGTCACCTTCACCTTCAATATCAACAGCCGCTTTGAACTTCGGGTGGGATCCAGCTACATTGTGCCCACTTCCGATAACCGACGCGTGGCCAGCATCCGGCTCCGGGATCCCATCGACAATGTGCCGGACCCGAAGCTCAGCGCTGAGGTCAACGCGCTTGTGGCCGGCGGTATCTACGGAACCATTACCGTTGCCTCCGCACGGGAGATGCGCCTGATCCTGGCGGAATCTGCCCTGGCCAAAGGGGATGAGGCGGGCTTTCGGACGCAGATCAACGCCCTGCGGGCCATGGACCGGCTATCCCCCTATACGGGGCAGATCCCGGCTCTGGAACTGCTCAAGCATGCCCGGCGGGTCAACCTGTTTCTGCAGGGTCGGCGTCTGGCCGATCATTACCGTTTCGGGGATCGGGCTCCGGAGTGGACGGCCCGGGCCAAGCCGGGGGTCTTCTTCCCGATTACGATCATCGAGCGTCGCGCCAATCCCTATGTGCGCTGAAAGAAGCGCCCCGGGCCTTCCCGGAGGACCCGGGGCGCTTCTGGGGTTCCCACCCACCCGGAAAGCCGATGATGCTCATATCGTGGGAGGATTTTCAGCAGGTCGATCTCCGAGTCGGGCGCATAGTGCGCGCCGAACCCTTCCCCGAGGCGCGGAAGCCCGCCTACAGGCTCTGGATTGATTTCGGCCCCGAGCTGGGGGTGAAGACCTCCAGCGCGCAGATTACGGATCTGTACCGGCCCGAGGAGCTGGTGGGTCGGCTGGTGGTGTGTGTGGTCAACCTGCCCCCCAAACAGATCGGTCCATTTCGATCTGAGTGCTTGCTGACGGGTTTCCCGGATGAGGCCGGCCGGGTGGTGCTCTGCGTGCCGGAACGGCCTGTTCCTCCGGGAAGTCGCCTCTTTTAACCCCGTTGTGCGGTATGCGTGGACCTATCGCATCTTCGCAGACAAAACAGCGAGGATAGCTGTACGGAGGCTGATCGTGTCCGAAAGAGCCGACTCCTCTGTCGGAGGGGTTGCCGTAAAGCAGCCTCAGCAGGCCGGCAGAGATCCGGATTCCTCTCCCACGGTGCGCATCAGCCTGGTGATCCCGGCCCGGAATGAGGCCGGATATCTGGATCCGCTCCTTGCGCGTCTGGATCCGGGCTGGCGCCGTCGATGGGGGATCGAAGTGATATTGGTCGATGGGCAGAGCCAGGACGGCACCCCGCAGCGCGCTCGCCCGTATGTGGATGTGGTGCTCCGGCAGGAGGGACGGGAGCCGATGACCATCGCCGCAGCGCGCAATCTCGGGGCACGCCGGGCACAGGGAAGCGTGCTCTGGTTTCTGAATGCGGACGTGCGCCTTCCTGAGGATCTGGACGCCTTTCTCGGGGCCGCTCTGGAGGCGCTGCGCACGCATGAGCTCGTGCTGGTGCCTGTTGCAGTATGGCCGGAGGAGGCTACCCGGGTCGATCGGTGCCTCATGAGGTTGTTGAACGCCTACTACCGGCTTTGCAATCGTCTGGGCATAGGCAACGGACGCGGAGAGTGCCACTTTGTACGCCGAGAGGCCTTCGAGGCCGTAGGGGGGTACCGGGATCATCTGATCGCCGGGGAGGATTTCGATCTGTTTCGTCGGCTCCGACGCCGCGGTCCTATTGCGTGGCTGGGGGAATGGATCGTCTACGAATCCCCCCGGCGCTACCGGCGCTGGGGCTATAGACGCGTGCTGACGCAGTGGGTGTTGAACTCCCTGTTTATCCTGCTCCGGGGCCGATCCTTCTCCCAACGCTGGGATCCGGTACGCTGAGCGAGTTGCATGTTGTGAAAAACTAGCCCAACTTTTTTGATGGGGAAACGCGGATCATCAGAGCAGCGTTACACGTTCGAACTCAGCGGGGAGTATATCCAGTATGCGGAAACCATGGTTCTGGCTATCGCTCACAGCGGCTCTCGTACTCGGCGTTTTGCTGGGCGCTCGTATCGCGCCGGTTATTTCCGGAGATAACACTTTTGAGCAACTGCGCAAATTCGAGGCCGCCTTCAGCCTGATCAAGCGCAATTATGTGGAGGATATCGATTCGGCCCGGCTTATCGAGGGGGCCATTACCGGGATGCTCGAGCAGCTTGATCCGCATTCGGTATACATCGACGCGGCCCGCATGCGTTCGGTCCGGGAGAGCTTTGAGGGAAGTTTTGAAGGGATCGGGGTGGAGTTTAACCTGCTTCCGGGCCCGAATGGACGAGATACGATCATCGTCATGTCCGTCATTCCTGGTGGTCCAAGCGACCGGGTTGGTATCCTGGCCGGAGATCGGATCGTGGCCATTGACGACTCCAGCGCCATCGGATTCAAGCAGGAGGACGTCATCCGCACCCTGCGCGGGCCGAAAGGCACAAAGGTCAAGGTTACCGTGCGGCGTCCTGGTCTGAGCCGCCCGCTGGAATTCGTCATTGAGCGGGACCGCATTCCCATCTTCACGCTCGATGCGGCCTATATGCTTGATGGCCAGACCGGATACATCCGCATCAATCGTTTTGCGCGCACCACGCACCAGGAGTTTGTCGAGGCCCTTCGGGAGCTCAAGGCGCAGGGCATGCAGCGGCTGATCCTGGATCTGCGGGATAACGCGGGGGGATATCTGGATCAGGCCGTAGAGGTGGCCGATGAGCTTCTTCCGGCGGGTCGACGGATTGTCTACACGCGGGGTCGTCTGCGGCAATTCGAGCAGGAGTTCGTCTCCCGCGGGGGAGGCTTCTATGAGTCCGGACCGCTGATCGTGCTGGTCAATGAGAACTCCGCCTCCGCTTCTGAGATCGTGGCCGGGGCCGTACAGGACTGGGATCGGGGGCTGATTGTGGGCAGGCGCACCTTCGGAAAGGGGCTCGTTCAGCAGCAGTACGAGTTGCCTGATGGCTCGGCCATACGGGTTACGATTTCCCGCTACTACACCCCGGTTGGCCGGCTCATTCAACGGCCCTACCAGAATGGCAAACAGGCCTATTACGAGGAGATCTACCATCGCGGCAATGCGCTCCTGGATGTGAAGAGTTTTGCCGAGCACGTGCCGGATTCGCTCAAATTCAAAACGCCCCGGGGGCGTCTTGTCTACGGAGGCGGGGGGATACTTCCGGATTACGTCGTGCCGCAGGATACAGCGCGGCCTCTGGTGCAGGCCGATGTGCGCAACAGCCTCTCCTATGAGGCGGCGCGTCGGATTGTGGACGAAGAAGGGGGGGAGTTGCGACGGCAATTTGAGCGCGACCTGAAGGCCTTCATCGAACGCTTCCAGATCGGCGAGCGCGAGTTGCGTATCTACCGGCAGGTGGCGGCCGAGAAGGGCATTCAGATCGGCGCGGTAGCCGATGCGGCTCCGGATAGCGGACGTACGCGCTTTACCGAGGCCGAATTTCAGGAAGCGCTCCCCGTGATCCGCACCCGCTTAAAGGCCTTCATCGCCCGCCAGCTCTGGGGCGTGAAGGCCTGGTATCCCGTGATCCGTCCTCTGGATCGGGACCTCAACGAGGCCATGCGGCTCTGGGACCAGGCCAGGGCGCTGGCCAGCAATTAAGACCCTGGGGCTGGCCGGAGGTGGGGCATTTGCAACTTTTTGCTTACGACTTTCGGCCCGCGGCCTGAAAGGGGCAATCACACAGGTTCTCGGCTTTGGGGATATATAGTGTCACGAACAGGCGAGATCAGGCAACTTTCGTGTGCAAAACAGCCCCGGAAAGCATACTATCCGGATGTGTTGCCTCCGGGCGGCGCCGGTGCGTCGGAATTGACAAACCCCCCGGAAAAGCGCTATAATGCGCCGCCTTGAAAGGGCCGATGCCTAACCCAACAACGTAAGGAGGAGTCTTTCCATGAACCTCACGCCGCTGTTGGTCCTGCTGCAGGGGACCGTTGAAGAGGGTACCATGAACATGCTGGTCCGGTACTTCAACGAGGGAGGGGACTTCATGTGGCCCATCCTCGTCTGCTTGGTGCTGGGACTGGCGATCTTTCTGGAACGGCTCATCAGCCTGAACCTGGCCGACATCAACACGCGGAAATTCATCGTCAAGGTCAAAGACGCCCTTGAGCAGGGTGGGGTGGATGCGGCTCTGGAGGTGTGCGCCAAGACCCGCGGTCCGGTGGCCAGCATTTTCCAGGCCGGCCTGCTGCGCGTCAACGAGGGTATTGAGGCCGTGGAGAAGGCGGTCATCTCCTACGGGGCCATCGAGATGAGCTTCTTGGAACGGGGGTTGGTCTGGATCAGCCTCTTTATCTCCATCGCCCCCATGCTCGGCTTTCTGGGCACCGTGATCGGTATGGTGCAGGCCTTTGACGCCATTGAGCGCGCCGGAGATATCTCTCCCTCCCTCGTGGCTGGGGGTATTAAGGTGGCCCTGCTCACCACCGTGTTCGGCTTGATCGCGGCCATCATCCTGCAGTTTGCCTACAACTACTGCACCTCTAAGATCGACCGGATCGTCCTGGACATGGACGAAGCGTCCATTGAGCTCATTGATACCCTCGTGCTTATGCAGCAGGGTAAGAGCGTCAAAGAAGCGAAAGCCTGAGGGGGATCAGCCGATGGTGCAGATCGCTATTTATGTGGCTCTGGCCCTCCTGGGTGTCGTGATCGCGGGCACGGTGTTGATGGGGTTCTGGAGCCTGAGCAAGCGCCCTCTTAATCCGTTCAGCCTGCTTCCCCTGTTCTCGCCCTTTGTGCTCTTCGGCGTCCTGCTTGGGGTGGGCTATGAGACGGTGCCAGCCGCCATTCTGACCTTCTTGCTGCTGCTGGCTATTGTGTTTCTGACCATGTTGCTCTTCGGGTTGCGTCGGGTGTTTTAAGCAAAGGGGGCTTGCCGATGCCATTAGCTGAACGTCGCAAGCGGACCGAGCCGGAAATCCCCTCGGCTTCGCTGGCGGACATCGCTTTTCTGCTGCTGATCTTCTTTCTGGTGGCCACCACGATCGATGTGGACTCCGGCATCGGGATGGTCCTGCCGCCCAAACTGGAGGAGAACCAGCAGCCACCGCCGATCAAAGAGCGCAACATGCTCAAGATCCTGGTCAACGATCAGGGCCAAGTGCTCGTCGAGGATCGTCCGATTGTCTCCCTCCGGCAGATTCGGGATGAGGTCAAAAAACACATCCTCAACAACGGACAGGACCCCAATTACGCCGAGTCGCCGGATAAGGCCATCATCTCCGTCAAAACGGCCCGTAATACGCCCTATCGGGTCTACATCGACGTTTTGGATGAGATCAAGCTGGCCTATCGGGAGGTGCGGGATATGGTGGCCCGTCAGCGGTTCGGGATGGACTACCTGACCTACCGCAACCGCTTCGCCAAGGACGATCCCGAGAAAGACGAGATCCGCAAACTCATCCCCCAGAAGATCTCTCTTGCCGAACCGGATCCTGGAACCGGCGGAGGGCAGTAGGAGGCCGGCTATGGCGACATTCAAGCGGAAAACTCAGCTCAAACAATCCATCCCCACGGCCTCGTTGCCGGATATCGTGTTCCTGTTGCTCATCTTCTTCATGGTCTCGACCAAGTTGCGTGAGGTCAATCTGCTGGTTACCCTGGTGATGCCGCAGGCCGAGGAGATCGAGAAAATCGAGCAGAAACGCCTGATCTCCTACATCTGGATCGGCAAAGACAAAGGCACCGGGCAGTATCGCGTGCAGATCGATGATGCCCTGGTGGAGATCCCGGAGATCCGGCATATCATGTACAAAAAGCTGCTCGAAGAACCCCGCCTGATCGTCTCCCTGCGCGTAGACCGGGACGCCCCCATGGGCCTCGTGACCGATGTGCAGCAGGAGCTGCGCGAGGCCGGAACGCTGCGTATCAACTATTCGACTAAACGACAGGCGGCCACCTGAGGGCGGCTGATCCGCGGCAATACGGGGCGAACCTCGTGGGTTCGCCCTTTTTCGTGGGGAAGAGGAGGCAAGATGCGTCCGATCGAGCTGATGCCCACCCTGGAGCTATCCCTGCGGACGCTCTGGGAGCGCTGGCTGGGCCATCTGCCCGAGGTCGCCGCGCATCCGAGCACGATGCCCGATCGAAGCCCCGAGGAAGTGCTCTTCAGGCTGGTAGCGCGTCTGGCGGAGAGCTATCCCTTTGGGCATCCGCAGTATGCCGCTCAGATGCTCAAGCCACCGCACCCGATCGCATGGGCGGCCTATGCGCTGGCCATGGTCATCAACCCGAACAATCACGCCCTTGACGGGGGGCCAGCTACGACGTATCTGGAGCGCGAGGCCATCGGGGAACTGGCCCGTCTGACCGGCTGGGAGACCTTTCTTGGACATCTTACCGGAGGGGGGACGGTGGCCAACCTGGAGGCGCTTTTTGTGTCCCGGGAACTGCATCCGGATCGCCCCGTGGCGGTAGGAGAAAACGCGCACTACACGCACCGTCGTATGGCCCACCTGCTGGGCCTTTCCGTGCGGCCCATAGCCATGAACGCCCAGGGGGGGATGGACCTCGATGCCCTGGAAGATATGCTCCGTCGAGAGCGGATCGGCACCGTGGTGGCCACGCTGGGTACGACGGGCATGGGCGCCCTGGACCCCCTTGAGGAGATTGTGCCCCTGGCCCGCCGCTATGGGGCGCGTGTGCACGTGGACGGCGCCTACGGAGGATATTTCGCCCTACTGGCCCGAGGCCGCGTGCCCGAAGTGGAGCCCGGACCTTTCCGGGCCCTCTCCGAGGTGGATTCCTTCGTCGTCGACCCCCACAAGCACGGGCTACAACCCTACGGGTGCGGCGCGGTGCTGTTCCGGGATCCGGCTGTGGGGCGCTTCTACAGGCACGATTCCCCGTATACGTATTTCACCTCTTCGGAACTGCATCTGGGAGAGGTGAGCCTAGAATGCTCTCGGGCCGGGGCGGCCGCCGCCGCCCTCTGGGCCACCCTGCAGGCTTTCCCCCTGGAACCCGATCGCGGCATGGGGCCTATCCTGAGCGCCTGCCTTCGGGCTGCGCGGGATTTTTACAGGGCGCTGGAGCGATCCGAGCACCTGCGGCCCGTTTTGGCCCCGCAACTGGATATCGTACTCTTTGGCCTGAGGGGAAAAAGCCGCGCCTCTGAGCTCGCCTCCGCACATGAACAGCTGTTTCGATCCGCCGCCCGGATCGATCCCCCCGTTTACGTGGGTCTGTATCGGGTCCCGGTCCGCTGGCTGCGGCACCACTGGCCGGATATCATCCCCGACCAGGCAGAGACAACCGTGTTGCGGGCCGTGTTCATGCGCCCCGAACAGGAAGCCTGGACCGATCGGATCCTGGACGGGCTGGAGGCCGCCATTCAGGGCTGAATGGCGACCAGTTCGATGTCGAAGGTCAAATCCTGGCCGGCCAGCGGGTGGTTGGCGTCCAGCACCACATACTGATCGGTGACCTCAAGGACCGTGACAGGAAAACTCTGATCCTGTGCCTGCACCTGGAGCTGTTGGCCGGGATACACGTCCAGATCCGGCGGCACCTGGGCACGGGGGACGCGGTAGATGAGCTCCTCATCGTACGGGCCATAGGCTTCCTCGGCCGGGATCGTGATCTGCTTGCGCTCCCCGACAGCCATGCCCACTACGGCTTCCTCAAAGCCGGGTATGACCTCCTGGGCGCCTATCCGGAATTCCAACGGAGGACCACCCAGAGAGGAATCGAAAACGGATCCATCGGAGAGGGTGCCGGTATAGTGCACCGCCACCCGGTCTCCGTGTTGCGCAGTACGGCTCATCATACAAACTCCTGTTGCTGGTATAATTATTGATGATCCCAAGGAGATCATCCCGCCCACAAGAAACGAAAAAAACAAAAGGAAAGCGAGCCCGATTTTCTCCCGCCTCCGATTCCGATGGGGTTGCATTTTTTGGGTCCGCGGTTCTATTGTTGGTCGGTTCACATATCCAGGAGGCCTGCCGGTGAGACGTCGATCGTTCTGGGGAAGCCTGTTGCTGTTTTTTCTCCTCTGCCGAAGTGGTTTTGCCCAGTCCCTATCCTCTGCGCCCGCTACCGGATTCGCCCCTTCTGAGGATACCAGCCGAACGGTGACCCCCGTATGGACGGAGAAGGAGATTCAGCTGCGTCTGGCCCACCTGCACCGGCTGTATGCGAACGTGCTCACCTACCGGGCCGCGGGCAACACGGAACAGGTGGAGCTGTTTCTGGAGCAGGCCATGGAGGCCCTGCGAGATCTGGCCAGAGCGCCGGGGATCGAGAACGACCGACGCTTTGGCGAGGTGTACCGGGCCATTATGGCCGAATACGAGGACTATTACGGCCCGGATTCGCTCGCGGAGCAACAGGGCGATATCTATGCCTTGCGGGATGCGCTCTTCGAGGCTGTAGAAGAAAACCTGCCGGCCGATTGGGTTGAGGCCCTCCAGCTGCCAGAACAGGCCATCTGGCAACATGCTCGGGTGCCCATAGAGGTCAACTGGCAGGTCAAGCAGCATATCGCCTATCTGCTGCGTACGGCCAGTCGACATCTGGAGCACTGGCTGGTGCGTATGCAGACGTATTTCCCCATGATCGAGCGCATCTTCGCCGAGGAGGGGGTGCCGGATGAGCTCAAATATCTGGCCCTTATCGAAAGCGGGCTCAACGTGCACGCCCGCTCTCGAGCCGGCGCGGTGGGTATGTGGCAGTTCATGCGAGGAACAGGCCTGCTCTACGGTCTGCAAGTGGACCACTGGGTTGATGAGCGCCGGGATCCGGAAAAGGCCACGCGCGCCGCGGCCCGACATCTGAAAGATCTCTACGAGATGTTCGGAGACTGGCACCTGGCTATTGCCGCCTATAACTCCGGGGCCGGCAACGTGCAGCGGGCCCTGCAGCGGGGAGGGATACGCAATTTCTGGGCTATTCAGCCCTTCCTGCCCCGGGAGACGCGCAACTACGTGCCCGCCTACATCGCCGCGGCCATCTTATGCTCCCAGCCCGAGCTCTTCGGACTGCGGCCGGCTGAGCGGGGGCCGGTCTTTCAGTACGATTGGGTGCAGGTGGACGCCTCTCTGCCCCTTTCCGTACTGGCTCAGTGCGCCAGAACGGATCTGGAAACTCTGCGCTGGCTCAATCCGGAATTGTTGCGCGATCGCACCCCTCCGGGCCGGCGTACCTATGCCCTGCGCATCCCAAGCGGCCAAGCACAGGCCTTTCAAGAGGCCTACGCGGCCCTGCCCGAAGAGCTCAAGCAATCCACCCTTGTACACGTCGTGCAGCGAGGGGAGACGATCGGCCGCGTGGCCCGAAGGTATGGGGTGACGATCCGGGCCATTCAGGAAGCGAACGGCCTGGGCAAGAGCCTGCGTCTGCAGCCCGGCCAGACGCTGCTGATCCCCAGCAACACCCCGGAGAATCCTTTCCGCCTGGCTTCACTGGAAGAGGAAACTGAGGAGTCCGCCCAGAGAGCCCTCGCCCCCGAGGCAGCCGATTCCGAGATTCGCTATCATGTGGTCCGCCGTGGGGAGACGCTCTCCGGTATCGCCCGCCGTTACGGGGTCAGCGTCGAACAGCTCAGACAGTGGAACGGCCTTGCCTCTTCCCAGCTACGCACCGGACAACGCCTGATCGTGCGAGCCGGCAATGAGGCTAACCCCTCCAGAGCCTCTGAGCTGGTACGCTATCGCGTACAGCGAGGAGATACCCTTTCGGAAATCGCCCGCCGCTACGGGGTCAGCGTCGAACAGCTCAGACGGTGGAACGGCCTGCGCAGCAACCAGATCCGCGTCGGACAGGTGCTGCGCATCTACCGCAGCTGAGCCAGCTACATTGCGCTGGCGTTGTGTTTCTGTGCATGAGCACATACCTTTGTTTTTGTTTTGGAGATAGGGCAAACAACCGCGGCAGGCGGTAGGAGGACAAACGTGACGTATCGTGCGTGGGGAGGCTTTCTGGCCCTGGTGCTGGGAGCCTTCATGCTCATGGGCGCAAACGGGTGCGCCGGGGATCCCAACGTAGAAGGCGCCAAGCTCAATCTGCGCCAGCAGGACTACAATAAGGCGCTGGAAAACCTGGATAAGGCGCTGGAAAAAAATCCGCAGCATGTCGAGGCCTGGAAACTGAAAGCGCAGGCGCTCGTGGAGCTGGCCCGTCGTGAGCAGGACTTCAACAAGCACTTCGAGCTCGTCACGCAGGCCAAAGAGGCTCTGGATCGGGCCCGTGAGCTAGCGGCTCAGGATCCCAAGGCCGCCAGCCACCGGCAGGATATTGAAAACCTCTACAAAATCGCCTGGGCCTACGAGTTCAATCGGGCCGCACAGGCTTTCCAGCAGGGCACGAGCGAAAACCGGGAGCCTTTCCTTGAGGCCGCCCAGGGCTTCGAGCTGGCCGCCTTGCTGGCCCCCGACAGCACGGTTAACTACATCAACGCCGCCTATGCCTACATCAACGCCCAGCGGCCGGAGAAGGCCATCGCGCCTCTGGAAAAGGCGATCCAGAAAGGGGAAAACGACGTCCAGCTCATTACCTTACTGGCGGAACTGTACCTGCAGGCCGGGCGCGTCGATGATGCCATTCGTTTCCTGCAGGCGCAGCGGGAGCGGGATCCGGACAATGCGGATTTGCTTTCGGCCCTGCTGAACGTCTACATCCGGGCCGATCGGGTGCGCGAGGCCGTGGATCTGTTTGCCGACGCGGTAAGGCGAAATCCGCAAAACCCCGTTTATCGGTATAACTACGGCACGCTCCTGCTGCAGATGGAGCACTATGAGGAGGCCATCCAGGAGCTTTCCGAGGTCCTGCGTCTGGATCCGAACTACGAAAACGCCTACTACAACCTCGGAGCCGCCTACCAGAACCAGGCTGCGGAACTGTTCCGACAGGCCGAAGACCTCGAAGCCGAAGCCCGGGCCAAGTTGCGTGAGGAGCTGGCCAAGCCCCGCCTGACCGAGCGCCAGCGCCGGGCGGCCGAGCAGGCCTTCGATGAGCAGGCTAAAAAAGCGGAGGCCCTACGCCAGCAGGCCGATGAACTCCTGCGCAAAGCGTTGCCCTACCTGGAGCGAGCGCATCAGTTCAAACCCCAGGATGAGGGGATCTGCATGGCCCTGTTCCGCGCCTACGCCCGATTGAACATGCTCGATAAGGCCAGGGAGATGGCCAAGTGCGCAGGCGTGGATATCGATAACCTGGACGGGCGGAACAACTGAGGCCTGCCTTGTTTCTTGTGGCCCCGCTCCATGGGCTCATGGGGCGGGGTTTTTTTGTTTGCCTGACGTGGAATCAGGGGGACAGGCAGGGCCCGGGTTCCGAGCGAGGGTTGAGTTCCATTCGGGTTGGGAAGTAAACTTCGCCTGCGATCTCAAGACGGGAGAAACCGCATATGCGTTTTGCCACGAAAGCCGTTCATGCCGGGGTGCGGCCCGATCCGGCCACGGGCGCCATCATGACTCCGATTTACCAAACCTCTACCTATGTGCAGGAAGCCCCCGGGGTACATAAGGGATATGAATACGGGCGCGTGAGCAATCCCACGCGCAGCGCGCTGGAGGAAAGCCTGGCTGCTCTGGAGAACGGGCGTTTTGCGGCCGCCTTTGCTTCCGGTTGTGCCGCCATCGATGCGGTGCTCAAACAGCTCAATCCGGGGGATCACGTAATCGCCACCCATGACCTCTATGGAGGCACGTATCGGCTCTTCCGCACCGTTTATGAGCGCTTCGGCATTGAGTTCACCTTCGTGGATATGACCGATCCCGGGGCTATCCTGCGGGCCTGGCAACCCAATACGCGGCTGATCTGGGTGGAAAGCCCCACAAACCCGTTGCTCAACCTGGTCGATATCGCCCTCGTGGCCGAGCTGGCCCACGCCCGGGGGGCCGCGGTGGCGGTGGATAACACCTTCGCCACGCCGTATCTGCAAAACCCCCTAGATCTGGGCGCGGATCTGGTGGTGCATTCCACGACGAAATACCTGGGTGGCCACTCCGATGTGATCGGGGGGGCCGTGGTGACCAACGATCCTCAGTGGATCGAGGGATTGCGGTTTCAACAGAAGACCACCGGAGCCGTGCCCGGGCCGATGGATTGTTTTCTGCTGCTGCGGGGGATAAAAACGCTGCATGTACGCATGGAACGGCACTGTCAGAACGCGCAGCTGGTGGCTGAGTTTCTGGCCCATCATCCCAAGGTGGCCTGGGTGCGTTATCCGGGTCTGCGTGCCCATCCCCAGTACGAGTTGGCCCGTCGGCAGATGCGCGCTTTCGGGGGGATGGTTTCCTTTGCGCTCAAGGACGATCGGATGGAGGCGGCCGTGCGGGTGCTTTCGAGCACAAAGCTTTTCGCGCTGGCGGAGAGCCTGGGCGGGGTGGAATCCCTGATCGGGCATCCGGCCACGATGACCCATGCCGCTATACCCCGTGAGGAGCGCCTGCGGGCGGGGCTGTCGGACTCGCTCATCCGGCTGTCTGTGGGCATCGAGGACGCAGAAGATCTCATCCGGGATCTGGACCAGGCCCTGGAGCAGGTCTAAGCGCTGTGGAGCTACAACTGGTCGGCGTATCGGTCGCCCTTCCCAGTCCTTCGGGATGGGTGCAGGTGCTCGAAGAAGTCTCGCTTCGGATCGAGCCTGGAGAGCGCGTAGGGCTCTGGGGGCGCTCCGGAGGAGGGAAATCCATGCTGTTGCGGGCCGCGCTGGGGCTTCTGCCCCCGGGCGCGCGCTGGCAGGGGGAGGTATACTGGGATGGCCGGCCGTTGCGCGCGCTTTCGGTTTCGGAGCGGCGCCGCTGGCTGGGGCGGCGCATCGGGGTGGTGTTTCAGGAGCCGTTATGGACGCTGAACCCGGTTCGACGCTGCGGGGCTCAGCTGGAAGAGCTGTTGCGGTGTTATCGGGGGTCTCTGCCGCGCCGGCGCCTGCGCGAGGAGGTATCGCTTCGGCTGCGGGAGGTGGGGCTGGAGGAGCCGGAACGCTGGGCGGCGCGTTATCCCCATGAGCTTTCGGGGGGGCAGCGGCAACGCCTGGCGCTGGCGCTGGCGCTGGCCGGGGATCCGGAGCTTTTGATCGCCGATGAACCCACCACCGCGCTCGATGTGCGCATGCGCGTTCGCTGGCTGGAGCTTGTAGGGGAGCTGGCCCGACGTCGGGGGATGGCCCTGTGGGTGGTCTCGCACGATCCGGATGTGCTGCGGCATTCGGTGGATCGGGTATGGCGTCTGGAGGGGGGGCGGCTTGTTAAGGAACATCCGGCGCGGGCGCTTCCGGTGGGGGTGCGGGTGGATCGGATTTCGGTCGGGGGAGGAGAGGCGGAGGTGGCCCCTTCAAATCCGTTATTGCAATTTAAAAACCTGCACGTTCACCACCGCATCAGGCGGGGGTGGCGAAGCGAAGTCATACACGCTGTGCGCGGGGTGGATCTGGAGCTGGCCTGTGGTGAAGTGATGAGCCTCGTAGGCCGCTCCGGTTGTGGGAAGAGCTCGCTTCTGCGCGCTATTCCGCGTCTCATCGAACCCTCTGGAGGAGAGATCCGCTTCGAAGGCCTGTGCGTCAACGAGCTCGATGGGGAGGCGCTGCGCCTGCTGCGGCGCCGCATGCCGCTGGTTTTCCAGGATCCCTATGCCTCGCTCAATCCCCGCCTGTCTGTGCGGGAGCAGCTGCTCGAGCCTATGCGGACTGCAGAGTTGTATGGCTCCGAAGAAGAGCGGCTCCGGCGGGTCCGGGAGTTGCTGGAGCTGGTCGAGCTTCCCGAGGACGCGTTGGATCGCTATCCGCAGGCTTTCTCCGGCGGACAGCGACAACGTCTGGCCATCGCCCGGGCGCTGAGTGTCGGTCCCCGTTTGCTCCTGTGTGATGAGGCGCTGAGCATGCTGGATGCGGAGTTGCAGGAGCAGTTTCTCAGCCTCTTCCAGCGTCTGCAGCGGGAACAAGGGATATCGGTGCTTTTCGTCACTCACGATCTGCGTCTGGTGCGCGCCCTGGGGGGAAGGGTGGCCGTGATGGCCGAGGGGCGCATTGTGGAGTTCGGTCCGGTGGAAGCGATCTGGCAAGAGCCCCGACACCCCGAAACCCGCCTGCTCCTGCAAGCGGCCCGGTGGCTGGCCGCCTGAGGGTTCTGGCACCTCTCTGGTGGGATTTGCTATCTTTAGCCGCCTCGGTTCATCCGGCCTGCCCTGAGGCCCTTCTTGCTAATCGGTATCCCGCAGGTGTTCAGGAAAATCAGGTATGGAGACGAAAACCCTTCCCAAAACGTACGACCCCCACCAGGTAGAGCCTTATTGGTATCGATTCTGGAAAGAAAACGGGTTTTTCCGGGCCGTGCCCGATCCCGAGCGGCCCGCCTGGGCCGTTATGATGCCCCTGCCGAACGTGACCGGGGAGTTGCACATCGGGCATGCGCTCAACAACACGCTGCAGGATGTGCTCACCCGTTTCTACCGCATGCGCGGCTACAGCGCCCTCTACCAGCCGGGTACAGACCATGCCGGTATCGCCACGCAGAACGTCGTCGAACGCTGGCTGGCCCGGGAAGAGGGGCTCAGGCGAGAAGACCTGGGACGAGAGGGCTTTCAGGAACGGGTTTGGCAATGGGTCCGCAAATACGGCGGGATCATTTACGGGCAGCTGGAACGGCTGGGGGCCTCCTGCGACTGGGAGCGGAAGAAGTTCACCCTGGATCCGGATTACTACGATGCCGTTCTGGAAGCCTTTGTGCGGCTCTATGAGAAGGGCCGCATCTATCGGGGCAAATACATGGTTAACTGGTGCCCCCGATGTCAGACCACGATCTCGGATCTGGAGGTGGAATACGAGCCCACGCAGGCGGAGCTGTACTATGTGCGCTATGAAGCCGCCGACGGCTCCGGGGAGGCCATTACGGTGGCCACGATCCGACCCGAGACCATTCCGGCCGATGTGGCCGTGGCCGTCTCTCCGGAGGATGTGCGCTATCGAGCCTGGATCGGGCGCCAGGTGATCGTCCCCCTTGGGGGACGGCCTGTGCCCGTGATCGCCGATCGGCGCGTGGATCCCCACTTCGGCACGGGCGCGCTCAAGATCACCCCGGGTCACGACCCGCTGGATAGCGAGATCGGCCACGACCATGGGCTTCCCACGCTGATTGTGATCGATGAGCTCGGGCGTATGCTCCCGGAGGCGGGTCCGGAGCTGGAGGGGCTGGATCGGTTTGAAGCCCGCAGGCGAGCCGTGGAGCTGCTCCAGGAACGGGGGGCGCTGTTGCGCCGGGAGCCGTACGAGACCAATGTGGGTACCTGCGACCGTTGCCACACGGTTATCGAACCGTACTGGAGCGAGCAGTGGTTCTGCGATGTTTCCGAGATGGCCGCTCGAACCGCAGAGGTCATTCGCAGCGGGCAGGTGCGCTTCTATCCGGATCGGTGGGCGCGCATAGCGCTCGAGTGGCTTGAGGGGATCCGGCCCTGGGTCATCTCTCGTCAGCTCTGGTGGGGGCATCGGATTCCCGTCTACACGTGCACGGCCTGCGGCCAGCGGATGGTGCAAAAAAGCACCCCTGAGAGATGCCGGTTCTGTGGTCATCCTGCTGTAACGCAGGACCCGGATGTGCTCGATACCTGGTTCAGCTCCGCGCTCTGGCCTCTGGCCACGCTCGGCTGGCCCCAGGAGACCGAGGATCTGCGCTACTTCTACCCGACGAGCGTGCTTGTAACGGGTCGGGATATCATCTTTCTCTGGGTCCTGAGGATGATCATGTTCGGGTTGGAGTTCCGGGGCGAGGTGCCATTCCGGGATGTGTACATCAACCCGACGGTGATGGATCTTCAGGGTCGGCGCATGTCGAAATCCCTGGGTACGGGCGTCGACCCCATGGAGGCGATCGAAAAATACGGGGCTGATGCGTTGCGCTTCGGCCTCTTGTCCCGCTGCTCGCAGGCGCAGCAGGACCTGCGTTTCGATGAGAAGATGGTCGCCGATACGCGCAATTTCACCAATAAGATCTGGAACGCCTTCCGGTTTTTGGCCCTGCACCGCCCGGAGGGGCAGGAGTACCCGATCCGGCGTTCGCGGGCGGAACTGGATCTGGTGGAGCGCTGGATGTTGCATCGCCTCAACCGGCGCAGCCGGGATCTTGCAGAGGCCATCGAGGGATATCGGTTCAACGAAGCCGTCGGCATCATCTACGAGCTCATCTGGGGGGATTACTGCGACTGGTATCTGGAGTTCATCAAGCCCCGCCCCTCGGAGAGGATGGATCCGGATCGGCTCGCGGTAGCGATCGAGATCTTTGAGCGGCTCATGGCGCTGCTGCATCCGTTTATGCCCTTCCTGACCGAGGAGGTCTGGCAGCGGTTGCGTCCCCGTGCGCCTCAGGAAGCGCTCATCCGGGCCCCCTGGCCAGCGCCTCGAGATGAGGAGATGGATCCAGAGGCGGAGGAGCGCTTTGAGCAGCTGCGCGAGCTCATCATGGAGTTGCGCGCCCTGCGTGGGGAGATGCGCCTGCCTCCGCGCACGGAGCTGGAGCTTTTTGTGCGCACCGAGGACGCCGAACTGGGTCGGATCTTGAGCCGGCATGCCACCCATCTGGAGCGGCTTGCCGGCGCCCGTCTTCGGCAGGTAGGCGGCGAGCTCCTTCGCCCCGCCGGCAGCGCCGTGCTTCTGCTCCGCCGTTCCCAGGCGGAAGCGTACGTGCCCCTGGCCGAGGTGGTGGATCTGGAGGCCGAACGGACCCGGATGCGCAAGGAGATCGAGCGCCTGGAGGGCTTGCTGCGCTCTGTGGAGGCCAAGCTCGCCAATGAGGGCTTTCTCTCCAGAGCGCCGGCGCAGGTGATCGAACACGAACGCCAGAAACAGCACAGTTTGCAGGAAGCGCTCACCCGTCTGCGCCTGGCCTATGAGCAGCTCAGCTAAGGTTGCCTTGGCCTGAACGGGTATCGTAGGTTTGCTTTTGTGATCTTCTCAGGAGCCACCTCTATGGATCCGCGCCCATGGGAAGCCGAAACGCAGCTCTTCTGGAGGCAGAAGTTGATCGGTGAAGCGCTTACCTACGACGATGTGCTGCTGGTGCCCGACCGCTCGGCGGTTATGCCCCGGGACGTGGATGTTTCCGTGCAGCTGACAGCCGACATCCGGCTCAACATTCCGATTCTGAGTGCGGCCATGGATACGGTCACGGAGGCGGAGCTGGCCATCGCGCTGGCCCGCGAGGGCGGCATGGGCATTATCCACAGGAATTTTTCCATCGCCGAGCAGGCCGAGCAGGTCCGGCGCGTCAAGCGCAGCGAGTCGGGGATGATTGTCGATCCGGTCACGTTGGGGCCCGATGATACGGTGCGACGGGCCCGGGAGCTTATGGCCCGCTACCATATCGGGGGCATCCCGATCGTAGAGGCGGATCGGCGCCTGGTGGGGATTGTGACCAACCGCGATCTTCGCTTCCAGCCCAGCGGGGAGGTGCCTCTACGGCAGGTCATGACCCCCATGCCCCTGATCACCGTGCCCGTTGGCACAACCCTGGAGCAGGCCGAGCGCATCCTGCAGGCACACAAGATCGAGAAGCTCCCCGTGGTCAACGAGGCCGGCCAGCTGGTGGGCCTGATCACCTTCAAGGACATTCAGAAGAAACGTCGGTTTCCCAACGCTTGCAAGGATTCGCTGGGGCGACTGCGCGTGGGCGCAGCGGTAGGGGTGGGGCGCGATACCCTGCCGCGCGTCTCGGCCCTGCTTGAAGCCGGTGTGGACCTGATCACCGTCGATACGGCGCACGGGCATTCGGAAGGGGTGCTTCGGATGGTGCGCGAGATCAAGGCGGCTTTTCCGGATCTGCCCGTTATGGCGGGCAACGTGGCCACCGCCCGGGGGGCGGTGGATCTCATCGAAGCAGGCGCCGATGTGGTCAAGGTGGGGGTAGGGCCCGGGTCGATCTGCACCACGCGCGTGGTCACCGGGGTCGGAGTGCCTCAGCTTTCGGCCGTTCTGGAGGCCGCCGCGGCCGCGCGCCACTACGGGGTGGCCGTTGTGGCCGATGGGGGTATTCGGTATACCGGGGATATCGCCAAGGCCCTGGCCGCCGGCGCCGCGGCCGTGATGATCGGCAGCCTGTTTGCCGGCACAGAAGAAAGCCCCGGGGAGACGATCTTATACGAGGGACGCAAGTTCAAAACCTATCGGGGTATGGGCTCCCTGGGTGCGATGCGGGCCGGCTCGGCCGATCGCTATTTCCAGGACGCCGAAGATGAGATCCAGAAGCTCGTCCCCGAAGGCATCGAGGGGCGCGTGCCCTACAAGGGCACGCTCAGCGAGGTCGTCTACCAAATGATCGGCGGCCTGCGCGCGGCCATGGGATATTGTGGATGCGCCACGATCGCAGAGCTGCAGCAAAAGGCCCGTTTTGTGCGCATCACCTCCGCCGGCTGGCGGGAAAGCCATCCACACGATGTGATCATCACCAAAGAGGCCCCCAATTACCACATGCGCTAACGAGGAGTTCCAGCCGTGTCCGAAAGTCGTATCGCCCGCATCCAGGCCCTGCTGGCTGAACGCGATCTGGATGCGGCCCTTTTGGTGCACCTGCCCCATATCCGCTGGGCGGTGGGTTTTTCCGGTTCCAGCGGGCTGCTGCTTGTGGGGCGCCAGGAGGCGCATTTCCTCTCCGATCGTCGCTACGAAACCCAGGCCCGAGAACAGGTCCGTGGTGCCCGGGTGCACACGCCCGGCTATCAGCTGCTTGAGCATATGGTCGAGACGGGTCTGATGGCTTCCTACCGGCGCGTATTGCTCCAGAGCGAGTATACTTCCCTGAGTCAGTGGGAGGAGCTGCGCTCCCGGTTCCCGCAGGTGGAGTGGGTTCCCGTAGCGGGTTTTCTGGACCGGGAGCGAGCCGTCAAGGATGAAGAGGAGCGGGAGGCCATCCGACAGGCCGTTGCCATTACGGATCGCGTCTTCGAGGAAGTGCTCCCCCTGCTTCGTCCGGGTATCTCGGAGCGTGAGCTGGCCGCCGAGATCACCTACCGGCAGTTGCGCCACGGGGCCGAGGCGGTGAGCTTTGAGCCCATTGTGGCCTCCGGGCCTCGTTCGGCTCTGCCCCATGGACGGGCCTCGGATCGGGTTCTTGAAGAGGGCGATGTGGTGGTGCTTGACTTTGGGTGCGTCTTTCGCGGCTACTGCTCGGATATGACCCGCACGGTCTGCATAGGCAGGGCCCGAGATCCGGAGTTTGCGCAGGTCTACCGCGTCGTTCTCGAGGCCCAGCAGCGGGCCATCGAAGCGGCGCAAGGGGGGATGATCAGCCGGGATCTGGACGCCGTGGCCCGTCGGATCATCGAGGCCCACGGGTATGGGGCCTATTTCGGGCATGGGCTTGGCCACGGAGTCGGGCTGGAGATCCACGAGTACCCCCGGGTTTCTTTTCTGGCCGATTACCCTCTGCCCGCAGGTGCTGTGGTCACCATCGAGCCGGGTGTGTACCTGCCTGATCGGTTTGGTGTGCGCATCGAAGACATCGTGTGGCTTACCCCGGACGGTGCCGAGGTCTTCACCCGATCCCCCAAGGAGCTCATAGAGGTCGGATGAGCGCGCCGGGACTGCTCGTTTTGGCCTATTACTTTCCCCCGATGGCCCTGAGCGGGGTGCAGCGTACCCTGAAGTTCGTCAAGTACTGGGCCGAATTCGGCTGGCGTCCCGTGGTGCTTACGGTGGAACCCGGGGGATATTTTGCTTTCGACGAAACGCTGCTACAGGAACTCCAGGGCCGCCCTGTGGAGATCCGCCGTGTGCGCTCCTGGGATCCCACGCGCCTCTTCGGCAGGCGCAGAACGGTGCAGCTCTCCGAGCGCAGACGGGCGCGCCTGAGCTACTGGAGCCAGTGGTTCTTTATTCCGGACAACAAACTGGGCTGGTTTTTTCCCGCGGTTCGGGAGGCGGAGGCGCTCATTCGTGCCGGACTCATAGGGGCCCTCTACAGCACCGCTCCTCCGTATACGGCCCATCTGATCGCGCTCCATCTGAAGCGGCGTTATCCTGAGCTGCCCTGGGTGGCTGATTTCCGGGATGACTGGCTGGGTAATCCCCGACACGTCTACCCGACCCCTCTGCATCGGGCCCTGCACGCCCGTCTGGAGGCCGAGGTGCTGGCCTGGAGCGATCTCGTCTTCACCATCAATCGCCGCATCAAAGAAAGCCTGGTGCTCCGGCATCCGGCCCCCCGAACCAGAGCCTACCGGCACGTCCAGATCGTCCCTCAGGGCTTTGATCCGGAGGACTTCCTCATCCCGGCCGAGGAACGCACAGATGGCCGATTCGAGCTCCTGTATACGGGCGCCTTCTACGATCGGCAGAGCCCGGAACCTTTCCTGCGTGCCTTGGCCCGCTGGTTGGCAGATAGGCCTGAACGCCGCCCTCATGTGCGGGCGCGTTGTATCGGACTCTGGCCCCCGGAGTACACGCCCCTGGTTACCCATCTGGGTCTGCAGGATGTCGTACAGATCGAGCCCTACCGGCCGCATCGGCAGGTTATCGCCGCCCAGAAAGGGGCCGATGTGCTCTGGATGATCATCGGCCGCTATCCGGGCGCGGAGGCGATCTCCACCGGGAAACTATATGAGTACTTTGGATCCGAAAAACCCATCCTCGCTCTGGTACCCCCCGAAGGGGTGGCCGCGCGCGATCTATACCGCTACGGGGCGGCCGAGGTGGTCGACCCCGAAGATCTGGAAGGTGTCGTCCTGGCCCTGGAGCGGCTTTTTACAGCCTGGCAGGAAGGTCGCCTGCCCCGACCCGACCCTAGAGTGGTAGCGGAGTTCAATCGCCGCCTGTGGGCGCAGCGCACGGCGCGATGGATGTTGGATCTGTTGCGGGTAGAAGACCATATCGAGCCCATCGCCGATCATGCTTAAAGTGGGGCTTACCGGGGGGATCGGAAGCGGCAAATCCACCGTGGCCCACCTGCTGCGCGAGCGAGGGTTTCCCGTTCTGGATGCCGATCGGGTATCACGGGAGTTGCTGGAAAACGATCCCGACGTGCGTGCCGCCCTGGTGGGCTGGTTAGGGCCTCGAGCCTATGATCCGGAGGGCAGGCCGGATCGGGCCTGGATCGCCCGCCAGGTGTTTTCCCATGCTCAGGCGCTCCGACGGCTGGAAGAGCTGCTGCATCCCAGGGTGTTTGAGCGGGTGCGGACCTGGATGGCCACCTGTGCCCGGGAGGGGCACGCCGTAGCGATCGTGGAGGCGGCGCTGATCGTAAAATCCGGTCTGCACGGCGAGCTGGATCGGCTTGTCGTCGTTGCCGCTGAGGAGGCGCTGCGCATCCAGCGTGTGATGGCCCGCGACGGGGTTACGGAAGCCGAGGTGCGCGCCCGCATGCGCCATCAGACCCCCCAGGAACAGCTCATCGCCGCAGCCGATTACGTGCTGTGGAACAACGGCTCCCTGCGGGAGCTGGAAATGGCCGTCCGCGATCTGGAGCGGTGGTTGCTGCAGGAGGCCCGCCTCAGTTCATAACCGTAGCGGAGGGGGACTGCTGTTCGGGGACGGGGCGGGGCTTTGACCGGGCGGCATGCCGCAGGATGCCATATCCCAGCAGGGCACTCACCAGGGAGGCCAGCAGGATGCCGAGCTTGGAACGCTCCAGCAGTTCCCCCTCCCCAAAGGCCAATCCGCTGATAAAAAGCGACATGGTAAAGCCGATCCCGGCCAGGCAGGAGGCTCCGTACAGGTAGGAGAGTGTCCGGCCTTCGCGGGGAAGACGCACCACTCCGGCTCGGACCAGCAGGGCACTGATACCAAAGATCCCGACCTGCTTGCCCACCACGAGCCCCAGCACGATGCCCCAAGTCAGCGAAGAGCGCCAGGCCTCCTGAAGTGCCTCCGGGTTCAAGGAAATTCCGGCGTTGGCGAAGGCGAACAGAGGCATGATGCCGAAGGCCACATAAGGGTGCAGCTTATGCTCGAGCCGGTGAAGCGGAGATTCAGAGGCCACGATCACGTCCTCCAGCTGATTGAGGGCGGCCTCGCGCAGCTCTTTTTGCTCTTCGGGAGGGATTTCCGTCAGGGATTTGCGAAATAGCTGCACCCCCTCCTCGGCCAGGGCGAGCGCGTCGCGGAGTTTGATCACGCGCGTGGCGGGGATGCTCAGGCCCAGAAGCACGCCGGCTATAGTAGCATGTATGCCGGATTTGAGCATGGCCACCCACATCAGAAAGCCGATCAACAGGTAGGGGCCCAGGGCATGGACGCGGCGCAGGTTCAAAATCACCAGAACAGACATACAGAGGCCCACCACGCCCAGCGCGGTCACGTTAAGCGCACCCGTATAGAAAACGGCGATCACTAGCACGGCCAGCAGATCGTCTACCACGGCAAGAGAGAGCAGAAAAATCTTCACCCAGTAGGGGATCCGATCGCCCAGCAGACTCAATATCCCTACGGCGAAGGCGATGTCGGTGGCCATCGGGATACCCCAGCCCCGCTCATAGGGGGTACCGGAGTTGAGCAAGAGAAACAACAGGGCGGGGAGGATCGCCCCTCCCACAGCGGCCAGCACAGGTAGCATGGCCCTCCGGGGATCGGAGAGCTCCCCAAAACGGAGCTCGCGTTTGATCTCCAGGGCAACCAGCAGAAAGAAGATGCTCATGAGCCCGTCGTTGATCCACAACAGCAGGGGCTTTTCAATGAGGACGGGCCCGAAGCCAAGCCGGACAGGGATATGGAGAAACGCCTCGTAATGGGGGGCCAGAGCCGTGTTGGCCGCGATGAGCGCCATCGCCGTGGCCCCGAGCAGCAGGATGGCGGAGGCCGCCTCGTGGTCCAGAAAATCCTGAAGGGGGGAGCGAGGATGTTCCTTGTACCGGGAAAGAAACCTCATGCGCCTTCAGATTGCCATTTCTTCTCTAAAGGAGCGACGGGTGGACAGAAACAAAAAAACAAAGCCCAAGAGCAAAAACAAAAGTAGCGATACAATGGCCAGGCGCGAGGAGCCCGTCCAGGTGCGCACAGCCGCAAACCAAAGAGGGCCCCAGATGGCGGAGAAGCGGGAAAATACGGTATAGAACCCGAAAAACTGCGCGCTGGCTTCTTTGGGGATGAGCTGGCTGTATAAGGACCGGCTCAGCGCCTGACTGCCTCCCAGCACAAGCCCCACGGCCAGGCCCAGGAGAAGAAAGCCCCGGGGATTGCCCGCGGGCAGGAAGTAGGCCGTCCCGATGATTCCGGCCCACAGCAGCAGGCTCAGCGACAGAGCCGTCTGGGTACCCCACCGCTCCCCCAGCAGACCGAAGGCCCGGGAGCCGAAGTAGGCCACAAACTGCACGAGAAGAAACGTGAGCATGATCGCAGAAGCCGAAAGGCGAAGCTCTCCGGCTCCGTAGGCCGAGGCCATGGAGATCGTTGTCTGGATGGCGTCGTCATAGAACATGAAGGCGAGCAAAAACAGAAGTACCGAAGGTCTGCGGGGCAGCTGGCGCACGGTCTGCCAGAGCTGCCTCCAGCCCAGCCGCAGGTACGCCCGCCAGTCCGGACCGGAATCTGGCATTCCCCCACTCGGTTGGCTCGGTTCCGGCAGGTCCAGCAGGGGCCACAAGGAGAAGGTGGCCCACCACAACCCGGCCATGAGCAGGGCTAACCGTATGGCCTCTTCCGTATCCAGCCCGAACCAGGCGGGCTGGGAAACCAGCAGGAGCGAGAGGCCGAACTGCACCCCCCCTCCCAGATAGCCCATCGCATACCCCCGCGCGGAGACCCGATCCGGATGGCGCCGCGTAAGATGGGGCAGAAAGGCGTCATAGAAGACGTTGGCGGAAATAAAGCACAGATGGGCCAGGATGTAGAGCAGCAACGTTAGGGCCACACGCCCGGGTCGGGCGAAAAACAGCAGGGAGGCGAAGAGGCTCCCCGCGAAGGCGAAGCCGAGCAGGAAGGCCTTTTTGCGGCCCGATAGATCGGCTACCGCCCCCAGCAGGGGGGCCAGCAGAAAGGAGGCGGCCGAGGCGATGCCCGTGGCCATACCCCAGAGGGCCTCTCCGGACCAGGATAGGCCCAGAAAGCGCACACCCTCCGGGGGTACGATGGCCTGCACGAAGTAGGCCGGCAGCAGGGCGGCCGCTGTTGTGGTGGCGTAGGCCGAGTTGGCCCAATCGTACATAGCCCAGGCCCGAACGGCCCGCCGCCGCGCCGAGGACCCCTGCCAGGTCATTTAGCGGGAACCCGTTGCCTCTGCCTCCAGGGAAAGTCCGGGATCCGGCAAGGTGCGCTCTCCACGCAACAGGAAATGATCGAACCAGCCCATCATGCGCAGGCTGTAATCCAGACGCGCGGCCGAACGTACAAGTCCGTGCCCTTCTCCCGGATAGAGCACAAGCCGTACGGGCACCTCCGGACGGCGCACCTTCAGGTGCCGGTACAGCTCCAGCGACTGGCCAGGGTGTACGCGCGTATCCTCGGCTCCATGCAGGATAAGCAGCGGTGTGCGGGCTCGGTCCACATGGTAAACCGGGCTACGGCGCAGATAGTCGACCCACTTCTGGTCGCTCTCCCAGAAGCGCGTGCGCGAGTGCACCAGGTAAAGCTCATTGGGGATGTCGCTTGTGCCCCATTTGGAGAGATTATTGCTGATGCCCACGAACATCACCCCGGCAGCAAACCGGTGCGAATAATACGTGCTCATCCACGCCGTGGCATATCCCCCATAGGAGCCCCCTGTAACCCCCACGCGGGCCGAGTCGGCGATGCCTTGGGCGATCAGGTAGTCAACCCCATCGACGATATCGTCGAATTCCTTTCCGGCTAGATCGGCCTGGCTGCTCATGGCAAAGGCCAGTCCACGGCCCGTGGAGCCCCGGTAATTCGGGTAAAAGACCGCATAGCCCCGGCCGGTGGCCATCTGCCCGGGCATGGAGTAACTGGTAAGCCAGCCGTTGGAGTAGTGGGATTCCGGACCCCCATGCACGACCACGATCAGCGGCACGCGCTGGCCGGGCCGATAGCCCACAGGGAGCATGAGAACGGCCTCGATCTCGTAGGCCCCGTCCCGGGTCCGATAGCGGATTACGCGCTGTTCCCCCAGGCGCACCTCGGCCAGCCACGGGTTGTGGTCCGTAAGCCGCTGCGGGCTCCCCTGGCCGGGCCGCCAGAGAAAGAGCTCACTGGGATGTCGGGCCGTATTGCCCACAAGCACGATCGTGCCGTCGGCGGCGCGGTCAAAGGAGATCCAGTTAGCCTGCCCCGGAGGGAGGAGGTACCGAAATCCGCTCCCATCGGGGTGGATCACGGCCAGCGCCTTTTCCACGCCCACGCTGACCAGGACGTGCAGTTCTGCGGGCTGATTCCAGAGGATCTGCTCGAACTGGCCCTCAAAATCGCGCCAGATGTTCCGCGGCCGGGCGCCTTCTTCTACGGGCGCGATCATAAGCCTTCCATCGATGGGATCATGCAAGTGATCGGCGGCCTTAAGCGCCAGATACCGACCATCCGGGCTCCACTGGATGGAGCCGATTTTTCCCTCGTTGGCCAGGCGCAGCAAGATGGATCCTGTTTGCGGATCGAAGATGTGCACCCGCTGGGCCATGTACATGTCATCCACAAGCGGTGTCGGGGCCACCGAAGCGGCCAGGCGCCGACCGTCCGGACTCCAGGCCAGCAGGTAGCAGGACCCCGTTACGGCCAGTTGGGTGGGGCGACCGGATCGCAGGTCGTGGACGAAGCCGACTCGCTGGGGCTGAGCTTCCTCATACAATATGGGCCGCGCCGGTAACGGGCTCCTGGGGGGCTCAAGCCGCTCGGTCGCGATGAAAGCCACCCGTTCCCCGTCGGGCGCCCACTGGTAATCCAGGATCCCCGTCTCGTGCCGGAGCAGGCGTCTGGGACTGGCTCCGGGCTCCAGGGGCAGCTCATAGAGACTGCGGGGCTCGTTTTCCTCTATGGAGGCCAGAAAGGTGACCGTGCCCGCCCGGGGGCGAAAGGCTACCGAGGAGACGCTCCCCGCCGTGAAACTGTTGACCGTGTTGCCGGAGCGAAGATCGCGGATGTAGAGATGATTGGCCGCCGGCCGGTTTTCCTTGAGGGGGTCGGCCGGCACGGAAACCGTATAGGCCACATAACGCCCATCGGGGGAGATCACGGCCGAGGCCACGGATTGCAGCCGGGCCACCTCCAGAGGGGTGAGTCCGTTTCGCTCCTGAGCCCACAGGCTTACGGGAAGAAGCAGGATCCAGATCCATCGCGGCCTACCCATGTTCTGCGTCCTCCTTTATCGGTTTGCCTCGTAGCGAAGCGGGATATCCGGTCCGGGAGGAAGGCCCAGGACCACCCACAGGATGAGCACCAGGATCATGGCCAGCAAAAACGCCACGGCGTAGGGCAGCATGAGCGCAATGAGGGTGCCGATGCCCGCGGACCGATCATAACGCATGGCGAAGGTGAGGATAAGCGGAAAATATGGCAGCAGAGGGGTGATGATGTTCGTAGCCGAATCCCCCACTCGGTAAGCCATCTGCACCAGCTCCGGGGAGAAGCCCAGGAGCATGAACATGGGCACCAGGATCGGCGCAAGCAGGGCCCACTTGGCGCTGGCGCTGCCGATGAAGAGGTTGATGAAGGCGGACACCAGAACCAGGCCCACCAGCAGGGGAATGTCGCTTAGGCCCAGGCTCCGGAGCAGCTCCGCTCCCTTGATGGCCAGGATGGCACCCAGATTGGACCAGTTGAAGACGGCGATGAAATGCGCCGCGGCAAAGGCGAGCACGATGTAGAGGGCCATGTCCGACATGGCCTCCGAGGCCATGCGCACCGCATCCCGGTCGTTGCGGATACGCCCAACGGCGATGCCGTAGGCCAGGCCGGGAAGAAGGAAGAGAAGAAACATGAGCGCCACGATGCTGCTGTAGAAGGGCGCAAGCGAGCCGTCTTCACCCCGAAGCGGGGCGCCAGGGGGCAAGAGGAGCAATCCGATGAGCAGGAGCACGCCCAACAGGGCCACAGCGGCCCAGCGCAGCCCGCGTCGCTCCTCCGGGCCGAGCTCGGCGGGAAGATCGGCTATGTCCGCTTGCCCCCGATAGGATCCCAGCCGGGGCTCGACGATCCATTCCGTTACGGCCATGCCCACAAGCGTAAGCACCGGGGTGAGCACGACAATGAAATAATAGTTGGCCACCTCCGGTACCCGGTAGTCGGGATCGATAAGCTGGGCCGCTGACTGGGTAAACCCGGCCAGCAGGGGATCGAGGGAGGTCAGAAACAGGTTGGCCGAAAAGGCCCCCGAAACACCCGCAAAGGCGGCGGCCAGCCCGGCCAGGGGATGGCGTCCCGCGGCCCAGAAGACGAACGCTCCCAGAGGAACGACGACCACATACCCGGCGTCCACGGCCAGCGAGGACATGATTCCCACAAATACCACAGCGGCGGAAAGCAACCGCGGGGGGACTCGCCGCAGGACGCCCCGCAGGGCGGCCGCGATCAGTCCGGATTTGTCCGCCACCCCAATTCCCAGCATGACCACCAGAACAAGCCCCAGCGGGGGAAAGCCGGCAAACGTGCGGGGCATTTCCACGAAAAGCCGCCGCAGAAGCTCGGCGGAGAATAGATTCTGCACCCGGATCACCTCGCCCGTTCCCGGATGCACAGCCTCCAGGCCCAGGGCGGCCAGCAGGGCCGAAAACAGCATCACCAGACCGATCAGGATCAAAAACAGGCTGACCGGATCGGGCAGGCTGTTGCCCACGCGTTCGATCCAGCCCAGCCAGCCCCGGCTACGAGAACGAACCACAGCGCACCTCCCCGCTGAAGACAAAGTATGATACGATCCAGAAGGATCAGGGCACAAGCCTCATATTCCGGAGGCCGTATGCGGGCCCGCACGGGGATCGCTGTTTGCACAGCCCGGGTGGCGACGAATCGAGCGGGGAAAATCCTTCAGAAACGCCAGTAGAGCGTGATCCGGGCTGTCCAGGATCCCCGGGGATCTGTGCTCTGCCGGCTCCAGTAGAGGTTGGGTATCAGGTTGAGCTCCGGAGCCATGGACCAGTCCAGGCCCACCAGGGCGTAGTAGAGCCGGGAGCGTTCCTCTTCCCGGTTGCGCCAGAGCAGATCGCCTCGACCGACAGCCCGGAGGTGGGCTCCAAGTGGCAGGACCCCAAACAGGCTTATCCCCTGGTAGCGGTCCCCCGGCCCGATTGGCCGGGAGAAGCGATGCGCAAAGGCCTCCAGGCCCATCCTGCCGCTCCGGCTGTGCAGTCCGGCGTAAGCGGCCACCGTGGAAAACCATCTACCCCCTTGGTAGCGCCCATAGTCGGTGTACAGATTCAGCGCGGGGCCGTTTTCCCTCTGCCAGCTCAAGCCCCCGTAGAGGCGTTTGAACTTATCCTGTTCGAGCCTAAGGCCGCTGTTGTTGCCAAACATAAGCCAGTAGGATACTTCCCCGGTGATCGGACCTTGTAGAGAGAGGCCAAAGTCGCGCGTACTCACGATGCGGTTCAGGTCCAGGATCGTGCGCTCCAAGCTTCTATACCCCCAGCCCGCTTCGCGGATCTCAAAGGCGGGCGTGGGACAGATGCCGATCGTGAGCCAATGCCCCTTCCAGGGAGTCAGCTGTACGTACAGGTCTTTGAGGAACGGCGCCAGGCGGCCATCCGTGCTAAAGGAGCGATCATCTGCCTCCAGGCGCACCCGTCCCCGCAGGCGAGCATGCGGGCTCCAGTCTGCCGTCAGGTACAGGCGCCGGAAGGTGAAGCCGTTCTGGTCCCCTAGAGCCTGATCCGGGCTCCGGAGCACATAGTAGTAATCTGCATACCAGAGGCCGCTCCAGCGCAGGCCGGCGTTCTGCGCGTTTGTCTCCCGGATCAAGCCGGGCGCCAGTAGCAGGCCGACGATAACAATATGGCGCATCTTTTCTCCTCCTCGGATGGTGCTCAAAAGGCTTTGCCCGCGGCGTATGGGTTTTTCCCGGCCTGGAGACGTACCGGGTGCTGGTGGCTGGCTTTACGTATCTACGGAGTCCCGTGCCGCGCGCCAGGCCCGGTATCGGGCAACGGCACGCAGGTGCTCGGCGTGCGTGCGAGAGAAAGTATGCGTGCCGTCTCCGTTGGCCACGAAGAAGTAGTAGGCGTGTTCTTCTGGGTACAGGACGGCCAGGATAGAGGCCGGGCTTGGATTGGTAATGGGGCCCGGGGGCAGGCCGGGGTACAGGTAGGTGTTATATGGGTGAGGGACGCGATAGTCGCGCACAAGCAGCCGTCGATGCCGCTTGTTGAGGGCGAATTGCACGGTGGGATCGGCCTGCAGCGGCCAGCCCCGGCGCAGCCGATTCCAGTACACTCCCGCGATGCGGGCCCGCTCCCGATCCAGCTGAGCCTCCCACTCGACGATCGAGGCCAGTGTGAGCACCTCGGCCTCTTGTAGCCCCAGCCTCTCGGCTCGCTGACGAAGGGAATCTGCGAAGAAGGCGCGGAACTGCTCCACACAGCGCCGGATGAGCGCCTGAGGCGATATGGTCCAGTAGACGTTGTAGGTCTCTGGGAAGAGGTAGCCGATGATGCGTGTGGTATCCAGATGCAACTCGGCACAGAAGCGCTCATCCCGCAGGGTGCGCAGGAATTCCGCGGCCGAAAAGGCAAGCGCCTCATCGAGCAGCCTGGCTAGCCCCTCCATGGTCATGCCGGGCGGAATGGTCACATCCAGAGGGCGCTGTAGCCCCTTGCGCAGGATCTGCAGCAGGTCCAGGGCGCTCAGATCGGCTGTAAGCACGTAGCGGCCGGGTTTGATCTGTCGGTTCCATCCCGTAAGCACGGCCAGAAACCGGATCAACCCGGGATCGCGCACCAGACCCGCCTGTTCGAGGCTGTCCATGACCGCCTCGAAGGGCTGGCCGGGGTAGACGTAAAAGGGGCGTTCTCCTGTGAAGGGGGCCATGGCCGGGCGCCGGATCAGATAGGCGCCGATGCAGGCAAAGCCCACCAGTAGCAAGATGCCAAAGATCGTCCAGCGCAGATGTCCCTTAGTCCTCATAGCCTCCCTCCCGTTCCAGTCGGCGAGATTCGTCCAGGATGCGCTCGTAGAGCCGGCGGACCGCGTCGCCAGAGAGCGGGCCGGGGTTGTGCTTTAACATATGAGCCATGATCTCGGCCTCCCGTTCCGGGCTGTAGATGGGCAGGCCCAGCTGTTTTTTGATGATCCCGATCCGACAGGCGTATCGGGCTCGCTCATTGAGCAGATGCAGGATCTGAAGGTCGAGCGTATCGATGTGGTGGCGATACTGTTCTATGAGCTGCAGGAGTTCTGCAGGGGATGCGCTCTGGTCGGGCTGCATCATAGGGATACCGTGGCCTGGGGAGCGAGCGAAAGGGGGCTTCGGTGGCCGGCCCGTAGCCGGAAGTATCCGGCCATGGCGATCATGGCCGCGTTATCGGTACAGAAACTCGGTCTGGGCACATGAAGCGACCATCCCCGTTCCGCACATACAGCCTCCAGACGCCGACGCAACGCCTGGTTGGCGGCCACGCCACCGGAGAGCACGATATGGCGATCCCCCGTTTGCTCTGCGGCGCGTAGCAGGGGATCGAGGAGTGCGGCAATCACGGCCTCCTGGAAGGAGGCGGCGATATCAGCCCGATGGGCTTCCAGCAGGCGCATCCGCTCCTCTTCCGGGAGCCGTTTGAGGTAGTACAGGACCGACGTCTTCAGCCCGCTGAAGCTGTAGTCCAGAGATCCCCCGAGTCGGGGGCGGGGGAGTGGCACAAATCCGCGATCTCCCCGGGCGGCCAGTCGTTCCAGCGCAGGTCCACCGGGATACTCCAGGCCGAGCAGTTTGGCCACCTTATCGAAGGCCTCCCCGGCCGCATCGTCGCGGGTTTGACCCAGAACCCGGTGCCGCAGGGGGGCCTCCACGCGCACAAGCACGGTGTGCCCCCCTGAGACGGTCAGGCACAGGAAGGGAAACGGCGGCGGGTCGGGTTCCAGGAAAATGGCGTAAATATGCCCCTCCAGGTGATGAACGCCCACAAGCGGGATGCCGAGCGCGGAGGCCATCCCTTTGGCGAAGTTGACCCCGACCATGAGGGAGCCGATAAGGCCGGGGCCGTAGGTGACGGCGATGGCCGTAAGATCCACGGGGGCAAGCCCTGCCTGCTCAAGGGCGTTCTGCACCACGGGCACGATCCGGCGTTCATGCGCTCTGGAGGCCAGTTCGGGCACCACACCCCCGTAGGCCCGATGATCCAGCTGGGAGCTTACCACATGGGCGCGGAGTTGGCCTTCGACGAGCACGGCCGCGGCCGTCTCATCGCAGGAGGTCTCGATACCCAGGATCACCCGCTCCGGGGCGGAAAAGGGGACTTGACTTCTGGCGGACATTTTCCTAAACTCACCCCGCAAAAGTACAACGCGGCTTTAAAACGGAGCAAAACCCATGCGGTCGCCTCTCGTAGTGCTGCTCCTCGCCCTGTGGTTGGGGCTGGGCTCTGAGATGGCCCAAGCCCAGCTGCGCTCCCAGCTTCCCACCTCAGCTCGTGGAGCGCGCCTTTTTCTTCCCGCCTGGCTGAGTCCGGATCGCTTCCAGATGCAACACAGCTACACGTTTTCGGTTGCCTCCTTCGGAGGGCAGACCCTGGCCATGGGCCTGTATACGAATTCCCTGCTCTGGCAGCCGAGTCCCCAGCTCAGTGCGCGCCTGGATGTGGGGTTTCTGCATACCCCCTTTGGCACAGGCATGTTCCAGCCGGCCTTTGGAGGCCGGGACACCTACAGCCGCGTTTTCCTGCAGGGTGCTGAACTGCTCTATCGGCCCTCGGAGCGAACCCTGTTGCGGCTCAGTTTCCAGCAGATCCCGGCCGGGCTGGGATGGATGTGGGGTGCGCCGTATGGGTATTACGGCTACTGGGGATATGGGGCAAACTGGGGCTGGCAGCCGTGGATAGGCAACTAGATGATCCGATAGCTTTTATCCGCGGCCCGGCCCCCGAAGGAAGCCGGGCCGCGTTGTTTTTGCCTCTGGCAGACGAGAGAGGCTATCTTGGTTCATACACCAATGGCCGATCGACTTTTCGAATCCCGGCTTCTGGATGGGGCAATCGCCTTTCTGGGCCTGCTGCTCCTTGTGCTGTTGTATGCGGCCCTGTCGCGTTACCTGTTGCCCCGGGTGCAACCGGAACGCCCCGAGCCCCAGAGGCATCTGCTAGGGCCGGTCATCCAGGTCGAGGTGCGCAACGGAACCGGTGTGCCCCGCCTGGCCCAGCGCATAACGCGGTATCTGCAGGAACGGGGCTTCGATGTCGTCGAGTACGGCAACCACAGCCGCTTCGATGTGCTGGAGACGCTGGTGATCAGCCGAACCGGCGATCTGGAGGTAGCGCGCCGGGTGGCGGTGGCCCTCGGCGTGGATCCCAAACGGGTGCTGCGGCAACCCGACCCGCTGGCGTATCTGGATGTGACCGTCATCTTGGGTGCGGACTATCGTAAACTCAAACCCATGCGAGAGAGCCATGGCCTCTTCCCATGACCTTTTCCCTGCGCGCACGCGCCGCCGGCGTCCGCGCGTTCGGGTATCCAGCTACGAGCTGGGGCGCCATATCGCGGAGGCGATGCTGTCCAAAAAGGCGGAAAACGTGCTTCTGCTCGATCTGCGGGGGCTAACCGATGTGGTCGACTATTTTGTGATCGGCTCGGGGGGATCGGATCTGCAGGTTAAAGCCATCGCCGACGCCATCGAGGAAGAGGTGCGCAAGCACCTGGGGGAAAAGCCCTGGCACGTGGAAGGATACGCGAACCGGCAGTGGGTCCTGCTCGATTATGTCGATGTGGTGGCCCACGTCTTCTATGCCCCGGTACGAAGCTACTACAACCTGGAGCGCATCTGGGGGGATGCCCCGGTGGAATTCTTCACCGATGGCCCGCCTTCGGAGAAGGAGGGGGCACCATGAGGGGCGTTTCCGTGGCGGTGTTTGCCTGCTCTCTGGCCGCCTGCGCCGGATCGGCACCGCCGGAGCGCGCACCAGAGCCCGCAGAGAAGGAAGCCCACCGGGAGAGCCTTTTCTCCCTTACCCCTCCAGATAGCGCGCTGCAGTATACCTTCGGGCGTGCGGTGGTCGAGTCGCTTGAGGTACGCCTGGTCCAGGAACCCGCCATGCGCGCCGAAGTGCTGGTGCGCGGGTATGTGCCCGACGGATGTACGGAGCTGCACGAGGTTCGGCAGGTGCGCCAGGGATGGCGCGTCGAGGTCGAACTCATCACGCGCCGACCCGTGGGGGTGCTCTGTACCCAGGCTATACGCCCCTTTCGATATTACCTCTTTCTGCCCGATGTGCTCCCGCCCGGGCAGTATGAGCTTGTGGTCAACGGGTATGCGACCCGTTTCCGGGTGCCATAAACATAAGGAGGTCTTCCCGCTATGATCGTCGTCATGGAGCCAGGGGCCACGGAGGCCCAGATCGAGCAGGTTATCGCCCGGTTGCACGCCTTTGGCTTCGATGTGCATCGTTCCAGCGGAGTCAATCAGACCGTGTTGGGCGCCATCGGCGTGCAGCCGGATTTCGACGTCCGTCAGATCAAGGTCCTCGATGGGGTGGCCGAAGTATACCGGGTTACCACACCGTATAAATTCGTCAGCCGGGCCTGGAGGCGGGAAAAATCCGTATTCGAGGTCGCCGGCGTGCGTATCGGCGGCCCCGAGGTGGTCGTGATAGCCGGGCCCTGTTCGGTGGAATCCGAAGAGCAGATCTTTCGCACAGCCGCTTTTGTGGCCGAACAGGGGGCCACATTTCTGCGTGGAGGGGCGTTTAAGCCCCGCACGTCTCCCTACGCCTTTCAGGGATTGGGAGAAGCGGGCCTGCGCCTCATGCGGCAGGCCTGTGACGCCTATGGGCTCGGCATGATCACCGAAGTGCTGGATGTGTCTCAAGTTGAGCTCGTGGGGCGATACACGGACATCTTTCAGGTCGGGGCCCGCAACATGCAGAACTTCCCCCTGCTGCGGGAACTGGGTCGGACGGAAAAGCCCGTTTTTCTCAAGCGCGGGCTGGCGGCCACGATCGAAGAATGGCTCATGGCCGCTGAATACATCATGGCCAGCGGCAACCCCCGCATTATTCTCTGCGAGCGGGGGATCAGGACCTTCGAGACGGCCACGCGCAATACGCTGGACTTGAGCGCGATCCCCACGGTACAGAAATTGAGCCATCTGCCCGTGTTCGCCGATCCCAGCCATGGAACCGGCCTGCGGGATCGGGTCATTCCTATGGCCCGCGCCGCCGTGGCGGCTGGAGCCGACGGATTGATCATCGAGGTGCATCCCAACCCGGAAGAGGCCAGATCCGATGGCCCGCAATCGCTGTACTTCGAGCAGTTCGCCGAGCTCATGCACCAAGTGCGGCTCATCGCCCAGGCTATAGGGCGCACGGTAGCGGAGCGCAGTCCTTCCTCCGTGCGGATGTAGAGCCCTTGCCTGAGCGGCTCGGTCGTGTTATGTTTGCACTGAGCCGCTTCTGGGTTGGGGAGGGAAAAGGGGGAAGCCCGGCAGACCAGCAGAGGGGATGAACGATGTGTGGAATCGTGGGCTATGTGGGATTTCGGGAGGCTGCGCCCATCCTGTTGGGGGGATTACGGCGTCTGGAATACCGGGGTTATGATTCGGCCGGAATCGCTACCCTGCACGAAGGCAAATTGTATCTGCTTAAAGCCCAAGGCAGGGTCGATGACCTTCTGGCGCGCCTGAATGGACGCCGGCTTCCCGGCCATATCGGCATCGCCCATACCCGTTGGGCTACGCACGGAGAGCCCAGCGACATCAACGCCCATCCCCACACGGATATGCGGGGGATTGTGGCGCTCATCCACAACGGGATCATCGAAAACTACGCCTCCCTGCGCACGGAGCTAGAACGCAAGGGATATGCGTTCCGCAGTCAGACGGATACCGAGGTGCTTGCCCATCTCATCGAAGCGTTCTGGATCGGGTGCGATTTCGAGACGGCCGTTCGGCGCGCGCTGAGCCTCGTGGTCGGCGCCTACGGATTGGCCATTATCTCCCCCCGCGAACCGGATACGCTCATCATAGCCCGCAAGGGCAGCCCGCTGATCCTGGGCATCGGGGAAGGGGAATATATCGTCGCCTCGGATGCGAGCGCGATCGTCGAGCATACCCGGCAGGTGATCTACCTGGAAGACGGGGAGATGGCCATTGTCCGGCCCACGGGATATGTGGTCAAGAGCATCGAAAACGTGGAGAAGACCAAGGAGATCTGCACCATCGAATGGAGCCTGGAGCAGATCGAGCGGGGTGGCTTCGAACATTTCATGCTCAAAGAGATCTTCGAACAACCCACCTCGCTGGAGAACACCCTCCGCGGTCGTATCCATCCCGGACGGCCCGAGGTGCAGCTCGGGGGGTTGTTGCCGGTCCGGGATCGATTGCTTCAGGCCCGACGCATTATTCTGGTGGGATGCGGCACTTCCTGGCATGCCGGACTGGTGGGCGAATATCTGATCGAATCCCTGGCTCGTATCCCCGTGGAGGTGGAATACGCCTCCGAATTCCGCTATCGAGATCCGATTCTGTATCCGGACGATGTCGTGATCGCCATCAGCCAGAGCGGGGAGACCGCCGATACACTGGCTGCGGTGCGAGAGGCACGGGCCCGGGGCGCGCTGGTATTGGGCATCTGCAACGTGGTGGGCTCTTCCATCGCCCGCGAAACGGAGGCCGGCGTGTACCTGCATGCCGGCCCCGAGATCGGGGTGGCCTCCACGAAGGCCTTTACCTCGCAGGTGGCCGTGCTGGCCATGCTGGCGCTCATGCTCGCCCGGGGTCGCACGCTTACGGATGCGGAGATCCTGGTCTATGTCGAGGAGCTCTACCAGATCCCGGAAAAGATCCGGCGCATTCTCGATATCCGCCCGGCCATCCAGGAACTGGCTCAGCGGTTCAAAGACGTGACCAACTTTCTCTACCTGGGGCGGGGGCCCAATTTCCCCGTTGCCCTGGAAGGCGCCCTCAAGCTCAAAGAGATCTCCTACATTCACGCCGAGGGCTACCCCGCCGCGGAGATGAAGCACGGTCCCATTGCGCTTATCGACGAAAACATGCCCGTGGTCTTTATTGCCCTGCACGATGGCACCTATGAGAAGATCCTGAGCAACATCCAGGAGGTGCGTGCCCGCCGGGGGCAGGTGATCGCCATCACGGATGCACTCGATCCCACTTTAGAGGAGCTGGCCTCGGCGATCCTACAGATCCCGGGCACCCTGGACCCCTTCACGCCGCTTCTGGCCGTGGTGCCCCTGCAGCTGCTCGCCTACGAGATCGCCGTCCTGCGGGGCTGTGATGTGGACAAGCCGCGCAACCTGGCCAAAAGCGTCACCGTGGAATAGCCTGGCTTCGGAACCAGGCCACGGCGGAGATTTGCTTTTCTGTATCGATGCCGTATATTGCGCCACCTGGAAAAGACAGGGGGGCCTATGGCTCGCATCGCCCTCATCAACCAAAAAGGCGGGGTGGGCAAAACCACCACGACTTTCAACCTCGGTGCGGCCCTGGCGCGACGTGGGTTCCGGGTTTTGCTTGTGGATCTGGACCCGCAGGCGCACCTGACCTACCATGCCGGCATCGCCGCCCACGAGCTGGAGCTGACCCTGCTGGATGTGCTCACCGGCGAGGCCACGCTCTCGGAGGTGGTCTGCCTGCGCAATGAGCAACTGCACCTGGTGCCTTCCAACCTGGGCCTTTCCCGGGCGCAGAAGGTGCTCACCGAACCCGGCTCGGAGTTCCTCCTTCGAGAGGCACTTGAGGGACACGACGGATACGATTTCGTGCTCATGGACTGTCCGCCTCAGCTGGGGATTCTGAGCATCAACGCGCTCGTGGCCGCCCGGCACGTGCTGGTGCCCGTCTATCCGGAGTTTCTCTCGCTGGCCGGTCTGTCCCAGCTGCTGCAAACCGTGGAGATCGTAACCCGACGGCTCAACCCCCGTCTGGAGCTGATGGGCGTGCTGATCACCAACTTCGATCAGCGCAAAAATCTGCACCATGAGGCCGCCGGAAGCCTGCGGGAACGCTTCCCGGAGTGGGTCTTCCAGACCGTCATCCGCACAAACGTCGCCCTGGCCGAGGCGCCCAGCTACGGACAGAGCATTTTCGAATACGCTCCCACTTCCCTGGGCGCCCAGGATTACGAAGCCCTCGCCGGGGAGCTGCTCTTGCGCCTGCAAAGCAGAGAGGTTCGCCATGATCCGAAGCCGCTCGGCACCCCGTCTGGCCGTCAATCCCCTTGATTGGACGGAGCGCTATCGCCGGATGGCCGAAACCGCGCTCCCCACGACGGTGGCCGAGCCCCCTGCGGCCCCGAGGGGGAAACATATGGGCAGCAACCCGCTGGACTGGATCGGGTCTGGAGGGGGCGCCCCTCCCATAGAGGAGCTATTGCCGGAACGCCGCTCCGCGGGGCGGCATCCGGACTGGGTGCGTCGTACCTATCGGCTGCCTGTGGATCTGGCCGACGCCGTACAGCGCTACGCCCAGCAGCATCGCCTCGGGGTCAGCGAGCTCGTCACCCAGGCCTTGCGCGATTACCTGTCGCGACAGAATCGAAACCCGTAGCATACCTTTTCTTCCCCCCCTCTGCGGGCTCGACCGCTCAGCACGGGCCGTATAAAGGCCCACACGTTCTGGCTTTTTTTTTGCTCTTTGTTGGCGGGTAAAATGGGACGCCCGGAGTATGGAACTATTCCGGCCCGATATGGGCTCCTTCTGGGTAAAGCGTCGTCGGTCTGCTCCTGAGCCGGATCCGCCTCCGCCGGATCGGACCTGGCTGGAGCGGCTCGAGCAAGCCGAGGAGGGAGAGGAGATTCTGCTGCCGGAGGGGGTGATCGAGCTTCCGGAGGTGCTCCGGCGCACGGCGGGGCTCAAGCTGCGCGGGCTCGGGGTGGATCGCACCATCCTGCGCGGCCTCGGCACGGAGGCCGTTTTGCTCTTTGGCGGAGGGGATTTCAGGCTCCAGGACCTCACCGTGGAGTATGCCGGAAAAGAGGATGCCGATGTGATCCGGCTCGAGGGAGGCAGGCTCGAGCTGGAACGGGTGCGCGTTCGCGGTGGACTGCGGCTGGGGGTCGAAGAGCGGGGGGGATGCGGGCTTGTGCTCTCTGCAGAGGCCCATCTGGTGGGCAAGGACGTCGAGCTCGGACCCAACGATGGAAGCGGACTTGAGCTCCGCCAGAAGGCGATGGCGGACCTGCGTACCCTTCGGGTGCATCAGAACCGACGGGGTGGGCTTTCTCTGCTGGAGGACAGCCAGGCTCGGATCGAAGGCCTCCAGGCCGAGGAAAACGGTCAGGCAGGGTTGAGCATCCGGGATCAGGCCCGCGTAGAGGTGTTCGATAGCCTCTGCCGCCGAAACGGATATGCCGGGATGCTCTGGCAGGGGACCAGTTCGGGTCAGGTGCGCAACTGCACCCTGACCCAGAACGAGCGTTATGGGATCGTGGTTATGGACCAGAGCGCGGTCGAGATCACGGACAGCGAGATCTCCCACAACCGCGCTTCCGGTATGCTGATCTCCGGCCGGGCCGCCCCCGTGGTGCGGGGCAATCGGTTCGAGCACAACGGGAAAAACGGCCTCGCCGTGGCCCGGCAGGCCACCCCGGCCTGCATCTCGGGAAACCGGTTTGCGAGCAACGGCACCCACGGCCTGCTCTGTCTGGAACAGGCTTCGGTGCACGCTCAGGAAAACGAGTTCCGTGAAAACGGATCCTCCGGGCTCTGCGCAGCCGATGAGGCCCGACTGGTATCGGAGAAAAACCACATCGGCCAGCATCCCCGAGAGGGGGTTCTGCTCATGGGAAAGGTGCAGGCCACGTTTCGGGATACGCAGATCGAGGAGGCCGGCCGATATGGCCTCTGGGCCGGGGGAAAGGCTACCGTCCAGATACTGCGAGGAGAGATCCGTCGCGCCCGGGCCGTGGGCCTGATGCTCACCCAGGGGGCGCGGGCTTTTTTAGAAGCGATCACGGTGCAGGAGAACGCCTCCGCGGGCCTGTGGCTCGAAGGGGAGGCCTATCTGGAGGCCCGTCACGTGCTCACGGCGCGCAACGGTGGGCCCGGTTGCCTGGTCCGGGGCACGGCCCATCTGCTCGGGGAACACATCTCCGGGGTGGAAAACGCGCAGAACGGTTTGCTCCTGCTTGAGGGCACACAGGCTGTGGTGCGGGAAAGCCTCTTGGAGCGCAACGGGTTGAGCGGAATCGCCTTGTACGGAACAGCCCGCCTGGAGCTGAGGCGCAGTCGACTGGCCGCAAACCGTCACCATGGTCTTGTGGCGACCGAGCAGAGCGCCCTCCAGCTGCGGGAGGTGCTCTGTGAGGGGAACGTCCAGACGGGGATCTATCTCACCGGACAGAGCACCGGGGAGGTCTCCGGATGCGCATGCCGGGGCAATCGGGATGGCATCTGGGTGGATTCGACCTCTTCGGTGCACGTGCAGAGCAACCGCTGTGAGGCCAACCGACGCTTCAACCTGCGCGATCGACGCCGTATCGCACGCGGAATGCGCTGGTTTTGGCTGCTGTCCGCCGTGCTGAGCGTGGCCGCGCTCTTGCGCTGGCTTCTGGGTTGAGCGCCCGCATCCCGGCCATCCCGTTCCCGAGCGCCCTATTCCATCCTGGATCGCCCGGGCATGAGGAGCACGATTCGGGCGATCGCCTTGTTGATCTCGCCGTAACGTTAGGGGCGCTTCTGCGGCTCAAGGGGCCTGTTTTCAGCTCCTGCGTCGATGGGGCCTGCTTTGCCAATCGCTTGTAACCTTTTTGTATCCGTTCTTCCGGTCGTGGCACAAAGTGCGGCCAGGGCGTACTTTGTTATGTCCGTTCAGCGGAAGGAGGCATCTGTATGCGGCGCATCTCGATCATCTGTTTGCTGATCGTGCTGGGCTTTTGCTCGGGGGCGCTTCAGGCGCAAACCGCCCGTCGGGCTCAGACAGCCGCCGCTCCAGCGCCTGCGATCGATCTGGAGGCGCTCAATAAACTGCCCTGGCGCCTTATCGGTCCCCATCGGGGTGGGCGCGTGGTGGCCGTTACGGGTGATCCCACCGATCGGCTCACTTTTTACTTCGGCGCCACGGGGGGCGGGGTGTGGAAGACCACCGATGGCGGATATACCTGGCGCAACGTATCGGATGGGTTTTTCAAAACCGGATCCGTGGGCGCCATAGAGGTCGCCCCTTCGGATCCGAACGTGATCTACGTGGGCATGGGCGAGGCCTGCATCCGGGGCAACGTCTCTCATGGCGACGGGGTATACAAGAGCACCGACGGAGGCAAGACCTGGCAGCACATGGGGCTGGCCGAAACCCGGCACATCGGCAAGATCCGGGTCCATCCCCAGAACCCCGACATCGTCTATGTGGCCGCCTTCGGGCACGCTTTCGGGCCCAACCCGGAACGTGGAGTATATCGTTCCCGCGACGGTGGCAAGAGCTGGGAGCGCGTGCTCTATCGCAACGAGCGTACGGGAGCTATTGATCTGGTCATCAACCCGAAAAACCCTCGCATCCTGTATGCTACGCTCTGGGAGGCGCAACGCTACCCCTGGACGCTCGTAAGCGGCGGACCCGGCTCGGGGATCTTCAAGTCCACTGACGGAGGGGATAGCTGGATAGAGTTGACGAACAATCCGGGGTTGCCGCGCGGACTCAAGGGCCGTATCGGCATCGCCCTCAGCCCGGCCAATCCGGATCGGGTCTGGGCCATCATCGAGGCCGAGGGAGACGGCAAGGGCCTGTATCGTTCCGATGACGGGGGCATGACCTGGCGCCGGGTCAACAACGACGCCCCGCTGCTGCAGCGCCCCTGGTACTACATGCACGTTTACGCCGATCCCCAGAACGCGGATGTGGTCTACGTGCTCAACGTGGGGTTCTGGAAATCCACCGACGGGGGGCGGTCCTTTACCCAGATCCGCGTGCCTCACGGGGATTGCCATGACCTGTGGATCGATCCGGCCGATCCGAAGCGGATGATCAATGGCAATGACGGGGGAGCCTGCGTCTCCTACGACGGGGGACAGACCTGGTCGACTTTGCTCAATCAGCCCACCGCGCAGTTCTATCACGTGACCACGGATAACCAGTTCCCCTACCGGGTCTACGGGGCACAGCAGGATAACTCCACGCTTTCTGTGCCCAGCCGCTCCGATAACGGTGCGATCACGCAGGAGGAATGGTATGCCGTTGGCGGGGGAGAGTCCGGCTATATCGCCGTCCGTCCCGATGATCCGAACGTGGTGTTTGCCGGAAGCTACGGCGGCCTGCTTACCCGCTACGATCACCGTACCCGACAGGTGCGCAACATCTCCGTCTGGCCCGATAACCCCATGGGATGGGGGGCCAAGGACCTCAAATACCGGTTTCAGTGGACCTACCCGATCGTGATCTCGCCTCACGATCCGAACGTGCTCTACGTGACAGCCAATGTCGTCTTCCGATCCACGAACGAGGGGCAGTCCTGGGAGGTGATCAGCCCGGATCTGACGCGCAACGATACGAGCAAGATGGGGCCTTCGGGAGGGCCGATCACGCGCGATAACACCAGCGTGGAGTACTATGGGACCATCTTCGCCTTTGCCGAGTCCCCTGTGCAGAAGGGCGTGCTCTGGGCCGGATCCGATGATGGGCTTATTCACGTCTCCCGCGATGGGGGACGGACCTGGGAGAACGTCACCCCGCGGGATCTGCCCGAATGGGCGTTGATTTCCATCATCGAGCCCTCTCCGTTCGATCCCGCAACGGCCTATGTGGCGGCCACGCGCTATAAGCTCGATGATTTTCGCCCCTACCTGTACAAGACCACGGATTATGGGCGCACCTGGACGCGCATCACGAACGGCATTCCGGAAAACGATTTCACGCGCGTCATTCGGGCTGATCCCGTGCGGCGCGGCTTGCTCGTGGCGGGCACGGAGACCGGAGTGTATGTTTCCTTTGATGACGGGGCGCGCTGGTATCGCCTGCAGGGTAATCTGCCCGTAGTGCCCATTCATGATCTGGTGATCAAAGACGACGATCTGGTCGTGGCCACCCATGGGCGTTCGTTCTGGATTCTGGATGACTGGGGAATTGTGCGCCAGTTCACCCCGCAGGTCTTCTCCGGACCGGCGCACCTGTTTCAGCCCGAACGCACGGTGCGTTTCCGGGGCGGAGGAGGATTCGGTGGGGGCGCGGGGGCTTTGCTGGCCGGACAGAACCCTCCAAATGGGGTTGTGCTCTATTACTATCTCAAGGAGCGGCCCGAGGGGGAGATTACGCTCACCATCAAAGACGCCCGCGGTCAGGTGGTGCGGCGCTTTTCCTCCCGCGCCCCGTCGGGTCCCGGAGGTGCAGAGGATGCCCCTATGGCCGAGCTGGGCTTTCCGGCTATGGGGCCGGGGGGCATGATGCGGCTTCCGGCCGAGCCCGGACTGAACCGGTTCATCTGGAATCTGCGCTATCCGGATGCGCGCACCTTGCCCGGTCTGGTGCTCTGGGCCGGCACTACGGCCGGTCCGTTGGCCGTCCCCGGCACGTACACGGTCGAGCTTTCCGTCGGAGGGCAGACGTTCAGCCAGCCGTTCGAAGTCGTTAAAGACCCCCGTCTGCCCACCACGCAGGAGGAGTTTGAGGAGCAGTTCCAGCTCTACACGCAGGTGCGGGATAAGCTCTCGCAGACCCATGAGGCCATTCTCCAGATCCGCGAACTGCGTCAGCAGCTGGACTCCTGGGGGCGTCGGGTGCAGGGGCACGCGCGGGCCCAGGAGGTACAGACGCTCATCCGGGAAATATCCAGTAAGCTCACGGCCGTGGAGGAGGAGCTCATCCAGACCCGCATCCGTTCCTCGCAAGATGCGCTCAACTATCCGATCAAGCTCAACAACAAGCTGGCTGCTCTGATGAGCACGATCGGAAGTGCCGATGCCCGGCCGACCCAGCAGCAGTACGAGGTCTTCCGGGATCTGAGCGCCCGGGTGGACAGAGAACTCAATCGGCTCCAGGCCATCCTCCAAGAGGATTTGCCCCGTTTCAATCGTCTGGTGCGCGAACTGGACATCCCGGCTCTGCAGGTGCGCACCCGGAGCGCGAATAACTAGGGCTATCTCCGGGGCGGGGGCACGGCTGTGGTGCCCCCGCCCGGTTTGCTGGCGCAACGGTCCTCAGCGGTAATGGAGGTCTCAGTATGCCCGCCCGTATCCTCTCGATCGGATGGCTGTTATGGCTCTGCTGGGCACCCCTGCAGAGCCGGGCCCAGGAGCTCAGCCTCCTGCCCATGGAGCAGATCCGCTGGATCTGGCAGGAAGTTTCCGGGGACGCGGCCTACGAGCACATCCGGTACCTGACCCAGTTTCACCGGCCCGGCGGAGGTGCCGATGGCCTCTGGAAGGCGGCTGAATACGTGGCCGAGCGGGCGCGCGCCTACGGCCTGGAGCAGGTACGCCTCATCCGGCAGCCTTACGGCAATCGGCGTCCCTGGAACGCCCGGCTGGCCGAACTGTGGATTCCGGGGCCGAATCCGGAGCGACTGGCCAGCACGTTGCAGACCCCGTTGCATCTGGCCGACTATTCCGCAGCGACGGACGTGGAGGCCGAGCTCGTCGACGTGGGCGCAGGCCTGGAGGATCAAGATTACGCAAATCGGTCGGTTCAGGGCCGTATCGTGCTTGCGCATGGCCCACTGGCCGCCGTAGTGCGCCAGGCCGTGCGCAACCGGGGGGCGCTCGGCGTGGTCTGGTTCCCGGATCCCAACCAGGAGCGCAACATGAGCTATCCGGACCAGGTTCACTGGGCGCGCCTGCCCACGGACCTGCCCGACGGCACATCGGGCACATTTGCCTTTGTGCTTTCGGTGCGCCAGGGGCTTGCCCTGCGCGCCCGACTGCGTCGGGAGCCCATACGCGTGCGCGCCTTTGTGGATGCGGACTACCGATCCGAGCAGGGCAGCGAACCCTGGCAGGTCATGGTCGAGGCCTATATCCCGGGTACGGAACCCGATCTGCCTCAGGATATCGTGCTGACCGCCCACCTGCAGGAAGAGAAGTTCTCCGCCAACGATGACGCCTCCGGCTGTGCCAGCTTGCTGGAGATCGCCCGCGCGCTCAACCGGCTCATCCAGGAGGGACGGCTACCCAGGCCCCGACGGAACCTGCGTTTCTGGTGGGTGACGGAGATATCCAGCCAGCGGCAGTACTTCGCCGATCATCCGGAGGCACATCGCCGCATGTGGGTGAACCTGAACCACGATATGGTGGGCGCTCATCAGGGGCAGGATGTGCTGCGCGTGCAGAACGTGACCCGGCTTCCGGCCACGCGATTCCACTTCTACAACGATGTGGTGGAGGCAGTAGTGGAATTCGTCGTATCGGCCAACACGGGCGCGCTGGCCCAACAGCAGGCCGGTATTGCGGGACTCTATCCCATACCCCATCTGGCCCATCTGGGCACCCGGCATCGCTACAACGCGCAGATGATCTTCTTTCACAACAACACGGACCATATGACTTTTAACGAAGCGCCGATCGGCGTGCCCGGGGTGACGTTTACGAACTGGCCGGATCACTACATCCACACTTCCGATGACGATCTGTGGAACATCGACCGAACCCAGCTGGGTCGCAACGCCGTGGCCGGCGCCCTGATCGCCTATACCATGGCCGCTGTGGGCCCCGAACAGGCTCCGGTCCTGTTGGCCGAAACCGTTGGGCGCGGGGCCGAGCGGCTTGCGCGCAACGTACGGCTGGGGTTGCTCTGGCTGGCCCGCGATCCGGACCCGGAGGCGGCCTACTGGCGGGCGCGAGAGCAGCTGGACTATGCCCTGGAGCGGGAACGTATGGCCATTTCCTCCATCACCCAGGTGGGCAAAGGCCTCGAAGGGGCTGTCTCCGGCGCCCTGGCCGGTCTGGAGCGGCGCGCCGCCGAACTGCGCCTGGAGCTGGATCGGGCCTATCGGGACCGTACGGGCAGGAGAAACCCGCCCCCTCGGGGCACGCTCTCGGAGGCTGAACGCGCCCTGGCCGCTCTGCGGCCCGTACTGGCCGGGGGGCCGAAGGAGTTTCTGGAAAAGCGCGCTCAGCTTCCCTCCATACCCGGCCTGCACGGGCTTATGGCCTTTGAGGTCCTCAACGCCATAGACGGGCGACGTACGGCTCTGGACATCTACCGCTTCGTCGCCGCCGAGGCCCGCGAGGCCGGGGCGCATTACTACGGAGTCGTCTCTCCGGAGGCCGTGCGGGCCTATCTGGAGGGGGCCGCCCGCACCGGACTGGTTCGCCTGGAAAGCCGCCCGTCGGGCCGCGCGGATCGATAGCTGGCCCGGACATCGGCGGGTTCGGTACCTGTAACCTCCGCTGGCACCCCGGAGGTCCTGGCGGCTGAAAGGAAGGGGAGGGAGCATGCAGCCGCCATGGGCCACCTCGGCCCGGGCCATGCCGGCCCTGTGGGTGGCCTGTCTGCTGGGGACGGGCATCTGGGCCGGTGCCGCTCTGCCCGGGTTGCCCATCGGAGCGCTCTGGGCGTTTGCCGGAGGGGCTGCGCTGTGCTGCGCGTTGGGATATGGTCTGCGCGATCGGGTGCGGGCTCAGGTTCCGCTACAGGTCGGGATGTGGACGGCCCTGGCCCTGCTCCTGATTGGGGCAGGTGCCCTGCGGTATCGGATCTATACCGACCGTAGCGCGCAGGATATCGGGATTCTGGCCGCCGCCTACGGATCTGTGGAGGTCAGCCTGCAGGGGCGCATCCGCACGGAGCCCGAAATCACCCCCGCCGGTTCCCTGCGCTTCCTGCTCGAGGCGGAGCGTTTGTCTTTCCCCGTAGATACCCCCGTTGTGGGGTTTCTGCTTGTACGTCTGCTTCCTCATCCAGAGAAACCTTTTCCGTCTCTGGCTCCGGGAGATCGGGTGCGTCTGGACGGGGTACTGGAGTTTCCCCCTCAGGCCCGCAATCCGGGCGCGATGGACTACCGGACCTACCTCATGCGCAGGCGTGTGCATGCCCTGCTTGTGGTCGCCCATCCGGAGCTGCTCCTGCGCTTGGGCGCGCACAGGTCGGTTTGGCAGGAGCTTATCGTGCGCCTCCGGAGGGGGATCCGAGAGGCCATTGAGCGGCATGTTCCCGCCTCGAGCCGCTCCCTGGTCCTGGCCATCTGGTTGGGAGATCGGAGCCAGATCTCCGAAGACCTGGAGACGGCCTTCGCCCGGGCTGGCACGCTGCACGTGCTGGCCGTATCGGGTATGAACGTGGCCTTGCTGGCCTGGCTCGTTTACGCGACTGTGGGCCTGTATACGGGCAGAAGGCCGGCACGACGCCCCATCCGCATCGGCCTCGTCTTGCTCGTGGTAGCCCTGTACGTGGCCTTGACCGGGGCGGAGGCTTCCATCGTGCGCGCGGGGATCATGGCGGCCCTCCTGCTCATGGCCGAGCTCCTGGAGCGGCCCTGGATGGGGCTTAACACGCTGGGCGCGGCGGCCTGCCTGAGCCTCTGGTGGCGGCCCTCGGACCTCTGGGATGTGGGCTGGCAGCTGTCCTTCAGCGCCATGCTGGGGCTGGTGCGCGCCTTCCCTGTGCTGGCCGCCTGGACAAAACGAGAGCGGTGGCCTTCGGGCCTCCGAGCCGTTGGGGACCTGATGCTGGTTTCCCTGGCCGCTCAGCTCCTGACCGCCCCCGTATTGCTGGTTCACTTCGGGCAGATCTCTTGGGTGGGACCTCTGGCCAACCTGGTAGCCGTTCCGGCCACGTGGGTGATTTTCGTCTCCGGGGCAGCCGTTGTGGGGCTTGATGGGCTCCCCTGGTCTTTTGCGGCCGATTGGGCCGGGAAGCTATCCCACTGGGGCGGCCTGCTCCTCCAGGAGAGCTCCCGCTGGGCGGCGGCCCTGCCGGGAGCTAGTGGGTTTTACGCCCCTGAAAATGGCCTGCTTATCTGCGCCCTCCTGGGTGGTATCGGGGCGCTGTTGCTGGGGGACCGACCGGCCATAGCCTGGCGCCTGCTCCTTGCGGCCGGACTCTGTTACGGGGCCGGACGCGCTGTCGTGCTCCTGGAGAGGGGCGAGCTGGAGGTTGTCTTTCTGGATGTCGGACAGGGCGATGCGGCCGCCGTTCGCACCCCCGGAGGTCGGGTGCTGGTGATCGATGCAGGGCCGAAAACGGAATTCTGGGATGCCGGGCGAAGGGCCTTACTGCCCCTACTTCGGCGCTGGAACGCGCGCGCCGTAGATGTGCTGTTGCTCTCCCATGCACACGCCGACCATACGGGGGGAAGTGAGGCGATCCGGGCCGAGTTGCCCGTACGGCGCTTCATAGGACCTGAGGCGCGCCTGTTCCGGGGCGCCGGGGATACGCTGGATCTGGGTCCGGAGCTCCGCCTCTACCTTTTGCACCCGGCTCCAGAGGATAGCCTGTTGGGGGAAAATGATCGCTCCTTTGTGCTCCTGTTGCAGTATGGCAGAACGCGCTTTCTGTGGGCCGGGGATCTGGGGGCGGAGGGCGAAGGCCGTCTTCTTCGACGGTGGGGAAACTTCTTGCAAGCCCATGTCGTCAAAGCCCCGCACCACGGGTCCGGGTTCTCCAGTCAACCGGATTTCATTCGGGCCACCCGGCCTCTATGGGTAGTCATCTCCTGCGGCCGGCGCAATCCGTTCGGGCACCCGGACCCGCAGGTATTGCGTCGCTGGCAGGCAGCCGGGGCCCGCCTCTGGCGCACCGACGAGCGCGGGGCGGCCGTGTTTCGCTCCGATGGACGCCGGGTTGTGCTCGTATCCCGTTAGCCCGAGGAGAGCGATTCATGTACGATGTGATTATCGTCGGCGGCGGCCCGATCGGGATCAACTGCGCCTTCGAGGCGCGCAAGCGCGGGCTTTCCTATCTGGTGCTGGAAAAGGGGCCTATCGCCGCCTCCATTTATCGCTATCCCGTACATATGCGCTTTTTCTCCACACCGGAGTTGCTCGAGCTGCAGGGCATTCCCATGACTGTGGCCGGGGAGAAGCCCTCTCGGACGGAGGTGCTCACCTACTACCGGAGGCTGGTGCTCGATTTTCAGCTTGCCTATCATACCTACGAGCCCGTGCTGGATGTGGAAGGGGAAAAGGGGCGTTTTTGGGTGCGCACGAGCCGGGCGCTCTACGAAGCGGCCCGGGTGGTTCTGGCCATCGGCGCCTTCGCCCGCCCCCGTATGCTCGAGGTCCCGGGCGAGGATCTGCCCCATGTGCACCATTACTACACGGAGGCCCATCCGTATGCGGGTTGCGATGTGCTCGTCGTCGGGGGCAAGAACTCCGCCGTGGAGGCGGCCCTGGACCTGTATCGGCACGGGGCCCGGGTGACGATGGCCGTGCGCAGCCCGGACTTCCGAGAAAGCGTCAAGTACTGGCTCCTTCCCGACATCCGAAATCGCATCGCCCAGGGGCAGATCCGGGCGTTTTTCAGTACGGTTGTCGAGGCCATCGAAGCCGAACAGGTCCGCCTGCGCACACCGGAGGGCTCCGTAACGGTCCGGGCCGATTTCGTGCTCGCCCTTACGGGCCATGAGCCCGATTACGCTTTTCTGGAACGTGTCGGGGTGCGCATTCAGGACGATCCATACCGTACTCCGGTATATGATCCGGAGACGCTGGAGACGAACCGTCCCGGCCTGTACCTGGCCGGCGTGGTGCTCGGGGGTCTGCGCACCAATCAGTGGTTTATTGAAAACAGCCGCGTCCACGCCGTGCAGATCATGGAGCACATCGCCCGTTCTCTGGCCCCACCGTCTCCGGCCCCGTAGATCGGGCGAAGACGAGGTATCCGGTGTGAGCGACCATCCGATCCACCGGCCTCAGGCGATCGGCTGTGGCCTTGTAGGGGCGGAGCAGGAGCTCTTCTACCTCGATGAGCAGAAATCCCTGCCCCTGAAGGGCTTCCAGCAGCTGGCTAAGCTGGTTTGTTGTGGGCACCAGGGCGCCGAAAAATCCCCCTGGCCGCAGGGCTTGGCGCGCCTGGGCGATGTACTCCCAGGGGGTGCGCACGTCCAAAAACAGGGCATCCACGTCCGTTTCGTAGAACCCCTCGGCGATATCCCGCAGGTGCCAGCTGACCCGCTCCAGGAGGCCAAGCCGGGCGAGGTTTTCCCGGGCCAAGGTCTGGTGTTCCGGACGCTGTTCGTACGAATACACCCGACCCTCCGGGCCCACGGCCCGCGCCAGGGCGAGCGTGAGGGCTCCGCTTCCGGTTCCGGCCTCGATAACGCGCACGCCCGGCTGGATGTTGAGCCGGAGCAGGATATAGGCTGCATCCTTGGGGTAAATGATCTGCGTGCGACGGGGCAGGTGCCGGATGAGATCGGCTGTTCCGGGCTCAAAGGCCCGGTAGGGTATACCTTTATGGGTGTGCACCGTGACTCCTGGCCGCTGTCCGATGAGCTGCTCGTGGGCCAGCAGGCCGTGGTGGGTGCCCAGATGCTGGCCCTCCTGTAGGCGCACGATATGGACTCGGTGATCCGGTCCAATGAGCAAAACCACGTCTCCGGGAGCAAAGCGATACATGGGCTCTTTGCGCGTTGCGTTGCGAATTTGCGTCTCCAGGCTGGGTCCTGTCCAGAAGAACCCCAAAGCCTTGACTTGTCGAATGATAACCGTTAATATTCCCCTTGCTTTGTCCTGCCCCGGTAGCTCAGCTGGATAGAGCAGCGGTTTCCTAAACCGTTGGTCGCAGGTTCAAGTCCTGCCCGGGGTACCGAACTTTCACGGGGTGAGGAGGACGGCCATGCGTCGAGCGCTACTTTTCGCCTGTCTGTTCGGCCTGCTCGGTCTGGAAGTTCGCGCCCAGGACGGCAAAATCGCCGGCAAGGTCATTGATAAACGCACGGGCGAACCTCTGCCGGGGGCCACAGTCCTGATCGTGGGCACCACGCGTGGGGCGGCCACGGACGCGCGGGGGGAATACTTCATCCTCAACGTACCGCCGGGCCGCTACACGCTACGGGCCAGCTTCGTGGGCTATCAGGAGCAGATCCGTCAGGATGTGGTGGTCAACTCGGGCTTTACCACGATCGTAAACTTCGAGCTCAGCGAGGGCGTACAGGTTCTCGGTGAGGTCGTCGTACAGGGAGAGCGCCTCATCCGCCAGGACGAGACCACGTCGGCCGCGGTGTTGAGCGGAGAGCAGATCCAGAACCTGCCCGTGCAGAACATCTTCCAGGCCATGACCACAACGGCCGGCTTTGTGGCCACGGGTCCGACGGGGGACTCGGGAATTCACCTGCGTGGTGGCCGGAGCCGGGAGATCGCCTACATGGTCGATGGGGTGATCGTCAAAGATCCCCTCTTCGGAGGTATTGGCGGGCTCAACCTGCCCACACAGGCCGTCTCCGAGCTGCAGATCCTCAGCGGAGGATTTAATGCGGAGTATGGAGAGGCCATGTCCGGCGTGGTGTTGATCAATACCCCTGTCGGAGGTCCCCAGTATCGGGGCACCCTCCAGCTGCGCACGGACGGTTTCTCCACTGGGGGAATGTTCCGCAATGGACCCTATCGGGGGACCCGATCCTGGGATAACGACTGGGGTACGCGCGATGTGGAGTTCGTGCTCAGCGGCCCGATTCCCCTGCTGGGACGGCGAGCGAGCTTTTTCGGGGCGATCAATCGCTTCGAATCCGACACGTACCTGAACCGCTGGACGGGCCCCAAGCGGCCGGCTGTTTTGCCCTGGTCGCAGGTCGTGGGACTGAGTCTGCTCAACGATGTGACGGTCGGCTCGCTGCGTTTGAAGAAGGGGGACAAGGTCACCGAGGATGTCCTCGCCCAGCTCCGGCAGGCCGGGGTGAACGTGGATTCCGCCAAAGTGGCCGTCTCCGATTACCAGATGCGGCATAATTTCCAGCTCTTTGATGACCAGACGCGCGCCACACTGAACCTGGGGCTACAGCTGAGTCGGGATATCGATCTTAAGCTCGGCGCCAAGCTCACGCGCTGGCTCTATCGGCAGTATGCCCACCGGCTTAAGGAATTTCCCCAGTACAACGGTACCAACCGCCGGGAGGTCGATCTCTACAACGTAGCCTTCACCCACCGGATCTCCCCGAGCGTCTTCTATGAGCTCAAGTACGCCTATCACCGCAACTGGTCGGCCTATTACGTCTACGAAGAACAGCTCGACCCCAATAACCCGAACCGGTTTAATCGGATCTGGGCTCCGGCCCGCGTAAATGGGGCCTTCAATACCGAGGGACTGCCGCCGGGACAGGGAGGGGGGTCGAACTACGAATTCTGGGGCTTCACCCAGCAGGCCATTCACCTGCAGGACCCCAACCTCTTCGATGGGGATCTGGGTCAGCCCTATCAACTCGGACGAGATTACGACCTAAATGGGGATGGCAAGCCGGAATATCGGCGGGGTCAGCGCCTGAGCCCCGAGATGGTCAATGCTTTCCGGGCGGCGGGCATGAATGCGATCATCATTCTGGCCCCGCCGACGGATAACACCTTCGACAATCGCAAGTCCGTCGAACACCAGATCAAATTCGATATCACCGCGCAGGTCAACAAGAACAATCTGGTCAAGATGGGCCTGGAGCTGCGGCGATTCAACCTGAGCACAGAGTACATCCCCAGCGTTAACTCACTGTGGGACCACTCCAACCCGGCCCAGGAGCGGCGGCACGACTGGGAAGAGTACTATGATGTATCTCCCATCCAGGCGGCCGCTTATATCCAGGACAAGATCGAGTTCTCCAACCTGGTGCTGCAGCTCGGGTTGCGCTTTGATTATCTGGATCCCCGCATCTGGGCGATCAAGGGCTATGAGCAGGGGGCCGACCCCACGCGCGGCAAAGCCGAAACCGAACCGGCGCGCAAGAAGTGGAAGCTCAGCCCTCGTATCGGGGTGGCCTTTCCCGTCACCGAACGCGCCCGCTTGAGCTTCTCCTATGGGCAGTTCTTCCAGTATCCGGACTACTTCCAGATGTACAATCGACTGCGCACGAAAACCTGGGTGCCCGGTCAGGGATACGTGCCCGTACAGGGTGAGGGCTTCGATCTACTGGGCTACGAGCCCCGCATTGGCAATCCCAATCTGAGCCCGGAGACCACGATCGCCTATCAGATCGACGCGGAGTTCGCCCTGACCGACTACAGCAAGTTGGGGATCAGTCTGTTCTACAAGGATATCTACGACTACGTCTCCGTTAAGCGCATCGATCGGGGTGCGGGTACGGCCTACTGGATCCTCTACAACGCCGATTACGCCAACGCCAAGGGCTTTGAGGTCACCTTCGAGCGGCGTTTTACGGGCAACTTTGGCCTGCAGGCCAGCTACACGTACTCGCGCGCCATCGGGAATGCGGACAACTTCGAGGAGCGCTTCAATGAGGCCTATCTGGCCTCCGTCTACGGCATCGTGCCGCCGCGTATGGCCCTTCCGCTTTCCTGGGATCAGCCGCACACGCTGGCCTTCACGGCCCAGGCCGGTCTGGGACGGCTGAGGGCTAACCTGGTAGGCCGATTCGGCAGCGGGCTGCCCTACACGCCCACCACCCCGCGCGGCAAGCCGACGGGGGATAAAAACTCCGCCCGACAGCCGTGGACCTCGACCGTGGACTTGCGCCTGCAGTATGAGTGGACCAGCGGGCGCGGGTTCTACGTACAGCCCTTTGTGGACATCTCCAACCTCTTCAACAAGCGCAACGTGCTGCGGGTGTTCTCCGACACCGGGGCTCCGGATGCGACCCTGGATCCCGGACTGTCGCCGGAGTACGTGGACCGTCCCCATTACTTCGGCCCACCGCGACACATCCTTTTCGGTGTGCGTATGGGGTTCTAAACAGCAGCGCTTCGCCGCGGGAGGGGTTGGACCCAACCCCTCCCGCCGATCCTACGGATGCAAACAGGGAGGTCGGTATGCTACAGCGGGTCTTTTCTGTCGCGTTTGCGCTGGGGATCGGGGCCCTGGCTTATGCGCAGGATCGTCTGCCCCGCCCCGAACCCTGGATGAACAAGGAGGACTACTATAACCGGGTCATTGCCCCCCGGCTTAACAGGCTCCCCGTTCAGAAAGGCCTCAGTGGGGTGCAGGCTTTCGAGGATCGCAAGTTGTCCGTTCTGGATGTGGGCAACGTGCGCGCCCGCATCTCCAATGCCGCCACGCTGGGCTATGACCGCTGGGGGCTCTGCTATGAGTTCCCCTTCAACAGCGGCTTTACCTACCGCTGGACCATGGCTCCCATTATCGGGGCCAAAAAGCGCATGCCCGATGGGTCTTTCCGCAAAATGGTCGCCTCCGGTACCCGAGGAGCGGCCCGGTTCTCGGAAGAAGAATTTCAGCCCCTTCCCGGATACGACGCGGGGGTTGTGGATATTCAGCAGAACATCGGTATCGCCTTCAGCGACAAGCCCGCTTCCTGGCCTGCGCGCTGGCCCACCATCGAGGATCTGAGGCAGAAAGCCCCGCATGCCCTGCATGCGGCCGCTGAAGCCGCATTCCGGCGCAACCCGCTTTTCGATCCCGTCGCTACGGCCACAGCCAGGTTGGGAGCCAAAGGCTTCCCCGGCGTGGTGAATGGAGAGATGCGCGCGGCGCGGGAGGCCTATTTTGTCGTTACGGACAATGACCCCCAGCAGGGTAACGCGCCAGAGCCCATGCACATACGCGTCGACCTCTGGGGACTGCAGTGGGATAACTTCGTCAACCGGGACTTTATCATCTACCGTATGGTCGTCACAAACGTGGGCCCTGATACGCTCTATGACGTCTACGTGGGCATCCACGACGATCCCGACTGCCCCGAACAGGGGTCCATCGAGTGGACGGACGACTTTGCCTATTTCATTCCCCAGGGCAAGGACGAAGACGCAGACGGGGTGCCGGATCCGGATGCCGATCCGCGGTCCGATGTGGACGGCGATGGCCGGTATACGGATGCGGACCGGCTGCTGTGGAACACGGTCTACCTCTGGGATGGGGACGATCGCGTTCCGGGCCTGATCGCCAAAAACGTGGGCTGGGTGGGGCTCAAGTTCATGGAGACGCCCGTAAATCCCCAGACCGGAAAACCCATGGGGATTACGACCCTGGACATCTTCGCCTATACCTCGGCGCCGCAGTCGGAAGAGACGGAATACGATCAGCTCTCCGGATTCCTGCACGGGGACTTTCAGGATCGTCCCGGGCAGCTGCCCGCCATCTTGCCTCCACACAACGTGCAGCCGCACCCGAACGACGTCACGCAGACCCCCAACTCGTACGGTCCGGATATTACACTTGTGGTCGCCTCCGGTCCCTTCACCCTGGCGCCCGGCCAGAGCCTGCCCTTCACCTTCGCTTCCGTGCACGGTCGCAACAAAGCCGAGCTGCTCAAAAATGTGCGGCTCTGCCAGCTGCTCTTCGATCAGCAGTATAAATCCGCCCTGCCCCCACCAACCCCGGTTGTCTGGGCCGTGCCCGGCGACGGACAGGTGACCCTGTACTGGGATGATCGCGCCGAGCGCGGGGTCTATCCCGATGGCACCGTGGGAGACCCGCTGACGGGCAACAACGCCTTTGAGGGGTATATGATCTTCCGCTCCGATGACCGGGGCAAGACCTGGGGAGAGGTTATGGTCGACGCCCAGGGCACCCCGCGCGGATTTATCCCCTTGGCGCAGTACGACGTAAAAAACGGCGTTACGGGCGAATCCGATACGCGGCCCTTCTTCTACCTGGGCTCGGATACAGGGCTGCGGCACTCCTTCGTGGACCGCACCGTGCGCAATGGAGTGGAATACTGGTACGCCGTAGTAGCCTACGATCGCGATGACGGGCCCATTCCGCCGCTGGAAAACGCGATCAATACGGCCGATCCCTACGCTCCCGGAGATAACACGGTGGCCGTGGTGCCTATGCCCCGTCCGGCAGGCAAAGTGGGAGGAGAGGTCGATCCCGAGGCCCGTCGGGTGGCCGGATCCAACGATGTGCCCAGCTTCCCGGTGGAGCTCATCGATCCGAGCCAGCTCCAGGAAGGACCATACCGGATCACGTTTTCCCTCAACGAAAAAGGTCAGAAGCTCTACACCGTGCGCAACGTCAAAACGGGCCAGATCCCCCGAAACACGCTGGGCGAACCCATGCAGAATGTGCCCTTCTACAATTCGGATCTGGATAACGCCCCCATCTTCGACGGCGTGCGCGTGATCGTCACCGACGTCTCCCCCGGGGTCAAAAACCGCACCTGGACGGCGGGAGGCAACCTGCCCCTGCCCACGGTCACGCTCTACCGGGGTACAGCCGAAAACCGCAGCTGGGACTATGAGATCCGCTTTGTCTCGGGTACCCGGACCTACGTGGACTTCGATAACGGCACGCCGGTCGTCGCCCCCTTCGAGGTCTGGGATATAACGAACAACCGCCAGATCACCTGCGAGATCCGGGAGTCGACCCCCGATTGGGGCAACGGAAACGGGCAGTGGGATCCGGGTGAGCGGATCTACCTCGTAACCAAGCCCTATACGGGCTCTGGAGCATGGGAAGGCGACTGGCCGGCCGATTATCCCTACTACGTGGTCATCCGCCCGGGGGCGAGCTATACGGCCGGCGCCGTCTTCCGCTTTACGACAAACAAGCCCATCAACGTGCAGACGGACGCCTACGAGTTCAACACCCGCCCGCTGGTCCTCGATGCCTCTCAGGCCGCTCTGGACGTAGAGGAGATCCGGGTAGTACCCAACCCGTTCATCGTCAGTTCGGCCTATGAGACGAGCGCCTTCGGGATCCAGAAGCAGATCCAGTTCCATGGGCTCCCGGAGCGGTGCACGATCCGGATCTACACCGTTTCGGGCGAGCTCGTGCAAATAATCCAGCACGAGGGCGGTTCCATTGCCCGATGGAACCTGCAGAACTACCTCGGCCAGGAGGTGGCCTACGGGGTCTACATCTATCATGTGGAGGCTCCACAGATGGGCCTGAAGAAGACGGGCAAGTTCGCGGTGCTCAAATAGGGGAGGAGGGGACCATGAAACGTCTGGCGATAACGCTGGCCCTGCTCGTTCCGGCTCTGGTCCGGGCTCAGTTCAACAACGTGGGCACCTCGGCGGCTAACTTTCTCAAAATCCCGATCGGTAGCCGGGCGGAGGCCATGGGGGGGGCATACTCGGCGGTCGTAAGCGACCCCACGGCCATGTACTGGAACGTGGCCGGATTGGCCCACACCGCCGCCAACGAGCTTCTGTTCTCCCAGAACCGGTGGATCGCCGACCTGAGCCATACCTTCGTGGGCGCGGTGTTTCGCATCAGCGACTACGATCGCCTCGGGTTGCACGTAAACTACCTGGATATCGGGCGCATGGAGCGCACCACGGTCGATGAGCCCAAAGGCACGGGGGCGACCTTCAGCGCCTACGACTTCGCCGTCGGAGTGGCCTACGCCCGCCAGCTGACCGATGTTTTCAGCGTAGGGGTGCAGGCCAAGTACGTTCAGCAGACCATCTCCGTATCCTCCGCCTCCGGACTGGCCTTCGACGTGGGCCTGCAGTACCGTTCCACCTGGAACGATCTGCGCCTGGCAGCCGCGATCCAGAACTTCGGGGGGGATCTGCGCATACTGGGCGATGATCTGCGCATCAACGTGGACCCCCACCCGAACTACGGAGCTAACCCGGCAGATGTGCCCGTACTGCTGGAGACGAAGAAGTACCCCCTGCCGATCTCCTTCCAGTTCGGGGCCGCCATCACCCCGCTGCGCACAGGAAGCGTGAGCCTGACCGGCGCGGTGGACGTGCGCGATACGCGCGATTTCAATCAGCAAGTCCGCGCAGGCATCGAGCTGGGCCTGATGAACATGGTCTTTCTGCGCGCCGGCAGCGGGCTTTTCATCTCCGAGCGCGTGGTCCGTTCGGCGGAAGACAACAGCTCCCGGGTTGAGATCCGGGCCTCGGATCTGCGCTCCGGCCAGGCCCGATTCAGCGTGGGCGGTGGACTGGCCTATACGATCCCCCGATCGCGGCTGGGGTTGCGGTTTGATTACGCCTATTCCTTTGTGGAGACGCTCAACGACGTGCAGCGCTTTACCCTCTCGATTTCGTTCTGAGAGTGGCGCACGCCTGTGTCGAAGCCGGCCCCTCGGGGGCCGGCTTTTTTGCTCTTCTGCAGGGGAGGAGGATATCTTCCTCATCCGGGGCAGGATCTCGGGGTCGGAGGAGGAGCACAAGATGGAAGGGGTCTCTCTCAGAGCGGATCTGCAGGCCATTCGTGCCGTTCGTGGAATTACCCTTCAGCAGCTTGCCGAGCGCTTTTACATCGGGATAGACGTGCTCGAAGATCTGGAGGGGGGCGATCTGTCGAGGCGTCGGTTTTCTACAGCCCACCAGCGCGCCCTGTATCGCACCTACGCCCAGGCTCTGGATATCGATCCGGATCACCTCTGGCAGGCCGTACAGGCGCATCAAGCCGGGCTGTATTGCGGCAGTCTGGGGCATCGATATCTGGGGCGGAGGGTATCGGAGGAAGAGCTTGCCCTTGAGGCCCGGGCTCTGCAGGCGCCGAAGGATGAGGCACAGCAACCGGTCCGTGTTGTGCACGTGGGCCTTGCCTCCTCTCGCATGCGTCTGGGCAACTGGCTTGCCGTGCTGATGGCCGCGGGGGTGTTGACCTTGCTGGGCATATCGCTGCATCGGCTCTGGAATCAGTGGGCCCGAGATCGGTACGCGGAGCGTCTGCTTCTGCTTGGCTCCCAGGCTCCCCTGTTGCGAGGCACGACCTCCGAGCCCCGATACGTCGAAGAGCAGCAGGTGGTGCTCCCGGATACGCTGTTTTTTACCCTCGAGGCCCTATCCGGGCCGCTGGACCCCATCCGGGTGCGCACAGACGATCACGTATCCGTCCGGTACTGGCTGGAGCCCGGGGAGCGGCGGACCTTCTGGGCACGAGATTCCTTTGCCCTGCAGGGGCCGGTGAGTCGACTCCGGCTGTGGATTTTGAACCAACCCTATCCGCAACTTGCGGATACGCTGGATTATCGCTGGGTGCGCTTCAGTCGTCCACAGCTGATGCAGTGGTTGCGCTATGAGCGATCAGTTGATACGCTCGCTTACGCCGGAGGAAGCGCGCGCGGAAATTGAACGCCTTCGGCGCGAGATCGAATACCACAACGAGCTCTATTATGTCCGCGGCGAACCGGAAATTTCGGACTATGAGTACGACCAGCTCATGGCCCGGCTTATCGCCTTAGAGCGCGCCTTCCCTCAGTTTCTCACCCCCGATTCCCCCAGTCAGCGCGTCGGGGGAACGGTCACGCGCCAGTTTCCCGTCGTGCGCCATGAAGTCCCCATGCTCAGCCTGGATAATACGTACTCAGAGGCAGAGCTCCGGGATTTTGATCGTCGGGTTCGGGAGCTGCTTCAGAACAGGCCCTATGATTATGTGGTGGAGTTGAAAATCGACGGGGTGGCCGTAAGCCTGATCTACGAGAACGGGCTCTTTGAGCGAGGAGCCACGCGGGGCGATGGGGTCGAGGGAGAGGACATCACGCCGAACCTGCGCACCGTGCGGGATATCCCCCTCCGGGTACGTGGAGAGGGGCCCATACCGGCCCGCTTCGAGGTGCGCGGGGAGGTGTATATGCGTCGGGAGGATTTCGCCCGGCTCAACGAAGCCCGCCAGGAGGCCGGGGAACGCACCTTCATGAACCCCCGAAACGCCACGGCAGGCACGCTGAAATTACAGAACAGCGCCGAAGTGGCCCGTCGTCGGCTCCGGTTTTTCGCTTACTGGCTGCGCGCCCCCGAACTCCGGCATGGCACACACTGGGAGGCTTTGCGCTGGCTGCGCGAGCATGGCTTTCCGGTCAATCCCCACGCCCGACATGCCCGGGATATCGAGGAGGTGCTTGCCTTCATCGCCCACTGGCAGGAGGCACGGCACGGGCTGGAATACGACATCGACGGAGTGGTCGTCAAAGTCAATCAGCTGGACTACTACCCCATTCTCGGAGAAACGGCCAAAAGCCCCCGCTGGGCCATCGCCTTCAAGTATCCTCCGGATCGGGCCGTTACACGCCTTCGCGCCATCACCCTGCAGGTGGGTCGTACGGGTATCGTTACGCCTGTGGCCGAGCTGGAGCCCGTAGTCCTTTCCGGCACCCGGGTTGAACGGGCCTCCCTGCACAACGAGGACGAAATCCGACGCAAGGACATTCGCATCGGGGACTGGGTGCTGGTCGAGAAAGCCGGGGAGATCATTCCGCAGGTGGTGGGCGTGCTGCGGGAACGCCGCCCCCCGGATGCGGTGCCCTTCCAGATGCCGGAGCAGTGCCCCGTCTGCGGCTCGCGGCTCACACGCCCCGAGGGGGAAGTGCGCTACTACTGTCCGAACGCCTCCTGTCCGGCGCAGGTGCGGGAACGCATCCGGCATTTTGCCTCCCGGGATGCCATGGACATCGAGGGCCTGGGCGAACGCATCATCGATGCGCTGGTCTCCAACGGGCTGGTCCGGGATGCCTCCGATCTCTACAGACTGCGCGTAGAGGATCTGGTGCCGCTGGAGCGGATGGGGACCCGGTTGGCCACAAAGCTCATATCCGCCATTGATCGATCGCGCAGTCGGCCTTTTGAGCGTGTGCTCTATGCGCTGGGCATCCGGCATGTGGGATGGGTTACCGCCCGGGCGCTGGCCGAGCATTTCGGATCCATCGACCGCATCGCAGGTGCATCCGTTGAGGAACTCATGCAGGTGCCGGATGTGGGGCCTGTGGTGGCGCGCGCCGTGCGGGCCTTTTTTGATGAGGCGAACAACCGGGCCCTTGTGGAGCGCCTGCGCGCCGCGGGGCTACAGATGGAGCAAGCCCCCTCCAGGGCGCTCGGCAAGGGACCGCTTGCCGGGCTTACCGTTGTGCTGACGGGATCACTGGAGAGCATGACGCGCGCCGAAGCACAGGCCCGCCTGGAGCGGCTCGGGGCGCGGGTGACGGATGCGGTGAGCGCGAAGACCCACTACCTGATCGTGGGAAAGGAGCCAGGCTCCAAGCTCCAGAAAGCGCGTGCGCTGGGCGTGCCGATACTCGATGAACCGGCTTTTCTTCAACTGCTCAAGGAAGCCGAGGCCGGGGGAGGGGGGTGATCAAGCGTCTCTACACCGGCTGGGCGTGGCATCGCCTCCGCCGCCTGCTCCCCGGGGAGCGATCGGGGACGGCGCCTGTAGTGCTGTGGATTCTGGAGGAAGAACAGTTTTCCGTCTTTCGTCCCTTGCTTGATGAGCTGGGCCGAAGCTGGGGGGCTGATCGGCAGCGGTGGATACTGTTCTCCGATAGGGAAACCCCGACCCCGGAGCCGAGCTTTGCGCACTATGTGCTGGGTGTTCGGGAAAGGCGCCGCTGGAACGGGATCCATCCCCGGCTCCGGAGCTGGATTGAGGCCGAGCGGCCCAGGTGGGCCCTGTCCTTGAAGCGGCCCACGGTGCCGGAATCGGCCGAGATCCTGCTCTGTTCGGGTGCGCTCTGGCGTATTACGCTGGACGAGCCTCCGCTGGAGGGGATTGCGGATGTCGTCTGGGCGTTGCCGGAGGGCGATCCGGAGTATATGGTAACGCGGATGGCCTGTTATGCGGAATGGCTGTCTGGATTTCGCCTGCCGGTGGGGTGGGCTACCTGAAGCCTCAGGCGCCGGATCCGGCGTGCTGTGGCCTCTTCGATCACGAAACGGAGGCCGCCCGGCAGGAGCAATTCTTCTCCCTCGGCTGGAACGCGCCCGGTATGATAGAGGATGAGGCCGGCCACGGTTTCGGGCCGGTTTTCTTCTTCCTCTTCTTCGGAGAAGAGCGGCCTGCCCAGAAGCCGCTCAAGCTCTTTAAGAGAGGTGCGCCCATCGAGGCGGTATTCTCCCGGGCCGAGCGCCTGTGGGCTCGGGGCGAAATCCTCGCCGGGTTCCTCAATGATTTCCCACATCACGTTCTCCAGGGTCACCATGCCCAGTGTGCCTCCGAACTCATCGACCACGATGGCGACCGGCTGATTGCGGCGATGCAGGAGCTCGAGCAGTTCGGTAAGGGGGATCGTGGGGGAGATGAAGAGCGCGGGGCGGGCCATTTTGCTCCAGTCGGGGCGAGTCGGGGGCTCCTGTTCCAGAAGGGGGAGCAGGTCTTTGGCGTAGAGGATGCCCAGGATGTCATCCGGGGATTTGCCGTAGAGGGGAATACGGCCATAGGGGCTGGTTTCGATCGCACGGCGCACTTCTTCCCAGGAGGCGGAAGCCGGAACGGCCGCCATGTCTACTCGGGATATGAGCACATCGCGGGCGGTTTTATCCCCGAAGGAGAGCAGGCCCAGCAGGAGCTGGCCTTCTTGATCGGGGGGAGGGTTCCGGGGGTCCTCCGGAGTAGGGGTAGGTGGGGGTTCCTGTTCATGCGGTGCGGAGTAGTTGTTTTCCAGGATTCGATTCAGGGGTTCTAAGGCCCAGGCCAGGGGGAGGAAGGGGAAGGTGAACCAGAACCCCAGATGCTTCCAGAATTCCCCTCGGCCGCGCTGAGCCTGCCAGTGCATGTATCCCAGTCCGAAGAGCAGGAGCAGGAACACGACCGGATGCCAGGCCTCGGGCAGGGAGCGGCTTACACTCCAGGCTCCGGCCACGGCAGTGATGGACCAGACGCTCTGGGCGATGGCTCCGGTCCAGGGGTTGGTGAGGGAGAAGGTAGGGAGTTCTGCTTCGTCGGTTTCTGTTGGCAGGGCATGCCGCCATCGGGCGGCTCCGAAGTAGCCGATGAGGCCCAGTAGAAGCAGTATACTGCTGATAGCCCAATGCCAGTCCGGGTCCAGATCCACGGCGTTCTCCGGTGTTGTGCGCTTATAATTTAGGGCAGGAGAGCGGACGGAGGACAGGCGAAGCGGCTAGTGGTTTTCATCCTCCGGTTTCAATCCCATCTTGGTTCGATTACAACCGGCGGCTGCCGGCGTGGGGCTGCTAGAGAGCGTGCGTTTCAATCCCATCTTGGTTCGATTACAACTGTCGGCTATGATTATATTTTCGATCGTGGCCCATAGTTTCAATCCCATCTTGGTTCGATTACAACGTGTAGGCAATTCGTTCTTCTCACAAGACATGGTGCGTTTCAATCCCATCTTGGTTCGATTACAACTCGGTGACTCACCTGGCGACAGGGCACCTCTCCCCCCTTTCAATCCCATCTTGGTTCGATTACAACCGCATCTCCAACATTTCAGACTATGTGAAAGAGATGCTTTCAATCCCATCTTGGTTCGATTACAACTAGCCCCGCTCTCTGTAATTGCCCGACTTATCGAGTCTTTCAATCCCATCTTGGTTCGATTACAACAAGCAGCATCGCCCCTTACCTGCTAAAAGCGATCCGTGCTTTCAATCCCATCTTGGTTCGATTACAACTTGTAGGGCTCATCAGGGAGGGCCCACGGGACCTCCTTTCAATCCCATCTTGGTTCGATTACAACTAAAGTTGCCAGAATGCGCACTTTACCCCGAAAAGTTCTTTCAATCCCATCTTGGTTCGATTACAACTTGTGTTAAAAAGAAAGGAGGTCAGCGAAGGCACAGCTTTCAATCCCATCTTGGTTCGATTACAACTCGCATAAAGTTTGTGAGCAGGGTATTTTGTTTAAATACTTTCAATCCCATCTTGGTTCGATTACAACGCGCACTGCTTAGCAGTCGCACAAGCAGTGCGCGCCACTTTCAATCCCATCTTGGTTCGATTACAACGTGCCTGCCCGTTGCCGATGACGAACTCCGCCCTGGGTTTCAATCCCATCTTGGTTCGATTACAACTGCCCAAGCCCTGTAAAACCAGCCCCTTTTGCCATAGTTTCAATCCCATCTTGGTTCGATTACAACCCAGTTGCATTCTGGGCAGGGAACCCAGAACCTTGCGTTTCAATCCCATCTTGGTTCGATTACAACCGGGGCAGTTCATACACAATCGCCGGCTGTAGGCCGCGTTTCAATCCCATCTTGGTTCGATTACAACCGGGGGTGCGGTCAAAATTTACGATTTTTTGCGTAACGTTTCAATCCCATCTTGGTTCGATTACAACCTGTATCTATATTAGCAGCGTCGTGACAGGGCGGCCAGTTTCAATCCCATCTTGGTTCGATTACAACGACACGTCTGGCTCCATGGGTGACGAAGATATAAAGCGTTTCAATCCCATCTTGGTTCGATTACAACTCGATTTCATCTGCCGTTAGCGCACTAGCACCCTTACGTTTCAATCCCATCTTGGTTCGATTACAACGGGCTTGCTCCAAAGGCCCGCACCTGCGCCGGACAGGGTTTCAATCCCATCTTGGTTCGATTACAACGTGTGTGCCTCATACAGCATGTGTAGCACACGGTATGGTTTCAATCCCATCTTGGTTCGATTACAACAACACGCGCGCGACGTATTACATTTGTATCGCAACGAGTTTCAATCCCATCTTGGTTCGATTACAACATGGCAGTCTTTGTCGATGTGCTGGCGCAAAAGCTTCGTTTCAATCCCATCTTGGTTCGATTACAACGCGCACGTTTACAGAATACGTGCGCATACTGATAGAAGTTTCAATCCCATCTTGGTTCGATTACAACCATGGGGCCAAAGTAGCATTTATACTTGACACTTCGTTTCAATCCCATCTTGGTTCGATTACAACCCCACAGAGGTTATTTCATCAAGAAAAACGATCGTGGTTTCAATCCCATCTTGGTTCGATTACAACGTAAAGGATTCGAGGGGTGGGCAGACTTCGAAAAACGTTTCAATCCCATCTTGGTTCGATTACAACGCCTCGGCGTTCTCCAGCTCCACCGCGACCGCTTGCCGTTTCAATCCCATCTTGGTTCGATTACAACAGTTCTGTGCCTGTATTCTCCCACATGGGCAGAAAACGTTTCAATCCCATCTTGGTTCGATTACAACCGTATTGGGGACGTCCGCCTAACAGCAACGACAGCAGTGTTTCAATCCCATCTTGGTTCGATTACAACTCGGCTTTAGCCGACAGTCCCCTGCGCCCAGTATTTAGTTTCAATCCCATCTTGGTTCGATTACAACGCATAAGTTTTTGCCTGATAGCGGATACGGGGAATGGTTTCAATCCCATCTTGGTTCGATTACAACTCGACCCGCAGCAGGCCCTCATCCTCCACGAGACGAGTTTCAATCCCATCTTGGTTCGATTACAACGATACCCGTCGTCTACGTCGATCCCCGCAACACCTCCGTTTCAATCCCATCTTGGTTCGATTACAACGCACTGCCTGAGGAGTCGACGCCAGGGCCAAGCCGCGTTTCAATCCCATCTTGGTTCGATTACAACCCCCCTTTCCCGGTCAACTACGGTCAACAAAATAAGTTTCAATCCCATCTTGGTTCGATTACAACTGTTAGAGGCAGACAGGGCGGCAAGACAAGAAATAGAGGTTTCAATCCCATCTTGGTTCGATTACAACATGAAAGGCTTTCACACGATCCCCCTAAACGAACTCGTGTTTCAATCCCATCTTGGTTCGATTACAACTGCAAAAGATAATGAAGATCTTGAACACTTTATTTAGTTTCAATCCCATCTTGGTTCGATTACAACTTGATTGTGGCAGGTACCCAGTCTATCTCACCTATTAGTTTCAATCCCATCTTGGTTCGATTACAACCGGCGAGATAGAGGGCAATTTGCCAGCTTTGGTATGGTTTCAATCCCATCTTGGTTCGATTACAACCTGCGCTGCCTTACGTACTGCCTTCGCGCTGGTTTGGTGTTTCAATCCCATCTTGGTTCGATTACAACCAGCACTTAGTTGAAGTGCTGTTCGAACTTGCTGCGAGTTTCAATCCCATCTTGGTTCGATTACAACCGTCGTCGGGCCGTTCGGCAGCGCCTGGGCGTTCGAGTTTCAATCCCATCTTGGTTCGATTACAACCTGCGCGAAATGATGCGCAAAATGAACCTGCCCCAAGGTTTCAATCCCATCTTGGTTCGATTACAACATTGAGAATGAGCCCGTATAAACTCATATCACGTAGGTTTCAATCCCATCTTGGTTCGATTACAACGCGGCCGTGGCAGCCGCTGTGGCATCCCGCCCCACCGTTTCAATCCCATCTTGGTTCGATTACAACGCGCAGGCGCAGCAGTCTGCGTCGCAGCAGGAATCCAGTTTCAATCCCATCTTGGTTCGATTACAACAGCCCGTCCCACGTGTGGCGGTGGTGGTGGACACGTCGTTTCAATCCCATCTTGGTTCGATTACAACGCTATACGTCGAATATATGACCGTGGAAGAAATCGAAGTTTCAATCCCATCTTGGTTCGATTACAACTGGCGGCGGATGATCTCCGCCTCCGCCGCCGTGATGCGTTTCAATCCCATCTTGGTTCGATTACAACGCGGGGGCTACCCACACGGGCTGGGCACTCCTCGTAGGTTTCAATCCCATCTTGGTTCGATTACAACTCGGCTTGGCTCCCGCACTGAGCCGTCGCGGGCGAGTGTTTCAATCCCATCTTGGTTCGATTACAACCTGGCATAAAGTCGAGACAACCGTATAATTAACAAGGGTTTCAATCCCATCTTGGTTCGATTACAACGCAACCGATGTTGTGGCGATCGCAGGAGCAAGTCCGTTTGTTTCAATCCCATCTTGGTTCGATTACAACAAGCGCTGAGGCGGCCAAAAAAGCCGCCGCGCGGTTCGTTTCAATCCCATCTTGGTTCGATTACAACCTGCAGCGCCGCGCGCGCTGCAGTCTGCAGCTCAGAGTTTCAATCCCATCTTGGTTCGATTACAACTGCAGAGCGTTTTGCGTCGCTCGTGCAGCGTGCCCGTCGTTTCAATCCCATCTTGGTTCGATTACAACCGCCCGCCTGCGCCACGGGGGCGGGCGCTGCTCGTCCGTTTCAATCCCATCTTGGTTCGATTACAACTCGACGAGCAGAAAGATTTCCTGCTCGTCGAGCACAGTTTCAATCCCATCTTGGTTCGATTACAACCGGTGGCAGGTGGAGTGGGTACTACTACTTGCCCACGTTTCAATCCCATCTTGGTTCGATTACAACATGATCAGAAACGGCGGCGTCATCTACTCGACCGACGGTTTCAATCCCATCTTGGTTCGATTACAACCGAGGCCCAGACGCGGGCCCACCGCCCGTAATGTCCCCGTTTCAATCCCATCTTGGTTCGATTACAACTGGCGGCTTTACTACGATCCCAAGGCCGTCAGCCGCGTTTCAATCCCATCTTGGTTCGATTACAACCTGCGCCTACCGCCGTAGCCAGGCGAGGTGGGTCGGCGTTTCAATCCCATCTTGGTTCGATTACAACCGGGGTCGGGGCCCGTCTACCATACTCCGCTACAAGTTTCAATCCCATCTTGGTTCGATTACAACGCGGGCCGCCGCCTACCTGGGACGCTACCAGCGCTCACGTTTCAATCCCATCTTGGTTCGATTACAACGGGGCACAAGGTGCCCGCCACCGCCGCGCGCCTCGTTGTTTCAATCCCATCTTGGTTCGATTACAACCTAAACCATGTGTGCACCTCATGGCTACTGTCAACGTTTCAATCCCATCTTGGTTCGATTACAACCCCCGTCCGGATGCCCGGGCCCTGGAGCCCAAAAGCTGTTTCAATCCCATCTTGGTTCGATTACAACTGTATGCGCGGCAACTGCGCTACAGCGTGGTCGTATCGTTTCAATCCCATCTTGGTTCGATTACAACCGTGACGAGCAAGCGCCCGCCCCGCGTGGCGCAAGGGTTTCAATCCCATCTTGGTTCGATTACAACTAATTGCCCGGCTCGTCGAGTTGGGCATAAAACCCCTGGTTTCAATCCCATCTTGGTTCGATTACAACCTCCTCATGCGCTATGAGGCCACCATGCGCCTCTATGTTTCAATCCCATCTTGGTTCGATTACAACATCCTGATCCATGTAGTCCCTCATCCAGATATCCACGTTTCAATCCCATCTTGGTTCGATTACAACCCCCCGCTGGGTCGTGGACAAGCGTCCTCGCGATGCGTTTCAATCCCATCTTGGTTCGATTACAACAGCGCATCATCTGGATCTCGTGTCACGAACCGCTGCGTTTCAATCCCATCTTGGTTCGATTACAACCGGTTGCCGTCTTCGATCAGAAGAAGAACGGCGCCGTTTCAATCCCATCTTGGTTCGATTACAACGAGTTTAAAAAGTTCGGCTTGATTGCGCCCTGGTCCAGTTTCAATCCCATCTTGGTTCGATTACAACGTGCCGTGATCGCGGTAGATAAAGTCCACCGCCCACGTTTCAATCCCATCTTGGTTCGATTACAACCCAAGTGCTTTTCCCCCCTCGAGTGGGGCTTCACAGAGTTTCAATCCCATCTTGGTTCGATTACAACACTTTAACCCCGCCAATGACCAGTACGAATACCTTTAGTTTCAATCCCATCTTGGTTCGATTACAACGTGAGGAGGCGTCATGAAGATCCTCTTTGTCCCCGGTTTCAATCCCATCTTGGTTCGATTACAACAGCAAGCTGCTCGTCGGCGGCGGGCGCGCAGCGTTGCGTTTCAATCCCATCTTGGTTCGATTACAACCATACGCGGGGCGCTACCAGCGCTCCCTGGAGCACATCAGTTTCAATCCCATCTTGGTTCGATTACAACAATTAGACTAGACATACCAAGAGAGAAAGACAAGATAGTTTCAATCCCATCTTGGTTC